>JABLTH010081828.1_pt1 | contig 175929 bp, 170 predicted proteins | sample 7875711 | NCBI WGS metagenome assembly JABLTH01 (sample SAMN14941262, study PRJNA633318) | bioreactor metagenome | isolation source: bioreactor | place: China | collected 2019-03-05
TGTTTTCTGGTGCTTCATATTGCGGGTGAGTACCACTATTTCATTGCCGGTTCCAAAATAATTGGTGAGTTCCTGCCCGATGAAACCGGTTCCCCCGGCCAGTATAATTTTTTTGTTGTTCATGTCATTAAAATTTAAATGTCATTGCTGCAAGAAAAGCAGCCACACAAAGCACATTGGCTGCAGTAATGTATTTTACCTGCAGTGTTCCGGCAAAGCGCATGCGGCGCAGGTATTCTTTTACCACCAGCAGCAGCAGTGCTGCAAGAAAAATATTATTGAATACGGCGTTTATAAAAATCCATTTATTGATACCGGCCAGCAGCAGCAGGCAAAATATTACAATGGTGGCCAGCATATTTACCTGGCCCAGGTATTCAAAAGCATGCTGCCTGCGCAGTGTGAGAGCAAGCAGTATATTGCTTGCAACCAAACCGGCATGCAGCAACTGCACCGCATAAATATTGCTGCCATTAAAAATACTGTTGCTGAGTACAAGATTTTGAACAGGAAATAATGCCAGCGTATTCAGCAACAGGAAAACCAGTAAAAATGCTAAACGCCATTTGTAACTGAATGCAGGACTGCAATCGTACTGGCCTTTGCTGCATTTTGTTGCCACCACCACTTTACGGTTAAAGGAAATGAATTTGTACAGTTTTTTAAGCAGCCAGTATAATGGTGCAAAACGGCCAATGGTTTTAATACCGGGCAGTTTTGTATTGAGCAGTTCCAGCAACGCATCAATACCGTAATACACTTTCCCCGTAGCAATATCCACCAACGGAATTTCATTATTGCTCCTGCGGGCATCCACCAGCTGTAAAAGACCTGTTTCAACAGTAGTGAAACTTTTTCTTCCGTTTGCTGAAAGTATACCTGTTTTTACAAAGAGCCGGGTATAGGCAGCACACATGGGACATTTATCGTCGTAGATGAGTATGTAGCGGTTATTTTTCATTGCAGTTATTTTAATACTGAAAGGGGGCGCTGCATTTTTACATATACTTCATGGTAACAAAGCCAGGTATAGCATACCGCCATTACCGGAGCGGCAAAAATCATTACAACCAGTAAAACATAAAGCAGCGGAGGGATGACAATACCTGCCAGGGCAGTACACAGTATTACTATAACCGCCTTGTGATATTTAGCCCTTATGCTGCCTTTTGCACAAAAGATGCTGTTATAATGATGCACCAGCATACTGGTTATTTGCCAGGCCCCCACTATAAAATATCCATAAATAAAAGTCGCATCCATCTTTATAAGTGAAACAATTACAAACCCGGCAATCAGCATCACATTCACCCAGACATCTACCAGTTTAAAAGTTTTCATATCAGTTAATTTTAAATTTTCAGAAATTTTTGAAATATAGTTTTCAAATAAAAGCTGCCAGCGCAGCTTTTATTTTTTAGCTTATTTAAAGAACTTAAGCAGGCTTCCCAAAAACCAGTTTTCATCGGCCTTTACCATTACGTCCAGCATTTTATCGGCTTGTCCGCCAAATTTGCGGATGCCTGTTACGGTATCTAAAAACTGTTTGGTGGCCGGATCTTTTTTATCACCGTCTACATGCTCCAGTTGCGACAGCAGCTTCAGCATGGGATCCAGTTCCCTTTTCTTTCTTTCCTTGATGATTTGAGTGGCTACTTTCCAGATATCTTTTTCGGCACTGAAATATTCTTTGCGCTCGCCGGGCAGCAGCACCCTGTCTACCAGCCCCCAGCTGATAAGGTCGCGTATGTTCATATTCACATTGCCGCGGCTGATGTCGAGTTCATCCATAATATCATCCTGGCTCAGGGGCTTTGGACTAACCAGCAGTAATGCATGTATCTGGGCCATGGTGCGGTTAATACCCCAATGTGTGCCAAAGGCGCCCCAGCTGCTGATGAATTGTGCTTTTGCTTCTGCCAGTTTCATGTTACAAAGTTTTACAACTCAAAATTAGGAATATTTTTGAATTTTCAAAAGTTTTTGAAAATAAATTTTCACACCATTTTGCCGGCCGCTGTTATTTGCGCATCGCTGCCCATTACAATGAGCCGCTCGCCGGGTTTGAGGGTATAGCTGGCCGACGGGTTAACGGTATAACTGTTATTGGCATTTTTAACACCCAGTATGGTACAGTTGGTTTGCTGCCACAGGTTCAGTTCCGAGAGGCAAATGGTTCGGGTGGCAGCCAGTTCGGCCACGCGGAAGTCGGCATTGCTGCGGGTGCTCATAATAGAAAGCATTTCCACCACATCAGGCAGCATTACCAGCGTGGCCATATGCGCCCCGCCAATTTTATCGGGCATGATCACGTTGCTGGCACCGGCAATCTTTAATTTTTTTATGGACGAATCCTGCGAGGCACGGCTGATGATCTTGATATTTGGATTGAGTTGTTTGGCCGTAAGCACCACAAACAAATTATCGGCATCCACAGGCAACGTGATGATGATGGCCCTTGCGTTTTTGATACCGGCATCCAGCAGGGTTTCATCCTTGGTGGCATCGGCTTTTAAAAAATGTTTTACTTCAAAATCCAGTGCGGCGTCCAGTTCGTTCTTTTCTTCCAGCACCACAAAGGGAATTTTATTATCGTACAGCACCTGTGCGCTTTCCTTGCCATTACGGCCAAAACCGCAGATGATCACGTGCTGGTGTAATTGCTGAATACTGTTTTCCATTTTAAAGAATTTAAATTGCCTTATAATGTCTGCATCAAAAAAATAACGGGTAAGCACCGAGATGGAGTAAGTGAAGCAGAGCAGGTTGATCATGATGAGGATGATGGTGAATATATGACCGGCCTCGCTCAGCGGGTGCACCTCGTTAAAACCTACAGATGCCACCGTAATTACCGTCATGTACAACGCTTCCAAAAAAGTAAAACCCTCTATCAGCATATAACCAATGGTACCCACTAAAATGAGGGCCAGCATCAGCAGCAGCGGTACCAGCAGCCCCCGGAAGAGGCTGAGTCTTTTTGGAAATAACATAGATAAACTGTTGCTGAAAATTATAACTTTAGTGCCAGATAAAAAAAGAAGAAACGCAGCGCCGCGGCTGACTGCCGTCATCAGAAAAAACTATGAAAAATATTGTTCCCCTCTTCGCAGCAGTATTGTTATGCAGCAGCTGCAGCACCAGCAGGCAAATAGCCAAGCAGGCAACCCCCTTGCTGCATGACAGTGCAGTAAACAGCGGCCACATGGGCATTTGTATTTACGAACCCGCCACAGGTAAATACTGGTATAACTATAACAGCAGCCATTATTTTATACCCGCCAGCAATACCAAACTGTTTACCCTGTACGCTGGAATGAAATATCTGGGGGATAGTTTGGTGGGGATACGCTATGAAATGCCTGCTGATAACTACACCATTTTTTCAGCAACCGGGGATCCTACTTTTTTACATCCTGATTTTAAGAACCAGCCTGTTTTTTCCTTTTTGGAAAAAGCAATAAACCCAGCCCTGATTACTGGGTACAACACCGGCATTACTCCTTTGGGAAAAGGCTGGGCCTGGGATGATTACCAGAGCGATTATGCTGCTGAAAGAAGTGAGATGCCGGTTTACGGCAACCTCGCAAGCTTTTATTTACAAAACGATACCATCGCTGTTACCCCGCATTTTTTTTACAACAGTTCATTACAATGGCTGAATGATGTGCTGCACAAAGGAACAAAACCGCAGTATGTAATTACAAGGGGAATTGCGGATAACAGTTTTCATGGATTGAGCAGGCACGGAAGCAGGTTTGTATTTCAACAGGTACCTTATAAAACCATGCTGCCTGACAGTATGCGAAATTTAGCGCCTGTATTTCTGAAACTGCTGGAGGACACCCTTCATAAAAAAATACCACTGTCCGGTATCCTGGATGGAAAAGTGGTGCCCAAAAATATCATTCACTCCCAGCCCTCCGACTCCCTCTTCAAACCCATGATGCACCGCAGTGATAATTTCTTTGCGGAGCAAACATTGCTGATGGCCAGTAATGAATTTTTAGGTTATATGAATGATGAAGCCATGATCGATACCATTTTGAAATCATCGCTGAAAGACCTGCCGCAAAAACCCAAATGGGTGGATGGCAGTGGCCTGAGCCGGTATAATTTATTTACACCCCAGAGTTTTGTGTATATATTAAATAAAATGAAGGATGAATTTGGTATGGACCGCATGAAACTCATTTTACCCACGGGCGGCGAAGGCACCATTGCATCTTATTACAAAAAAGAAGCAGGTTTTATATATGCCAAAACGGGCACCCTCAGCAATAACTGCGCTTTAAGCGGTTATCTTTTTACCAAAAAGGGCAAACTGCTCATTTTTTCCATCCTCAATAATAATTACATTAGCGGCGCCACCCCTGTAAGGCGTGCCGTGGAGCGCTTTCTGGAAAGCATCCGGGAAAAATTTTAATTTTTTTCCAGGCCCGGGCAACAGAACCGCTGTACCCGGTATCTCCTTTATGTAAATGCAATTCCTATTTAACCGTTCACCTAAAAAACAAGTGTTTGTTATGAAAAGAATAATTACCCTTTTACTGCTGATTGCTGCCACATTCGGGTTTAAGGCCCAGGCACAGACCACGCCGGTTTGTAACGCCGATTTTACTTTTTCGTATGTTACATCCAACACCGTAAAATTTACACCCGCACTGGTTGGTGATTCCATTAACACCCTGCACTACTGGAAATTTGGTAATGGGAATGTGTCTAATATTCCACTGCCCACTTATACCTATCCTGCCCCCGGCACTTATAATGTGACGCATATTATGGTAAGGACCGGCACCACAGGTACCGTTAGTTGCATGGATTCCATTACAAAGCAGGTAGTGATACAATCTGTACCCTGTAACCTGCAGGCCAGTTTCTATTCATTACCCGATTCACTCAACTATCTTAAGGTGAAATTTTTCAATGCATCTGTTAATGCCTCGCTTACTGATTCTGTTCGGTGGAATTTTGGCGATGGCACGATCATCAATGGTTTGATGAGCGATCCTGCCATGGCCAACCCCATTCACCAGTATGCCAATGCAGGCACTTATAATGTTTGTTTACGTGTTAAACGCAACAATAATACCAGCACCACACCATGTGTAGGCGAAATTTGCAGTACGGTTGTGGTAACAGCACCCTGTAACCTGCAGGCTTATTTTACCGCACAGCCCGACAGCATACACCCGCTGCGTATCAAGTTCACCAATGTGAGCCCGGGTGTTCTTTCCGCTGATTCTATCCGCTGGACATTTGGCGACGGCAGTTCAGTAAGCGGACTGCAAAGTGATCCCAATGTTGCCAACCCAACACACGATTATGCACAGGCCGGTGTTTACACCGTTTGTATCCGCATCAAACGTAATTTCAATGTTGCCGGTTCGGCACCCTGTGTAAGGGAATTCTGTAAAACAGTAGTGGTGGCTTCACCCTGTAATTTCCAGGTGGCATTTACCATGCACCGCGATTCACTGGTGCCGCGTAAAGTGACCTTCACCAACATGACCATTGTACCTGTTACTTCGGCTACGGCTACATGGAGTTTTGGCGACGGCACATCGGCCACTGGCTGGAATGCTGTTCATGAATATGCACAGCCCGGCACATACGTGGTTTGTCTTACAGTTGCCATTTCGGCCACCTGTACAAAAACAAGCTGCGATACCATCATCATCCCAACCCCGGCACCGGGTTGCAAAGACCTGTCGAAGTTTATTTTTGAAAAAGTGGTGGGCGATAACCAGAAATATAAATTCACGCCCGACTTTATCAACGCTGCCACACAATACACCTGGACCTTTGGTGACGGCACCGGCAGCCACGATGTCATTGCAACGCACCGTTATGCACAGCCCGGCGTTTACATTGCATGCTTAACTGCATGGAACAGCCCCACCTGTGCCAGCACCACCTGTAAAGAAATACGTGTGCTGCCCCAGTTGAACTGCGACAGTATCCATGTTTCCTATACATGGCAAAAAGATCCTTTCGTGCCTAACAAATTATATTTCTATGCCAATGCCAACTTCCCCATCCTGGATCAAACCTGGACCATTACCAGGCTGAGCCCCGCAACAACACCGCCGGTGATATTGCACCAGAATAACCCGTCTTTTGTGTTTGGAGATACCGGTTATTACAGGGTTTGCCTTAAAGCAGTTACACTGGGTGGTTGTGTAAAAGAATACTGCAGTGTGATACATATTGAAAATGTAAACAGCGCCTGTTTGCTGCAGGCTTATCCAAGCCCTGCCACCAACCTCATCAATGTAGCGGTAACACTTACTGCTCCTGAAATGATACATGCTTATATATACAGCTCAAGCAATGTACTGGTAAGGGAAAAACATGTACAGGGCGTGAGCGGCAGCAATATCGTAACCATTAATGTAGACGGGCTTCCTGCCGGTTTATACACCATAAAACTGATTTACGGTAACAAGACCTGTTACGCCAGGTTTAATAAACTGTAACTTTGGGGTTAGCAAAAGTAAAATCCTGCAGCTTGATTGTTGCAGGATTTTTTATTGCACACAATACATATATCAAAATGCCGTTTTACAAGTTACAGCTGAATTTTTACCTATATTTACCCTAAATTTTAAATCCAGATGTCCGGGATTGCCTTCATTTTTTCCCTAACCACAGCATTGTTCGGTACAAGTAAACCCGAAACGGTGAACCGACCCCTGCCTCCGGCAACATTTACCCCTGCTGAAAAAACAATTACACAAAAACTGGGCGATAAAACAGTTTCCATCAAAGTAACACAATACGGCAACACTGTAAATAACTGCTGCATCAACCTGCATGATGATGAAAGCACCGCGGTGCAGGCTGCAAGGGCCATACTGGAACAAAAAGGCGGCATCCTCATCCGGATTGAAAACAACAGCCAGCGCATGGTGAGTTTTTCATACAGGGGCATCTCTTACACCTTTGATCCCAACAGGATATTTTCACGGAGGGGTATTCAGCTTACACTAAGGTCAAAAGGAAAAGTAACTATTGAGGCAATGGATGAAGTGGAAAAATTTGCAAACAGGTTATTACAGCTCATACCCGACAGCGCCTCCTGCGTAATTGCACTGCACAATAATACCGACGGCGACTACTCAGTTAAAACTTACCAGGCAGGTGGCACCAGGCAGGCAGATGCAAAGCGTGTGTATGCCGACAGCTGGCAGGACATTGACGATATTACCCTTACCACCGACGAAAAGTTATTCAACAGCATGTCGGGATTTGGATACAACAGTATTTTGCAGGACAATGTAAAAGTGCTGAGAGACGGTTCGCTGAGCGTGTATTACGGTGAACAGAATAAGCGTTATATCAACATAGAAACACAGTACGGCAAAACAAACCAGTATAAAGAAATGCTGAGCAAATTGCTGTATGTACTGGATGAAGAAAAAAAACCTGCCAAAGAAGAAGCCGCTCCAATGGTGGATGTGGATTATTAAGCGCAGTTTTTATCTCCCGAACATTTTATCGAGTTCCTCTTTTTTAAATTCCAGCCAGGTGGGTTTGCCATTGGGTGTGGTATTCGGTACCGCACAATTGAACAGATCTTCCAGCAATACTTTCATTTCTTTTTCAGTGAGTGCCGTGCCTGCCTTGATGCTTTGCTGCAAAGCCAGTGAACGCAGCAATTTTTCACGTTTTGTAAATTTTAAATCGATGCTGAAATGCTTGTATTGTTCCAGCATTTTTTCAATGGCTGTTTTTTCATTGCCTGTTTCCACATCGGCGGGTGTGCCCTGTATCACAAAAGTATTGTTGCCAAAAGGTTCCAGCATATAACCCAGTTGCTGCAGGTCGGGCAACAGCTCCTGTAACAGCACCGCATCGGGCGCAGCCATTTCAATGGTGGAAGGAAACAAACTTTGCTGTGTGGCACTGGGTTTACCACTTACCGCATTGATAAAACGTTCGTACAGCACCCGCTCATGCGCATTTTGCTGGTGAATGAGATAATAGCCTTTATCTGTTTGTGCCACAATATAGGCCAGGTGCAGCTGCCGCAGGTTGTCGGTTTGCGGTTTACGGCTGGCCGTTTGCAGTTCGGGTACATCCAGCGGTTGCTGCACAGTTGCGGGTTCGTTATTGATCTCTTTTGCCAGGCTGCCGATCTCTTTCCAGTGCTTCAGTTCACTTTTGCTTTCAATAAAATGACTTTGGTGCTTTTGGGTAAAAGTATTGTACAGGGATGATGCGGCAGCGGAAGATTTTTTTTCTTCTGTAAAAGGTTTGCTTACGGCATCCAGCTGCTGTATGCTACTGTCCAGGTCAAAATCAAGCGTAGGCATTACACTGAACTGTGCCAGCGCATGCTTTACCGCACTCTGCACAAAAGCATAAACGATCTTCTCATCCTCAAATTTTATTTCCTGCTTGGTGGGATGCACGTTGATATCCACCTGTGCCGGGTCAAGATCTATGAACAAAGTGTACATCGGGAAACTGTCCTTCGCAATCATTTCATCATACGCATTCATCACCGCATGATTGAGGTAAGCGCTTTTGATAAAACGGTTGTTCACAAAAAAATACTGGTCGCCCCTGGTTTTTTTAGCCGTATCGGGCTTACCCACAAAGCCATAAATATTCATGTAATCGGTATGCTCCTGCACACTCACCAGTTTTGCATTGTAGCTGCTGCCCAGTATTTGCACAATACGCTGCTTGAGTGTTCCTTTTTCAAGATGAAAAACCTGCTGCCCGTTGGAGCTTAAGGAAAAGAAAACTTCAGGAAACGCCATCGCCACACGGATGAACTCATCTACAATATGCCGTAACTCCGCCGCATTGCTTTTTAAAAAATTACGGCGTGCAGGCACATTAAAAAACAGGTTCTTCATGGCAATGCTGGTACCGTTGGCCGCTGCCACGGGTTCCTGCTTTGTTACACGGCTGTTTGCTATTTCAATAAAAATACCGGTTTCATCTTCTGCCCTTTTTGTTTTCAGCTCCACCTGCGCCACCGCGGCGATACTGGCCAGTGCCTCACCACGAAAGCCCATTGTTTTAATACGGAACAGGTCTTCAATATTACTTATTTTGGAAGTGGCATGCCTTTCAAAAGCCATGCGTGCATCTGTATCACTCATACCCTTGCCGTTATCTATCACCTGCACCAGGGTTTTGCCGGCATCGGTAATGATGAGTTTGATCTCATCGGCACCTGCGTCCACGGCATTTTCCAACAGTTCCTTCACCGCACTTGCAGGGCGCTGTATCACCTCACCTGCTGCTATCTGGTTGGCAATGTTATCGGGCAATAATTGAATGATATCGGGCAAAATCCAGTAATTTAGAACCGCAAAAATAATGCTTACTTGCCAGTTAAAATTTATAGCAGCCATGCAAAAACTCATTTTAGTCTTTTTAATCACGCTCTCATTCAAAATACAGGCGCAAAACAACGCTGCGCAGGCCTGGGCCGACAGTGTTTTTAAAACCCTTTCGCCCGATGAACGTATTGCACAGCTGATGGTGGTGCGGTTAAGCACTTATGATGCCCGGACAAAAACCGTTACTTTTTTTGATAAACAGGTAAGCGATCTCATCAAACAATATAATATCGGCGGCATTTGCCTGTTCCAGGGCAGCCCGGTAAAACAGGCCAATATTTTAAATGCCCTGCAGGCACAGGCCCAAACGCCCATACTGATGTGTATTGATGCGGAATGGGGACTGGGCATGCGTATGCTGGACAGTGTGCTGCCCTTACCCAAACAAATGATGCTGGGCGCCATGACCGACGCCAGCATTGTATATGATTATGGAAAGATTGTTGCCGACCAGTGCAAGCGTATGAATATACAGGTGAACTATGCACCCGTGGTGGATGTAAACAATAACCCCGATAACCCGGTGATCAATGACCGCAGTTTTGGTGAAGACAAATATAAAGTGGCGCAGTATGGTATTGCTTATATGAAAGGCATGCAGGACAACGGGGTGATGGCATGTGCCAAACATTTTCCCGGTCATGGTGATGTGGCCGTGGATTCACATTACGACCTTCCGGTGATCAATAAAACAAAACAGCAGCTGGATTCACTGGAGCTCTACCCTTTCAAACAAATATTCAAAGCCGGCATTGGCAGTGTGATGATCGCACATCTTTCCATACCCGCCATTGACAATACCCCCAACAAACCCACTTCCATTTCAAAAAATAATGTGACGGACCTGATGCGTAACCAGCTCGGTTACCAGGGACTTACTTTTACCGATGCACTGGAAATGGCCGGTGTAAAAAAGTTTTATCCCGATGGAGCTGCTTCGGTGGAATCGCTGGTGGCGGGTAACGATATGCTTTGTTTGCCGGGTGATGTGCCACTGGCCATTACAAAAATAAAAGAAGCCATCAGCAGCGGCAAACTGAGCCAGGCTGATATTGATATGCACTGCAAAAAAGTATTGTTCTCTAAATACATTTATGGTTTGGCCACGCTGGCTCCCATTAATACCACTAATTTGACAGCTGATCTTAACAGCAATATCAGCAGCATGCGCAGAACCGTTGCAGAAAATGCACTGACTGTTTTAAAAAAGACCGATGCCGTTTTTTACCCGCTGGCAATTCCTGCAAAACCTGCCGGCGATATGGTGTACATCAGTATTGGCAGCAGCAGTGAAAACGCTTTTGCAAAAAGGATGAAAGCTGATTATGGTGCTGATGTAATCCTGTTTCCCTATAACCAGGACAGTGTAAAAGTGGACGTGGCCGCATTAAAAAAGAAATACAAAAAAGTCATCATCGGCATACACAACTATGCCAGGGTGCCCGCCAATAATTTTGGTATTTCAAAAAATGCGGTGGAACTGGTAAGCGCATTACAACAGCAAACCAGCGCCATCATATTTGTATTTGGCAATCCCTATGCGGTTAAGAACTGGTGCAATGCAAAAAATTTAGTGGCCTGTTATGAAGATGATGATATTGTACAGGGCACGGCGGCTGACCTGCTGCAGGGAAAGATAATTGCAAAAGGAAAACTGCCCGTAACCGTTTGTGATGAATTTAAATTTGGCAGCGGCATTGTAAGCAATTCTTTTTTTTTGCCCCCGGCAACACACAAAGAAGCCGGCCTTGACCCCGCAAAACTCAGCGTGGTCGATTCCATAGTGAATGATGCCATTGCAAAAGGTGCCACTCCCGGCGCCGTGGTTCTCGCCATAAAAAATGGTAAAATAGCCTATCACAAAGCTTTTGGCAATACATTGTTTGCCGATGGCAGCCCCGATAACCTGGAAAATGTTTTTGACATGGCATCGGTTACAAAAATTTGCGCCACCACCATTTCCGTAATGCGCCTGTATGACGAAGGCAAGCTTGACATTGATAAAAAACTGGGCGATTACCTCCCATGGGTAAAGGGCAGTAATAAGGAACACCTTGTTTTAAAAAATATTTTGCTGCACCAGGCCGGGCTGGTTTCTTATATCCCCTTTTACAAAGAAACGCTCGACAGCAGCGGCAATCCTTCTCCAAAAATTTACAGTAAAACAGCCAGTGATTCTTTCAGCATCCGGGTGGCCGAAAATCTTTACATGCGCAATGCATGGAGAGATACCATGTATCATCGCATTTTACAAAGCCCGCTGGGTACTGCTGGCAAATATGTTTACAGTGATAATGATTTTATTTTTTTAGGCAAGATAGTGGAAGCCATAAGCGGGCTGCCGCTGAATGAATATGTGCAGAAAGAATTTTATAAACCGATGGGCTTAACCGTTGCAGGATTTAAACCCAGGGAAAGCAATTTGCTGAACCGTGTGATTCCAACAGAACAGGAAAAGAATTTCCGCCAGCAGTTATTGCGTGGTGATGTGCACGACCCGGGTGCAGCCATGTTTGGTGGCGTGGCAGGACATGCAGGGTTGTTCAGCAATTCATACGACCTGGGCATGATCATGCAGATGCTGATGAATGGCGGCACCATCAATGGCAAAAGATTTATAAGAAAAGAAACGGTGGAATTATTTACAGCTTATCACAGCGAGATCAGCCGCCGTGGTTATGGGTTTGACAAACCGGAAAAAGATAATGCCACAAGACCCGAACCTTACCCCTGCTTATCTGCATCGCCGCAAACATTTGGTCACACCGGTTTTACAGGCACCTGTGTTTGGGCCGATCCTGCGCAACAGCTCATTTTCGTTTTTTTAAGCAACCGGGTAAACCCCAATGGTGGCGATAATCAAAAACTGCTGAACATGAATGTGCGGCCCAAAATTCATGAAGCATTGTACAAAGCGATTGCCGGAGAATAATTAATAAAGTCCCAGCAGAATTTGTTTCAGCTCATCCTTGTTCTTCCAGGGTATCTGGTGATCGGCGCCATGCAATGTATCTGCTGTAATGGAAGCAGCATGGATCATCATCTTTGTTCCAAAAGCAATATTCTTGATCGGCACCCAGGTATCTTTATCGCCATGCACAAACAATACATTACAGGTAATATTTTTAAAATCGTGCTGCAGTGGCAAGAGATCTTTTTTAAGATAGAGCAGTTCTGTATTACTGGGCGCAAAGGCGCCGGGCAGGCACCAGTATAATGGCCGCACATTCATAATATGCCGCCATGTTTCCTTTGCTTCCTGCTTGATATCGATGGCTCCTGCAATAATCACCAGTGTGTGTACAATGGCAGGATTATCTGCCGCCAGTTTCACCGCCACCGGACCACCCATGCTGTGCCCCACCAAATACAATGGCTGACTGGTTTTTAATTTTTGTATTACGGGAGATATAATGGCGCACTGTTCCTGCAAATGCATGGCCTTTCCAAAATCGCTGTAACCAAAACCCGGCCGGTCAATGGCAACAATGCGGAATTTTTTTCGCATGGCACTATCCCACATATATTTCATGTAATGCATCCAGCTGCCGGGGCTGCCATGAATGAATACCAGCGTGGGCAGGTTATCTTCCCCGCAAACAGCATAGTGCAAATGATGGTTGTTGATAACAGTATCGTACATCTTCAGCGGAACATCTTTTGCTTTAAAAATGCTATACGCTTTTTTATCACTCCAGCGTTCACGCATAATAAAACATTGGGCAAGCAGTACCCATACGGCCAGCAATAAGGCGGAGATAAGAACAATACGTTTCATGATTTTTTTAAAACGCATGTGCCGGTTTATATGTTACAATGAAAAGTTAAAAGACAGATCAACTCACCAGTTCATGTATCTGTTTCACCAGTTCCCTTGTACTGAAGGGTTTGGTAATATACAGCGATGCACCCAAATCGTAGCCCTTTTGTATATCTGCTTCCTTGGTTTTGGCGCTCATGAAAACCACTTTAACCGCTTTGAGTTTTTCGGTTTTTTTAATGCGCCTGCAAATCTCATAACCATCCACATCGGGCATCATAATATCCAGCAATACCAGTGCCGGCACCTGTTTGTTCAGCAGGTCGAGTGCTTCGGTACCATTGCGTGCGATCATTACATCATATCCATTCTTCTTCATTAAAAATTCCAGCGACATCAGGATGTAAGGGTCGTCATCCACTATCAGTATTTTATGTGCATCCATTATGTTGATTTAAACGGGTAAGGTAAAAATAAATGCGGCGCCTTTATCCGGTTCACTCTCCACCCATATTTCGCCGCCATGCAGGTTCACTATTTTTTTGCAAATGGCCAGTCCCAGCCCGCTGCCCTGCGGCTTCTTCAGCGTTTGGTTCTTTGCCTGGAAAAATTTATCGAATACCAATTCATGCAATGCGGGTTCAATACCTTTGCCGTTATCTTCCACACGCACCTGCACTTCATCGATACTGCTGTGCACGGCAATTTTTATACGGCCACCGCTGTCGGGCACAAATTTAACAGCATTTGACAACAAATTATTCATCACCTGCATAATAAGGTCACTGTCGCACTGCACTAAAAAAATGGAATCGGGTATTTGTATGCTGATCTGTATCTTTTTTTCATCGGCCAGTGTTTGTATGGTTTGCACCGCGTCTTTTATCAGCGTGTTCAGCTGTACCGGGGTGATATGGAGTTTTTGCCGGCCACTGTCATATTTCTCCAGGTTCAGCACCTGCGTGATCAAATGACTCACCCTTTCTGTTTCCCTGATCACACCTGCTAAAAAATGTTTGCGTTCTTCCTCCGTCATGTCATCATTGTCGTGCACAATTTCGGCCATGGCACGGATGGATGTTACCGGGGTACGCAGTTCATGTGTGACCGTATATAAAAATTCATCTTTGGCAACATCCATATTTTTCAGCTGTTCATTCACTGCAGTAAGCTGGTTGGTGGCTTTTTGCAGTTCCTGCGATTTGCGGCGCAGCTCCTTGTTCATCTCTATCACCTGCTGCGATTCCCGTAAAATATGTATCACCTCATCAATCTTCAGTTCTTCTTCCTTGGTAACACTGCTGATCATGATACGGGCGGAGGCAGAACCAATCACACCGCTTAGTACCCTTTCGGCAAAGATCACCATCCGGGCATCGGCACGTTTTACATCCATGGGAATTTTATGCCGTTGCCCGTAACTCTGCAATAATTTATGTGCCCTTTCTGTTCCCAAAAAATTTCCCAGCAATGCCTGCAGGTCGGAGAGATAAGCTGTTCCCTTCCACAATGTATTTTCTGTGGGTGTAACAGAATGCTTGAAGATGTCCACAAAAATTTCGGCCTGGTAAGTTTCCTGTGCTCTCTTTTTTGTATTGAGCGATACCGTTACAAATGTTACGGTATTAAAAAGCATGCTCCAGAAAAAACAATGCGTTACCGAGTCCATTCCTTCCATACCAAACAGTGAAAAAGGCTTCAGCCAGGAGATACCAAACAAACCTTTTTCAACAATACTGATATTTACAATGCCTGCTCCCGTCATGGAAGGCAGCACCGCGGTGAAGAACCAAATGACAAAACCCACACAGATACCAGCCATAGCGCCTTTTTGTGAAGCCTGCTTCCAGTAAATACCGCCAATGATGGCCGGGGCCAGTTGCGCCACTGCCGCAAACGATACCATACCGATTGATACCAGTGTAAAATGCTGTGCCACCAGTTTATCATACAAATAGGCCAGTGCAATAATGAGCAGGATGCTGAAACGGCGGATGTTTAAAATGCGGTTGGTAAGCAACCCGTCGCCGCTTGCTTTGAATTTTTTTACCGATAGTAAAAGCGGTGTGGCAATGTTGTTGCTCATCATGGTACTGATGGCAATGGTTTCAACAATGATCATACTGGTGGCGGCAGAAAAGCCACCAATAAAAGTTAGTAGTGTAATGGCTCCGGCATTAAAATGCAATGGCAGTGCCAGCACATACGTATCGGCATTGGCCCCATCGCCCAATAACAATTTACCACCAAATGCAATGGGTAAAACAAAAATGGTGATGAGCAACAGGTACAGCGGGAATATCCATACAGTCTTGCGTAAATGATTTTCACTTACATTTTCCACTACAGATAACTGGAACTGCCGCGGTAAAAAGATCACCGCCAGCATCGACAGCATTACCAGCCCGGCCCAGGTGGTGTAAGAGGTATTGCCCTGCATCTGGAATAAATGCTTCAGCGAATCATGCGCTGCCGCTTTTGAAAACACGTCGGTAAATCCATCAAACAAACCAAAGGTCACAAACATACCCACGGCTAAAAAAGCCACCAGTTTGATCACCGATTCAAATGCAATGGCAGCCACCAGGCCTTCGTGTTTTTCGGATGCATCGATTGACCTTGTGCCAAACAGTATGATAAAAAAAGCAAGTGCCGCAGCAATATAGATGGTGTTGCCTTTTAAAATACTGCTGCTGCCGTTTGCAGCTTCTGCAGTAAGCACAGAGATGCTTCCCGAAATAGCTTTCAGCTGCAGGGCGATATACGGAATGATACCCACCATACACAAAATGGTTACGGCAACCGCCAGAGAAAAGTTTTTTCCGTAACGGGTGGAGATGAGATCGGCAATACTGTTAATGCGCTGCGATTTACAAATGCGGATGATCTTGCGCAGCAATGGCCAGAACAATGCAGCCATAATGGTGGGACCAATATATACCGCCAAAAACTCAATGCCTTTTGCCGATGCCTGCCCCACACTGCCGTAAAAAGTCCAGGCCGTACAGTAAGCACCCAGTGACAATGCATATACATAACCATTGTTGATAAGGGTTTTGCCTTTTTTTAAACGGTGCTCCGCATAATAGGCCACACCAAACAAAATTCCCAGGTAGATCAATGCACTCAGTATGGCCGCAATATTATTCATCTGTTTTTTTACGTTTGCCCGATGTGAGGCGGTACATGATGAGGATGGTGAGTATCCAAACAATTAAAATGTAGAGGTATAATAGCGGTATGCCTTTTACAAATACAGGTTTATCTGCCAAACCAATAAAGGGCCAGGTAAACAGCACCAGCAGCAATGCGCTGAAGAGGGTTAAATTCTGGCGTTTTGTTTTGTTATGCATAGCAGGCAATAAAAAGGATAACACAGCCTTGCCTAAATTAAGCAAACTATGTTATCCTGACAAAAACCAACAGATTTTAGCGGTTAGTCTTCCTTGATATGCAGATGATGCTCGGCATCTTCGTAAATATCGTATTCGCCCTTAATCGCATAGTAGCCAAACACCAGCAGCCCGCCCACAATAATGGGGGTAAGGATGAATGCATAGATGATGGCCGGTATTTTATCCTCCGGTTTGGGACTTTCAAATTTTGGAATGGCCTGCGACACGATGAGGTAGTAACCCGCTACAATGGCCAGCACCACCCAAACAACGCCTAAGAATTTTCTGATCTGGTTCATAATATTTTTTTGTGTATGATAAATTAGTTTTAGTCTTCAATACGGTTGTCTTCACCGTTAATATAAAATACGCCTATCACAAAACAAACTGCCGCAATGATGATGGGATACCACAGCCCTTCCAAAAATGGTTTATCGTAAGGCAATGCGGTGCCCGCTTTGGCAGCGGCTTCATTGGCCTGTGTTGCTTTGGTTGCCAGGAAAGTAGCCACTGCGGGCAACAAACCACCAAAGATACCATTACCAATATGGTAGGGCAGCGACATGGAAGTATAACGTATCCTTGTGGGGAACATTTCTACCAGGAAGGCGGCAATAGGACCATATACCATGGTTACAAACAGCACTTGTATAAATACCAGCAGCACCAGTTTCCAGAAAGAGCCGTCATCGAGTATAACTGTTTTGGTAAGCTTTACATCCCTGGCCGCATCTGCTTTTGATTTATCGGCATGGATGGTTTCCACCTTATCTTCTTTATACGTAGTACCATCTTCATATTCTTTGGATGTGTTGGTGGTTTTGATACTGTCGCCCATATTTTTTGTATCGGCAACAATTTTTGTATTGATCACTGTTTTTGCGGCGATCTCTTTTTTCATTTTGGTACTGCCCGCATCATACATGGATGAATAAATGGTACGGTAACTTAAAATGGCAATGAGCATACCTATCAGCATGATCCATTTTCTTCCAATACGGTCGCTCAGTGCACCAAACACAATAAAGAAAGGTGTGGCAAACAGCAGCGCCCACATAATGAGTTTGCTTGCCTGCGATACATCCACGCTTAAAGTTGTTTGTATAAAGTTGAGTGCATAAAACTGGCCCGTATACCAAACCACCCCCTGGCCCATGGTGGCACCAAACAATGCCAGCAGCACAAATTTAAAATTGAGTTTATGGCCAAAACTTTCTTTTAACGGATTCACCGAAGTTTTCCCTTCTGCCTTTGCTTTTGCAAACAGCGGCGATTCTTTCATCTTCATGCGTATCACCACCGAAATACCCACCATGATGATGGATACCCAGAAAGGAATCCTCCATCCGTATTCATTGAAGTTATCCTTACTCAAAGTTGCTTTTACAACCGTGATCACACCCAGTGATACAAACAACCCAATCGTAGCGGTGGTTTGTATCCATGATGTCCAGAAACCACGGCGCTCAGCTGGTGAATGTTCTGCCACATAAGTAGCAGCACCGCCGTATTCGCCACCCAGTGCAAGACCCTGCAATAAGCGCAACAATAATACCAGCAACGGAGCAGCCACGCCAATGGTTTCGTAACTGGGGATACAGCCAATTAAAAAAGTAGAGAGCCCCATTAAAACCAGTGTTACCAAAAAGGTATATTTTCTGCCGATCAGGTCACCCAGGCGTCCAAAGAATAAAGCGCCAAAAGGACGTACTACAAAACCTGCGGCAAATGTGGCGAGGGTGGAAAGCAAGGCCAGGGTTTGGTTTCCCGCCGGGAAGAATTTTGTAGCAATGATGGTGGCCAAACTACCAAAGATGTAGAAGTCGTACCATTCTATCAGTGTTCCCACCGACGAGGAAGCGATGATGGCGGCCAGCCCTTTTTTCTCATTTTGAAAGTTACTCATGTTTATTGTTGTTGGTTTAAGTGTTAGAAAGAAAATGTGGAAGTGAACAGCAGCCTGGTGTTATGTACATCATCGGTGGTAACAGTGGTGTTCACTTTGCCATCGGTGCCCGATGTGCCATAGCTGGCAGCCGTGTATTCTATCTCTGTTCCGAATTTGAATTTGCCTGATACAAATTCCAGCCGGGGTGCAATACGCATCACCCTATCGAGCGATGCGCCGTTTACTGCAATGCCGCGAGTATATGCCGCCACTGCACCAGCAGCGCCTGTGCCGTTATTTTTCGCATATCCAAAGAACAGCCCGGGTATTACTTTTTTTCCGGTGCCCGCAATTTCTGCCCAGTAGCTGTTAACCTTAATGGGCTTGTAGGTAATATCGGGCGATGTGCCATAAGCAAGATAACCGCCAAACATCAGGTGGTCGTACATATTCTGCCCGGCAACATATTCTGCTTTCACCACAATTTTTTTAGCAGTGAATTTTGCATACAGTTCAAGAGTGCTGCTGTTTACTTTTTTGCTGGTGCTTACGGTACCGGTACCTGCTGTTGCTTTTAATGCGGGACGTAAAGATTTATAGTCGAATGCCGCGCCGGCCACCAGCATCTTTCCTTTATACTGCAATTGTGCATGCAGGTTCGGAATCACGGCATCATTGGCAAATGTTTGCGAAGCGGTGGATGCACCCAGTGCCACACCGGTGCCGGAACCGGGACTTACAAACGCCTCGGTTTGTGATAATGCCGCAATGATGAGGTTTACTTCTTTGCTTAATTTTTGTGTCAGGCGCACCTGCGGGTTGCGTGCAAAAGGCTGAAAGGGAATACCGGTATTAAAACTTACCACACCGGGATAACAGTCTGTTACAAACAACGGGTGCCAGTACTGGCCAAACGCCAGCTGTGTTTTACTCCAGTCGAGTTTTGCCCATGCATGCCGCAGGCGAAAACCATTTTCATTGCCATTGGCATTGCCAAAAAATTCAGCTTCCAGCAAACCGGAGGTTTTTGCACCAAATGCATCAGGACCGGTAATAGTACCACTGAGGCGGCTGGTAATGGCCAGCATGGTAAGTGAAGACGCGGCATTGACATCTTTACCATTGGCATCTTTGGCAACATTGGCGGGATACAACAACAGTTCGCCCTGGTTGGCCGGCCTTGCAGAAATTACCTGGCGGCTGTCGAAAATGATATCGTTGCGTACAAAGCCGCCGAATTTAATACCCCACGACGGAGTATTCTCTGCAGGTTTTGCAGCAGGCGCAGTCGCGGATTTTGCAGCAGCGGTTTGTGCGGTTACCTTTTGGTTAAAGGAAAAAAGCAAGGCAATGGTCAATAGCAAAAAGTTTAATAATGCAAGCAATTTTTTCATCGTTAATCATTTTGGTGAATGGCGCAGGCCAAAAAATTTCTGTCCAAATTTTATCCAAAATGCCAACGATCAAAACTGTTAAGTATAATGATGCTAAACAGTATATTTTTTACAACGCATTCTTCCTGAAACGCTCCCACTTGATCACCATAAATTTATCCCCTAACTCGGTGATCATGCATCCTGAACTGTTAAGGGATTCCTTGTTGCTGAAAAATTCCACCAGCTCGGCGTGGTTCAGCACTTTATACGTGGGGCGGTATTCATAGTTCTCCGGCGCTTTTATGTTGTAACGCTTTACCCAGTTCATTACAGAAACATGGCTGATGCCCAGGATGCGTTCTATCTCGCGGAACGTAACGCCTTCAATGTACAATTGCAGCGCTTTGATGACATAGTAGGGATCGATATTCTTTCCTTCCTTCAGCACCGTAAAAAAATAATTACAGTGTTTGCAGCGGTAACGCTGTCTTCCTTTAACAACGCCGCTTTTTACAAGGTCTTCGCCCCTGCATTTAGGACAAGCAATCTGTTTCATGAACTGAAGATAAAACAGCGGCTATACTTTTTTAGCATAAATATACCTTTTTAGCAAAATATTGTTCGGCATACCCTGATGGTTCTTTATTTTTATGCTTCATTAAAAATTAAAACCGGTTGCACATGGCTTATCCATTTCAAATCACTTCCAAAGAACAGTATCACTCCGACTATAAAAAAAGCATTGAAGAACCAGAAGCCTTCTGGGGTAATGTGGCAGAAAGTTTTTTGTGGCGCAAAAAATGGGATAAGGTACTGGACTGGAATTTTAAAGAACCCAAAGTGGAATGGTTCAAAGGTGGTAAACTCAACATCACCGAAAACTGTATCGACCGGCATTTGGAAACCATGGGCGATAAACCCGCCATCATCTGGGAACCCAATAACCCCGAAGAAAGGGTGCGTATTGTTACCTATAACCGCCTGCACAAAAGGGTGAGCCAGGTGGCACAAATGCTCATCAACAATGGTGTAAAAAAAGGCGACCGTGTTTGTATTTACATGGGCATGATACCGGAGCTGGCCTATGCAGTGCTGGGCTGTGCAAGAATTGGTGCCATTCATTCCGTAATATTCGGCGGCTTCAGTGCACAAAGTATTGCCGACCGTTTGTATGATGCGCAGGCCGAATACATCATTACCTGCGATGGTGCTTACCGTGGTAATAAAGATATTCCGCTGAAAGATACCATCGACAACGCACTCATTGGCAACCGCACGGTTAAAAGAGTGATCGTTTACACCCGCACCCGCACTCCTGTGAGTATGATCAAGGGCCGTGATGTTTGGTGGGAAGACGAAATGGAACACGCCGAACACCAGATAGAAAAAGACGGCAGGTTTCATTACCCCGCAACAGAAATGGATGCCGAAGACCCGCTGTTCATCTTATATACATCGGGCAGCACCGGTAAACCAAAAGGTGTGGTGCACAGCTGTGCCGGTTATATGGTATGGACCACCTATACTTTTGTAAATACATTCCAGTATCAAAGAGGTGATGTGCATTTTTGCACGGCCGATATCGGCTGGATCACCGGCCACAGTTATATTGTATACGGACCGCTGGCTGCAGGTGCCACATCTCTCATGTTTGAAGGCATACCCACCTGGCCCGATGCCGGAAGGTTTTGGGATATTATTGACAAGCACAAAGTAAATATTTTATACACTGCGCCCACTGCCATCCGCAGCCTGATGGGTTTTGGTAAAGAACCACTGGCCAACAAAGATCTCTCTTCCTTAAAAACACTGGGCACCGTTGGCGAACCCATCAATGAAGAAGCCTGGCACTGGTACAATGAAAACATCGGAAAGGGCAAATGCCCCATTGTAGATACCTGGTGGCAAACAGAAACCGGTGGTGTGCTCATTTCCAATATGGCGGGCATTACTCCGGGCATACCCAGCTGGGCCAGCCTGCCCATGCCGGGTGTACAACCCATATTGGTGGATGAACAGGGAAGGGAAGTAACAGAAGCAGATGAAAATGGTATCACCAAGGGCAACCTCTGCATCAAAGCACCATGGCCTTCGGTATTAAGAACCACTTATGGTGACCATGAACGCTGCAGGCAGAATTATTTTGCCACTTACGAAAACTTATATTTTACCGGCGATGGCGCCCTAAAAGATGCCAATGGCAACTTCCGCATTACGGGCCGTGTGGATGATGTACTCAACATCAGCGGCCACCGTATAGGCACAGCCGAAGTGGAAAACGCCATCAACATGCACAGCGGCGTGGTGGAAAGCGCCGTAGTGGGTTACCCGCACGATATCAAGGGCCAGGGTATTTATGCTTATGTGATCTATGGCGGTCATCATAACGATGAAAATCTTACAAGGCAGGATATCAGTCTTACTGTTTCAAAAATCATTGGCCCCATTGCTAAGCCTGATAAGATACAGTTTGTAACCGGCCTGCCTAAAACCAGAAGCGGCAAAATCATGCGCCGCATTTTAAGAAAGATCGCCGAAGGTGAAATGGCCAACCTGGGCGATACCACCACATTGCTGGACCCCGGCGTGGTGGATGAAATAAAAAACGGCAAACTGTAAAACAGTCGCTTTCAATACCACTGCCGGTGCAAGTATGCACCGGCAGTTTTTATTTGCGGCGCTTTATTTATTTAAAGTATTTTTATAACTGCCGAAAAAAACAGCAGCATGACCAAACGTATTTTTTTTCTTTTAACAGCAACATGTATTTCCACCCTGGCAAACGCACAAATGAAAAGCTGCTGCGAGCCGGATAATACAAAACTGGTGTCTTCCATTAAACAAACGCCCGGCACCCTGCGCATGGTGCAAATACTGGACAGTATTAACAGCCATGCCAACCCGCAGGATTTTTTAGTGATGAACACATTGCGGGCAGACATGATCAGGAAAAAACTGCAAACAGAAACCGACGCCAATAAACGCTTCACATTATATTTCCAGTACTGCATTGAATCATTGAACGCTGGTAACACAGAAGAGGCCATCAGCGTGCTGCAGCAGGTACAACAGGCCATGCATATACCTGCCGAAAATTTTCCCCCGCAATACAAGCCTCTTTTTGACCTGCTGGCCATTGCCTATATGCGCAAGGGAGAACTGGAAAACTGTGCAGGCAACCACACCCCTCAAAGCTGCATCATTCCAATACAGGGTGGCGGATTACATAAACTGCCTGCAGGATCCGAAGCCGCCATCAAAGTATACACCCAAATACTCAAACAGTTTCCCGACGACCTGCAATCGAGGTACCTGCTGAATATTGCTTACATGACGCTGGATAAATATCCTGCTGAAGTACCAAAGGATTTGCTGATAGAACCCGCCACTTTCTCCCAAACAAAAAGCGATATTATATTAAAAGACGTGGGTGCAGCAAAAGGTGTTGACATGAATGGTATTTCGGGAGGCTGCGTGGTGGAGGATTTTGATAACGACGGACTGCTGGATATTATGGCATCATCGTACGGACTGAACGACCAGCTGCGTTATATGCACCAGCAAAAAGACGGTACCTTTAAAACTGAAACGGTTTCTTCAGGACTGGTGGGTATCACCGGCGGTCTGAACATGATTCATGCCGATTATAACAACGATGGTTTTGCTGATGTGATCATACTGCGTGGCGGCTGGTGGGGCAGGAATGCAAAATTTCCATTTTCACTATTGAAAAATAATGGCAACAATACTTTTGAAGACGTAACCATTGAATCGGGTTTGTATTCTCCCTATCCCACGCAAACCGCATCATGGGGCGATTTTAATAATGATGGCTGGATTGACCTGTATGTGCCGCACGAAAATTACCCCGCACAATTATTCATCAACAACAAAGGAAAATTTAAAGATGTGGCGCCCAAATATGGATTGAATATTACCACTTATGCAAAAGGATGCAGCTGGGGTGATATTAATAATGATGGCTGGCCCGACATCTATCTCTCCTGCCTGGGCACGCCCAATAAATTATGGCTGAACAAAGCCGGTGCTGCACCCGGTGAAAGAAAATTTGAAGACATTTCAAAATCCGCCGGTGTGGAAGAACCTATATACAGCTTTCCCACCTGGTTCTTTGATTTTGATAACGACGGCTACCAGGATATTTTTGTTTCAGGTTATGATACCCGCCGTTTTTCGGAAGTGGGTGGCGATGCGGCACGTGATATGCTGGGCATGCCACCTATGGGAGAACTGCCGCGTTTATACCATAACAATGGCAACAATACTTTTACTGATGTAAGTGAAGTGTATGGCGTAAATCATGTAAACTATGCCATGGGCTGCAATTTTGGTGATATTGACAATGATGGGTGGCCCGATTATTACCTGGGCACCGGCGCACCGGAATACACCACCATTGTACCGAATAAACTGTACCATAATGTTGCGGGTAAAAAATTTGAAGACATCACCTATGCCACCGGTACCGGGCATATACAAAAAGGACATGCCGTTGCTTTTGCAGATATTGATAACGATGGTGACCAGGATATTTATGAAGTGATTGGCGGTGCTGTGGAGGGCGACCGCTTCAGGAATGTATTGTTTGAGAACAGCACACCCAATAAAAACCACTGGATAAAATTAAAGCTGGAAGGCGTTAGCAGTAACCGGGCAGCTATTGGCGCAAGGGTGCACATCAAAGCAATAATGGCTGATGGCAGCACACAAAATTTTTACCATGTGGTATCCAGCGGCGGCAGTTTTGGCGCCAATCCTTTAATGATCAGTGCCGGGCTGGGCAATGCAACAGCCATTGAAGAAATAGAGATCAGCTGGCCCAATGCAAAACAAACAAAGGAGATTATAAAAAACATTGCAATGAACACGCTGGTAAAAATAAAGGAAGGCGCCGGCAAACAATAAAATTTTATACCCACCGCTATGCGTACATTTTTGAAGTATCTTATCCGTACTGTTGCCGTAATTTTTTTGCTGGTAAATATCATTGTCATTTTTCACGCTCATAAGTTCACGCACTTTTATAACATTGGTGAAGTGGAGATGAAAAAGGAAAAGACCAGCTGGGACAAGACCAAAGAAATACTCTTTGGCATCAATGCGCAAAAACAACCCAACGAACTGCCCGACACTTCTTATACTGCCGTTACACTGACTACCAAAGACAGCATTAAACTGGATGCCTGGTATACACTGGTGAACAATGCCAAAGGAACCGTATGCATGTTTCATGGTCATGGTGGCCGCAAGGGAGGCAACAATGCCGAGGCAGCCGCCTTTCGTAAAATGGGTTACAATACTTTTCAAATCGATTTCCGGGCGCATGGCAGCAGTGGTGGCAACACCTGCACCATTGGTTATAATGAAGCGGAAGATGTAAAGCTGGCTTATGATTTCATAAAAAGCAAAGGCGAAAAAAATATTGTGCTTTGGGGCATATCCATGGGGGCCGCCACCATTACAAAAGCCATCAGCGATTATAGCCTGCAGCCGCAAAAGATCATTTTGGAAATGCCATTTGGCACCATTGAAGACGCGGTGAAGGGCCGTTTAAAATTAATGGGACTGCCGCCACAACCCGTTGCCACGCTGCTCACCTTCTGGGGCGGCACCATACATGGCTTTTGGGCATTTGGCATGAAGCCGGAAGAGTATGCCAGGAAAATAAACTGCCCCATACTGCTGCAATGGGGAAAGAACGATCCCCGTGTAACCCGCAGCGAGGAAGATATTTTGTTCAGTAATATCAGCAGCAGTAATAAAAAGTTTGTGGTGTATGAAAGTGCCGCACATGAAAGCCTTTGCAAAAAGGAGCATGAAAAGTGGATGGAGGAAGTAACTGCTTTTTTAAACCCTGGCGGAGGTTCTTAACCCCGCCAGCGGTTTTTTAATTTTATATAACCGCCGCCGGGGCTGAAAGCCGCCGGCGGGGTTTTCCGCTACCTTTGCAGTCAATCAAAAAAAATGCACCCAAAAAATATTTCCATACTCGATTATACCTATGCACTGCCCGATGAAAAAATAGCGCTGCACCCGGCAGCAGAAAGAGACAGCAGCAAACTGCTGATATATCAAAACGGGCAAATAAAGCAGGATATTTATAAAAACATAGCAGCACATTTACCCGCAAACAGCCTGCTGGTTTTTAACAACACCAAAGTAATCAATGCCCGCCTGCTGTTTACCAAACCCACCGGCGGTGTGATAGAAATATTTTTACTGGAACCTTACAAGGCCGATTACAGCACCGCACTGGCGGCCACCAAAACCTGCAACTGGAAATGTTTTATCGGTGGCATTTCAAAATGGAAAGGTGGCAGCCTGGAACTGGCAGTGAACGGAAAAAAAATACTGGCCACTTTAATTGAACCCTTAGCCGATGCCTGGGCCGTGGAATTTATTTGGAGCGGTAACAGTTCCTTTGCTGAGCTGGTGGATCAGGCAGGCAATATTCCCGTACCGCCTTATATAAAAAGAAAAGCAGAAGGAGAAGATAAGGACCGTTACCAAACCATTTATGCGCAATACGATGGTTCGGTGGCTGCACCCACAGCCGGGCTGCATTTTACTGATGCCGTTTTTGAATCCCTCGAAGCAAAAAATATCAGCCGAGGTTTTGTAACCCTGCATGTGGGTGCGGGCACATTCAAACCCGTTAAGGCTGCCGTAATGGAGCAGCACGAGATGCATGCGGAGTGGATAGATGTAAGTGCAGCTGCCATTGAAAATATCATCCGCAACCTCAGCAATACCATTGTGGCGGTGGGCACCACATCACTCCGCACACTGGAAAGTTTATACTGGCTGGGCGTAAAGTCTTTACTCGAACCGCAGTCACCCACCTTACAGTTAAACCAGTGGGAAGTATATGAAACACTGGCACAAACAAATTATACCGCCGCCGAAGCTTTGAATGGATTATTGCAATGGCTGCAGCAAAACAACCGCACACAACTGTTCACACAAACACAAATACTGATAGCACCGGGTTATACATTTAAAATTGCGAATGCCATCATCACCAATTTTCACCAGCCGCAAAGCACCTTATTGTTATTGGTGGCTGCAGCTGTTGGTAAAAACTGGAAAGAGATCTATCACTATGCACTTGAAAATGATTTCCGGTTTTTAAGTTATGGCGACGGGAGTTTGCTGTTTATTAATGGCGGGTAAAGAATGTCTGCTGAAGGGCTGCCGGATTGCAGCGGAAAGGAGGCAACCCAGGCAGCGGTTGAAAACCCTGCATGCGGTTGACGAACTTGCAGCGTAAAGCCGGAACTGTTGCTGAGAAATGATGTAATGATGAAAGCCCCCAATAATCACTGCTGTATCGTAACCGGTGTGCCCACAGGTATATAACTGAAGAGGTCTTTCATTTCGGTGTATTTCACACTTACGCAACCGTCGGTCCAGTTGTAGAAATTATCAACGGTCCATTCTTCATCGGGGCGGGTGGCATGTATGGCAATGCCGTTGCCAATTTTGGAGCCCTTGGGTATTTGCCCCTTGGCAAGCCGTTCGTTGAATTTTTTTACACTCACATCATTAGGGTAATCCAGCAGCAGCTCGGGTCCCCATTTGGGATGGATCTTTTTCAGTATCACTTTAAACTTGCCGTCGGGTGTGCGCTTATCGCCCTCCCGCATTTTATCGCTCAGGTCTTTACTCCCAAATACAATGGGATAAGTGGCGTACCAGCCTTCATCGTCGTACACTTTCAGCTCGTAGTCGCTTTTATCGATGATGATATAGTAAGGATTTTCGGTGCTGTCGGCCGCCGCAGTTTTTTTACTGGCCACCGTGCGTGGTTTTGCGGCGGGTTTTTTCTTTTTGCCTTTATCTGCACTGAAAGAAACAAGGGCGGCCACCCCGGCAGCCATAAAAATGTATTTAAATGAGGATACTTTCATTGCGATAAAATTATTGAAAAACATTTACTCAAACGCCATGCCACATATGCGTAGTATTGATTGTGGAAAACCCATTGCATGCTTTAACAAAATATTGCAGTGCGGGCATAAAAATGCCCCCCGTTTCCGGGGGGCTTATTGTAAACCCAACCCCCGCCTGTTTTACCCGGGGTTCAACAGGCAGCGGGGTATGAGTGAGAGAGCTTTTACCAGTTGCTGAAACGGAAGCCTACTGTATAGGGACGCATATCGAGGCTGTTCTTATAAATTGACTTCGGACTGTAAGAACCGTAGAACTTTACGGGACCCACACCCAGCTCGGCCACATAACTGAATTTAAAACGTTCCAGGTCGTAATCACCTTTGTTGTGTTGCTTGCCGCGTTCGGCGCTTTTTTGTTTGTTGCGCTGGCTGTACAAATAACCTGCACTTACACCGGCACTGATGCTCAGCCCTTCCTTTTTGCTGTTGGGATTGGTATTCACATTCAGCATCAGGGGCACGGTTAAATAATCGGCCGCCAGTTTGTTTTTTGTGAATGAAATGGAATCCCTGAAAATGAACGGCGCATTGGTTTGTGTGCTTGTGTAAGGCACTGGGCCGCCTTCTTTATAACTCAGGGGTGATAAGGTTTTGTAGCGGTAGTTGTTCATCTCCAGGCCCAAACCATATTTCAGGTTCACATAGTGTTTGGCAAGGTTGAGTTTTTGCATGAAGAACCAAAGGTTCACGTTTATGCTTTTGCCGGCACGCAGTTTGAAATCGTTTGCATTTAAAGCGGTATAACCGGGGCGGTTTACCAGGTAAGAACCGGTGGCGCCGTAATTGGTGTTATCATCATAATTGGATAAACCGATATCCAGTATCCACCAGTTGGTGCTTACGTTGGAGTTGCGTTTTTTCTCTTTGTCCTTGCGGCCCATGGTAATGTCAACACCTTTATCGTTGCTGCCTTCCCTGCTTTTTTTAATGATCACCATACCACCAATGCGGATGGTGTCTTTTTTTACTGTTTTTGCGGAGTCTGACTGTGCGCTTGCCGAACTGCAAATAATTGCTGCGGCTAAAAATGTAATTAGCTGTTTCATCGTGTCGAAAATTTAAAAGGATTATCTGTTTAATGCTATGTCGAAGCCGGCCACCTGTATGCCGTTACCGGTTTTGATATTGGTATTGCGTTCCACCACTCTTTTTACCTTGCGGATAAAACCTGCGAGTTTGGTGCGTTTAACATTGTCCTCGTCCATGTAAAGTACTTTGTTATTGCTCACCTCTTCGGTTTCATCGGGTTTGTAAGCGGCTGTTATCGCATACCCGTTAACGGCTGATGTATTGGGCTTTGTTGAAGAAACAGCTAAATCAGGATTTCCGGAATTTGCTTTTTTAACTGCGTCTTCTGCTGGTGTTACGTTTTGTGCGAGTGTTATGTTACGGTTGTCGTTGTTAAAATTATTGTAACGCGGGTTATTGGTTGGCGTTGGTAAATTGTTGCTGGGTTTTTCATCATCCTTTTTAGCAACCGTATTATTATCGTTGCTGTTTACAACCGGTACAGCCTGTTGTTTTATGCTGTTATTCTCCGCAGGGCGGTTATTTTTTTGTGTGGTGGTGTTTGTATTGGCCACAGTATTCATTGCTGCATTTGCTGTTGCAGTATTATTTACCGCAGGTGCTGCATTTGATGCTGATCTTACGGAGGCATCTGCTGTTACTGTATTGTTGCCGGTTGTGGTTACTGCTGGCTTGTTGCCATTGGCCATACTTGCGGCATCATTTGTTTTTTGAGCAGGTTCCATCAAATTAAGTGCTCCCCACAACCCAATACCCAGCACTATGGCAGCGGCGGCAGCCATTCTCCAGTTCATGCGTATAAGGCGGCCTTCTTCCTTGCGGTACAGTTCTTTTTTATTGGCATATACCACCGCCATGTCGGGCTGCATTTTGGTGCGCTGTAAAATAGCGGCTTCTGCGGCTGCGGCGGCATTGGCACCTATAAGCTGCTCTGCCTGTAATTTTTCAGCAGCAGGCAGTTCATTATCGATATATAAAAGTAATTGTTGCTGCAACGGGGAGATCTCTTCTTTCAGTAAGGCTGATTTATTTTCAAATGAAAGCTCGTCGGCAGGTAAAATAGTTTGCAGCAGCATGCGCAGCTCCGCTTCCAGGTCGGGATTTTGGGCCACGAAAGCCTGCACGGCCTTGCGCTCTGCAGCGTTCAGCTCGTTATCTGCATACAGCAGAAAAAACTCTTCGTAATTATGACGGCCTATGTTCATGGTTCGATGTTGATGGCTCATGGTTCATAGCTCATGGTGAAAGGATTTACTATGAACCATCTGCCATGAACTATTAACTAAATAACGTTTTCCACTTTTACAATATACTCCCGCAGCTGCAGTCTTGCCCGGTGCAGGTACACTTTTACCTGGCTTTCATTCAGTCCTGTGATCTGCCCGATCTCTTCATAACTGTATCCTTCATAATCTTTCAGCATTACCAGGCTGCGTTGTGTTTCATTCAGCTGGGCCAGGGCCTCGTTCAGGATACGTTTGGTATCGTGTTTCGGCCCCGTGGAGCCCCGGTCGTTTTCATTGAATTCTTCCCGCAGGTGCACCCTTTTGTTTTTACGGATATGGTCTATCATCTGGTTATAGGCCACCGTAAACAAAAAGCTTTTGCTGCGGGCATTATCCACCGTATCCCTGTTCACCCACATCTTCTCAAATGCGCCCTGCACCACATCACGTGCATCCTCTTCATGCCTCAGGTTTTTGAGGATGAAGCGGTATACATTATCTGCATACAGGTTTACGCATTCATTATACTCTCTCTCGGTCATACAGGTTTTTGGTGTAAAATGGTCTTGATTAATGGTTTTACGCTCATTGAGCCGAAAAGTTACAGCTTTCTCAAAAAATTTTTACCGGTGGGTGGATGAATGGCGGGTTTTGCTGTTTGAACCGGGGTTGATGGAACACTGATTTGGCTGATTTGACTGATAAATACAGATAAAATCAGCAAAATCCGTTCAATCTGTGTCATCTGTGTTCTATCAGGTAAAATGGAACACGGATTGGGCTGATCTGACTGATAAACACAGATAAAATCAGTGAAAATCCGTCCAATCTGTGTCATCTGTGTTCTATCATAGAACCAGTATCACCTGTGTTCCATAAATTTGCCGTACAACCATTGCATATGAACCAAAAATTTGTCAGCCGTATTGCCAGCGAGCTTTCCGAAATTGAAGCCGCCGGCCTTTTAAAGAAAGAACGCATCATTGCCAGCGAACAGGGCGCCGAGATCATTGTGGGCGGAAAAACTGTTTTAAATTTTTGCGCCAATAACTACCTGGGGCTCAGCAGCCACCCCAAAGTACTGGCCGCCGCCAAAAAATATATCGATTTAAGAGGATATGGCATGAGCAGCGTGCGCTTCATCTGCGGCACGCAGGACATCCATAAAGAACTGGAAAAAAAGATTGCTGCTTTTTTGGGTACAGAAGACACCATTTTATACGCCGCAGCCTTTGATGCCAATGGCGGTGTGTTTGAACCCCTTTTTAACGAACAGGATGCCATCATCAGCGATGCCCTCAACCATGCCAGTATTATCGACGGCATCCGTTTGTGCAAGGCACAGCGTTACCGCTACGAACATAATAATATGGACGACCTGGAAGCAAAACTGAAAGAAAGTGCCCACCTGCGCAGCCGTATTATTGTTACCGATGGCAGCTTTAGCATGGATGGCACCATTGCCCAGCTGGATAAAATTTGCGACCTCGCCGATCAATATGACGCCATTGTAATGATTGATGAATGCCATAGCAGCGGGTTCCTGGGTAAAACCGGAAGGGGTACACATGAATACCGTGGTGTGATGGGCCGGGTAGACATTATCACCGGCACATTGGGCAAGGCCCTCGGTGGCGCCAGCGGCGGCTTTACCAGCGGCCGTAAAGAAATTATTGAAATGCTGCGCCAGCGCTCAAGACCCTATTTATTCTCTAACACCCTTGCCCCCAGTATTGTAGGCGCCAGCATTGCCGTACTGGATATGCTGAGTGAAACCACCGAATTAAGGGACAAACTGGAATACAATACCAAATACTTCCGCAGTAAAATGACGGAAGCCGGTTTTGATATCAAGCCCGGAGACCATCCCATTGTTCCCATCATGCTGTACGACGCCGTGGTGGCACAAAATTTTGCCGCCAAATTACTGGAAGAAGGCATTTATGTCATTGGGTTCTTCTTCCCGGTGGTGGCAAAGGGCCAGGCACGCATCCGTGTGCAGCTGAGTGCGGCGCACGAACAACAGCACCTCGATAAAGCCATTGCCGCATTTACCAAAGTGGGTAAGGAACTGGGTGTATTGAAACAACCCGCTTAAGATTTATCATTAAAAAACAGTTATACCAGTCATGAAAAAACTTTGCATCATTGCACTTGTATTTTGCCTGCCCTTCCAGTCAATGGCATGGGGCGTATTGGGGCACCGTATTGTAGGCGAAATAGCAGACCAGTACCTCACCAAAAAAGCACGCCGTAACATTGCCGCCATTCTCGGCAGCGAATCTATTGCCATGAGCAGTAACTGGGCCGACTTTGTAAAGTCTGACCCATCATACGGCTATCTCAGCAGCTGGCATTATATCAATTTTAAAAGCGGGCTTACACAACAGCAGTTCAATGATGTGCTGGCTGCCGACAGCAGCGTGGATGCTTATACAAAGATCAATTTTCTTACTGCCGAACTGAAGAAGCCTGACCTGCCTGCCGATAAAAAACTGATGTACCTCCGCGTGCTGATACATTTAGTGGGTGATGTGCATCAACCCATGCATGCCGGCCGCCCCGACGACCAGGGCGGCAACCGCATCAGGGTACTTTGGTTTAAAGACAGTATTAACCTGCACCAGTTATGGGATGACCGCCTCATTGCATTTCAGCAACTGAGTTATACAGAATATGCAACGGCAGTGAACCATGCCACAAAAGATGAATTGAAACAATGGAAGAACGAACCCGTTTCCACATGGCTGTACAATTCATACCAGGTGGCCGAAAAAATTTACGGAGAGATCAAAACACCTTATCAAAAGCTGGATTACAAATACAATTTTGACTATGTGGATACACTGAACAAACAGCTGCTGCAGGGAGGGGTGCATTTGGCCGCCTTGCTGAATGAAATATTTGGATAAACTGCCGGCGGACAGCGATGACAGCTTTTTAAAAGTCATCGCCGTTGTCCGGGCACAAAGCTGTTGCAATAATAAATATCTTTGCAGCTGTACGTGTTATTGACAAATCAAAATAATTCCCGCAAGGGTTGGTGGAAGTTATGAGTGAAGCATCCCAAACATTTATTGCCAAGTCAAAAATTAAGGCAGCTGATTTAGAGCACCGCCGCAAAATAAGGTTCAATATTGGTAAGTATAACGATGCCGTACCAAAGGGAAAACAGCAGTTTACCGATGTGCACCTGGCAAGGGAACGTGCCAAGAATGTAAAATGGCGTGCCATTGAAACGCTGGACCAGCAGCTGGAAGAATTTGAACTCAATTTTACCAAACGCGGTGGTAAAGTGATATGGGCTGAAAATGCAGACCAGGCCATTGCTGAAGTACTCAATATCTGCGCAGCAAAAAACTGCAAAACACTGGTGAAGAGCAAGAGCATGGTTACAGAAGAAATTCACCTGAACAAAGCACTGGAAGCCGCCGGTATTGATAGTGTTGAAACAGATTTGGGCGAATATATTCAGCAGCTGGATGGTGAACCGCCTTACCATATTGTAACACCTGCCATGCATAAGAATAAGGAAGATGTTGCAAAACTGTTCAATAAAAAACTGGGCACGCCCATTAACTATACCCCCGAGCAGTTAACGCTAAAAGCAAGAGAAGTACTGCGTGAAAAATATGTACAGGCCGAAGTGGGTGTTACCGGTGCCAACTTCATCATCAGTGATATTGGCGGTATTGCCGTTACCGAGAACGAGGGCAATGCCCGGCTCAGCTGCTCTTTTCCCAAAACGCATATTGTGATTGTAGGCATTGAAAAAATGATCCCATCCGTTACCGACCTGGGATTGTTCTGGCCATTGCTGAGCACATTTGGTACCGGGCAAAAAGTTACGGTGTACAACACCATCGTTACCGGGCCAAAACAGGCCAATGAGGCTGACGGACCAGAAGAGATGTACGTGATTTTATTAGACAATGGCCGCACCAATATTTTACAAAACCCCAAAACAAGGGAGAGCCTGTACTGCATCCGCTGCGGCGCCTGTTTAAATGCCTGTCCTATTTATAAGAATATTGGCGGCCATGCGTATGGCACCACTTACAGCGGGCCCATTGGCAGCGTGATATCTCCGCATTTACGTGGTATGGAAGAGTTCAAGCATTTGAGTTATGCCTCTTCACTATGCGGTAACTGCACCGAAGTGTGTGCGGTAAAAATAAACCTGCACGAAATTTTGCTGGAGAACCGCAAGGAAAGCGTGGAAAGCGGTTTGGCGCCTTTCAGTGAAAAAATGGCCTGGAAGATATGGAAGATCGCTTCGCTCAAACGCGGGCTCATGAACATGGGTAATGGCAACTTAAAAAACAAAGTGGTAAATGGCATGTTCAAGGTTTGGAAAGAGAACCGCAGCGACCTGCACTTCAGCCAGAAAACATTTAATGAAATGTGGAAAGACCGCTATAAAAAATAACTGATCACAAAAAGCCGCAGGTTGCGGCTTTTTTTATTTCGGGGTATTTCTTTTTTTATCCTCTTTGATCTTGTCCCGGTATTTTTTTGCCACCCAAAGCATTCCAAAACTTTCACCGTCTTCCTTGCCAATATGTTTGTGATGCATTTTATGCGCCCAGCGAATGGTACGCACATACGTGTTATTGCTTCTTGTAAACCATTTAAAGCGCTGGTGAATGATCACTTCATGCACTAAAAAATAACCCAGCCCGTACAATGCAATGCCAAACCCAATGGCAGCCACCCAGTAATTTTTGTTTTGCAGTCCCAGCATAATGCACAACCAGCTGGGTATGGCGAATATTAAAAAGAATGCATCGTTTTTTTCAAAAGTATGCCCCTGTGGATTGTGATGATCTTCGTGCAGGTACCATAAGAAACCGTGCATTACATAACGGTGCGTTAACCAGGTTACGCCTTCCATCAGGAAAAAAGTAAGCAGCATCACGGGTATAAAAACAAACCAGTTCATTGCGGTAAAAATGTGCGGAGTATTAAAAAGAACATTGCCTGTATCAATAACAAATGTACTGCGAATTTGTTGCGCTTGCCGAAACTGCCAAAATGAAACAAGGCCAGCATCACCATACTCACCCCAAACCAGCAGATATAATTATACAATGGTATTTCGTTGTTTTGCCATTGCCAGAAACCCAGCTTTACTGCCACCGGCTCCATGATCCAGTCGAAGAATACGGCCAGTGTGGCCCCGTCCACGATCACCGATAATGCCCTGATGGATCTTTTGGGTGCAGCATCTTCAGCAGAGAGTTTTTCAACCGCAGCACTGAGCAGCGAATGCACGCTGATGCCGCAGCAATAAATAATGATGAACCAGTTTACACCAATGAGGAGGGGCACATTTTTTACTTTATAACCGAGCACTGTTCCATACATGTATTCGCCAAATAAGCGGCCGGTGTTTACACCCAGCACTTCCACTGCAATACCTGCAGCTATCACCGTTACCATGAAAACAAAAAAAACGATATTCCTGTCCTGCTGTGTCCATACAAGCAAGGCAAACATCAGCAGCATGTTCAGGGGTGTGGAGCGGATGATGAGATCGCTATTGAATACAAGTATCCCAACCAGGCCAATAACATGGAATAAAATTGCAACAGCCGTGGCAATTTGCTGTTTTGAATAATCAGTGTTAATGGCCAATGGGTGTATTTTTGATAAGGTCACTTACAATTTGCGCACTTTTAAAACAAAGCGGTATGCCGCCACCGGGATGCACGCTGCCGCCGCAGCAATATAAATTTTTGATGGTACCGGTAAAATTTGGATGCCTTAAAAAGGCCGCAAACTTTGAATTGGAACTGGTACCATATAAAGAACCCTGGTAAGAAGCCGTTCTCTCTTCAATTAAAACCGGGTGCAGTATTTCCTCTGTTTCAATCAGTGCTTCCACATCTGTTTGCAAAAGCCTGTTCAGCTTTTCTATTATATTTTTTTTGGACTGTGCTATAAAAGCATCCCATTGCTGCCCCGTATTGGCAGGCACATTTATCATTACAAACCAGTTCTCTTTTCCTGCAGGTGCCAAACCATGTTCCATTTTTGAAGTGATATTGATATACACTGTTGGATCGGGGTGCAGTATTTTCTTTTTAAAAAGACAGCTGAACTCCTCTTCATAATTTTTAGTAAAGAAGATATTGTGCAATCCCAGCTGCGGAAATTCTTTTTTTATGCCCCAGTAAAAAACCAGCGCACTGCTGCTGCGTTCCTGCTTCAGAATTTTTTTTGCCTTTTGTGTATTGCCCAGCAATTGCAGGTAAGTAAAGTAAACATCCATATTGCTTACCACAATATCGCACATCACATTCTCATCGTGCACCACCACACCCCTTACCCTGCCTTCGTGCTGAATGATCTTTTGCACCGGTGTATTAAAATGAAATTGCACGCTTTTTTTTTGGGCCAGCCTGTAAAGCGCATTCGTGATGCTGATCATACCACCCTTGGGATAAAAAGCCCCTTCATTGTATTCCAAATGCGGTATCAAACCCAGCATACCCGGCGCCTTATATGGATTACTGCCATTGTAAGTGGCATAACGGTTAAACAGCTGTACAGCTTCCGGTGTTTTAAAATGTTTACTGTTATACCGGTGAAGGCTGTTAAAAATATAACCGGGTTTTACAGCAGCCAGCGCAGGCAATACCCTTTTATGCAACCATGTTTTGCGCTTATGCAGCGAATGATTTAAAAAAACGGTGCCGATATTATTATAAATTTTTTCCGACTCGGCAAGATAACGGGGCAATGCATTTTCGTCTTCACCCAGTTTTTCACTAAGCTCTGCTGCAAACATTGCAGTGTCGCTGTAAGACTGTAACATCTTTCCGTTTTCATAAAAATAATTGCAGATGTTGTTTGTTTTGCTGTATTGAAAATAGTCTGTAATATTTTCGCCTGCCAGTTCAAAGAGTGTTTCCAAATTTTGTGGCTGGGTGAATAAGGAGGGACCGGCATCAAACAAATAACCATCTTTTTCAAAAGCAGACAGTTTACCGCCGGGATAATTATTCTTCTCGTATACGTGCACATCAAAACCCTGGAGGGCCAGTCTTACTGCGGCAGCCATGCCTGCAACGCCGCTGCCTATTACAATAACTTTACGGGAATTCATGCTGATCAGCTGTTAGAAGTAACACCTGCAAGATAGTGCTCCAGTTTTGGAAAAGCAATTTTAAACCATTCAGTGTATTTATGCGGGTGTGTGCGGAGCGATGTTTTCAGTTCATCCATACCCATGTAACAAAAATCCATCACTTCATCTGCATCCGGTTGCACCGGCCCGTCGTAGATGGCGATATATGCGTGATCATATTCGTATTCGGTAAGCCCGTTATCAAAAGGGGCCTTGTATAAAAATTCAAACGCTTTTGAAAGTACCGTGGTAAAACCCATTTCTTCCTGCAGTCTTTTTTCTGCTGCTGCTTTCGTATCCTGTCCCTCGTAGGGATGGCTGCAGCAGGCATTGGTCCATAAACCGCCGCTATGGTATTTTTTTAAAGCCCGTTGCTGCAGCAGCATTTCGCCCCTGCTGTTAAAAATAAAAACGCTGAAGGCACGGTGCAGCCATGCTTTTTGATGTGCTTCCATTTTTTCAGCTGTTCCCACGGGCACATCCTGCTCATCCACCAGTATCAGTTTATCCAATTCCATTGTTTTTAAAGAGGGCGAAGTTATAAAAGATTCAGCTGCGTGCGCAGGCTGGCTTTTGCCAGTATGAATGCCTTATAAAAATCAGGAATGCGGATACGCTGTTCCAGTATCTTTTGCGGTTGCACTTTTTGTATTTTCCTGAACAATGAGATGTAATATTTATAAGCCACGTATACACCAAACCTTGCCTTAACAGGCAGTTGCAAAATACCTTCGTATGCATTGGCAAAATCTGCTGCAATATCCTGTTCTATCTGCTGTTTCATGTACGGTGTAAAGTTCCTGAAATCGGCATTGGGAAAATAAGTGCGGTTCAGCTCATGGTAATCGGCTTTGAGATCGCGTAAAAAATTCACCTTTTGAAAAGCGGCACCCAATGCCTGTGCAGATGGTTTTAATTTTTCATACAGCATTTTATCTCCTTCACAAAAAACATACAGGCACATCAGCCCCACCACTTCGGCACTGCCATAAATATAGGCTGCATAACCACTTGCATCATACCTGTTTTTACTCAGGTCCCACTCCATACTGTTAAAAAAAGCTTCCACCAGCTGCAGGTCAATATTGTATTCGTTAACCGTTAGCTGAAAACTGTGCAGCACAGGGTTAAGACTGATCTTACGTTCAATGGCAGTGTAGGTATCATGTTTAAATTCGGCCAGCAGAGTGGCTTTATCGTGTTCATGAAAAGTATCCACAATCTCGTCGGCAAAGCGCACAAAGCCATAGATATTGTAAACCGGCGTGCGCAGGTCTTTATGCAGCAGCTTGATGGCGCTGCTGAAAGAAGTGCTGTACAGTTCGGTTGTTATTTTGCTGCACTGCTGACTGGTGTTATGAAAAAGGTGCATCATAAACCTTTATTTAAATAGTTTGCTGTCTTAATTGAATTCCTTCATCACTTCCTTTGCCACCACTTCGCCGCTGATAAGGCTGGGCGGCACACCCGGACCCGGCACCGTAAGCTGGCCTGTATAAAACAGGTTGTTTACTTTTTTGCTTTTGCAGCCGGGGCGCAGTACCGCGGTTTGCATCAGCGTATTTGCCAGACCGTAAGCATTTCCTTTGAACGAGTTATAATCATTTACGAAATCGCTTACCGAATAGGATTTGCTGAAAATGATATGCTCCCTAACATCCTGGCCAATCCGCTGTTCAAAGCGCTGCAATATGTTTTCCAGGTATCGCTCCCTCAAAGTTTCATCATCATTTTCCAGCCCTGCAGCAACCGGTATTAAAAAAACCAGGTTCTCACAACCCTCCGGCGACACCGTATCATCAGTAACGGATGATACACTCACATAAAACAGCGGGTTGGTTGGCCATTGCGGCTGCGTGTAAATTTCATCGCCGTGCACTTCAAAATCAGTATCAAAAAAAAGCGAATGATGCAATACATGATCCAGTTTTTTACTGATACCAATGTAATATAACAAACAGGCCGGGGCCATCACTCTTTTGTTCCAGTATGCTTCGGTATAAGTTCTACAATCTTCGGGAAGCAGCTTTGTTTCTATGAAATTGTAGTCGGCACCCCCAATCACCACATCGGCTTTATAGCTGATGGCTGATGGCTGATGGCTGGTGGTTTGCCGGGCAGTGATACTTTTTGCATTGTTTGCTGATACTTCAATAGCGGTAACATCACAATTGAATTCAAAACGCACGCCCAGTTCTTTCGCAAGGCTGTACATGGCTTCCACCACTTTGTACATGCCACCCTGCGGATACCAGGTGCCCAGTTTGATATCAGCATAGTTCATTAAACTGTACAGGGCCGGTATGTGTTTTGGCAGCGCACCTAAAAACAAAACGGGAAACTCCATCATTTGCCGCAGTTGCGGGTTTTTGAAGTGTTTGGCCACATGGCTTTGCATATTGGCAAACACATCCAGTTTAAATACGCCCCTGATCACATCCCAGTCTAAAAACTCTGCAACACTCCTGCCTGGTTTATGCACCAGTTTGTGAATGCCCACATTGTATTTGTATTCGGCCTCTGCCATAAACTTATCCAGTTGTACGGCGCTGCCGGGTTCCATTTTTTCAAAAAGTTTTTTCAGTGCTTCATAATCCGCGGGCACATCCATCGAGCCATCTTTCCAGTAAATGCGGTAGGATGGATCTAGGCGCTGCAGCTGGTAATAGTCGGTAACCTTTTTACCAAAGTGCGCAAAAAAACGTTCAAATATTTCGGGCATCCAGTACCAGCTGGGCCCCATATCAAAAGTAAAACCCTGAGCTTTCAGCTGTCTTGCACGGCCTCCGGGCAGAGGCTGTTTTTCAAGCACGGTTACATCAAAACCTGCTTTTGCCAAAAAGCACGCTGCTGAGAGGCCTGCAAAACCGCTTCCTATTACTATTGTTTTCTTCAAGTACTTAATTTTTGAATATTGAAATTTAAAGCGGTATTATCGTTACAAGGTCAAAACCTGGTGAATTGTTCTTTTAACAGTTTGCGTGCAAAATGTATCCTGCTTTTGATGGTACCCAGGGGCTCCTTCAGCATGGCGGCTATTTCATTGTATTTATATCCTTCAAAATACAACATAAAAGGGTTGCGGAATATATCGGGCAGGTTATAAACTGCCTGCTGAATTTCTTTAGCCTGCAAATTGCTGAGGGCAGTGTTTGCGGTGGCGTGCTGGTTACTGTCCAGCAAAAAATCATTCACCCCATTGTCCAGCACTTTGGCCTGTTTGGCCCTGCGGCGGTAATCATTGATGAAGATGTTGCGCATAATGGTGTACAGCCATGCACGGATGTTTGTACCCACATTATATTTCTCTTTATTGGCAAGGGCCCTGAACATCGTTTCCTGCAAGAGGTCCCTGGCTGTTTCCTGGTCGCGGGTAAGTGTAACTGCAAAGGGTTTCAGGTACTCCGCATTGTTCACTACAATATCATTGAATTCGATGGAGGACATTTTGTTTAAATTTTTGTTTAGTAAAGTTAAACAGTATTTCCCGGCCATCCAAGTTTTTTTGTTTAATTTTCGTGAATCGTAAATTAAACAGGATTAAAAGCGGTCTCAGCCGGATGAGCGGGAAAAACCGGCCACAAATTCCATAACACCTGCAAAAGACCTTATAAAGTTAAGGGGGGGGTGGATCTTTTTTTGATAAGTGTTGGTTAACTGCCCTGAAATAATTATTGGGATTCCGGTAAAGCGCTGGCTGATATTTGTAACGAATTTATCGAAATTAAAATTTTGCCCTGCCGTGGTAAGGTGGGTATATAAAAAATCGGGGGCCTTAAGACGAACTACGTACTCCACATCTTTTAAGGGAATGCTGGAGCCAAGATAGATAGTATTTACCCCGCGGCTTTTTAAAAGGTAGTTCACAAACAGCAGCCCCATCTCGTGGTACTCACCTTCGGGCAAAAAAAGCAATACGGTTTTGTTTACTTTTAATGCTGTGGTGATACTGTCAATACCCACAATCAGCTTCTGCCGTATGATATTGCTTACCAGGTGCTCCTGTGCGGGATTGATATGGCTGGTCAGCCACAATATCCCTATCTTTTCTAAAAAAGGAAATATAATATTGGTAATGGTTCTTTCAATGCCCCTGGAGGCGATATGTTTATCCAGCACCTGCTCCAGCCTTTCGGTATCAATATCCACCATGCATTGTATCAGGTCGTTGATGATGCGTTCCTGCATGGCTTCTGCCTGGTTAAGGGATAATATTTTTTCCCTGATCTCCCCGTCTGCCATTTTATCAATATGAGAGATCTTATAACCAAACTTGTTCAGCAACGCCACATTCAGAATTTTTTTAAGCTCTTCGCTGCTGTAATAACGGATATTGGTATCGGTGCGGCTGGGTTTTATAAATGAATAGCGCTGCTCCCATATACGAATGGTGTGGGCCTTAATGCCCGATAAATTTTCAAGGTCTTTTATTGTAAACGCGTTCATGAGTATTTGTTGATGTATTACAATTACTCCCGCAATTTGTTTAAAAAAAAGCGTAAAAAACTCAACAATTAAAAATTCCTGGCGGGCAGGTCCCTGAAAATTTTGTTTACCAGCTGGTTTTTGGGGAAAAGGATAGACCAGGCCGTTAAAAAAATGATCATAAAATCGGTGTACAGTGAAGCATGCTGCTGGTACCACATTTCCAGGGCACCCTTGTAGGGGTATATTTTTGCATACATGGCCTTGGGGTCTTCGGCATCGGAGATTATTTTTTCCTCATCCCGGAAAATGAGCGAGCCAATGCCCGTCATGCCGGGTTTGCAGTTGTAAATTTTCTCCCTTATTTCGTCCGGATAAAGTTTTACGCTTACTTCCATTAAAGGCCTCGGGCCCACAATACTCATGTCTCCTTTAAATACATTAATAATTTGCGGCAGCTCGTTTATTTTGGTAATGCGCAGCAGTTTGCCAAAGGAAGTAACACGCGGATCGTTGCGCAGGGTAATTTCGCCGGTGCCGATATTGGGACTGTTCTTGAGCATGGTGGCAAATTTCCAGATGCCAAAGAATTTATTTTTATACCCCACCCTTTTCTGCTTGTAAAATACTTCGTGCTCACCCGTAAAAAGTAAAATGATGATGCTGGGAATAAGCACGGGTGATAAAAGAATAAGCGCAATACCGGCAATGATAATATCGAGGAAACGTTTGATTAGTTTGTACATGTTGGTGGTTGGTTCATGGTTCATAGCTGATGGTTCATGGTATATAGTTCATGGCTGATAGCTCATAGCCGCAAAGATGCACTTTCCATGAACTATTAACCATGAGCCATGAACACTAATAACAGCTTTTAATTTTTTCGCACACAGCCTTCACCTGCTCATCGGTAATATAGGTGGAGCAGGGAATACTTAAGCAATGCTGGTAAACAAAATTGGATCGGTCGGTATGGTTGTAGTAAATATAATCCTTGAACATCCTTAGCTGGTTCATGGGCACCCAGAAAGGACGGCTTTGCATTTTATTTTCGTTCAGCACTTTCAGCACTTCCTTTTGTTTGGCGGTTTTAATGGTGGGCATCCACCAGTTGGGGTTTACATCTGTGCTCACTTCCTGGAAACTGATATCACCCACACCGCTTAATTCTTTTTTGTATAAAGCAATGATTTCGTGTTTGCGTTTAATAAAGCCCGGCAGCTGTTCCATTTGCGCCACGCCCATGGCTGCGGCCACATTTACCAGGCGGTAGTTATAACCAATTTCATCGTGAATGTATTCAAACGGATCGCTCTTGGCCTGCGTTGTTAAATGCTTTGCTTTTTTTGCCAGCGCCTCGTCGTTGGTAACAATCATACCACCACCACCGGTGGTGATGATCTTATTGCCATTGTAACTGAATGTACCCATCAGTCCGAAACTGCCCGCATGTTTGCCTTTGAAATAACTGCCGAGCGCTTCGGTGCTGTCTTCAATCACAATTAAATTATGTTGTTGGGCAATGGCCAGCAGCCTGTCCATATCACAAATATTACCCAGCACATGTACCGGCATAATAAGCGGTATTCTTCTGCCGGTTTTTTTATGATAGCAAACATTATTGCGCTGTTCGGTTTCAGTATTTAAAAATTCTTCCAGCAGGTTCAGATCCATCTGCCAGTTGTTTTCGTCGGTGTCAATTAAAATGGGATCGGCACCGGTGTATTTAATGGAATTGAGGGTGGCTATAAAAGTGATATTGGGCGCAATGATCAGGTCATCCTGTTTTACATCCATCAGTATAAGGCAGATGTGCAGTGCCGTGGTGCCGCTGCTGGTGGCCACGGCATATTTGGTACCGGCAAATTCAGCACTCATTTTTTCAAACTGGTCAACATAGGCACCCACACTGCTTACCCAGCCGGTGGTGATGCATTCTGTTACATATTTCAGTTCGTTACCGCCCATATTCGGGCCACTTAATAAAAGCATATTGGGGGTTTTAGGTGATTGATGGTTACAAAGTTATTGAACGGTTTTTATATACAGCTATTGCCGCAGCCTGCGCAGGTATTTTATGGATGGTTTTTCCATTACCAGGTACAGGGGAATGGTAAACAGCAATGCGAATAATACGCCTGTGTAATAAGGCACCCGGCTGAAGAACACCAGCTGGCCTGTATACAATGTAAGCAGCGAATAAAACAGCAGCAACAGGGGCAAGTGGTTCAGGTAAAGACTGTAACTGATATCGCCCAGCTTCATGAGCCCCCTGTTTTTATTTTTTACAAAGTAAATCACATAATCAAAAATGAAAAAAGCAAAGAGCAGCGTAACCATATCCGAAAATTTTTCAGACACCGCCTTATTGGCCGCATTTACCGCCACAAAAAAACCGGCCAGCACCAATGCATACAGCAGTTTGTTTTTTATAACCGGGCGCTGCGATGTATGAAAGAAATAATCGTACAGCAAGAGACCGGCAAGAAAAAACAACTGGTAATAAAATACCGATAAACCTGTTAGCAGGAACAATGCAATAAATACGATTGCCGGAAACAAAATTGTTTTGCGGGTAAGTTTATTGTAAAATGGAAACAGTAAATAAAAAATCAGTTCATGCCCCAGCGACCAGTAAGCATAATTAAACCCGGCAAACTCCCCTTTGTAAATAAAGAAAATGGTTTTGATCACCTGCGGTACCGAAAGGCCGTCGTATGCGGCGCTCAGCCTGGTATTGTACTCCCTTAATGAAGTGGTGTGTATGGACGGGTTAATATAGTTAACGCAAACCAGCAGCATGATAATGGAAAAAATCATTGATAGCAGGAAGGGCCAGTAAATACGGATGAGCCTGATCTTGTAAAAATTCATCCAGCTGTAATGATGGCTGGAAAAGGAATGTTTGATCACAAATGCAGAAAGGATGAAGAAGATCACCACGCATTCTTTGCCACATGAAGAAAGCATATCGAGCCCGAACAACAGGTAGTCCCAAACAGAATGGAAACCCATTTTTTCGGCATAGATATTACCACCTACCCAAAACACAAATTTTGCATGAAACACCACCACCAGCAGGGCGGCCAGTCCACGAACAATATGCAGGTATTTAATATTGGGCAATATTAATTTGTTCATGGAGGTTTAAAAGAAGGGCAGTTGAACACTGCCCTTTATACAATTGGTTTTACTTAAATGTTCCTGAACTTGGGACCATACGCATCATCAATGATGCCGGTCTTCATCAGCGTGTATATTTCTTTCACACCATCGGGCACCGTTTTGGTAATGGTAAAGCCCAGTTCGTTTTTAATTTTATCAAAGTTCACCCTGTAATCGCGGGGATCTTCATTCATTTCAACATAGTTCACTTTTACATTGGGCACCACTTTGCACACTTCTTCAATGATCATTCCTTTGTTATAGTTCTCTTCGGTGCTGCCCACGTTGAATACATTTGATTTTACTTTTGCCTCCGGGCTTTCAATTACCAGTACCACAGCTCTTGCCAGGTCATCCACATGGCAATAAGGCCTCCAGAACTGGGCACCCCATATTTCCTGTTCGCCCTTGAGCGAAGCATTGCGTGTAAATTCATTCACTGTTAAATCGAAACGGATGCGGGGAGAAAAACCATATACGGTGCTGAAGCGTAAAGCTGTGCTGCACATTTTTGTATCCTTGCGGTCGTGCATGATATAGTTCTCAAACTTTACTTTCAGTTCTGCGTACAAACTTACCGGGTTCAGTTCCGATGTTTCGGTAACAAAAGAATTGGGATCGGGCATTTTGCCATAGTTGCTGCAGGTACTGGCAAAAACAAAACGTTTTACACCGGCTTTTTCTGCTTTTTCAAAAAGATTCACGCTGCCTTCCCAGTTGGTTTCCCTTGCCTCATCACTGAATTTTTTACAGGCGGGGTCGCCTACTATTGCTGCAAGATGTGCCACCGCATCAATACCTTCCAGTGCTTTGTCAACATCTGCCGCATTGCGCACATCGCCTTTCATGAATTCAAAATTGGGATGCTGCATCACATCATACAATGCGTCACCACCAAATTTCAAAGAATCAAATGCACGTACCTGGAAATTTTTATTCAACAGCTGGCGTACCAACACCGAGCCGATATAGCCGGCACCGCCGGTAACTAATACTTTCATAAGAAGTTTATTTTTTGCGTGGCAAAGGTACAAAGAAGTGTTTGCAGTTTGCTGTGAATAAACGGTAAAACAGGCTGATTATTTTGTGCGTGCAGGAATACCCACCACCATGGTGCCATCAGCAACATCCTTTACCACAACCGCCCCGGCACCTATCATTACGTTGCGCCCGATGGTAATGCCCTGGCGTACCACCGCACCGGCACCCACAAAGGTTCCGCTGCCCACTTTTACATTGCCACACAGTACTGCACCCGGGCCAATATGCGCAAAATCGCCCACTACGCATTCGTGCTCTATAATGCTGCCCGTATTGCAAATAGCACCGGCACCAATTTGTGCCAGCGGGTTAATGGTGGCATTGGCAGCTATCATTACTGCATTGGGTGCAATTACAGCTGTGCCGTCAATTACCGCCGAAGGATGAATGGCATTGGCAGGAAGCAGTTGTTGTGCTGCAAGCTTTTGGTAAACCTTTGCCCGTATGCTGTTATCGCCAATGGCAATAAAAAAACCGTTTTGCTTACAGGCATCCTGTGCAGCACCGCTGTCTTCCCTGCCAAAGTATGGCAAGGAAAAAGGATTGTAAGTTTTTTCTTCATGATCGCAGTAGCCGGTAATTTTTTTACCGGCAGCAGTAAGGATGCCGCAAACAACAAAGCCATGACCCGAGTAACCGATAAGTATCATAAAAAATTATTGCCGGTTTAAATTTAGCAACGAATTGTAGGTTGCCAGCATATTTTGCCAGATATTTTCCCGTTTATAATCCGCCTGCACAATGGTATACAGCTTTGCCGCCATTGCCTTCATTTCCTTCGGCTGACCGATGGCAAATTCCAGCTGGTGCTGCATGGAGGCTTCATCGGCCGGCTCAAATATGAGCCCCGTTTGCTGGTGTGTAACAATATCAACGTTGCCGGCTATACGGCTGCAGATGATGGGCAGCTGCATGGCGCCCGCCTGGAGCAATACATTGGGAAAACCTTCGCGGTGCGAAGGAAAAACAAAATAATGCGCCAGGTGCATAAAATATTCCACCTGCTGCGTCCAGCTAATATGAATGATAGCCGGGTTTTCTTCAATCTGCCGGTGTACATCCTGCGGAAGCGGATCCAGCTCTTCTTCAAAATCTCCCACCAGCACCAGGCGCAGTTGCGGGTAATTTTGCTGCAGCCTGCCAAAAACATGCACCAGCTCCACAATACCCTTATCGGCCACCAGCCTGCCAATACACAAAAGATAAATATTATCACTGTCAAAATGCAGTTGCTGTTTTACCGCGGCAATACCTTCATTACCCAGTACAGCGGCATTAAAACGTGCCAGGTTGATGCCGTTGGTGGAACCTTTGCTGATGATATGCAGTTTTTTCGCTGCAGTGAGTTTATGTGCAACTATATAATTGTACAATGATCCGCTGTTGGGCCATACATGGTTTGCCGCCCAATACGTAAGCTTTTCAATAAACGTGAGCAGTTTTAATTTAAAACCCTTTTCCACCATCAGGGGCATGCCGGCCACCGTATGTATGCGTACTTGAACGCCGCAGATCTTTGCGGCCAGCATACCCAGCAAACCCGCCTTGGGTGTATGCGTATGCACAATATCCGGCCGCTCTTTCCTGAATATCCTGACCAGCTGCCACAAACATTTCAGGTCCTGCACCGGGGTTATCTTCCGGGTCATGGGCACAATGGTATGTGCGCAGCCTTCGCTGGCTATTACGTCTTTTAATTCGGGACCATCAGCGCTTATCATCAGCACATCAAAACCGTTTTGCCGCATAAACTGCAGCTGCCCGGGCAATAGATACCGCAGGGCCATGGGCACTGTTGTAATACGTATCAGTTTTTTTTGCTGCACGGCACTCTATTTGTTTGGTGTTGCCAAAAATACCTTCATATTATTGAAAGAAAAATTGGAATTTAAAATAAATTTGAGTTCATAACAGCAGCTGTTACTTTAATGCTGTAACTAAAAACACTTCATGGCATTCTTTGAATTTCTTTTATTCCCGCTGTACGTTGCTTTTTTTTACTTCATTTTCCGCTTGCAAAGAAGAGGTATCAGCGACCCGGTATTAAGGATATACCATGCCCAGGGTTTCTGGATAAAATCTGCCGTGGTGATCATCTTTGCCTTTTTTAACTGGAAGATATCATTGGGAGATTCTTTTGTGCTGTACCAGACAGAGGGAAAGAATATTTATGACATGATGCTGAAAGATTTTTCCAACGTAAAATGGATACTGCAGCCGGCCATGTATTTTGACGAGACCCTGCTGCGTGACCCCTGGAACCGCGGTTACCTGCTGAATGAGCCCAACTTTATGGTGGTGCGTTTTGTAGCGGTCATTTCATTTTTCACGCTGGGAAAATACCTCCTCACCAACCTTGTATTTTCGCTGCTGGCATTTACCGGTGCCTGGAAACTGTTTTTATTTTTTTACGAGCAGTACCCGCACATGCACCGGAAATTTGCCATTGCCATATTGTACCTGCCCACTTTTGTGTTCTGGAGTTCGGGCATATTAAAAGACAGTATCTGTATTGCCTCTATCGGGTGGATCACCTATTCGCTGTACCAGGTTTTTGTAAAAAGGCGGAAGGTGCTCATCAACATGGTTTATATAATAGTGTTTGGTTATTTTCTGTGGACCATCAAACCCTATATTCTCATTTCCTATGTGCCCTTCTTTTTCTTATACCTGATACTTAAAAATGTAAGTATGGTAAACAGCAAACTGGTAAAACTGGTGCTGGCACCTGTGCTCATCATCGGGGCGATGATCGCTTTTTCCCGGATACTGGACAACCTGAAAGAAGAGATGGGCCAGTATGCGGTGGGCAGTATTACCAAAAATGTAAAGAACATGAATGATGCTTACGAGAACCAGCATCATGGTGACAATTCATCCATGTTCACCTATGGTACCGAATTCGACGGCAGTATAACCGGGCTTGTAAAAATGGCGCCTGTTTTTATTGGCACCACGTTTTTCAGGCCGTTCATATGGGAATCTAAAAAACTTTCCACCCTGTTATCATCGCTTGAGGGAATAGCACTGATGATATTTACCATCATTGTTGTGTACAAGGCCGGTATCAAAACCGTTTTTCAAACCCTTACCAAGAACCCGCTGGCATTGTATTGTTTTCTATTTTCCATGCTGTTTGCCCTTTTTGTTGGGGCCACCACGCTCAATTTTGGCAGTCTTTGCCGCTATAAAATTCCCTGTATGCCATTCTTTGTAATCTCCATTTTTCTTATAGAGGATGCCACCCTGCAAAAAAGAAAACCTGCTCAGCAAACTGAGCAGGCTTAAGTTGCAGTTTTCAGGGTATAAATATCTTAACGGGGCTGGATCTTTTTGGTGATTGCGAATGGAGCAAACAGCAATGACCATATATTTCTCAGCGCACCTGCAAAACTTTCGTTGGAACTGCCGGATGATTTTGTTTTAAGTCTTTCCAGTATCAAACCCGGAGTGGCGGTAAAATTATTTACAAAGGCATCTGTGGCCGGCCACAAAATAAAGTTGAGTTTTTTGAGCTTATTTGTTTTCTGGAATAAAACCACCACACCGGCCATAGCTGCCAGGAAGCAGCAGTAGTTTACCAGCGCCACGATCTTTGAATTGAATTTTGCCTTGTGAATGAAAAACCTGTTACGGATGTAGTAATACATTTTCCAGGCAGAAGTATAATCCCAGTCCTGTTTAAATGAAAATGTGGCTGCAGGATGATAATGTATGCTGTTTGCAACCGTGCAAACAGGTATCTTATTTTGTTTTACAATACGGTAGTAGTATTCTGTTTCATCGCCCCATAAAAAGAACTGTGCCCTTGGGGTGCCCACCCTTTCTACAATACGGCGGTTAATGAATGTGCCGTTAAAAGGATGACCAATACCTTCAATGATATTGTCCTGTACTTCATCCAGCGATTTATGGCCGCCGGTATTCCACACAAAAGATTTTTTATCATCTTTATTGATCACAGCACAGTTGAACAGTTTCAGTTCATTCTGCTGGTCGCTGGCATTAAGCAATTTTTCCAGTGCATCTGCTTTGGGTGCGCCATCATCATCCATACACCATATCCACTCATATCCCAGGCGGAAACCTTTTCAATAGCGGTATTAAAACCACCTGCACCTCCAATGTTTTGCTGGCTTACCGTAATAATATCGGTCTGCCCCTCCAGCCATTGCAGGGTATTATCTGTACTGCCATTATTTACAACTAAAATTGCGTCGGGCCTGCGGGTTTGTGTACGCAGGGCTTCAATACATTCACGCAAAAGGGCAAGGCGGTTGTATGTTACAACCACGGCTACAACCTTTTCCATAGGACTGGAGATTTGGTTTTAAATAGATATGGACAAGGATATAACGGAGGCCTTTATCTTTTATTGCGTTAAGCAGCAATATTTTAGCAACTATAGACCGGGAAATACAGGAAGTGTAGTATTATTTCTTACAGCTGCTGCATAATCAGCTGAAAACTGCAATGCCTCGCCAATTACATGGTGCATATCCATATAGCGGTAAGTGGCCAGCCGGCCTAAAAAAGAAATTTTTGTTTCGGCAGATGCTGCTTTTTTATATTGCTCAAAGATGGCCATGTCTGCCGCAAGTCTTTTTGGATAGTAGGGTATGTCATCAGCCCCTGTTTCCTTGCTGAACTCCTTGAAGTAAACTGTTTTTTCATGCTGCTCCCAGGGTGTAAAATGCTTGTGCTCATGCACCCTTGTGTAAGGCACTTCGGCATTGCAGTAATTTATTACCGGGTTTCCCTGGTAGTCGCCGGTGGCAGTATGTTTTTCGAAAGTAACCGTGCGGTAACCCAAACGCCCATAACGGTAATTATAAAACGCATCGATGGGGCCTGTATAGAAAATATGATCGTATTCATTCAGCAACTGCGGGTCAAACACAAATTTTTTATTGAGCTGCACACTGATATTTTTATGATCCAGCAGTTTTTGCACCAGGTCGGTATAACCATTTACCGGTATGCCCTGGTAAGGATTGTTATAATAGTTGTCATCGTAATTAAAACGTACGGGCAGTCTTTTTAAAATAGATGCCGGCAGCTCCGATGGCTCGCAGCCCCATTGTTTTTTGGTATAGCCGTAAAAAAAAGCTTTATACAGGTCTTTACCGATAAATTTCATGGCCTGCTCCTCAAAAGAACGCGGCTCTGCAATACTGTTATCTGCCTGCTGTGCAATGAATGCTTTTGCCTCTTCCGGACCAAACGTTTGTCCAAAAAACTGGTTAATGGTGTGCAGGTTTACCGGCAGTGAATACACGGCGCCATTATACTCCGCCTTTACGCGGTTTACAAATGGTTTAAACTCGGCAATGCCGTTCACAAAATCCCATATTTCTTTTTTGTCGGTATTAAAAATATGCGGACCATACTCGTGTACCATCACCCCTGTTTCCGCATCCCGTTGTGTGTGACAGTTACCGGCAATATGGTTTCTTTCGTCCCATATGTCAATGATACAGTCAATATTCTTTGCCAGCTGGTTGGCCAATACGGCACCTGAAAATCCTGCGCCTGCTATTAAGTATTTTTTTGCCATGGTAAATTCATTCATGTGCCGCGTCAGGCAGCACCGGTAATTCTTTTATATACTGTTGTGTAAGTATCCACTGTTTTATAAAGGTCATAAAAATCTTCTGCCCCATGCCGTATTTTTTGCTGGTCAAATTTCAAACCAGGCTGCATCATTTTATCCACCACGGCTTCCATTTCGGCAGTACTAAAGCCATCGAGCACAAAACCACCTTCGTATTTTTCCACTATCTCCTTTACATCGCCCACACCGCTGTTGGCTATAACGGGTATGCCCAGCGCCATAATTTCGCCATGCTTTGTTGGTGATGATGACAACTTGGAATAACAGGGCTTGATAAAAAACAAAGAATAGGTGCTGAACGACAGCAGTACCGGCACTTCATCCCTTCTGCCAAACTTCACCATGATTCTTTCTGCAGGTATGCCAAATGCTTTGGCCGCATCAATAATATCCTGGTGGTTGTTATTGGAGATGAATAAAAATTTTGCATCCGGTTTTCGGCGCAGCAGCACACTGCAAAACTGCAGCATTTCTTTTGTAAGGTACCAGCCGCCGATTGAACCCAGGTAGCTCACAATAAAATCATCTTCCTTTATATTCAGCTCGGCCTTGAACTGTGCTTTTTTCTGCTGGTCAATTTTAGCCGGGTCAAACAATTCTAGGTCCACACTGCAGGGCACCACTTCCAGCTTAACAGGCTGCGGCACATTCTTCCATTTTAAAATCTCTTCTTTACCACGATAGGTAAGACAGGTATTGTAATCAGCAATGGTGGCACATTCATCTTCCCTGCCCCTGAAAAAATTATAGATGGTTTTATAAAGCGGGTTTTTCAAATTCCACATACCGCCGTCCACTCGTTCATCGGCCCAGAAACCGCGTATATCATTCATGAACTTAACTCCATATTTCTTTTTTAAATGCAGGGCCACCAGTTGTGGCAAACCCGGCCTGGTATGTACAATATCGAAATGTTCCTTTTTATGCAACTGCACAGCGGTGGAACGCATTTTATAAAAATCGTACACCGATGAAAGCACCGGCGGACTTTTGTGATAAGGAATGGAAACCCATTTGATGGGATAGGGCGCAATCAGTTTTTCCACGTAAGCTTTATTGGCTGTATATTTTGCCGGTTTATCGCAGCTCAATATGGTAAACCTGAAACCTCTTTTGGTAAGCTCGGCAAGGTAGGGTATCACCTGGCTTTGTCCCAGCGGGTCCGTCATGCCATCGTACGAAATGAATAATATGTTGGTGGTGTTTGTTTGTTCCATTTGCAAATACATTTTACCTGAACAGGTAACGTAAGTAATGTTTTACAATAAAAATAAAACGGTATTTAAATGAATGCAGCCGGATGTAAGCCTTGCGTATGCCTTCGTGGTTTTGCAGGGGAATGGCTGTTACCGGAATTTCGCCGGTTACCAGTGCATTGTTCATATTAAAACGTTCGTCGGGCTCGCAGTTGGTGCCGCTGCCATCGTGCCCGATATTGGACACCAGTGAGCGTTGCGGGTATAAACAGAGACCGTCGTTTAAAAAAACAGTGGAATGCCAGATACAGTTCCAGCTGCGGAGTTTTCCCTGTGCCACGGCTTTCAATCCCCAGTAAAATTCAAAGGTATTGTCCATGTTCAGTTTACTGATATGGCCTTTCTTCTTTACCGCTTCCCTTACCGCCATGGCATCGAGTGTATATTTATCCCAGGCCCTTTTCCACGTAGCCCAGCCCCAGGTGGTGGTATGGTAAAAGAAATAAGTGGATTCCTTCACTTCCACATGATCCAGGTCAGGACGCCTGAATGCAGCCACATGCATCACCCTTGGATTGTCTGCATAAAAATTCAGTGCATCATTCATGAATTTTAAAAAACCGGGTGCCAGCAAATTATCATCTTCAATGGCGATGATCTTGCCGTACTGGTTCACAATTTTGGTGACTCCTTCCACATTGGCTTTGATCAGGCCTTTGTTTTCAGTTGATTCTTCAATATGCACCTGGCCGCACCATTGTTTTTCCCTGATCACTTTTTTTACTTCGGCGTTTGCAGCAATGGCTTCTGCAGATGCGCCGGGTTTGGGCCCGTCGATAAAAATATATAGAACAGAATCTGCCGCCAGCGGGTTACGGCTCAGCGATTCCAGTACCTGCCTTGTATGATCGGGCCGGTTATAACCAAAAAAAACGATGGGGGCTAAATTGGGTTGCATGTGCAAAGGTTATATTTTATGCAGTGGTGTTTTGTGGTTGTGCCTTCAGGGCAAATTTATCATGCACCAGTTTTTTTATAAAAAGAAAAACAAGGATGCTGAAGATACAGGTATTGATCAGGCTGGAGAGCGCATCGCCCAGTATCATAAAGTGTTTTACCATCAGCGTATTTACCACCACCGACACACAAACCGAAATGGCCGCCAGTATGAATATCTTCTTTTTTGCCTTAAAATACAGCAGGAACATAAAAAGATAATTGTTCAGCTGCCAGATAAAAGAAGAAACAGATACCAGAAAGAACAACGGAATACCCGGCAGGTACACTTTATTGATGACGTAGTAATACAGGAACAGTACAAACAAAACACAGGGCACGGCAACAGCGGTAAGCATCAGCAGGTAGTTGAAAAATTCCCTGCGCAGGCTTGCCATGGTGGCAGTGTTTTCACTGATGGACTTGTACACTTTGGGCTGCACATATAAAAAAATACTTTGCCCCAGGTAACCTACCAATGTGCCAAACACGCAGGCAATGGCATAAATACCAAGGTCGTGCTTGTCGGCATTGAAAATAGCCAGGAACAGTTTGTTGGTGGTGCCCAGCATGAACACACAAAGCTGGTAAGTAATTACAGGGATGCCGAATTTTATTTCGTCCCATACATGCTGCAGTGTAAAATTGAAGCTGAGGTAATGGTGTTTTGCATAATACCAGAAACCGATACCGTTTACAATAATGAGTGATACGGCAATGCCCCACACCCTTCCTTCCCAGCCCTTAAAAAAAAACACCACCAGCACCACCGAAACGCCGTATTCAATAACGGCTTTTGTAATGCCGCCATTGGCAAAATTCTTTACCTCGTTGCGGTTGCGTATCAGCGCAAACAGCTGCTCACCGCAAAATATCAGGAATGCCAAAAAAGGAATGATGTATACAAAAGATACGGGCAGGTCAAATTTTTGCTGCAGCATATCCCTGAACAGGTATAAAACAAAAACAGCAATCAGCGTAAGTGAAAATGAAATGATAAAGTTGGATGTAAAAGCCTTGCTGAAATCTTCCTTGTTCTTCCTGAAGAAGTCGGCGCTGGAAGATTGTATCATGCCCAGACCTACAAAGGGCGCCATCAGCATAAGGTTACTCGAAAAAAGACTGAGCACACCATTGTCAGACGGGGTAAGATACCTGGGATTGGTGAAAACAGGTATCAGCAGCAGCGAAATACCCTTGGAAAAAAAGTTGGTGAATATATACGTGGCCACCGACCGGTAAGCAGGGTTTTTTACAGCAGACTTTAACAGGTTTACAGCGGCCATTTATTAATTAGTTAGACATCCATTTGGCATACCACATCTGGAACATGAGCAGGTACCATATCTTTTCTGCCCTTTCCACTTTGCCGTGATAGAACGAACGCTTGATCCGTTGTATTTCGTCGTTATTGAAAATATTTTGTTTGGTGATAAATGCCTCATCAAAATATTCGTCAACAAACGGTTTTAAATTATTCTGCAGCCAGCTTGCAATGGGAATACCAAAGCCCATCTTGGGCCGGTCCATCAAACTGTGCGGTATGTACCTGTTTACAATTTGCTTGATGATAAATTTCTTATCACCGTTATTGTATTTGTACTGCATGGGGAGTTGTGCGGCCCATTCAATAATACGCTGGTCAAGGAATGGTTCCCTGCCTTCGAGGCTTACGCTCATGGTGGCCCTGTCAACCTTTTGCAAAATATCATCCAGCAAATAGGTTTGGTAATCGATGGCCATCATATAGGCAAGGGTTGAATAATTTTCACCGGTAAGCTCCTCGCTGTCGAAGGCCGAGCTGAGTTTTTGAATTTTATTTTTAAAAAGATCCGCAATATCTGATTCGTTCATCTGCTTGGTAAGGCTCATCAGGATATTTTGTTCAGTAGGGTTTTTAAAAAGTGTTTTTACCTTTTCGTACCTGCTGTGAAAAAGATATTTTTTATTGAGTACCGGGATAGAGCTTGCGGGCACCACATCCATTACAGCAGCGGCTCCCTTACGTAAAAAGCCGGGTATCTGCTGTATCTTTTTGCCAAACTTCATCATGTAATCGTAGCGGTTATAACCGGCAAATATTTCATCGCCTGCATCGGCCGATAAAGCAACGGTTACTTTTTCCCTTGCAATTTTACTGACCAGCGATGTGGGTATGGCGCTGCTGTCGGCAAAAGGTTCATCGTAAAAGAAAGGCAGCTGCGGTACTATCTCCAGCGCTTCTTTTTCGGTGCAGTAATATTCGGTATGATCGGTACCCAGGTGTGCGGCAATATCTTTTGCATAGGGCGCTTCATTCAGTCCCGCATCGGGCACACCAATGGTAAATGTTTTTATTTTTTCGGTATTGTTCTTTTGCAGCAGGGCGGTAACACAGCTGCTGTCGTACCCGCCGCTTAAGAACACACCCACTGGCACATCGCTTACCATACGGTACTGGAAGGCATTGGTTAAAAGCTTTTCCGTTTCATTGATAGCCTCGGGCAGGTCTATCTTTAATGCCGGCTTGTTATAGGCATCGTACACATTCCAGTATTGCTGTGTATGCAGTTGCTGTTTTGCAAGATTTACCAGCAGGAAATGCCCGGGTTTTAGCTTAAAGGTATCGTTGAAAATGCAATGCGGTGTGGGCACATAGCCCAGCTGCATAAAGGCAGCGGCCGCATCAATATTGATCTCTTTTTTAAATTCAGGATGCTGTACAATTGCTTTCAGTTCTGAAGCAAAAAGCAATAGCCCGTTCTTAAAATAATAGAAAAATGGTTTTACGCCGGCCCTGTCGCGGCATGCAAACACTTCGTGTTTCTGGTCGTCGTAAATCACAAAGGCATACATGCCAATAAACTGCTGCAGGCAGGCGCTGCCCCATTCGGCATAGGCATGCAGTATCACTTCGGTATCGCTGTGGCTGTGAAACCGGTGACCTTTTTCCTGCAGCGTTTTTTTTATTTCTGCATAATTGTATATCTCTCCGTTGAAAGTGATGTGCAGGTGCTGGTAGTTCTGCGGCTGGCTGCCTCCTTCTGAAAGATCAATGATACTGAGGCGGCGGTGACCCAGCCCTACGGTTGCATGGCTGTTATCATATATACCATATCCTTCGCCATCGGGGCCGCGGTGAACCATGGTACGGTTCATCTTTTCCAGGATCTCCCTCCCGGTTCTTTTATTAAAATCAACAAATCCGGATATGCCGCACATAGATAAAAAATTTAAAGATGTTCAAAGTTAAGTAAAGCGGTGTTACCCCGCACCTTTCAAAGGCTTTTAGGCCTTTTGCGCTTCGCTGTATATGTTACGTAACCCGGCCACATGCTGTGGCAGGGTAAAATACTGCAGCGCCCTTTGTCTTCCTGCAGCAGCAAGTGCAGCAAGTGCATCGTTGCTTTTTTTACTGAAGGCGGTCAGCTGCTGTGGCAGGTTTTCCTCATCCTGCAAAGAAAAATAAGCAGCCGTATCTTCACACTGCTCCCTGAAAGATGCGATATCACTCAGCAATAAAGGCATACCGGCTGCCATGGCTTCCAGCACGCTTAAAGAAAACCCTTCGTAAGTGGATGACATCAGGTATAGGTCGTATTGCGGCAATACAGTTTCCACCTGGCTTACCTCACCTTTCAAAAACACTTTTGCGCCAGTGCTGTTTATCTGCTGCTGCAATGTTTCCTGCAGTTCGCCGCTGCCGTAAATATGCAGCTCGATATTTTCATTTTTTATTTTACCAAAGGCATTAATCGCAAAAGGATAATTTTTTTGCTGCCGTAATGCACCCACTGATACCACTTTTAATGTATCGCCCCGCTCTTTTTTCCTGTTTTCAAAAGCGCTGTTAAAACGGTTCACATCCACAAATGTGTACAGGGTATATGATTTCCATGGTTGCAGTTTCAAAAAAGAAAAATAAGCATCGGTGGCACCCTTTGCCACACCAATGATGATGCTTTTTCGGAAACGGTAAGTGAGTTTATCGAGCGAACGCACATGCCAGTTCTTATATTCTATGGAAGTGTTGATAAAGGCGTGAATGGTGGTGATGAGCGGGTATTTGCGTGGCAGCCCCAGCCTTGCAATTACTGTTGGCCAGAACAAATGTGTATGCACCAGCACCGGGTTTTCTTTTTTTACCAGCTGGCGGAATTTGAAAATGGCTGCAGGAATGGAAAACAGGGAAGACAAATTCAAACAAACCAGTTTATCACATACCAGTTCATTACCCCAGTGATTTTGCGGAAATAAAGTAACCACGGTATGTTCGTACTCCGGCAGTTCTTTTATAACACGTACCAGCATGGCTTCTGCGCCACCCCTGCCGAGGTTGAATATAAAATGTATTACTTTGGGTTTCATAAATACATGCCGGGTGTTTACGGCCTGCCATTAAACACTAAGCTAACAAAATAAAGGATGAAGTAAGGAGCAGAATTATTTTTTAATTCCCTTTACCACGTAAGATGTGCTGTTATCAAAACAGATGGTGCCGCCCCAAACCTGTTCCATACCGTTTTCTTCAAACCATTGTTTTACGGTGGAAACTTTCTGAGGCTGGTCGTATTGCGGGCTAAACATATCAAATGTGTCGAGCACACACCATTCCCTTAATTCTTTTTTGGTAAGGCCCTGTGGCAGGGTGCCTTTAATATCGCAGATGGGTATAAACCTGTTGATGAATTTGCCAATGCCAATTTTATTGAAGAAGGTTGTGGCAGCAATCATCCAGTCAACATTTTTATCAATAATACGCAGCAGTTTTTCGTTGCTCCATTTTTTGGTAATGGGCCTGAAGATATATTTAGCCTGCACCTTGGTCCACCAGCCGTTCACACAATAAAAATCCACCACCACTTCGGCGCCGGGTTTGGCCATTGCAATGAGCGACTGCACTGTTTTTTTAACATCGGGTGTATGCTGTATCACACCAAAGCAAAACACTTTATCAAACTGTGCTTTTTCAAAAGGCATTTCATATACGCTGGCCTGGAACAACTGCAGCCTGTTTTTATGGTGACCGTTATTTTTATAATTGGCCTCCACGGCATTGCTGTAATCCACGCTGTATAAATTGGCTTCGGTATGGTCCAGTACTATCTGCGAAAAACGGCCTGCGCCGCTGCCCACTTCCAGTACATTTTTGTCTTTGAGATTTTCTTTATCCCAGCCGGTTACCGCAAAAAAACGGCGGTGGCTCAGCTGCGAATTCTTTTGCTCCCTGTCAATTTGCGTGGCTGCAAATTTGTTCCACTGGTAGCCGAAGTTCTGGGTATAGTTATCGTCCTGCACAATCCGGTATGCGCCTCCTTTGTAAGGAAATAAGTTAGAGAGATTGTCTAAAAGGCCCTGGGCCGATTGCTGAAGGGGAGTTTTAGTAAACGGGTTTACTAATGAGATAGTCTGGTTCATGTGTAAGGATGCTTGGTTTTTAGTAAAGTTGGTTTTATAACGGCAGCCATACCTGTTTTATTGTATTAATATGTAAAAAGAGTGCTCAAAAAGAATATATGAGTTCCCGCAGCCAGGGGGTGACACCGTTTTTGCCCCGCCAGGGCAGGGTTTCATTTAAAATAAAACAAGTAATTTCACGCCACCTTAGAGGTAAGACGTAATGGATACAACAAGGAATAAAGAAGGCGCATTGGTGATTTCACTGGATTTTGAACTGCTGTGGGGGGTGTGGGATGTGAACACCATTGAAAATTACGGCAACCATCTCTTAGGTGTTCAAAAAGTAATTCCTGCCCTGCTGGATATGTTTGCAAGGCACCAGGTAAAAGCCACATTTGCCACGGTAGGTTTTTTATTTTGCCGTGATAAAGCAGAACTGTTGCAGTTTACGCCCGCCTGCAAACCCGCTTACAGTCAAAGCAAATACAATGTTTATTTGAAAGAAGTGCCCAGGACCGGCAATGATGAAAAGGACGATCCCTATCATTTTGGCTACCCCCTTTTTGAAATGCTGCAGCAAAGCCCGCACGAAATTGGCACCCATACTTTCAGTCATTATTATTGTTTGGAAGAAGGCCAGACGGCAGAACAGTTTGCCGCCGATGTAAAGGCCGCACAAAATATTGCCGCTGCTAAAAACATCCGCCTGCACAGCATTGTTTTCCCCCGTAACCAGTGCAACGAAGATTACCTGCCAATGCTGAAAGAAATGGGTATTGAAGTATACAGGGGTAATCCCACATCGTGGATATACAAACCCCGGCAGTTTGCAGCCGAAGTGCTTTTTATACGGCTGATGCGTTTGATGGACACCTATATCCCTATTTCGGGTTATAATACGCATGTTATAAAAAAAGAACCGGGTTTACCGGTAAACGTTCCTGCCAGCCGTTTCTTAAAACCTTATGATGTGCGTTTTGCCTTGCTTGAAAAGCTGAAGCTGCGCCGCATTTTAAATGAAATGACGGTGGCAGCCAAAAGAAAGGAACTGTATCACCTGTGGTGGCACCCGCATAATTTTGGCATCAATATCGAAAAGAACATGCGTAACCTTGGCATCATTATGGAGCATTACCAGTTTTTAAAAAATAAATACGGCTTTACCAATTATACCATGCAGGAAGCAGCGGCTTTATAAATGCCCGAATCACTAACTTTACCATTTATCACCCAGCTCCATGCAACAACAAAAAATTGTTTTCCTGGCATCCGACTGCGAATCATCCCGCTGGGTATTCAATGCATTAAAAAAGGAATTTACTTTCAGTGCCGCCATTATTGAAACACCCATTTCCAAAAAAACATTGTTCACCCGGCGCATTAAAAAGATCGGGATCATCAAAGTAACCGGGCAGGCATTGTTTTCCTTACTGGTAGTACCTTACCTCAGAAAAAAAGGCGCTGCAAGAAAAGAAGCCCTTATCAAAAAATATGAACTGGATGATACGGCTTTCGATCCTGCCATCACCCACCGTGTTCCCTCGGTAAACGACAAAAGCTGCAATACCCTTTTGCAACAGCTTCAACCAGATATTGTGGTGGTAAACGGCACCCGCATTATTTCCCGTGAGATACTGCAATGCACCGGCGCACGCTTCATCAACATGCATGTGGGCATAACACCCGCCTACCGCGGCAGCCACGGCGGTTACTGGGCCGTTTATAACAACGATATAAAAAACTTTGGTACCACCATTCATTTTGTGGATACAGGGGTGGATACCGGGAAAATAATAACGCAGGTTTTTGTTGCACCGGACAAAGAAGATAATTTTACCACTTACCCGGTTTTGCAAACAGGCGTTGCCCTTAATGCACTTGCTTACGCAGTAAGAAATACCGCCCGGGGATCCATCACCGGCAGTAACGAAAAACCCGTAATAAAAGGAACCATGTACTACCAGCCTACCATCTGGCAGTATTTTTTAAACCCTTGTAAATAATATTTAAAACAGTTTGACCCGGCATTTATGAAGTTTATAGACATCAGCGATTATTTACTGGTTCCGCTTTACGGGCTGCTGCTTTATTTTATTATACGACCGGCGGCCAACAGGTACCGTGAGCAGGGGCTTGGACTGAATAGTTTTTTTATTACCACTTTTTTACTGCACATAGTTGGATCGGTACTGTATGCCATGGTGATACAGTATTATTATAAATCGGGTGATTCGTTTGGTTTTTTTTCGGGTAGTAATTTCATCCATACCATTTCTTCAGATGAGATCACGCTGAAGTACTTTTTCTACGGACCCGAGCAGCTGTCTGACCTTTTTTACACCACCGAAGCCGCCAATGAAATGGCCGAAAAAGTGGTGGGCTCTGTAATGAGCAACAGCTCTAACCTGATGGTGATGAAGATCAGCGCCGCACTCTCTTTTATTTCATTTAACCGCTACTTGATTGTAAGCATCTTCTTTGGCTTTTTTTCGTTTGTGGGATCGTGGAAATTGTTCCGCACCCTTAATGATATTTTGCAGGGCAAGGCAACAAGATTATTGGCCATTACAGTACTGTATACACCGTCTATGTGGTTTTGGGGCAGCGGACTTATCAAAGACTCCATTTGCATGGGCTGCCTTGGTATTGTTGTAAGCGCATTGTACAATGCTGCCATCAAAAAAGATCCGGGCATCAGGGAACTGGCACTGGCACTGGTTTGTTTTTTGGTGCTGTTTGTTATTAAATCCTACATCGCCGTGGCACTGCTGATTTCGATAATGGTTTTTACAGTGAGTTTTTTTATTGCAGGGATGAGCAACCGTTTTGCAAAAGCACTGTCATTATTCGGTATCATTGTGGCGGGCGCACTGGTATTCAATTTTTTCCTGGCGCCGTTTGTGAGCGGCATTATTGAAGATACCATGAACACCATTGACTCATTCAAAACGGTGTACGAAAGCCTGGAAGCCGATGGCGGCAGTGGCAGTGGTTTTATAGGCAAAAATATCGATTTTACTGTGGGCAGTATTTTGATCAACAGCCCCGCAGCCATTTTAACCACCTTATTCAGACCTTTTTTGTGGGAGATCAGGAACCTAATGATGGTGTTCTCGTCTTTGGAGTCCTTTATCTGCCTGGTATCCTTTCTTTACCTGCTGTTTAAAATGCGCTTTTTCCGTTTCTTCTCTAACCTGTTTGCAAGCCCGTTTACCGTATTTGCAATGCTATTTGTTGTTATACTCAGCCTTATCATTGGCTTTACCACTTTTAATTTTGGCACTATGGTACGTTACCGCATTCCGGTGCTGCCGTTCTATGCATTTATGCTGATCAGTATTTATGTAAAATATAAGGAACAAAAAGATCAGCCCGCTAAAACAGACTGATACCAGGCAATGGTTTCATTCACCATTCTCTCTTTTGTAAAATGGGTGCAGTACCGGTGGTAGGCATTGCCCGCCAGCCGTTTTCTTTCTGTTTCATCACCCAGCAGAGTTATAATATGCGCCGCAAGTGTTGCCGAATCAAACATGGGTGCCAGCAAACCACTTTCGTTATGCTGAATAATTTCATTGGTGGCCTGCACATCAAAGGCAACCACGGGTGTTTGCAGTGCAAATGCTTCAATATATACCAGACCGAAGGGTTCAAATAAAGATGGCAGCACAATCACATCCGAATTGCTTACCCATGCCGCGGGGTTTGGCTGAAAACCTAAAAACTCCACTATCTCTTCGATACCCAGCGTTATTACCTGCTGCTGCAGGTTTTCTCTTTCGGTACCATTGCCCAGCACCAATAATTTTACAGCGGGGAATTTTTCTTTAATGGCAGGCAGTGCATCCAGTAAATATTTATGTCCTTTTATCATTTCCACACGGCCCACCACCACCAGCTGTTTGCCTGATTTACGGAAGCTGTTGTCTTTAACAGGCGCAGTAAGATCAATACCATGATGAATAAAAGGTATCCTTGTTTTGGTGAGCCGCAGGTTATAATACAGCTCCGACATGGCTTTTGAAATGGTTACCTGTGCATCAATATTGGCGTTGATGAATTTTGAAATATAGTAGTAAATATTCCGGTCAATTTTTCCCAGGCTTTCCAGGTGTTGGTTCAAATAACTTTCCTGGTAACCATGCTTGGTGGAAAGCAGTTTGATATTGCGGCAAAAGAGCTTTTTTACCATCACGGCCAGTATATCGGCCTTGAACAAATGTGCATGGATGTATTTGATATCATTTGCCTTTACATGCGCCGCAATTTTACGGGCCACGCCTAATAAGCTTGTGCTGGTGCCGCTGATCACTTCTGTTTGCACACCGGCTTCATTCAGTTGTTGTACCAAGGCTGTAAACTTATGCTGGTCGGCCGGGGGTATTACATAAATAAGTGAGCAATAGATACCTTTTTTCCGGAGCTCAGGCAGCAGGTCCAGCAAATATTTTTCGGCGCCGGCCACCTGCTGGGAATATATTAAGTGAAGGATCTTCATGATGAAAAACTGCGCAGCGCAGCTATACCTGCATGCAGGCTGTTAATGATGTTTGCTTTTATACCAGTTCACAAATTTTTGCAGGCCGGCATCAATACCTGTTGCAGGGTTGTATTGCAACAATGCCACGGCTTTTGAAATATCGGCAAAGGTAATATCCACATCGCCGGGTTGCATGGGTTCAAAAACGATGTTTTGTTCCTTACCCATTACATTGTAAACGGCGTTTACCAGTTCCTTTAATGTAACGGGGCTGTTATTACCCAAATTCACCGTGGTGTACACGCCCGTATTATTCATGCAAAACAATAATGCCTTGTAAATGCCATCCACCGTGTCTTCCACATAGGTATAATCACGTGCGGTTTCGCCATTGCCAAATAAGGTCAGCGGCTGGCCGCTGGCAATTTTATGTACAAATTTATGAATGGCAAGATCGGGCCGCTGCCTGGGACCATACACCGTAAAAAAACGCAGGTTAATAATATCTGCCCCGTATAAATGATGGAAAGTATAGTTCATCAGCTCCCCCGCTTTTTTGGTAAAGGCATAGGGAGAAATGGGATTGTCTACATTATCCTCTTCTGAGAAGGGTATTTTTTTATTGTTGCCGTACACCGAAGACGAAGAGGCAAATACCAGCTTGCTGATATTTTGTTTTTGCATGAACGCTTGCACTTTTTGCGTACCGGTGATATTGGTATGCACATACCCGCCGGGATCGTCAATACTGGGCCGTACACCCGCTTTAGCAGCAAGGTGAATAATGGCACTGGTATTTTTTTCTTCCACCGCATCCAGCCCGTTGCAGATATCCAGTTCGTAGAACCTGAACCGGGGATGCCCGATAAAACCGGAAAGATTATCTTCTTTGATGGCACGCGGGTAGAAGGGATCAAAATTATCAACGCCAATAACAGTATAACCTTTGCTTAACAGCAATTCGCAAACATGACTGCCTATAAAACCGGCGGCACCGGTAACCAGTATCGTTTGATTCATACGCGGCAAAAATAGGGATTAATGATAAGTATCGCTTAAACGCACAAGGCGCTGATTTATTCTGCAAATACCTGTTTGTAGCGCTGCAGCATCATTTCGTTGCTGAAATGATGCAGGGCAAAATCATAGCCTGCAGCGGCCAGTGCGGTGGCTTTTGCAGGATGGTCCAGTAATGACTGTACCGCAGCCGCCAGGGCCCCGGCATCTTTTACAGGCACCAGTATACCCGTTACACCATCTTTGATCATGTTGTTCACACCAAACACATCGGAGGCAATTACCGGTTTGCCGCAGGCCATTACCTGCATAATGGCCGTGCTCATCATTTCGCCCTGTGTGGCATGTACATAAATATCCTGTGCGTTGATAAAACCGGGCAGTTCTTTTTCTTCGAGCATGCCGGGAAAACTTACCAGGTTTTTAATACCGAGTGATGCCGCCTCTTGTTGCAGCGCTTCGCGGCTTTCGCCATCACCTGCAAGGTTGAGCTGCAATTTTTTGCCCGCATTATTTTGCAACAGCTGCACAAATGCTTTTAATAAGGTGGTATGGTCTTTTACCGGCGCCAGCCGGCTTTGCATGCCAATATTAATAACACCTGTGGCCGTATTTGCAGCAGGCTTAAACAATGAAAGATCGATACCATTCGCTATAACTGTTGTACGGCGTTTTGAAAACAGCAGTTTGTGTTTTTTCTGCACTTCATCCCTGAACTCGCTGGTTAAAAAAACCACTTTATCAGCCACCAGTAAAGCAACCATTAACCCTATCTTTTCAAATTTTGATTTAAGGTGATTGGGCTGTGTTTCCCTTACCACCACTTTTATTTTTTTTCGGGAAAAGAAGGCTGCCCATTTTGCAGGAAAGATATAGGCGCTGGTATGAATAAATATGATATCGGGCCGGTATTGCCTGATGATACCCACAATTTTTTTATACGAAGCCAGGTCGATGCCCGGTTTTTTCTTTACAGCGAACCAGGGGATATTTCTTTCGGTTGCTTTTTTAATATACCCTTCCCTTACATCCTCAATACCAAAAAAAAGGGCGCCGTATTCAAACTCCTTTTGTTTGTCGGCATCCACCATCGAAAAAAACACATTACCGTGCCCGCCCAAACCAGCGTATAAAATATGCAGTACTTTCATCAGGCCTCCTGTTTATTGATATGTGTTTTTTTAGCGGCATAGCTGTTTACATCCAGCAGCCACAACCCATCTTTATATTCAAAACCGAGGTTTTGATAATGATCTTTCACCAGCCCGTTCTTTGCAGTGGGAATGTATTCGCCGGCCAGTACCTTGCAATGCTGTGCCTTTGCAAGCGCTACCAGCTGGTTAAGTGCAAAATGCTCCACACCTCTTTTTAATACACGGCAGCTCATGATCCATGTATCAATAAACAAAGTGCCGTCTTCTTTCTTTTCGGTAATCAATGCACTGATCAAACCATAGTCGCCAAATTTATCGGCCAGCCTGATTGAGAGCGTGTGTTTATTGGCGTCCTGCATCACCGCTTTCATTTCTTCTTCGCTGTAGCGGATGGTGCGCAGGTTAAACTGGTTGCTGCGCTGCGTAAGCTGTGCCACACGGGGCAAGGTGAAATTATCCACCGGTGCCGCCACGGCCTGCATATCCAGGCTTTCTAAAAATTCATCTTCATTGGCAAAGCTTTGCTGCAGCTGCACACGGCCTGCTTCTTCCCGGTATTGCTCATTCCTTCTTGTATCTTCTTCGGTAAAAGAAGCGGTTTCAAAAAGGTTGAGTGTATAGATATAGGAAAGATATTCTGCCGGGTCTTCGGGCAATTCGGGCACTGTAATACCGGGTATGCCCTGTTTTACCATCTCCCGCTCAAAAGGATTATCATCCAAAAAAACCATGGAATCAAACCCAATATTCAGCACCGATTGTATGTAACGGATATTATCCACTTTATTATTCCAGTTGGCAACAAACAATGCAATATCTTCCAGCCGCAGCTGCATGTCGGGATGTTTTTCAAAAGGCTCTTTTGCAATTTCCTCGGTGTTCTTACTGCATACTGCGAGAATGATGCCGCGTTGCTTTAACTGCAATGCCCATTGCTGAAATTTGGTGAAGGCCTTGCCAATACCCAGGTCACCTATTTGTATGCCTTCCATGCCATCGTCGCCAATAATGCCGCCCCAGGTGGTGTTATCCAGGTCGAGGATGAGACATTTTTTAAACCGCCCGGTATAACTTAAAATAATATCGGTAATATTCTTTGCCAGCACAGGTAAAAAGTCGAGCGCAAAAACATTGTCGGTATTGATGTACACTTTTTCATCGTACAGTTGCGTGTTGCCATACTGCCCCTGCAATGCGGCCACATCACATACGTTGAAATTTTTTTGCTGCTGTGCCAGCTCCATCAGTTTAAGATTGAGCAAACGCAGCTGGTATAAAAAAGACTGGCTGGTTTTATTGGAGAAATTACCAAACACGCCATCGTTAATCTCGGTATAATTGAGCCAGATGATATTTGTTTTGATGCGGCTGCTGATTTGTGCGGTAACCGCCGATATATGCTGCATATAATTTTCAGCAAACTGTCTTTTACCATCCGCATCCTTGCCATAAAATTTTGCCAGCAGTTTGCGGGATGATTCAAACACGATCACATAATCGGGTTGCAGCTGGTACAGGTTCGATCCTGCATCAAGGGCGGTTTGAAACACCTGGTCGTAATCGGCTTCCCAAATATCAAAGGCAAGTTCCTGTGTATAGCCATACCCTTTCAATGCCTGGCAAAAAAACTGGCTTGCACTATCGGCCAGTACCGCAACCTTTACTGGCTTAAAGCCCGTAAAATCTTTTTTTATATTCTTCTTAAGTTCGTTAAAGCCGGGTATCATTCAAGCTGCATTACTGTTTTATATATTGCCGTGCAAATGTACTTAACAAGGCCGATTGAACAGCACCGCCTTTTTCATTTACATGCAGGCCATCCGTCCACCAGCTGAGATGGCTGAATATTTCCGGGGCAGATTTTTCACTGATCTCGAGGTAAGGCACCTGTTTTGCCGCCATGGTGCTGCGGATGAACTGCATGGCATGGGCAATTTTTACCGTATCTGTAACACGCATGGGCATGTAATAGCACATGAGGTTGATACCATATTTTTTGCAGGTATCGGCCATGGCACCCAGGTATTGCGTATGTATGCGGGAAAGTGCAGCAGGCTCCGTTGCTGCAGGTGCGGCTTTTATTTTGGCAATGTTGAGGATGTTGATACTGTCCTGCGGTGTGGCTGCCTGGTACTGGAAAAAATAATTACTGTCAGTTTGCTTACGGGTGATGTACCAGTATTTGAAAATATCTGTTACCCTGCCATTGAATTTATTGCTGGCAAAAAGATATTTATATTTTTCAAACGGCGTTATTTTATCGATCTGCTCTTTAATAAAAGGCGCATCGTTGTAATAATATTTTAAGAACAGCACATCTTCGGGTTGTTTATCTTCCTTACCGGTTTGAATATAGTTATCTGGCCAAACTGAAAGTAAAATATTTTTAGGCGCCTTACCATTTTTTATCATCAGCATCAGCAGTCCCAGCTGGTAACTGTCTTCCGTCATGGCCCTGGCCATATTGCAGGCTTTGATGGAAAAACTATCAGGACAAACCTGGAAGCGTGCAGTGGAAGAACCCATGATGACCAGCTGCGGGTGGTTATTGTCGTGTAAATATTTATTAATATCACCGCCATCCTGCCCGGCATAAGTGCGGCTGTAAAAATAATCCAGGCCATGGTACAGCAGCAGGTCCAGCGCCTTTACAAGCACCACAAACAAAATGATATTGATGATAAAACGCTTCATTGCTAAAACTGGAAATAGATGAACTGCGTGCTGCTGGCAATACCAAACAGCAGTAGCAGTATGAACAATGTAACGCTCATGCCCATCAGCAGTTTGGGTTTACCGGCCAGCAAACTTTCCCAGCTGTGGTTGCGTAAAATAAAATATTCCAAACCCAGCAGCACGGCCAGCATGGCAAGCATGGTGGCGCCCTGGCTGCCATCGGTAAATTTTAACTGGAAGGGCAAAAAATTGGTAAAGATATTTTTAAAGATCACACCAATCTGCGTCCAGTTACTGCTGCGGAAAAATACCAGCGACAAACTGAGCAGGTTGAACGTAATAAATACACCCAGGCATTTGCGTGCAAAATTCTTATTGTAAAAATTGCTTTTGATCTTGAGTAAAAACTCGGCGCTTAAATACACCCCGTGTATCAAACCATATACTAAAAACTGCCAGCCTGCCCCGTGCCAGATACCGCAAATGGCAAAGGTTACCATCTGGCTTACCACCACGGCATTCTTACCCATATTGCGGTTGGCAATGGTAAGCGGTGTAAATAAATAATCACGCAGCCAGGTGGAGAGTGATATATGCCAGCGGCGCCACAGCTCCGTCATGGTTTTTGAAAATAACGGCAATGCAAAGTTGTTGGTGATGCGTATACCCATTACACGTGCCAGCCCCACGGCCATATCGCTGTAACCCGAAAAATCGGCATACAGCTGAAACAAGAACAGCCAGCAGGCAAACAGGGTGGCAAAGCCGGAGTAATTTTCATAACTGCGGAAAAACACACCCACGTAATCGCCCAGCATATCTCCCACCACGGCTTTTTTAAACAGGCCGTATAATATTTGCGAAGCCCCGATGTAAAAATTACTGTAAGAAAATTTTTCCGGCGTTTTTAACTGCGGCAACAGGTCGTTGGCCCGGGCAATGGGACCAGAGCTGACATGCGGGAAAAATAAAATGAACAGCGCATAACGGCCCAGGTGTTTTTCGGGATCCATGTTTTCATTCTTTACATCCACCAAATAACCCACCGACTGAAAAACGTAATAAGAAATACCAATGGGCAGTATCCAGTGTACAGCTGGTATGGGATTTTTGATATGGATGAAAGATAGCAGGCCGCTTAAGCTCTCATTTAAAAAATTATAATATTTGAAAACAGTAAGCACCAGTAAAATACCGGTGAGTGCTGCGAGGTAGATCCATTTTTTTTGTTTTTCATTTTTGCTGCGCCGCATCGCTATGGCGGCGGTATAACCGGCCAGTATCACACCTGCCACCACAATAAAATATACCGGTTCAAAACAGAGGTAGAAATACACACTTGCAGCCAGCAGCAGCAGCCAGCGCCATGCAAGCGGCACTATAAAATACAGCACCAGCACGGCAGCATAAAAAACAAAAAATACTACTGAGTTAAACTGCATACACTGTTATGCCTTTTCTATAACGTAAAAATGATTAGATGGTGTTAAATCTATGGATAAATACTGGTGCGCCACCGTTTCTTTATACACAACGGTAAAGCCCAGCTGCTGCAGTTTTGTTTCAAAACCGCTGTGGTCTTCAGGGAAATTATACAGGTGATCAAACTGGGGAATATTGGTGGCCGTGGTAAGATAAATGCGGCCTCTTTTTTTTAATGAGCCATAACACACCTGCAATAAAGCATAAGGATCATCCAGGTGTTCGAGCAGTTCGATCAGGTACACGGCATCAAAATAGTTTTGCTTTTGCCCGGTGTATAATTCAATATGCAGGCTGTGCTGCGGGAATTTTTTAAATAAAAATTCATTTACCGAAAGATCGTAACCGGCCATTTGTTTAAAACTGTTTTCGGTCAATGCAATTTCCAAACCGGAGCCAAGACCGATATACAGTGCTGTATCCGCTTTGATTGTTTGCTCCTGCAACAGCTGCATGATGCGAAAACGGTGTGCTGTAAATAAGATGGACAGCAACAGCACCACATCATATTCTTCCCTTGATACACTAAAAGAAGTATCGCCGTTCTCCAGCGGGTATTTGCCGGTTTTTATAAACTCCTTGCAGTGGCGGCTGTACTTGGTGATATAGGCGGTGTAAATATCCACTGCATTTGCAGGACTTATTTTATTGAATGCGGCATATTCCTCCAAGTATCCTGCGGTAAAGCGGTACAATGCTGCCTCCTTCATTTCAGGTTGCAGGTTATCGTACAGCACGGCCAGCAGCCTGCTTTCGTCAATAAGCCCTTGTAAGAATTGCATAAATTGATTTTGTATTAAGCAGCCGTTTTTGCCACTACGGCATCCGCCAGTTCGCCCACATTCTTAAAATTCTGAATCTCCCTTGAGGTAAAGCGGATCTTGTATTTTTTTTCAATGGCCACTATCAACTGGATATTGGTAATGGAATCCCAGTTCTCTATATCATTGGCCGTGGTGGCGGGCGAAAGCTGTATGCTGTCGTCTTCAAGCACATCCCTGAACAAAGGGTTCAACTGCTCTATTATTTCAGCTGCGGTACTGGCCATAAGTATGTTAGTTTTAATTCGATTTAAAAAAGCGAAGATAATATTATTTAAGTATGTAAGGTTTGCTGCATAACAGTATTCCCTGCCCTACTTGGTAAGCACCAGCAGCGAATAGCCGCCCATGAGCCGTACACAAAAATCGGGTTTGAAACGGAACAGCACCCGCCTTATCATATTCATACAACGGGTAAAAAAGTTGCCCTTGTTCTTATACAGCTCTGTGGAGCCCTTGGTATAAAACCAGCCAATCACTTCCTGTCCTGTTTCCTGCAGTGTGGCCAGGGCCGTGTCTTTGGTGTAATAATGAATATGCCCGCCGGGAGTGCGGATATATTTATAATTATTGATGATGGCCGAATAGGCAGATATATCCAGCGGAATATGATAGATCTTATAATCTGCTTTTTTTGCAGCAGCCCTGATGAAACCAAAATAATCTTCCACATGTTCAAAAACATCCATCATCAGCAGCAGGTCAAAATGCACATCTTTTGCCATCAGGTCTTCATGGTAAAACTGCAGCCTTTCCTTTTGTCTTGACAAAGAAAAATTATATGCATCCGGCGCAATTTCGTACCCGGAGAAACGAATGCTTTTATCTTCAAGCCTTTCGTGCAGCTGGTTCAGTATTTCACCGGCGCCACAACCTATTTCCACCACGGTTTTGGGTTGCAGTTTATGCTCCTGTATCATGCGTATCACCTGCGTGGCTTTCCATGGCGAGTCTTCCATATGCCAGGTGGGATTGATCTTCAGGTAATCGCTGTCGTTTTCCGAAAATTCTTTTTTGATCATACTAAGGGTTTAAAACACCAGGTTTTTCAGAAATACATAAAAACCTTTCTGAAGTACCACTCCCGGGCTGTTTAAAAATGCTTTCCATGCAAATCGAATGGCGCTGCCCCTGAATTTATGCGCACTGAGGTTTTGTGCCAGCAGCAGGTAATTCTGCATTTTAAAATAATTCAGTTTGGAGGCAAAGGTTTTGCTAACCACCGGATCGTTCACTGTATAGCGAATCATCTTTTCAAAACGGTTGATAAGCATATCCCTGTTGCGCATGGTGAACACGCTGCGGTTTTCGTGGTTTACCACAATTACCGTAACCGTATTGCAGCACAGAATGGGTTTTTGTGCGGCAAAGCGTACCCATAAATTATAATCTTCACTGGCGCTCAGTTCCCTGTCTTCAATAAACAGGTTGGCCAGTGCGGTTTCTTTTTTAACGATAATATTGTTACAGCTGAACAAATTTTCCTTCATGAGTTCCTGGCATACCTGCGGTGGAAAATTATTCTTCACACCCAGCACATTGCCCTTGTCATCTTCATGCCGGAAAGCCGTATGAATCACATCAGGGAAATTATTTTGCTGTAAAAAATCGTATATCACCTGCAGGTGGTTGGGCAGCAGCAGGTCGTCAGAATCGAGCCAGTTGATATATTGCCCATGTGCCCTTTTGGTGCCAAAATTCCTGGCCACCGCACGTTCGGCATTTTCTTTTTTATGATAACTGATCTTACCGCTCAAATAAGGCTGCACCACTTCGGTGGTGTTATCGGTACTGCCATCATCCACAATAATTACTTCGTAATTGCTGTACGTTTGCGCAACCACGCTTTCAATTGTTTTTGCAATAAGGTTTGCCCGGTTATAAGTTGGTATAACGATGGTAAAGAACGGTTGCTTATCCAATGCCATTTATTTTTTGGAAAATGGGTGATGCAATAATGTTTTTGATGCCGGTTTCAAATGGCGTGAGTTCCCGTTGCAGCAGCTGTTTCATTTTGCTGATATCGGGGTTGCGCCTGGTCATATCTCCCTCTTTCAATGCGGGTAAATGCACAATGGGGGAAGAAGAGCCGGTGATCTTAACAATGGTTTGGGCCAGGTGCAGGATGGTGATCTCCACATCGTTGCCAATATTCACCACATCGTTCACAAATTGATTTTCCCTGAAGGCCTTTACACAGGCATCAATATTATCGTCCACATAGCAGAAAGTACGTGTTTGCATACCATCGCCATAAATGGTAATGGGGTCGTTGTTCAAAGCAGCTTTGATAAAGCGGCTCATTACAAAATCGGCACTTTGCTTGGGACCATAAGTATTAAAGAAACGGAACAGGGTAAAGTTCAGACCAAATTCCTGGTGATACGAACGGCAGAATGCCTCGCCCAAATTTTTTACAATGGCATAAGGCAGTTTTGAATTGAGCGGCGTGGTTTGTTCGTTTTGCGGAAACTCCACCGGCTCGCCGTACACTTCTGAACTGGAGGAAAAGAAGATGCGTTTAACCCCCGTGTTCTTTGCCAGCTGCAAAATGTTTTTGATGCCGGTGATATCTTCCAGCACCATTACCGGGTTATCGAGGGTGCGCTTAACGCCTACCACGGCCGCGTAATGAAACACGTAATCAAACTTCCACGAAAGCATGATGCCGGAGAGGTCGTTATAATTGTTTACATTCCCTTTAATAAATGTATAGTTCTCTGTTGAAGCCGGTAATATCCTGTCGGGATGCCCGGTTAAGAAATTGTCCACTGCCACCACGTAACAGTTCTTGTCTTGCACCAGTTTTTCAATAAGGCAGGATGCAATGAAACCTGCGCCGCCCGTCACCAAAATTTTAGTCATTCAGTATTTTATTTATCATTTTATAATGTTCGCCTATCACGTTGTCTACCGTAAAACGGCTGATAACGGTATGGTATAATGCCATGCCGGTTGTAGCGGCATCCAGTTTTTTATTATATACATCCTTCAGCACCGTCGTCATTTCATCCGCCACATGATCTTTATGCACCAAAAATGCATTTTCATTATTCACCAGGTACTGGTTAAAGTCGCCCACACCGGCGCAGCAAATTACTGCTTTTTTTAATAGCCCTGCTTCCTTGATCACGTGCGAGCTGGCTTCAAATTCCGATGTATGCACCAGTATATCCGATGCGGCCATATAGGTCATCACATCGGGTACAAAACCGGGCATGGTACAGCAATCTTCCACCTGCTTTTCGGCGGCAAGCTGTTTTAATGAAGCATACATCGGGCCATCGCCCAAAATATAAAACTGCAATGGTATGCCGGCCTGTTTCAGTCTTGCTGCAATTTCCAGCTGCAGTTCAATGCGTTTGCCGGGCACCATGCGTGCAAGGCTGATGAGCACCATTTTCCCCGCGTTTTCCCGGGTAAGTGCTGCTGTTTTTTCAGGATTGCTTTTATAAAACCTTAAGGAATAGGTAAGGTTAATGGCCGTTACATTTTTTGGATTGATGCCCTGGTATTTTTGCAGGTAAGGAATACAGGTGGGTGAAGGAACCAGTATATGCTGCGAGAGCCTGCTGATGATTTTTTCAAAGATCCGTTCCTTGCGGGTGCACATCAGGATATAGTTGTCTGATGCATGCCTGTAGTACAGCATGGGTGTTTTACGAAAAATGCGGCTGATGAGCCCAATGAGCTGGCTTTCGGCAAGGTTATTATATAATATCTCCACCTGGTGTTTTTTGCAGATGGCAGCCAGTTTTTTGGCATTGCCGATATAATACTGGTAACGGCTGGTTCTTTCGGTACCCAGGAATTCAAATATCACCCCCGAGCCTTCCAGCTCGCGGTGCAAATGGCCGTAGGGCTGCATAGTGATGAGCACCACTTTATGCCCGTCTTTTGCAAATTTCTCCAGCAGTGTAATAATATCCACAGCCAGCAGGTTTGCTGAATGATAAAAGCCTATTGTCATTATATAGTGTTGCGCCGGGCCAGGGGGTTAAAAATTGCAGCAAAAGTAAGGCAGTGAGGCTATTGAAGGTGCATTTTATGCCGATAGAATTTTATATAAAGAATATACAGCATGGCGATAGTGGAATAACTGGCAGCGCTGGATATTACAGCACCCCATGCCTGCAGGTGCGGGGTTAGTAAAAAGTTAAGCAGCACACTTACTGCCGTACCGGCAAGCGCAATCACCATGATCTCCTTGTTGCGTTTATAAAACATTAAAAAAGGATAAAATGCCTGTGCCACCGACCAAAAGAACATACACCCTGTAAGGTAATAGGCATAGCTGATACCGGGCATGAATTTATGATCAATGATAAAATGGAAGAATATGGGTATCACCACCATCATACCCAAACAAAAAAAGAGGCAAACCGCAATATTGACCAACGCGGTTTTATAGGCTTTTTTATTGTTTTGGGCCGCCAGTGCCTGGTATACCATGGGTACATATACCGCCGAGAGCGACATAATGACCATCATTACCAGCGAAGCCACATTATAGGCCATATTGTACAAACCCACCTGTTCGGTGGTGGCATGCCTTTCAATAAAGAAACGGTCGGCCGCTGTTAAAAAAAACACGCTCAGCCTTTCGGGTACAAAGGGCAGCGAATGCAGCAGCACTTCCTTGCTGGCCTTTATATCAAAACCCGTCCAGCGCAATAAACCCTTTTTATAAAATACCACCAGCAGGTAAATCAAAATGCACGATGAACCAATGATGGCCGCATACAGGCGCCCTGCCCAGCCCATTGAAAAACGCACCACCAGTAAAACCGCCAGTCCTATTTCAAACGCGGTGCGGATAACCGAAAAAACCACGTATACCACAGGTTTTTCGGTATTGCGCAGGTAAGTAAGGTAGATATCGGCCGCTAAATTGGCCAGTACATATACCGGCAGCATTACGGCAAACAGTGCGGTGATGTGCAGTCGGGAAGCAATAAAACCATTCATCAGCAGGGCCACCACTAAAAACACCAAAAAGAAGGAAAGGATGGTTTTAAAAGCCGTGTTGAAATAATCAGCAAATGTTTCAGGGGTTTTCTTAAAAAAATCAACCCCGATGGAAAGCTGTATACCCATGCTCATAAAAGGAAGCAACAGGGTTTGCGCAGCGGTGTATAAAGCAATCACCCCATAATCCTGCTTGGATAAATAATGACTGAGTACAGGCAGTATGAGAAGACTGATACCGGCATTGAAGAAATAACTGAAAGCATAAGTGCCAAAAGATTTTGATTTCTTCAGCACTATTGAAATATTGAAAGATTTTATAAGATCTTTTATAAGTGTATACATTGTTTAAAGATAAGTACAGGTGCTTTGTTTAACTGTCTTTGTTTTGAACAGCAGGAAGCAAAAGTACCTGTTATTCCGGCAGTAACTGCACATCAAAAACATGAAAATCATTGTTACAGAATTTTTCTTCTGTGATTTCATTCCCGTCCATCAGCACTTTCATTTTATATGATTTAAGAATATCCCAGATTGCTGACAGGGTTTCCTTTTTGTTGCCATAAGCAAAAGGATGGAGGCCTAATATTGCAACCGGGCGGTATTGCCGGAATGTATTGGAAGCCCCCTTCAATACTTCGAGCTCCACGCCTTCAGCATCAATTTTAATAACACCAGGTTTCAATGCCCGTAGTGCAACAAACCCGTCCACACTTATCAGGTCAACTTCATATGAACCATCCCTGTTCACACCATCACCGATATTATAATCGATCAGGCTGTTGCTCGCAGAAATTTCAAAGTCCCTGTCGATGAAAAAATTTGCCTTCCCTTCTTTATCTGAAACCGCAGCCCTTAAAAGATGTACCCTGTCTTTGCAGTCATTCATCTCAACCACCGATTCAAGTAATTTCATTGTTGCAGGCGAAGGTTCAAAGCTGTATACAGAAGCATTGAATTTTTTAGCAAAAAAAACAGCATACAATCCAACATGTGCGCCTATATCAATTACAACAGTACCGGAAGGCGTGTATGCCTTGAAGAAGATAAAATTGCTGTCTTCATAATCTTTGGGAAAGTACCGGTACATCTTTGCCGGGAGCCTAAGGCTGCAGCAGTTAAGCTTTACGCCCACGCCTCTTCTGGCAGTAAATTTTTCCAGCAGGAAGTAGTACAGCTTTTTTGCGCTTGTATATAAGGTTGCCATATTTACATTACCTCATTGGATGAATGATGTATGATACAGGTGCCGCAAAAATAAGGGCATTTATTTTGTTTTAACAGCAGGTCAGGAATGACTGGCCACTTTAGAGAATTTATACTTGAGTTTTAAGAAGGGACTTTCAAAATACCTGTATGACCAATAAGCAGTTATTATTGTAACAGTAATTACAGCCATAAAAATGATGACCATTTGTAACACAGCATTGAGACCCGTAAGCAAACCGGGCATTACCAGCTGTAAAAGAAAGATCACCAGGATATGGTACACGTAAATACCAAAGGAGATTTTTCCGAGAAAATCGAATATCCTGTTTTCAAGACTAACAAGGCATTTATTATTAAATGCTGCATTGATAATAATCACTACTGTTATGCAGGCTATCAGTTCGTGCGTAATGATATCGGGCAGCTGTTTAAACAGTTTTACAGATGTAGCGAGAATAATCCAGCTTATTCCCTGTACAACAGGATGGAAGACAATTTTTCTAAACCATACTGCATTGCTATAATAAACGATGGCACCCATTGCTCCCAGCGACATGCAATCAAACCGGGTTGCGTAAATCAGTTCATACAAAGTTCCATGAGGCGCAGCCATTCTTAGTGCAAACTTTACCAGTAAAAAAGCAATGGTAAAAATCACGACCGTCTTCAATGGATGGGTATTTTTAATCAGCCAGGGCCAGAAAAGATAAAACTGTTCTTCCACACCCAGTGACCAAAAATGCGCAAGCAGCGGGGTGGATGCATGAATAGCATTTACAACGTTAGCCATTAAGAAAACATAAAGCCAGGATGCAGTGCTGAGGCTGTTGCGAAAATAAAAGTAAGCAAAGAGAAGCGCTATGAACAAATACAGGTAATACAGCGGCCATATGCGCAAAACACGGCGTACGTAAAAGTTTTTAATGTTTACAGTATTATATGCTGCTTTCTCCAGCAGCAACAGGTAGGTAATAAGAAAACCGCTAAGAGCAAAAAACATGGTAACGCCGTAAGCCGAAAAATCCCAGTAATCTTTAATCACCGGCATTCCAAAACCACTGATCTTGGTAATTACATGCGAAACAACAACTGTAAGTGCTGCAATCGCCCTTATTCCATTAAGTCCTTTCAGGTGAAGTCCCTTATTCTGGTTCATTTACTGCAGCAGTTATATTGTGGGCGCAAAAATAGGGGTATTATTTTTTCTGGTTCCTTATATCATGCACCAGCTGTATGGCGGGCATTGTTTCGCTGATGGGGAAACCACGGCCAGCCAGTATCTCTTCGTAACTGCGGGTGTGCAGTTCGGTAAATCCTTCACTGAATTCAAATTCATCCCCATCGATAGACAGGGTGCGGTAGGTACGTTTGCCCGCGGCCTTTACATCTGCAGGCAGCGTATTGGCATCAATGCTCAGCATCCAGTTGATATTGGCTTTTTCCAGCACTAAATTACCCGATGCGGTTTCGGCCGTATGCGATGTAACTGCATTTTCCTTTACGCCGCCAAATATCCATATCAGCATATCAAAAAAATGCACGCCAATATTGGTGGCAATACCGCCGCTTTTGGCCATATCGCCTTTCCAGCTGGTATGGTACCAGTGGCCGCGGCTGGTGATGTATTTTAAAGTAATGGCATAACGCTTGCCCGCCGGTGCTGCATCTATCTTTTCTTTTAAAGCAATAATGGCGGGGTGCAGGCGCAGTTGCAGTATGGTGTAAATATGGTTGCCGGTTTCTTTTTCCAGTTCCAGCAACGGTTCAATATTCCATGGGTTCAGCACCACCGGTTTTTCACAAATCACACTGGCACCCATGCGCAACCCAAAACGGATATGTGCATCGTGCAAATAATTAGGACTGCACACACTTACAAAATCGGTTTTAATGCCCTGGCGCTTTTTCTTTTCCAGGTGCCGGTCAAACCTTTCAAACTCGGTAAAAAAATCTGCCTCGGGAAAATAACTGTCCAGTATACCGACCGAGTCGTGCCTGTCCAGTGCTGCCAGCAGGTTATTGCCGGTGTCTTTAATGGCTTTCATATGACGTGGTGCGATGTAGCCGCCGGCTCCGATGAGTGCAAAATTTTTCATGTATTTGAGTGTTGTGGGTTGAGTATTGATTGTTGAGTTTAGGGGTTGAGAAGTTTAGGGTTTAGGGTTTAGGGTTTAGAGGTTTAGGGCTGGTTGTTGGTGGTCTGTTGTCGGCGGTCAGTCGTCTTTCCTTTATTCCTCAGCCGATGCGCCGGACCTGGTTATTTTCCAGCTTATACTGCTGCTTGCTCTCTTCACATACGGCGATGCCGTTTGCATCAAACTGTAATTTGTGCCCAAACTCACTCATCCAGCCGGTTTGCCGGCCGGGGTTGCCAATGATCAATGCATAGGGCGGCACATCCTTTGTAACCACCGTGCCCGCTCCTATAAACGCAAATTCGCCAATGGTATTGCCGCAAACAATAGTGGCATTGGCTCCAATGGTGGCGCCTTTTTTTATCAGCGTGGTCTTATATTCTGTTTTACGGCTTACCGCACTGCGTGGATTGATCACGTTGGTGAGCACCATACTGGGACCAAGAAAAACATCATCTTCACATATCACGCCTTCGTAAATACTCACGTTATTCTGCACCCTTACATTATTACCCAGCACCACTTTGGGTGACACCACCACGTTTTGACCCAGGTTGCAGTTTTTGCCAATTACGCAACCCGGCATAATATGACTGAAGTGCCAGATCTTAGTTCCGTCTCCGATGGTACAATTATCATCAATAACAGCTGTGGGATGTGCGAAATAACCCAAGCCTCCCCCAACCCCTCCCGTTGAGGGGCTTACGGGCCCTGCTGATCTAAGTAGTTGAATAAAAAACATGCAGAATTTATTTGCTGAAAAATTATTGCGCTATCTTTTTTAAATATTCGCCATAACCGCTTTTGGCCAATGCGGCTGCCTGCTGCAGCAATTGTTCTTTACTGATAAAACCCATGCGCCAGGCAATTTCTTCGGGGCAGCCAATTTTAAGTCCCTGTCTTTTTTCAATCACACGCACATATTCACTGGCATCGCCCAGGCTTTCAAAAGTGCCGGTGTCCAGCCAGGCAAAACCGCGGTTAAGCACCCCCACTTTCAGTTTTTTGTTTTGCAAATAGGTATCGTTCACCGTGGTAATTTCATATTCGCCCCGGGCACTGGGCTGAATATTTTTTGCAATGTTCACAACGGCATTATCGTAAAAATATAAACCGGGCACAGCATAATTGCTTTTAGGTGTGGCTGGTTTTTCTTCAATGCTCAGTGCATTAAAATCATTATCAAATTCCACCACGCCATAACGTTCCGGGTCGCTCACAGGATAAGCAAATATCACCGCGCCATCGGGGTCAACACTGGCCTGCAGCATTTTGCTGAAACCGCTGCCGTAAAAAATATTATCGCCCAGCACCAGGGCCACACTGTCTGTACCAATAAATTTTTCGCCAATTACAAAAGCCTGTGCCAAACCATTGGGCACTTCCTGCACCGCGTATTCAATACTGCAACCCCACTGGCTGCCGTCTTTCAATAACCTTTTGAATTGCGGCTGGTCGTCGGGCGTGGTTATGATGAGTATCTCTTTTATACCGGCCAGCATCAGTGTGCTCAGCGGGTAATAGATCATGGGTTTATCGTAAATAGGCATTAACTGCTTGCTGATACCGATAGTGATAGGGTATAATCTTGTTCCGGAGCCGCCTGCGAGTATGATGCCTTTCATTTTGTTTTGGGTTTAGCGTTTAGAGGTTTGGGGGTTTAGGGTTTAGGGTTTAGGGTTTAGGGGTTTAGGGGTGAAGAGTTTGGGGGTTGGGGTTTTGCAGTAGCGGCGTTTGGGGCTGTCTGAAACGGCTATGCTTTGCTGTGCATTACGCAGCCCTGCAATTAACAGTGTTTGTTTTTCTATAATTTCTCTTCCTGTCATGTATTCCTTTTCAGCAATAAATCCCAAATCTACTGACAATATTAAATCATTTAGCAATTCAATAGTACTGCTGTAGGCAATAACACTGAAATGCGACTGGTCTTTAGCTGTTTTGCGGGAAGTGCCTTCGGCGATATTAGATGCAACCGAAACAGCTGCCCGCCTCATTTGAGAAACCATTCCAAACCGTTCATCGGAGGGGAATTTCTTAGTAGTTCTGTAAATCCATACGGCCAGTTTTCGTGCGTGCTGCCAGCAATCTAATTTTTCGAAAGAGTAAGTTTTCATATGTATAGTTTTTAGGGGTGACGGATGAATACTTGTGACTCTTTGGTTATTGTTACTTTCTAAACGCCTAAACATCTAAACGGTTTAGGGGTTTAGGGGTTTAGGGGTTTAGAGGTTTAGGCGTTTAGGCGTTTAGGGGGTGTTTCCATACATTTCATCGTAATACTTTTGATAATTGCCGCTGGTAACATCGTCCAGCCATTTTTTATTGTCAAGATACCAGTCGATCGTTTTACTGATGCCCTCTTCAAACTGCAGTGACGGCATCCATCCCAGTTCTTCTTTCAGTTTGGTGGCATCAATGGCATAGCGCATATCGTGGCCTGCCCTGTCTTTTACATAAGTGATCAGCTTTTCAGATGTGCCTTTTTCACGCCCCAGCTTTTCATCCATTTGCCGGCACAGTTCTTTTACAAGTGCAATATTGGTCCATTCGTTATGCCCGCCAATATTGTAGGTCTCACCAATTCGTCCCCTGTGAAAAATGGTGTCAATAGCACGCACATGATCTTCCACATACAGCCAGTCACGCACATTTTCGCCCTTGCCGTATATAGGCAGCGGTTTATTGTGCACGATATTGTTGATGCAAAGCGGTATCAGCTTTTCGGGAAAATGATAAGGACCATAATTATTGCTGCAGTTGGAAATTTTAACCGGCAGCTGGTAAGTATGATAAAAAGCCCTTACAATATGATCACTGGATGCTTTGGACGCCGAGTAAGGGCTGCGGGGATCGTAAGCCGTTGCTTCGGTAAAAAAGCCTGTTTCGCCCAGTGAGCCATATACTTCATCTGTTGAGATGTGATAGAATATTTTATTATCATACTGGTTGTTCCAGTGTTCTTTTGCCGCAATAAGTAATGATGCGGTACCCATTACATTGGTTTGTAAAAAAGCCAGCGGGTCGGTAATGGAACGGTCTACATGGCTTTCGGCCGCACAATGGAGCACGGCGGTAAAATGATGTTCGGCAAATAATTTACGCAGCAGTTCCAGGTCGGCAATATCCCCTTTTACAAAACTATAATTGGGTTGTTGTTCTATGTCTGCAAGATTTTCAAGATTGCCTGCGTAAGTGAGTTTATCGAGGTTAACTATTTTGTACTGGGGGTATTTTGTAACAAATAACCTGGTTAAATGAGAGCCGATAAAACCTGCGCCGCCTGTTATTAAAACTGTATGCATTCCTGGTTGATGTATTGCAGCAAAAATAATGTTTTATTGATGAAAGCAGCCGTCAAAAACGCAGCACTGCAAACAAGCCGTTACCTTTGCGGCATGCATTACGCTTCAATAGAAAATATCAGTAAATCATTCGGCATCCGCACCCTTTTTAAGAACATCAGTTTTTATGTGGAGGAAGGCGATAAAATTGCATTTGTGGCACGCAATGGCAGCGGCAAATCTACCTTATTAAAAATTATTGCAGGACTGGATACGCCCGACAGCGGCAGCATCTGGATACATAAAGACATTAAAGTGATCATGCTGCAGCAGGACACTCCCTTTGAAGAGGAAAAAAGCATCTGGGATAATATGCTGCGCATGGATAACCCCGTGGTAAACGTGGTAAAGGCCTATGAAGAATGCCTGGAAGAGGAACCGGAAAATATTGATAAGCTCACCAGCCTCATGTCGCAGGTGGATGAGTTCAATGCCTGGAATTTTGAAAGCGAACTGAAGCAGATACTGGGTAAACTGAACCTGCATCATTTAAACGAACCGGTAAAAAATCTCAGTGGCGGCCAGCGTAAAAGGGTGGCCCTTGCACAGGCGCTGATTGAAATGAAGCTGTACGAGGGCAAATGTTTGCTGATACTGGATGAACCCACCAACCACCTGGATGTGGGCATGATTGAATGGCTGGAAGATTACCTGGGTGCTCAAAAAGTTACGCTGCTGCTGGTAACGCACGACCGCTATTTTTTAGATGCGGTTTGCAACGAGATACTGGAAATGGACGAGGAAAAGATCTACACCTACAAAGGCGATTACGATTATTTCTTAGAACAAAAAAGCCTGCGCCACGAAGTACAGGCCAGCGAACTGCAGAAAGATAAAAATATTTACCGCAAGGAACTGGAGTGGATGCGCAAGCAACCCAAGGCACGTACCACCAAAAGCAAGAGCCGCCAGGATGCTTTTGCAGAGGTGGAAGAAAGGGTGAGCCAGAAAAAAGAAGAACTGGATGTAAGTCTGCAGGTAAAAATGACACGGCTGGGCGGCAAGATCCTGGAGATGAAAAAGATCTATAAAAGTTATGGCGATAAGGTACTGATCAAAGGTTTTGATTATACTTTTAAAAGAGGCGAACGTGTGGGTATTGTGGGAAAGAACGGCGTGGGCAAATCAACTTTTTTAAAAATAGCATTGCACCAGGAACAGCCCGACAGCGGTAAGATCAACCATGGAGAAACGGTGGTGTTTGGCAATTTTGACCAGGAAGGACTGAAATATAAAGAAGATAAAAGGGCGATTGAATATGTAAAGGATTTTGCTGAATTTTTTCCTTTGGCCGATGGCAGTAAGATATCCGCATCGCAGTTCATGGAAAAATTTGGTTTCAGTGCCGAACAGCAGTACACACCATTGAGCAAGCTGAGCGGTGGGGAAAAAAGAAGACTGCACTTACTGAGTGTGCTGTTTGTAAATCCCAATTTTTTGATCCTGGATGAACCTACCAACGATCTTGACCTGCAAACGCTGCGCACGCTGGAAGAGTTTTTACTCGACTATCCCGGCTGTATTTTAATTGTGAGCCACGACCGTTATTTTATGGACCGCATGGTGGATCACCTCTTTGCCTTTGAAGGCAATGGCATCATCAAAGATTTCCCGGGCAATTACACACAATACCGCGAAGCACTCGCCAAAGAAGCATTTACCGGGAACGAGATAAAACCCGTTGCTGAAACCAGGGAACCTGCTGTTGCAGTACCTGCACCACAAAAAACAGAAACAAAAAAATTATCCTTCAAAGAAAAGCACGAGTTTGAAACCATTGAAAAAGAAATGCCTGCCCTTCAAAATGAAAAAGCAACGCTGGAAGAAAAAATGAATGCCGGCAGTCTCAGCTTTGAAGAGTTGCAAAAGGCAGCGGCACGTATCGGTGAAATAGTTGCCCTGCTGGATGAAAAAGAAATGCGCTGGCTGGAGCTGAGTGAAAGGATGTGAGTGGTGAGTGGGCAATTGTGAATAGTGAATGGTGAATGGCCCGGTCGTCCGTTATCGGTGGTCAATTGCCGGTGGTCGGTCGTCAATTGTCTGTCCTCCGTCGTTTGTCTTCAATGATCTAATTTCAGTACATTTGAAAGAGCGACCCTGCAACCTTTACCCACAAAACCGCTGTATGAATCAACGTTTTTATTCCCTTGATATTTTTCGCGGTGCCACAGTGGCGCTGATGATACTGGTAAATAACCCCGGCAGCTGGGGGCATATTTTTGCCCCGCTGGAGCATGCATCCTGGCATGGCTGCACCCCCACCGACCTGGTGTTTCCATTTTTTTTATTTGCCGTGGGCAATGCCATGGCCTTTGTAATGCCGCGGCTGGAAGAGAAAAATATTTTCTGGCAAAAGATCATCAAGCGTACCCTCATCATTTTCGCCATTGGATTATTCCTAAACTGGTTTCCGTTTATTAAATATGATGATGCCGGCCATATTGTTGCCAAGCCATTTGAAAACCTGCGCATTTTTGGTGTGTTGCAGCGTATTGCTGTTAGTTATTTTTTCGCTTCACTGATCGTGCATTTTTTTAAGGTACGTGGTGCCTTTGTGGTAAGCGGCTTTATATTGCTTTTTTACTGGTTCTTATGTGTGGCCGCCAACCCGGCAGATCCTTTCAGCATCAGCGGATGGTTTGGAACGGGTATTGACAAAGCGGTGCTGGGAGAAAAACATATGTATCATGGCGAAGGCATTGCATTTGACCCCGAGGGGATGATGAGCACATTTGCAGCGATTGTTCAGGTGGTGCTGGGATATCTTGCGGGCAACTACATTATTCAAAAAGGCAAAACCCCCGAAATGGTGAACGGGTTATTTGTGGCAGGATGTGTGCTGGTTTTTACCGGCTTTTGCTGGGATATGGTATTCCCCATCAACAAAAAAATATGGACCAGCAGTTATGCCATTTACACCACCGGGCTTGCGCTGCTTATTTTAGCGCTGATGATCTACCAGGTTGAATTCAAAAATAACCGGGGCGCCTGGAGCCGGTTCTTTGATGTGTTTGGAAAGAATGCGCTATTTATTTTTGCCATGAGCGGTATCATACCCAGGTTATCGGGTTTGGTAAGAATACCCACCACGGTTGATGCTGCAACAGGTAAACAAAATTATACTTCGGTACTGGGCTGGTTTTATGAGCATGCCTGCAAACCCATTTTTCGATCAAAGCCAGAAATAGGTTCACTTATTTACGCCCTTTGCTTTATAGCCATGATGTGGTTTTTTGCCTGGTTGCTCGACAGGAAGAAAATTTACATTAAAGTGTAGCCGCAGTTATCCTGCCGTTTTCCCGGAAGTGTTGTTGTACAGGTGCCACAGTTCTATCAGCTCTACAAGGTTGTGTACTTTCAGCTTTTCAAACAGTCGTGCTTTATAAGTTCCCACCGTGGAGATGGCCAGTGAAAGTATGTTGGCGATTTCGGTGATGGATTTGCCGCTGGTAAGCAGCGAAACTATTTCCACTTCCCTTGAACTGAGTTTTTCAAACGGGTTGTCGGCCCTGTTACCGCTGATATCCACCACCAGTTGTTCCAGTAATGTATTGCTCATGTAAATGCGGCCGTTCAGGATCATCTCGATTGCCTTTTGCAGTTCGGCGAGTCCCGCATTTTTGGCAACAAAACCCATGGCACCTGCTTTTAAAAAGCGTTTGCCATAAATATTTTCGGGGGTCATTGAAAAGATGAGCACTTTCGTATCGGGGTAGGCCACCTTTATATAATCCATTAAACCGGTGGTATCGGTATCGGGTATCTGCACATCCATTATCACCAGGCTGTAAGAACGGGCTTTCAGCTGCTCTAATGCAGATTTGTCGTTGTGTGCTTCAAAAACTTCGCAGGGTTTAAATAATTCGAGGAGTACTGTTTTTACGCCGGATCTCACTACTTCATGGTCGTCGATTACAAGGAAATAATTCATGGATAAAGGTTTTAAAAAATTTATATTAGGGTCGTTTCTAAAAAACTTGGCTCAAAGATAATACATATTATCAATTTTAATAACTATAGCAATGATAATATATATAATATTTATTTTACCTGAAAAATCTGGGTCCATCTATCCTGTTATTATACACTGATAAACAAACAAATATTAACATTTTTTACTCTGTAAGGCAAGACAAACCGTTTTAAAAAATGTCTTTTAAAGGCACAAATATCTGTATAAGACATCCATTTTGCAAAATCTGGTTACCCGATTTTTGGGGAAATTAAAGTGGTACCATCACTGATTTCCACAAAATACACTTCGGGTAAAATGTTGAACCTGGACTGGTAGGCCTTGCTTAATTGTTCAGCCACAGTTTCTGCGCTGTCTTTTTTAATGATATTGATAGTACAGCCGCCAAATCCGCCGCCCATTAACCTCGAGCCGATCACCGCGGTTTGTTTTGCGGCTTCTTCCACCAGGAAATCCAGTTCATCGCAGCTTACTTTATACAACTTGCTTAAACCGCTGTGTGTTTCATACATCAGCTTTCCAAATCCACCCAGGTTGTTTTGTTGCAGCAGTTGCCCGGCAGCCTGTGTACGGGCAATTTCTTCCACAACATATTTACAGCAGTTGAACACTTCGGGTGTCATTTGCGCTTTGTATTTTTCAATAACAGCAACAGATTTTATATCACGGAACTTGGTAACCCCGCTCTCCTGTTTTAATATGGCCAGCCCTTCCTCGCACCATTTACGGCGCACATTGTATTCACCACTGGCAAGAGAGTGATGCACTTTACTGTTAATAAGTACAATCTTATAATCTGTTTGTGCAAAAGGAAAATACTGGTGCGTAACAGTATCACAATCCAGCAGGATCACGGCGTCCCTTTTCCCGTTCAGGCTGGCATACATATCCATGATACCGCATTTTACACCGGGATAATTGTGTTCGGCCCGCTGGCATAGTAAGGCCAGCTCCTTGCGGTTCATGCCAAAATTAAAAATATCATTCAGTGCAAAAGCAAGCCCGCCTTCAACGGCTGCAGAAGAACTCATTCCGGAACCAACAGGAATATCGCCGCCAAAAACACAGTCAAAACCCTGCAGGTTTTTTCCCGCCTGCTGCAATTCATGCACCACGCTCAGCACATAATTTTTCCAGCTTTCGTTTTTTTGAATGGCCGTGAGGGCAACCGAAAAGGATTCATCAAAATCAAGTGCGTAAAAATTAATGATATCCGTATGGTTAGGTGCCACTGCATAATACACCCCCTTATCAATGGCGGCAGGCATTACATAGCCGCTGTTATAATCAATATGCTCTCCAATTAAGTTGATACGGCCGGGAGAATAATATACACGTGGCTCTCCGGGAAACCTTTTTGTAAACCCGTTTAAAACGCCTGCTGCAATACTGTTCATGCTGTTGAATTAGATCGGTGAAGATATTTTATAGGTGGTTGCAAACTGTGCTGAGGCTCCCGGCTCCAGTATCAGCAGCCCCATTTTATTATTAAAGGCATCGGGTGCAGCACTGATATTTTCAATGGCAATGCTTTGCCGGTGCGGCGGGGTGTAAATCTGCAAATACGGGTAACTCTTATCGGGGTAAACGGACAATTGTAACCCGCGGTCATTATCTTTTATTGTACATGCCGGACCGTTTGCATCGCTTTTAAGTGTAAAGCAGTTATCAAAAAAAGTATCGCCCAGTTTTTTGAATGTGTTGAATTCGGCATAGGGAAGCAACCGGCCTGTTGGCACCAGTGCTTCATCAAATTCCACGAGCTGTTCGCTGTTAAACTGCAGTTCCAGTTCATTGATGCTGCCGCCAAACCTGAAATAGGGATGCCAGCCATCCTGCATTGGAATGGCTTTACTGCCTGTATTGATAATGGTGGTTTGCAGGGTAAGTGTATTACCGCTTTTCAGCTCATAAGTTAATTCGCAACTGAAATGAAAAGGATAGCCTTTATCGGTTCCCTTATAATCAAAATAAAGCGATGCCGCCGCACCGGCTTCACCTGCACGGGTGTTGCTTACCGTAAAGGGCTCATTATACAGCAAACCATGTATGGCACTGCCGTTGAGTAAAAATTTCTGAATGGTATAGTTGCTGCCCTCAAAACCATATTGCGCATTCCTGATACGGCAGGCAAAAGGACTCATTTTAATATTGCGAAAACCCTTTGCTTCGGCGTTTTGCTGAAAGTCTGCATCGCTTTCATAACTCTCCACCAGGTTCAACCGGGTACCGTTATGCGCAATAGTAAAACTGTGCAGGATGCCGCCGCAGCCGGGTAAAATGGTCACTTCGGTTTTTGATGCTGCATCAGCCAGCACAAGTTCCTGTGCAAATGCTGCTGTTTTTTTTTGATGTACAGAAAACATAGGTTTTAAATATGGGCCACGAAATTACAGTATTAAATGGCTTGGTAAACAGGAGGGCTGTATAAACCTGCTATTCCTGACAGGAATCATTAACAGAACAAAAACAATGTTTAAACATTGTTTTATGAAAATTACAGCTACCTTTGTACAGGTGTATGAACAGGAAAAAATTTATTCACTTAACCGCACTTACAGCTATGTCGGGCGCAGCAATGAAATTAAATGCACTGGATAAATTAACCGGTGCCATGGAGCATACAGCACAAATGCCGCTGTTGTTTTTGGGGCATGGCAGTCCCATGAACGCCATTGAAGAGAATGAATTTGTAAAAGGTTTCCGTAATGCAGGCAAAAACATCCCTGCACCCAGTGCCATCCTTTGTGTTTCGGCACACTGGGAAACGGCCGGCACCTTTATCACGGCCATGGAACATCCGAAAACCATTCATGATTTTGGCGGTTTTCCCAAAGAGCTGTACGATGTGCAGTACCCCGCCCCGGGTAACCCGCAGCTGGCAAAGGAAACAAAAGAGCTGATTAAAAAAACAACAGCCGGGCTGGATGAAAAATGGGGCCTGGACCATGGCTGCTGGAGCGTGGTAAAACACTTATATCCCGATGCAAACATACCGGTGTTGCAGCTGAGCATTGATTACAGGCAAACACCGCAATACCATTATGAACTGGCAAAAGAACTGGCGGCACTGCGCAAAAAAGGGGTGCTCATCATTGGCAGCGGCAACCTGGTACATAACCTGCGCATGGTGGCATGGGACAAACTCCACGAATCTTATGCATACGACTGGGCTGCTGAGGCCAGCGATAAAATGAAAAAATTTATTAGCTCCGGCGATCACCAGCAGCTCATCAATTTCCGCAGCCAGGGAAAGGCCTTTGACCTGGCCATTCCCACACCAGAACATTACTTACCGCTTTTATACATCCTGGGCCTGAAAGAAGAAAAAGACAAGCTTTCTTTTTTCAATGACAAACCTGTGGCCGGTTCACTTACCATGACTTCAGTAAAGATTGAACCTGCATAACAGCAGCCTGCATGCATCATTTGTATTGACGAAGGTCAATATAAACTCCCACGGCTGTCAGTACAGGCATAACAGGGCTTGAATAGTTTTGCTACAGTTTTATCCGCATCTTTTAACCAAAAAAGGATGTTATGAAAAAAATACTGGCTGCCTTTGACGGGTTGAAATATTCAAAAAGCACACGTGACCATTCGCTGCATATTGCAAAACAAAGCGGGGCACACCTGGTAGGTGTTTTTTTAGATGATTACACCTATACCAGTTACAAGATCTACGAGCTCATTACCAAACAGGGCGTATCGGAAAGCATGGTGGAACAATACGAAGCCAGAGACAAACAGGTACGCAGCGAAGCAGCAGCTGATTTTATAAAATGCTGTGAAAAGGAAGGGCTGGAATTCAGTATACACCACGACCGCAATATCGCCATCTCAGAACTGAAACACGAAAGCATTTACAGCGACCTGCTGGTGATAGATGCCCGGGAAACGCTCACGCATTACAATGAAAAACTGCCCACAAGATTTATCCGCGACCTGCTGGCCGATGCACAATGCCCCGTAGTGCTGGTGCCGTCGAGATATAAGCCCGTAAGCAAGATCATACTCCTGTTTGATGGCGAACCCTCATCGGTACATGCCATAAAAATGTTCAGCTACATGCTGCCATTTATGAAAGAACTGCCTGCAGAAGTACTTGTGGTGAAACAGCCCGGCGAAACACTGCATTTGCCCGACGACCGGCTGATGAAGGAATTTATGAAAAGACATTTTCCCAAAGCCACGTACACCATACTGAAAGGGCTGGCCGAAATTGAGATACTGTCTTACCTGAAAGAACAGAAAGAAAACCTGCTGGTGGTGCTGGGCGCTTACCGGCGCAGTTCCGTATCAAGATGGTTCAGGCAAAGCATGGCAGATGCACTGATGAAGGGGATCAAAACGCCATTGTTTATTGCACATAATAAATAGCCATGGCAAAATTTTTAAAACGGATGTGGTATACTGTTTTGTCCATACTGGCAATATGGCTGGTATTAACCATTTGGGTAAATACAAAAGGAAAAGCCCGGGTGGCAAATTATGGCAACCCCGCTTCGGCAACACAGGTTATAATTGTGTATGACCCTGATCCGTTTTATAACCTCGACGAACAGGTATGTAAAGCTTTTGCGGGTGAACTGGCTTCAGACAGCACTGGCGTAACCGTTGCCACAGTGGCGGCGGCAGAGCAGCGTAGCGATACAATTTTTTCACTGTATGTTTTTTGTGCTAACACATACAACTGGCAACCCGACAGGGCAATAAGCAACTACATAAAAACCCGTAAACATTTAGACAATAAACCGGTTGTGGCCATTACACTTGGCGCCGGCTCCACTGCAGGTTCACAAAAGGAACTGGAGCTGCTGATTCATCAAAAAAAAGCCCGGCTGGTTGATTCGGGACATTTTTGGCTGATGCGCCCAAACGATGAAACAAGAACAAACGAAAAAAATGTAAGCGTCGCAATATCTAATGTACGTACCTGGGCAAAGAATATTGCTAAAAACCTGCACCAATGGCTTTAATTGCATAACAAAATAAAAATATTATGGATTCGCTTACCCATATTGCACTGGGCGCCTGCGTGGGCGAGGCGTTTTTTGAACGGGGCTTTGGTAAAAAAGCCATGATCTGGGGAGTACTGGCACAAAGCATACCGGATATCGATTTTATCGCATCATTCTGGATGAGCACTCCAGGTGCATTACTGGCGCACCGTGGCTTTACCCACTCCATTGTTTTTGCTATCCTCATTGTTCCGGTATTTGCACTTGCAGCAGATAAAATTCATAGGCCGCACAATATCGCCTTTACAAAATGGCTCATGTTTTTTACAACCGAAGTGTTGCTGCATCTTTTTATAGACGGTTTTAATAATTACGGGGTGGGCTGGTTTGAACCCTTCAGCCACCTGCGCTATTCCTTTAACGCCATTTATGTTGCCGATCCGTTCTTTTCCATTTGGCCCGGCATCGCATGCATCATACTCATTGTTCTTAACAGGTACAGCACAAAAAGAAAATTCTGGTGGAAGTTTGGAGTGATCATTCCGGTTTTATACCTCGGGCTTTGCACGGTAAATAAAATACGTACCGACAAACAGGTAAAACAGCTGCTGGCCCGGCAGCATATTCCCGCAACCAGGTATTTTACCACACCGGCGCCACTGCAAAACTGGTTATGGTACGTAGTGGCGGGTACCGACAGTGGTTACTATACCGGCTTCCATTCTTTGTTCGATAAAACAGACACCATCGCACTGGAATATTTTCCACGTAACAAAACATTGCTGGATACAGTGGCGGGGCATGAAGACCTGCAGCGGCTGATCCGTTTTTCCCGCCAGTTTTACACTGTTGAAAAATATGGCGACACGCTGGTGTTCAATGACCTGCGTTTTGGCCAGGTAACAGGCTGGCAAAACCCCAAGGCAAAATTTGTTTTTCATTATTATCTCCAGCATCCTGACGCCAATAAACTGGTGGTGCAGCGTGGCCGTTTTGAAGGATGGAACAGCAGCACCATGCTGGCACTCTTAAAACGCATTGCAGGCAGGTGATACATCAGCTTATCACCGCATTTTCTATTTCCCCTTTATCCAGTCTCTTTTCGGGACGGATATAATGCAGCTGCAATGCCGCATACATTTCTTCTTCTGTTGCGCCTGCCATACGTTTGCCCGTTGCATTATCAAACAAGCCATACTCATTTATTTTAAAACCCCTGGCCCTTGCCATGGTACGCAGTTTGATATTATGCTCCCTGCTTCCTGTAAAATACAGCATGGCGGCGCCGTATTCATCATTGTTCACCAGGCGCACATCCACCTGTATATTTCCCTGCAGCAGCACACTGGCTTTTGTACTGCCTTTTGCCAGCACTTTTGTTACCTGTGGCAACTGTATAAAGCCCTGCACAATTTTTTTGCGGCTGGCAGGTGTGGCAGCAACAACAATATCAATATCGCCAATAGTGCTTTTTTTACGGCGCAGGCTGCCCGCCAGTGCGGCCTTGATAACCCCCGGCATTTTTAAAAAAACATCCAGAAGCCCCTTGCCAATTTCAGCGGCAGTTGCATAGGGGATGCGTTCTCCCGGCTTCTGCATTTTCAAAGCCTGCCGGATGATATTAATTTTTTGCCGGCCCAGCCCCCTGATATTATCCAGCGAATTTTTTTCGATCGCTTCTGCCAGTTCTTCCCTTGTACTGATATGCGCCGTTTTATAAAGCAGTTGCAAAACTGCAGGACCAATGCCGTTGTGATCCATCAGCTCCAGCAAATCAAAAGGAATTGTTCTTTTAAGTTTTTCAAAGGTTTGCACCCGACCCGTGCGCAGGTATTCCATGATCTTGGCAGCAATACTTTTACCAATGCCCCCAATACGGTCGAGCGATTGCACACTGTTTGCATAACCGGCAATATCTTCTTTCATATTCAGCAGCCGCCTGGAAATATTTTCATATGCAATGGCCCTGAACCGTTCTGTATTTCCGGCAAAACGGTAACAACTGGCCATTTGGTGAAAAATACCCGCCAGCTCCCTGTTATGTACCGGGTGATTATTGGTTAAGGCTGCCGCTTTCATATACAATCATTATTACAACTAATACCGCACATCATATGCCAAGTAATAAACAGCAGCCCGCATTTCCATTGAGTACGGTCAAATTTTTCATTGATGGCTGTCATTGTGCTTTATTAAAGGCATTGATACATTTAAACACAAAAATTTCTTTTATGAAAACAGTTATCAGCCCCGAAATAAAAGAAGTACTGGAGGCCATTCCATACCGGCCAGCCATTTCTGTTATACTGCCCTTTGACCCTAAAATGAAAGGAAGGGTTTTCACAGAGTATACCGTAAAGATTGCCATCGACAGGGTAAAGGACCAGTTGCGGGATAATTACCCCGCCGACATTTGCGACCTGGCGCTGAACAAGCTGAGGAAAATCACAGCCCAGCTAAACTACAACACGCTTAAAAAAAGTGTGGCCATGTTTGTTTCGCCTGTTTTTGAAAAAGTACTGTACCTCGATATACCTGTTGAAGAAAAAATAATTGTGGATGGCAGTTTTGAAATACGCGACCTGGTGTACAGTAAAAAAGAACTGCACAAATACCTGGTACTGCTGCTGAGCGCAAAAGAGTATAAAATATTTTTAGGCAACAGCAGCACATTTGTACGTATTGTTACAGGTATGCCGGCTGCAGCTGCAGCCTATAAGAATGATGCACCCGAACAGGTGGCCAATTTTTCTGACCCAGCCGACCGTAAAGAAGACCTGATGCATAAATTTTTACTGCATATCGACAAAGGCCTCCATCTTATTCTTAATGCGCATCCTTTACCATTGTTTGTAATGGGAACAGAACGCATTATGGGGCATTTTAAAAAAATATCAAGACACAGCAATGCAGTGATTGAATACATCAACGGCAATTATGAAAACACTTCGCCCGAAGAACTGCAACGGATGTTACTGCCACACGTTGCCAACTGGAAAAAAGTAAAAGAAAGCGAATTACTGCACAAGCTGGAAACTGCCGCCGGGGATAAAACACTGGTAACCGGGTTAAAGGAAGTATGGAAAGCCGCCACACATAAAAAAGGACGTTTACTGGCCGTTGAAAAAAACTATATGGCTGCTGCTGAACTGGGCGGAGAAGCCGGTGAGATCAACAGCTTAACTGTTCCTTACAATAAATTCTCGTATATAAAAGATGCGGTGGATGATATTATTGAAAAAGTGCTCGACAATGGCGGTGATGTTGAATTTGTAGACCCGCCCCTGCTGGATGCACATCATCATATTGCACTGGTAACTTATTACTGAACCTAAAATTTTTATCATGAAAACCATATTAGCCCCAACCAATTTTTCGGCCATTTCGCTGAATGCGGTAAACTATGCGGCCGACCTGGCACGTGTAATCAATGCAAGGCTTTGCCTGATGCATGTTTTTCCCATGACGATGGCCTTTAGCGAAGTGCCCGCTCCTGCCAACAGCCTGATGGAAATGGAAGAAGAAGCCGAAGAACAAATGCAGCAGCTCAAAGAAAAGATCCACAACCGCACCGGCGGTAAAGTGGATATAGATACAGAAGTGCATACCGGTTATGTGATCAACGAAGTGGAGAATTTCTGTGAAAAAGTTCATCCTTATGCCGTGGTGGTAGGCGCCGAAACAGCCGGTTCACTGGAACGTTTTTTCCTGGGTGGCCGCACCACCGGTGCTGTAAAAGAATTAAGCTGCCCGGTAATTGTGGTGCCGCCTGAAGCGAAATTCACCAGTTTACAAAAGATCGGGCTGGCATGCGATTTCAGGAATGTGGTGGAAACCATTCCTGCCGGCGAGATCAAAAGCCTGGTGCAGGCATTTAAGGCAGAACTGCACATCATTCATGTGAGCGAAAGTGCTGGTGCCATTTTCAACCCTGATATGATTGCAGAAACCGGCTGGCTGCAGGAGATGCTGGGAGAATTGATACCCAAATACCATTTTTTGAAATACAGCAAAACCGAAGAGATGGAACAACAGGTATCTGAATTTGCCGAAAAGAACCAGTTGGACCTGCTGATTGTGATACCTAAAAAACACAACCTGGCAGGAAGGCTTTTTAAACACAGTCATACCAAACAACTGGTACTGCAGGCGCATGTTCCGGTACTTACCGTACATGAACAATACTGACAGGCATCAAAGTTTGTATTGCCTGCTGTCATTTGCTTTAAATAAGGGCAACATTAAATTGTGCGTGATTCAATAAATCTTTTATTATGAACAATACAGGCAAAATAGTTACAGCACTGGCAGCCGGTGCTGCAGCCGGTGCCATACTGGGCATTTTGTTTGCGCCCGGTAAAGGCAGCGAAACAAGAAAAAAAATTAGCGATGCAGGCAAAAAATTAGCCGAAGGCGTGGAAAACAATTTTAAAAAAGGAAAAGAAAAACTGGCAAGGTTTGAAGACAGGGTGAAAGAGAAAATGGACGCTACCAAAAAAGAAGCGGAAGAATTTGCCTGATGCCAGGTTTTAAAAAACTCGTTATGGAAAACGTATTTGCCAGGGTGGAAGAATTGGCAGGCCATATCAGGGAGTATGTGAACGTACGCATTGATGCGGCCAAATTAAGCACTGCCGAAAAAACCTCGAAAGCGATAGCAGGGGCGCTGGCTTTTGTGGTTGTGGTGCAGTTCTTAATACTGTTTTTGATATTTGCCAGTTTCGCCCTGGCATATGCTTTTGCTGCCTTAACAGGCAAACTGTACTGGGGGTTTTTAATTGTGGCGGGCATTTACCTGCTGCTGGGTATTATCATATGGACGGCAAAGGAAAAGCTGCTCCGCATACCGCTTATGAATTTTATGCTGCGGCAAATGAATGCAGGCAATAAAGATGAGGAAGATGATGAAGAAGATTAAAAACATACAGCAACTGAAATCTGTAAAGAAAAAACTGGCGCACCGGCAGGCCGAACTGGAAAAACTCATCCGCTACGACTGGCTGGATGTGAAACAAAGCCTGCAGCCCGGCAACATGGGGCAGTCAATTTTAAACAGCGCTTTAAAAAGCATTAATGAAAAAAAAGGGGCCGGGTTTTTTGCCGACAGTATTTCACAAATTGCGGCTGGCATTACCCGTGATGCCATTGTGAAGGCAGGGGAAAAGATCAGGCGCTGGTTCAAAAAATCATAAATACTTTTTTATGCAACCCAAATTATTTTGCCAGAGCTGTACCATGCCTGTTGACAATATTGCCGACAGGGGTACAGCCGCCAATGGTGAAAAAAGCACCGAATACTGCAGGTACTGCTACCAGGATGGCGCATTTGTAAACCCCGGTATGCCGCTGGAAGAAATGGAACAGCTGATAACTGAGAAAATGCGGCAAATGCACCTGCCTGAAAATATCATCCGGCAATCAATATCCATGCTGCCGCATCTCAAACGCTGGCGCAAAGCTGTTGTATGATTCATTACGGCAATGCCTGTCCCAACCTTTATTTTACTGCAGTTTATCAGCGGGCGGGCTGATGCATATCAGCTAAAACCGGCCTGCTGTTTTGTACATTTCTGAAAAGTGTAACAATGACTTTCCCGGTACTGCATACAGAGCAGGAGTCTGCACATTTCGAAGCACTTTTCCGTTATGCCACCATGGGTATGCTCATTACAGATGATGCAGGGCTTATTACTGCCATCAACCCTTTTGCGCTGAACGAATTTGGATATACAGAAGAAGAAGTGCTTGGCAAAAGAATTGAACTGCTGATACCAAAACGTTATCACGAAAAACATGTACAGCATCATGCAGCCTTTCTTAAAAACCCCGCGGCACGCAAAATGGGCAATGGGGTGGAGCTCATCGGCATCAGTAAAAACGGCACCGAGTTCCCGGTAGAGATCAGCCTGAGCCATTACAGTTACAACGGCAGCAATTTTGTGATCGCGTTTATCAAGGATATCTCTGAAAGAAAAAAAGCCGAACTGGCTATCCGGCAAATGACGGCCGAACTGGAAAGCACTGTTGAAAAACGCACCGCCGATCTTAAAACCATACAGGCCGAACTGGAAGCATCACTCAAAAAAGAAAAAGAACTGAGTGAACTCAAATCACGTTTTGTAACCACCGCCTCTCACGAATTCCGCACCCCGCTCAGCACCGTGCTTTCATCAGCCTACCTGGTTGAAAAATACACGGCAGATAAAGACCAGCTGAAGCGGGAGAAACACCTGCGGCATATCACTTCATCTGTGGAAATGCTTACTTCGATACTGAATGATTTTTTAAGCGTGGGAAAAATTGAAGAAGGAAAGATCAATGTAAAACCGGTTGCCTGCAATATCAAAGAATTCATAACAGCAGCCATCCAGGAACTGGATGCAGGGCTTAAGGAAAACCAGGAAATCAGGTACATCCATAAAGGTGGTACCGGTGTAACGCTTGACCCTACCCTGATGAAACATATTTTAATGAACCTGGTTTCCAATGCCAGCAAGTTTTCGCCCGAAAATGGTTTGATAGAGATTGGCACAACACTTAAAAAAGGACAGCTGTTACTGTACGTAAAAGATAACGGCATTGGTATTACACCGGACGACCAGAAGCACCTGGCCGAGCGTTTTTTCCGTGGCTCCAATGTGTCGGGCATACAGGGCACAGGGCTGGGACTGCATATTGTTTCCAAATATGCCGCATTGCTCAATGGCAGCATGCAGTGTAAAAGCGAGCCCGGCAGGGGCAGCACATTCACCATTATTTTCAACCTGCAAAAGCACCGGTATGAAAAAGATATTACTGATAGAAGACAATGAGAGCGTAAGAAATAACACCGCCGAAATACTGGAATTATCCAACTACAAAGTGGAAGTGGCTGAAAACGGCAAAACAGGTATTGCAAAAGCCATTGCATTTAAACCCGACCTCATCATCTGCGATATCATGATGCCCGAACTGGATGGTTATGGCGTGCTGCATGCGCTGCATAAAAACGAAAGCGTAAAGCATACTCCCTTTATTTTTTTAACAGCCAAAACAGAACACAGCGATTTCAGGAAAGGCATGGAACTGGGTGCCGATGATTATATAGTAAAACCATTTACAGGCACTGAACTGCTGAATGCCGTGGATGGCCGTATTAAGAAGCATGACCTGATGAAGGAAGATATGACCGCAACAGAAGAGCACGGATTTGAAACTGCCGGTATTGCCGAAAAAAACGCCCTGCGGTTTTTTACACAGGGGCGTAACACCAACCGCTACAAACGCAAACAGGTCATTTATTCTGAAGGCAACCACCCCAATGCATTGTACTATGTGCTGAAGGGAAAAATAAAAGCCATTAAAACAAACGATGATGGCAAGGGGCTTGCCACCGACCTTTTTGGTACCGGCGATTTTTTGGGCTATACGGCCCTGTTACACGGCGGCACTTACAATGATACTGCCGTTGCCATGGAGGATACCGAACTGGCGGTAATACCCAAGGAAGATTTTGAGGAAATGATGTACAAAAGCCATGAGCTTACCGGTATATTCATTAAACTGCTCACCGCAAGCATCATCGCGAAAGAAAGAAAACTGCTGGGCATTGCCTACAGTTCTTTACGTAAAAAAGTGGCCAATGCGCTGCTGCTGCTGCAAAAAAAATACCAGCAAAAGCAAGATGAAAAATTCATGATCGATATTAACAGGGAAAGCCTGGCCACCATTGCCGGCACTGCAACAGAATCTCTCATACGCACACTGACCGATTTTAAGGAAGAAAGACTGATAGATATGAAAGGCAATGCCATTACACTGCTCAATACCAAAAAGCTGGAACAGCTGCCCAACTGATCACTGCAGGTTTTCCTGCAGGTATGCATGAAACTCCGACTGCAGCTTGCTGAATTTTGCCATGGTGATAAGGATATTATTTCGGAGTTCCTTTATTTTTTTGCTGGTTTTGGCTGTAACAGCGCCATCGCTGTTTTTTTCTTTCAGCAACAGTTTGTCAATATCGGCAATATCATTGCGCAGCAGGCTGATGGATTCATCTTCCTTAATAAAACGGCTCTGGAAATTTTCCATTGCTTCCAGCAGCTCTTTGCCAAAACCTTCCCGCAACACTTCTGAAAGACGTGTTTTAAGGTACACGTTCTCATCCATCATAAAACCAAGCAGCCGTTTCCAAGTATCGCATTCATATTGCAATTGTTCAATCTTTACTGCCGGCGTGCTCACCATTAGCACTTTTCCATATCCTGCGGTTGCTGCTGTAGCTGAAGTCATCATGTCGGGTATTCCTCTTTTCCGTAAAATTATATTGCGGGCCATGCGCCGGAAAGGATTGCTGTCACATATTTGCATGATATAGGTCAAACTTGCGGAGCCGTATACATGATAAAGCCCCGTCATCCTGTATGACGGGGCCCTGTGGTCATTCAGCAGATGACCTTATTTGACAGCAATGTGTTTTGCTGTCAGCTTTTTAGCACCTTCCTTAAAAGGCAAGGTTATTTTCAAAACACCTTCTTCGTATTTTGCATCTATCTTTTCCTTGTTAATTTCTTCCGGTAAGGTAAAGCAGCGGCTGAATGAAGAGAAATTATATTCCTTGCGGGTGAATCTTTTATCTTTCTCTTCCTTATTTTCTTCCTTTTCTGAACTGATGGTAAGCATATTGCCATCAAGATCGATCATAAAATCATCTTTCTTCATTCCGGGTACTGCCATTGAAACCAGGTATTCATCTTTGTTTTCGGTAATGTTAACGGCCGGTACATTCATGGTACGGCCCCATAAACCGCCGTTATCAAACCATTCGTTCCAAGGTTTGAAAAATTCATCAAAAAGCATAGGTGTCTTTTCGGTTTTCTTTGCTATAGCTTGTGTTCCCATTGTAACCTCCTTTTTAAATATTTATAAAATTGTTAACGGAACAAATCTATAGCGGGAGATAACGGGATACAATTACGGTGGTCAGTGCAAATATTGAAACTGGTCAATAAAACCTGTTGCCGCGTTGCTGCCTGTAGTAAAATGTAACGCTGAAAAAAATAAGCCGTATTATTTCGTAAGAGGCCCAGCGGATGAACTGGTTGAAGATATTTTTTGTTTTGCGGTGCGAAGCCATTGTTACCGGCTGGCAATATTGTTTAATAATTGCATCCAGTTGCTGCTGCACACTGGTGGCAAATGCGGCATCATAAACATCGGCATTTAATTCAATACTGGCATAAGCACTGATGTTATTTATATTGTAAGAGCCCACGGTGAGCCACTCCCCATCGCATACCGCAATTTTTGCATGCAGCACCGAGGGCTGGTATTCGTACAGCTCAACATTATAACGCAGTAACCAGTCGTACAGCCATCTCTCTGCACGTTTTGAAAGCGGCACATCTGTAGGGCCTGCAGTTACCACCCTGATGCGGATGCCCCTTTTTGAGGCACTGCGCAAAAGCCGGCGCATAAAACGGCCGGGTAAAAAATAACTGCAAAAAATGGTAACCTCCTTTCTGGCAGTGCGCAGCATTTGTATGTAAGTACCCGAAATTTCATTGCGGTGCCGTACCCAGTCGTTGGTGCAAATACGCACGGGGCTGTTGCCTGCGTTTACCGGTGCATCATTTTCACAAACGATATCTTTTTGTTTGCGGATGGCCCAGCCGTTCCATGCAAGCCGGCATCTGGCACATAGTATTCCGGCTGCGGCACCTCTTACCAGCAGCGCAAAATCCAGCCAGGCCTGTTGTTGCGGCATATCGTTATACCGGTTGGTGATATTGATGCCGCCCACCAATGCCACAGCCGCATCGGCCACAAACACTTTATGATGCAGCCTGCGGCCGAAATAAAAATAACGGTTCTTGAAAATGGGTTCAAAAAAACGAAAATACACGCCAGCCTCCCGCAACTGCTGTATGAGTTTTTTACCCATTACCTGCGATGCATAACCATCGGCCAGCACATATACCTGCACTTTTCTTTTGGCCGCCTGCATCAGGGCACGGGCAATAATATGGCCGGTTTCATCATCATCAAAAATATATACCTGCAGGTGGATGGTTTTTTGGGCGGCATTGATCAGCTGCAATAACAAATCAAAATATGGTTTGCCTCCACGTATCAGTTCTATGGCATTGCCGGTGGTGAAACCATACGGGAGATCAGTGGCAGGCTTGGTCATTACCGGGGAATTAATTATTGAAGTGAAATTCGCACTAATTTATGCAGTACGCTCTAAAAAATAATTGACAGCGGTAATAAAAACCGGTGATGCACATCACTATTGCAGCAATACAAAGGGGCCGGGATAGAAATCCAGCCCCTTAAAATCCAATATCCGGAATAACCGTTACGAATGTATCAGAAAGGAATATGACATAACAATGACGGCCATCAAACAAATGCTGACGCCAGTCATTGCAGGGCATGGGGTTAATAATTCTCTTTGTACAAGAAACTGTGTGGCTGATGTAAAGCGCACCGGAATAAAAATCATTGCTGTATTTAAAATCATTTTTTATGTCAGTACAAAATTTACCGGGCAAACCAGTAACACCACCTCCGCCAAAACACCCGGAAATAATCCCTCCCGCCGACCCGGAGGAGCCACTGAAAATCCCGGAAGAAGATCCCGATATCATTCCCGATGAAGATCCGTTCGAAAACCCGCCTTATGAAATACCCGAACCGGGTGAAGGCCCGTAATTATTAACTTTTCAATTGAAATAACATGAACACCGCATTGGTAAATACAACCAGGATTGAAGCCGGTGCAGCTGCTTATTTTTTTATTGCGGTATTGCTGGTACTGGGCTTTGCGCATTATGGCCGCCAGTTTATTGAATGGCTGCTGATGAAAATGCATGAGTTCTTTATCCAGAACACTGCAGTGAAATTGTAACTGCTCATTTAATCATTTCGGCCCAGCAACAGGCCCAATGGTTCAAGGGTTTTAATATGCGCACTGGCAATTTTTAAAATAGCCAGGAAGGGAATGAACAATATCATGCCTTCCACTCCCCATATCACACCGCCGGCAATAATGGCAATCAATGTAACCAGCGTGTTAATATGCAGTTGTTTGCCCACCACTTTGGGAAAGATAATATTTGCTTCCAGGTACTGCACCACCACAAATACCGCCACAACGGCCACCGCATACCAGGGATTTCCTGTTTGGAGCCAGATAGATGAAATAGGCAGCAGGGCACTGATGATGATTCCAAAATAAGGGATGATGGTCATGATGGCGCAAAGCATGCCAAACATAACAGGGTGGTGCACGCCAATTATAAAAAGCCCGGCACTGTTAAGTACGCCCACAATAATATACACCAGCACCATTCCCTTGATATAATTGAAATAGGTTTGCACGGTTTGATTGAGTGCCACCGCAAGTTCGGCCCTGTTTACTGCAGGTGTAATTGCCTGCAGGCTGCGTACCAACGTGCTGCGGTGATACAGGAACAAGGCGGTATAAACAGGCACCAGGAAAAAACTGACCAGCCCGTTAAAGATCCCCTGCAGCAATTGCTGTACAGAACCCGCTGCAGCAAGCAGCAGTTGTTCATACCCGTTTTCCGGAACAGTGAACATAATGCCCGTATTAACCGCAAGCCATGTTGTAAACTGTTGCAGCAGCCCGCCTGTTTTTTTAAATAATTGCGGCGCATCGGCACTGAACATTTTTACCTGCCATACCAGCAGCAATACCAGCGCAGCGATCAGTAATGTTACAATCAAGAGGCAGGCCGTAATGGCCAGCGGCCGGTTGCAGCCATGCAGCTCCAGCCAGCGGCTTACGGGATACATCACCAGTGCAATAAGCAAACCAAAGAAAAGCGGCACAAAAAGCACTTTACCAAAATACAGCAGCACCAGTACAAAGAAAATGCCCTGCAGGTATTTTACGTACAAACTCAACGGAGGTAATGGCTTTTGCATAAAATACTTTGTGTTACAAGTTTGCAAACTCTTTGCAAATAAATGATGACAGCGATGGGATATATGGCTGATGGGGGTCAATAAAAACTGACTGGTAAGATGTGGTAGCCCCGACAGGAATCGAACCTGTTTCTGAAAACCAGCATCCGCAGTGCTGAAGGATATGCTATTCCTTAAACACCAGTGCCAGTCATTTTACCGAAATGGTTTTTAACAAAACGTAAGCAAACTTAGCCTGGTGTTTGCAACATGATGATTATAATTATTCATTTTAAAAAACAATGACCATGAAAAAGATTTTTACCTTTTCAATAGTGGCGGTGCTGGCAGCACTGCTGCTTACCAGTTGCACCAAGGAAAGAGTATATGGCGACAACGGGTACTGGCTTTCGCAGGAGCGGGGCGATGTGGTATATAGTAATAATAACTGCGGCTACTATGTGGTGGAAACAGGATATGGCTATACCATCATCCGGAACCTGGATGGATTAAACACCTATGATGGCGATGTGATGTATGGAAACTTTGGTGGTTATGGCAGCCGTGATTTCTACAATTACACCGCAAATGTAATTACCCGGGGAACCGTGGTGGAATATGATCTTTCGTATAACGCCGCACAGGATGCCATTGATTATTATTGCCCCTATGGCAAAGGCGCAGCAGTGAAAATAAGGGAAACAAACAGTGTGAAAAGCACTATCCCGAGAGCCACTGCCCCTGCCAATCAGTAAATTTTCTTCGGCAGCATCCGCCGAAGGTGTTATGTTACTAAGCGGGTTAACAGGAAATGAACGGCGCAACATCCTCCCTCACGCACAAGGCCAGGGAGAGATGTTGCAGAGAAAATTTTAAAGAGGTTTAAAAATATTTGGTCTATTCTAAGCTCATCAACTCTTCCTTGATAGTCCTAATCCAAATCTCTTGTTGTGCTGTATTTAAAAAATGATTGGTTTTTTCGTCATACTCAGTCTGCCGTTCATATAAGTCATTATTTATTTTTTTATACATTGAATCAAGAATGTGGTAAGATACTTCCACTCTATGCTCCTGAATTTTAAGAAGTTCGATTCGCAATTTTCTTGCATAAATTTCACCGATATCAAAGTGCCCCTGTTCGTGCTCAAGTAAGTCGGGGGATTTAATTTTTATCCATGATTCATTTTTGGAAAACAAGCAATAAACACTAAATGACTTCAGGTACTTTCCAATTTTATAATTTAGTTTAAGCCGAATATTTGTTTGTGCATCAAATTTAGATCCAGCCGACGGGGAACACTTAAAGTCAGAAAAGGATAACTTATTATTATTTCTCCACAATACGTAGTCACTTGATACATGTTGACAAGTTTCTTTGCCTGCTAATAAAAAGGTAAAACATGAGAATACTATTAATTTCATATCACAAATTTATATGAATAAAAAACCGTCTACTTGGTTTGTAACTCCCCCATTTATTCCCTTATAAAAAAAGCCCGCCTTTTCGGGCGGGCTTCAGTAGCCCCGACAAGAATCGAACTTGTATCTAAAGTTTAGGAAACTTCTATTCTATCCATTGAACTACAGGGCCATCCTTCATTTTGAATAATGAGGGTTGCAAAAGTAATTATTTCTGCCATAAAAACAGCCGCAATTTTGGTTACATTTATGGCTGAAGCAAGTTATATGAAAAAATATACCCTTATTACCATGGCCGCAGCCCTGCTGAGCGCCGGTGCCAGCCATGCACAGCAAGTCAAAGCACATATCAACCATACGGCCATTTTTGTGGTGGATGTAAAGACCAGCGCCACATTTTATCAAAACATCATTGGACTGGATACCATTCCCGAACCCTTTCACGACGGGAAACATGCCTGGTTTAAAACCGGGCCGGGTATTGCATTGCATGTGATACAGGGCGCCGATGCAAAAAAAGACTATTACAAAAACCAGCATACCTGTTTTAGCGTGGTTTCGGTAGACGCATTTACCAAACTGCTGGCTGCAAAAAATATCCCCTTTGAAGATGTTAAGGGCACCCGTGGCGCCATCACCAATCGTGTGGATGGCGTAAAACAAATATGGCTGCAGGACCCCGATGGTTACTGGATTGAAATAAATGACGCAAAAGACTGAGCCTTTCAGGCACCAGGCCTTATCTTTGCCGTCCTAAAAAACAGCGAATATGAAGTGGTTGAATTTATTCATCAAATACCGCCTGTGGCTGGGTATTGTGTTGCTGGCCCTGGCAATTTTTACGCATATCCAAACCAGTTTCTGGCCATCTTTTTTATTATACCTGGTTTCCATCATCATGATCGTGGGCCATTTTTTATTCGGACCTATGCGTTTGATACAATCTTATATGGAAGAAGGTGACCTGGAAGGCTCTAAAAAAGTGCTCAATTCCATCTGGTTTCCCGGGCTGCTTATTAAACCGGTTCGTTCGGTATACTATACCGTAAAAGGCAATATCGATATGATGAACCAGGATTTTGCCGCCGCAGAAAAGAACCTGAAAAAAAGCAACGACCTCATGAGCAACAGCACCCTCATGAAAGACCAGCTGAAACAGGCCGAAGGCGCCAACAAACTGCAGCTGGGCATGCTGGCCATTCAAAAAGGCGATATGAAAACCGGTGAAAGCTATATCCGCCAGGCCATACGTGCGGGCCTGCCCGATAATGAAAACAATGCGGCCGCCTATTTACAGCTCTGCTCCATTATGATGAACAAAAGGGAATTCCGTGCGGCGAAAGATTATTTCCGCAAGGCAAAAAGCTTTAAGCCCACCACCCCGCAAATTGTTGACCAGATAAAACAAATTGAAAAATACATTGCCCGCATGCCGGGTTAATGTTCGGGATATATAAATACCTGCACCCGGCAGTTGGCCAGTTCGGCTGCCGGGTTTTTTGCGGCATTCAGTGGCCTTTTATTGCCAAAACCACCCACGGCCAATATTCTTTTTTCATCTATATAGCGTGATAGTAAATACCTTCTTACAACATCGGCCCGGTTAATGGCAAGCTGGTTGCAGAAAAAATCATTTCCCTCAGATACATGTGCATGCCCCTGTATGGAAATGGTATAACCAGGATTTTGTCTTAATATTTTCACCAGCGTGTCCAGCCTGCGGTAAGTAATGCCCGACAACCAGTCTTCCTTACTGCCAAACGGAATGATATATGCATTGCTGTCGGGGCAGCCCTTATTATCTGCATAACCAAAAACATCGGGGCAGCTGTCGTATTCATTCAGTATACCGTCTTCATCACGGTCGTTAATTACCAGCGGCTGCACAGGAATATGCAGCACCAGCTCGGCCCTGAAATATTGTGCATGGTCATTTTTATCAATGATGGAATTTGCAGATGCCGCGGCGCCCATGCCAATGGTGGAAATAATTCGTTCTTCCTGCACACCACGGCCCAGGATATATTTTTTTACAAAACCGGCCCGGTCTTCCGACAACCATTTGCAAACAGAATCGCTGCCCTCATCTGCCTGTGCAAAACCCCTGATGGTTAAAGTGATTTGATCGTTTTTAAGCAGCAGGTTCACCACACTGTCGATCACCTCGTAAGTATAAGGTTGAAATAATGCGGACTGCTTGTATTGAAACGGGATAAGCACCAGTGCCGAATCGGTTCCCGAACGGGGAGTAATGGCGGGATGATTTTGTGTTGCACTTGTGGAGCAATACAAACAGGTGGCCAGCAAAAACAGGTACAGTGCATTCCGCATGGGATATTACATGAATTTGCTTAAGCCCTGCAAGAATGATACCGTTAAAAGTTAACAGCAGTAAAAACTATTTCATTTCGCCGAAAAGTTCAGCCACTTTTTTATAGCGGTAATCAAAAATATGTGCCAGCTGCTTCTTTACAAACAGGGCATGCGCTATATCGCCCAAAAACCAAAGCGGCAATTTGTAATGTACAATATCCGTCATCTCCACGCCCCCGGGCACTGCTTTAAAATGATGCTGGTGATGCCATAAACGGTAGGGACCAAAACGCTGTTCATCCACAAAATATTTTTCGTCTTCCACGTGTGTGATCTCCGTCATCCAGTACAGGGGTATGCCCAAAACCGGGCTTACTTTATATTCAATGATCTGGCCGGCATACATTGTTGAGCCATGATACCGGGAAATGATTTTAAATCCCAATCCGTTAGGGGTAATGGTTTGCAAATTGGCCGGACTGCTGAAAAAATCCCATGCGGTATCAAGGGAAACAGGGATTTGCTGGATGGTTTTAATGCTGTACACTTTGCTCATGCCCCATTAACAAATACAACCATCATTTGTTCATACGCCTTCCCGCTTCCTTCTTCCTTCTCCCTTCTCCCTTCTCCCTTCTCCCTCTCCCTACTCCCCTTCTTCTCTCTCCCATCATCCAGAATCCAGTATCTTTGAAACATGTTGCACTACCGCGATAAACTCCTCAAAAAATTCAACGAAGAATACACCAAACTCAACAACAACCAGCGCAAAGCGGTGGATGCGATTGAGGGGCCTGTAATGGTAATTGCCGGTCCGGGCACAGGCAAAACACAGATACTGGCGGCACGCATTGGTAAAATATTGCTCGAAACCGATGCCATGCCGCAGAACATTTTATGTCTTACCTATACCGATGCAGGCACCATTGCCATGCGTAAAAGACTGCAGCAGTTTATTGGCGCCGATGCCTATAAAGTAACCATCTCCACCTTTCATGGTTTTTGCAATGATATCATCCAGGAAAATTTATACCTGTTTGAAAAAACAAGCATGGATCCCATCAGCGACCTGGAAAAGATAGAACTGTTTAAATCGCTGATAGACGCCTTCCCAAAAAACCACCCTTTAAAAAGATACCGCGGCGATGTATACTTTGAAGTGAACAACCTGCGCCAGTTGTTTGCCGATATGAAAAGAGAAGGCTGGCAGCCCGAACTGTTGCAGGCCGGCATTGATAAATATGTAAGCGAACTGGCCACCAGTGATGAGTTTATATATAAAACCAGCCGTGCCGGCAAATGGAAGGCCGGCGATTTAAAACCTGCTTACTACGATGAACTGCAGCGCATGGAAAAACTCAGGGCAGCCATCAATGAATTTCCGCATTACCAGGAGAAGATGCGCCAGCGCAGCCGCTACGATTTTGATGATATGATCAACTGGATCATTAAGGCATTTGAAGAAAACAAAAACCTGCTGGCCAATTACCAGGAACGCTACCAGTATATTTTGGTGGATGAATACCAGGATACCAGCGGCACACAAAACAAACTGGTTCAGTTGCTGATTGAGTACTGGGATAAGCCCAACATTTTTGTGGTGGGCGATGATGACCAGAGCATTTACCGTTTCCAGGGCGCCAACGTGGAGAACATGCTGGTATTTGCCGATGCCTATAAAGATGATATTGAAAAAGTGGTGCTCACCAATAATTACCGCAGCGTACAGCCCATACTGGATGTGGCCAAAACCATCATTGATAAAAATGAAGAGCGGCTGGTAAAACAAATTCCCGGTTTAAGCAAGGAACTGCAAAGCAGCAATGATAAACTAAAGGCATTGCAGATTCAGCCCCTGATCAGGGAATACAATTCGCCCAGGGAAGAAATGGCGGATATAAGTTTTCGTATTAAAGCGCTGCTGCAACAAGGTGTGGCGCCCGGCAGAATTGCTGTGATCTATAAAGAAAACAAATACGGTGTTGAACTGGCGGCTTATTTTAAACTGCTGGATATTCCCTTTTACAGCAAACGCAGCATTAATATTTTAGAACAGCCTTTTATTCATAAGATCATTCAAATACTGCGCTACTTAAATGCAGAACTGGATATTCCCTATGGCGGCGATGAAATGCTGTTTGAAATTTTGCATTACGATTTTTATAAAATCCCTGCCATTGAAATTGCAAAGATCACCGTGGAAGTGAACAGCAAAAATTACAGCGGCGCCGGTACATCCATCCGAAGAATGATTTGCGAAAAAGCGGCACAGCCGCCTGCCAATTTATTTGATACCGGTTTACCTGAAGGTCTGAAAAAAGTAAGCGCCTTTATGGAAGAACTCATTACAGAAGTGCCCAATGTTACCCTGCAGCAGCTGTTTGAAGATGTGATACAGAAAGCAGGTATTGTAAATTATGTTTTACAGCAACCCAATAAAATAGAATTACTGCAGCAGCTCACGGCATTCTTTGATTTTATTAAGGAGGAAACCAGCCGCAATACCATGCTGCAATTATCCGGTCTCATCAGCACTATTGACCTGATGGAAAAAGAAGGACTGGCCATCAGCATGAACAGCACCACCGGCACCGATGCCGGTGTAAACCTGCTTACGGCGCATGGCAGCAAAGGATTGGAATTTGAATATGTTTTTATTGCCGGCACCAGTTCGGGCAACTGGGAAAAGAAACGCAAACCCGGTGGTGGGTATAAATTTCCGCCCACCCTTTTTGCATCCAAAGCAAAGGGCAGCGATGCCGAAGAACTGCGCCGCTTGTTTTACGTGGCTGTTACCCGTGCCGAAAAGCACCTGGTAATTTCTTACAGCAAATACAAGGCCGATGGAAAGGAAACAGAACCTTCTATGTTCATTGCCGAAATGCAGGAAGCACACCAGCTGCAAACAGAACCGGTAAGCGTGGCCGCAGAAGAATTATTGTTATTTGAAGCGCTCCAGTTCAATGAAAAAGCACCAGAGATAGCTGCAGCAGAAGAAGACTTCATCAACACCCTGCTGGAAAAATTTGTAATGAATGTAACGGCACTCAACAATTATTTAAAATGCCCGCTGGAGTTTTATTACAAGAACCTGGTACGCATCCCCAGTGGTAAAAGTGAAGCCACCGAGTTTGGCAGCGCCATTCACTTTGCGCTGGAACGGATGTTTAAAAAAATGCAGGAGCATCCTAAAAATGAATTCGCACCGGTGGATGATGTGATCAAAGATTTTGAGAATTACCTTAAAAAACACCGCCAGTTCTTTACCAAGGAAGCCTATGCACGCCGCTTTGAATACGGGCATGAAGTGCTGAAGAATTATTACGAAAAATATATCGGTACCTGGAATAAGATCGTAACAGTGGAGCGCAACATACGGGGCATTGTGGTGAATGGGGTGCCGCTGAAAGGCAAACTGGATAAGCTGGAATTTGATGGCAGCAAGGTAAACGTAGTGGATTACAAAAGCGGTGATATTGATAAGGCCAAGGACAAACTGCAGGGACCCAATGATAAAAACCCCGTTGGTGGTGATTACTGGCGGCAGGCGGTTTTTTATAAATTACTGGTGGATAATTACCAGCAAAAAGAGTGGACCGTGGTGAGCACCGAGTTTGATTTTGTGGAACCCGATAATAAAAAACAGTTCCGCAAGGAAAAGATCGTCATTACACCGGCCGACCTTACCACTGTTACACAACAGCTCACGGATGTTTGGGAAAAAATTCAGCAGCGTGATTTTTATACCGGCTGCGGCAAGGCCGATTGCCATTGGTGCAATTTTGTAAAAGACAATCATATGGCTATTGCCATGCACGAGTTAAAAACAGAAGAGACCGAAGAGATTTAACAGATTATGTTCATATAAATACGGCGGCAATCCGGCAAAGCCGCTAAGTTTGCATACCAATAACAACAATTACCTTGAGGAATATTTTATACTGTTTATTCACCGTTTCATTTTTTTACATCATCACCATTACAGGCAGTGGCTGTGCGCAGATTGGCGCCATACAGGGTGGCGATAAAGATACATTGCCACCGGTGCTGGTATCGGCGCATCCAAAAATACCCGCAGTAAATGTAACCGACAACCATATCACGCTCACCTTTGATGAATACATCGATGTGCAGGAACTGCAGGCCAACCTCATTGTATCGCCCTATCCTAAAAGAACGCCGGAGATCAACTCCCGCCTAAAAACTGTTTCCGTCAAACTGAAAGACACCCTGCTTCCCAATACCACCTATGCCATACAGTTTGGCAATGCCATCCGCGATGTGAACGAAAACAACCCGGCAAAAGATTTTACCTATGTGTTCTCCACCGGCAACCATATTGATTCGCTCACCTTATCGGGTAAAGTACTGATGGCAGAAACCGGTAAGCCCGACAGCACTTTAACCATACTGCTGTACCGCGATGCCAGTGATTCATCGGTGCAAAAAATAAAACCCAATTATATCACCAATTTAAAAGGCGATGGCAGTTTTGAATTTAAGCACCTGCCCGGCGGAACATTTTCGGTATATGCTTTAAAGGATGGTGATGGCGGCAAAACCTATAATTCAAAAACAGAAGTATTTGCTTTTGCAGACAGTTCGGTAATGGTGAATGAAAACACCCGCCCGGTACTGCTGTATGCTTATGCCGAAGAAATAAAGGAAAAAGCAAAACCGGCCGCACCAAAAGTGGCCATCAAAAAACTCCGCTATTCCGCAACGGCAGCCACATCGCCGCAAGACCTGCGCAGCAACCTGGAGATCACTTTCAACAATAAATTAAAATCGGCCGACAGCACCAAACTCATTCTTACCGATACCAATTATAATGTAATACCGGTTTCATTTGCGCTGGACAGTAACCTGCTGATCGTAAAAAGCAAATGGGCCGAAGATTTTAATTACCGGCTCATCATTCAAAAAGATGCGGTGAGGGATATTGCCGACAGCAGTCTTTCCCGTACCGATACCCTGAAGTTCAAAACAAAATCATCGGCCGATTACGGCAATGTAACATTGCGTTTTAATAAGCTTGATTCTGCCAGTCACCTGGTGCTGCAGTTTGTACAGAATGAATCCATCAAAGAATCTTTCCCGCTCACCACAAAAGAATGGAGGTATAAACTCTTCCCCCCCGGTGAATATGAAATAAGGATTTTGTACGATGACAACAACAACGGCAAATGGGATCCCGGCAGCTACAGTAAAAAACGCCAGCCCGAAAAAGTGGTGGCCCTGCCTAAAAAGTTTTCGGTAAAGGAAAACTGGGATAATGAGAGTGATATAAATTTATAGTTGATAACGGATAATTGGGTAATGGATAATTTTTTTAATTAGTTGCCGCTTTTCTAAAACTGCTGTATTCATTATCCATTATTACATTATCAATTATCCATTCAGTTAAGGCCACCTAATTGATAACGGATAACGGGGTAATGGATAATTTTTTTAACTAGTTGCCGCTTTTCTAAAACTGCCGTATTCATTATCCATTATTACATCATCAATTATCCATTCAGTTAAGGCCACCTAATTGATAACGGATAATGGGGTAATGGATAATTTTTTTAACTGGTTGCCACTTTTCTAAAACTGCTGTATTCATTATCCATTATTACATCATCAATTATCCATTCAGTTAAGGCCACCTAATTGATAACGGATAACGGGGTAATGGATAATTTTTTTAACTGGTTGCCGCTTTTCTAAAACTGCTGTATTCATTATCCATTATTACATTATCAATTATCCATTATCTTCTATCTTTGCCACAATGATCTTCTCTTCTTCTCTTTTAGAAAATGCAGTAAACGAATTTGCAAAACTGCCGGGCATTGGTAAAAAAACCGCCCTGCGCCTGGTGCTGCACCTGATTAAGCAGGATGTAAATGATGTAACCGCTTTCAGCAATGCCATTGCCACTTTAAGGGAAGAAATAAAGTTCTGCCGCCGCTGTCACAATATTGCCGATGGGGAGCTTTACAATATCTGCGCAAACAATATGCGAAAGCAGGATATAGTTTGCGTGGTGGAAAATATCCGCGATGTAATTGCCATTGAAAGCACCCAGCAGTTCAACGGGCTGTACCATGTGCTTGGCGGTATCATTTCCCCGCTGGATGGTATCGGGCCCGACCAATTGCAGATAGAATCACTTGTAAAAAGAGTGGCGGAAGAAGGCATCAGCGAGATCATTTTTGCCCTCAACCCCAATATACAGGGTGACACCACCATATATTATATCGGTAAAAAATTAGCAGGCATTGCCGGCGGAAGATCGCCGGTAAAGATCACCACCATTGCCCGGGGCATTGCCTTTGGCGGTGAGCTGGAATATGCCGATGAAATGACCCTTGCCAAAAGTATCAGCAACCGTATACCGGTGGAGCATTATATAACGGCCGGCAACTAAGCAGCGGTTTTTCCCGTTCAGGTACTAAAACTACCCGTTCGGTGCCTTTTGCTGGCTTACAGGCAACCCGGCTTTTATCTTCACTTACAAGAATTACTTATGACAGGCAAAACAAAAAAACCCATCCTCGTAGGCATACTGGGGCTGGCCCTTATAGCCGCATTCATCGGTTATAAAATGTATAATAAAAAACATTTCAGTGTGGAAGCCGCCACCCCGGCCGCTTCATTATCTGCTGCCGAACTGCACAATACCTTTGCCACAGATTCAGCTACGGCCCAATCAAAATTCATTGGCGACGAAACCAATCACAAAGTGATTGAGGTTAGCGGCGAGGTAAGCGCTATCAACACCGACCAGCAGCAGCATACTGTGATAAAATTGAAAACCGCTACCGACGGCGCCTTTATCAACTGCGAAATGGAAGGCAGTGCAGGCAGCATTAAGGCCGGCGACCATATCGTAATAAAAGGCATTTGCAATGGCTACCTGTTTGAGGCCGACCTGGGTATTCCCGGTGATGTAAATATGAACAGGTGCTTTATAAAAAAATAATTCCGCATGAAAAAAGCAATAACCGCACTGCTGCTTGCCGGGAGCTTTATAGCACTCGTCAACTCCTGTAAGCATGAGCCGCCCATATCAGCGGTTAATTCCAGTCCTGTTTCGGGTCCTGTACCCAACAATGGTGTATGTTTTGAAAGCGATATTTTACCGCTGTTCAAAAGCAACTGCGCCAAATCGGGTTGCCATGATGCCGCTACCCACGAGGAGGATTTGATACTGGACAGTTATGCCAACATCATGCGTAAGGATATTGTTCCCGGCAAAGCCGATAACAGTAAAATTTATAAAGTGCTTTTTGAAACCGGCAGCAAGAAAATGCCCCCCGCTCCCAATGCAGATCTTACCGCCACACAAAAAGCCCTCATTGCAAAATGGATCAACGAAGGCGCAAAAAATACAGTGAACTGCAGCAGCACCTGCGATACCACGCAGTTTAAATACAGTGCCAATATCGCTCCCATTCTGTCAACTTACTGCACCGGTTGCCATGCAGGTACCGCACCATCCGGCGGTATTGACCTCAGTAATTATACCAATGTAAAAGCACAGGCAACCAATGGCCGTTTAGTGGGCGCCGTTACACAGGCTGCCGGTTATTCGCCCATGCCCAAAGACGCCGCCAAACTGAGCGAATGCCAGCTGGTACAAATAAGAAAATGGGTGGCAGCAGGAGCCCTTAACAACTAATACCGCAACAACACAATGAAGCAAAAGACCGCACTTAAAAACAGCATTCTTTTAACAGGTATTGGTTTGTTAATTGTTTTGCTTTCCAATACAGGCTGTTATTACGATAAAGAAGAGATACTGTACCCGCAAACAGTTTGTGATACCGCCAACGTTACCTACAGTGGCTCGGTGGTGCCGCTGCTGCTTTCCAACTGCACCAGTTGTCATGGAGGCAGTACACCATCGGCAGGTATCGGACTGGACACCTATGCCGGTGTAAAAACACAGGTGACCAATGGCAGGCTTTGGGGCGCTGTATCACATGCCACCAGTTATTCGGCCATGCCAAAAAATGCGGCACAGCTCAGCACCTGCAGCCTGGCCAAAATAAGGAAATGGATTGATGCAGGAGCGCCCAATAACTAAACAGCATTTATAACCATTGAAAAATAAAAAAATGAAACGTATTCTTTTAGCAGCAGTGATCATGATGGCCGGTTTGCAGGCAGCGCATGCACAGAAATATTATACCAAGAACGGTTTGATCTCCTTCTTCTCTTCCACCCCCATGGAAGATATCAAGGCAGAGAACAACCAGGTGCTTTGCGTGCTGAATGCACAAACAGGCGAACTGCAGTTCTCTTTACTTAACAAAGGATTTCATTTTCCCAAGGCACTGATGGAAGAGCATTTTAACGAGAACTATATCGAAAGCAATAAATATCCTAAATCAACTTTTAAGGGAACCGTGTCAGAGATCAGCAAAGTTGCTTTTGACAAAGACGGCACTTACCCGGTAACGGTGAGTGGCGACCTGGGCATTCATGGTGTTACAAAAGCCATTACCGCCACCGGCAATATCATTGTGAAAGGGGGTAAACCAACTGCCAGTGCCAAATTCAAAATAAAACTGGCCGATTATAATATCAGTATTCCCGGTGCTGTAAAAAGCAATATCTCAGAATCCATCGAGATAACAGTGAACTGCCTGCTCGACCAAAAAATGTAACACCACTAATTCTGTTTATGAGAAAGAAAAGCATTGTACTGTCGCTCTGTTTTGTATGGGCAGCTGTTACCGCCATGGCCCAGGAACCCAGCGACCTGATGAAACAGCTGGAAGATGATGTGAAGAACACCACCGATTACACCACCGCCACTTTTAAAACCACCCGTTTGATCAATGGTCATACCGTGGAGAACGTTGGTAAAAAAGTGCTGGATGTAAAGATCTCTCACCGCTTTGGAAAGATCAATGGTGGTGGTTACGAATTGTTCGGACTGGACAATGCCACCATGCGCATGGGGCTCGACTATGGCATTACCAACACCCTGATGGTGGGTATTGGCCGCAGCACCTATCAAAAAACTTACGATGCTTTTTTCAAGTGGAAGATCTTAAGACAGAGTAAAGGCAAAAAAAACATGCCGCTTACAGTGAGTTATGTACCCACCATTGCATTAAAGACATTGAAGTTTGAAGACGATACAAGAGAGAACTATTACACTTCTCGGCTGTACTTTACACACCAGCTTATTATTGGCCGTAAATTTTCTGAAGGCACATCACTGCAGCTGATGCCCACAATGGTGCACCGCAACCTGGTGCAGCTGGCCAAAGATCCCAACGACCTGCTGGCGCTGGGTTTTGGCGGACGGCAAAAACTCACTAAAAGGGTAAGTCTGAATGTTGAATATTATTACCTGCTGCCGGATTATAAACTGACGGGAACAAAAAATTCATTGTCCGTTGGTTTTGATATTGAAACCGGCGGCCACGTATTCCAGTTACATTTTACCAATTCGCAGGGCATGAGTGAACGTACTTTTATTTCAGAAACCACCGGCGACTGGGGCAAGGGCGATATTTTCTTTGGCTTCAATATTTCCCGTGTGTTTTCCATTGGCAAAAATCATTGACAATAATCAGCCCCGCCGCTGAAACTATTTTATAAATTTACAGCATGTACAAAAAGGCCTTCATAACAATTACTGCTGTAATGCTGCTGGCTGCAAAACCGCTGCAGCAGGAATATAAAGTGAGCAGCGGTTCCATTGCCTTCCGTTCCGATGCACCGCTGGAACTGATAAAGGCGCAAAGCAGCGAGTTAAAAGGCGTGGTGGTACCCGAAAAAAAACAATTCGCATTTGTAATTGCGGTAAAAACTTTCAGGGGATTTAACAGCCCGCTGCAGCAGGAACATTTTAATGAAAATTACCTCGAGAGCAATAAATATCCCACCGCTTCCTTCGACGGAAAGATCATTGAAGACATCGACCTTACAAAGGATGGTGTGTATGAAGTGCGTTCAAAAGGCAACCTCTCTATTCATGGTGTAACACAGGAACGCATCATCAAATCCGAACTCACGGTAAAGAATAAAAATATTAGCATCAAATCAAACTTCACAGTACTACTGGCCGATCATAATATCCCCATTCCAAAAGTGGTGCATGAAAAACTGGCATCAGAAATAAAGGTGGATGTAAAAGCCGATCTCGTTATTAAATAAAATCCAATGCCGGTTAAAAAAAAATTACTCCCCCTGCTGCTGCTTTGTACCGGTATTAGTGCATTTGCGCAACCCTCCTTTAAATCATTTTTACTGGAAGATGATAACCGGCCTTTTAAAATAAACTGTTTAAGCAAGGGCCCCGAAGGATATATTTACGCCGGCACCACCAACGGGCTGTACATTTTTGACGGCAGCAGCTTCAGGAAAATAAAAATTTCTGATGCTGATATCAAAGACACGGTGACTGCTGTTTTTCATGACAACAAACACCAGCTATGGGCAGGGTTCAAGAATGGTAAAATTGCCAAACGGGTAAACGGTGTGCTGGAATATATTAACCCCGAAGAAGGGTTGCCGAAAGTTGCTATCACCGCATTTATACAGGATAAACAAAACAACCTCTGGTTTGCCACCAATGGCGAAGGCATTTATTACTTCTACAACAACCATCTCTATCTCATCAACGAGCAGGAAGGACTGAGCGATAAATCCATTCATGCGCTGGCACTGGCATCCAATGGCGATGTGCTGGCGGCCACCGACCAGGGCATTAATATCTGCACGGTATCCGGAACAAAAAAAACAGTAAAAACCATCGGCCCAAAAAATGGTTTGCCTGATTATTATATCACATCCATTTCGGCTGCAGGCAATAATAATTTCTGGATCGGCATGCAGGAAAAAGGATTTTGCCTCTACAATCACAATACACAAAGCATCACTGTGCCGCCTGCGGCAAATACCTGGAATGCCGGGCAGGTAAACGCGGTATTGTGTACCGGAAATAATTGCTGGGTGGCCACCCAGGAAAAAGGATTGTTCAGGCTGCCTTCTTTTAATGCAGCGCTGGTTGCTGCAGAAACTGCAGAAAATAATATCAGCAACCTGCTGCCGGATAATGAAGGCAACATATGGATGAACAGCAGCACTGCATTGCTGGGCACTGCAGCAGATAAACTGCAGCTGCTGCCACTGTATGACAAAGCCACCTACGAAACCATACACACCATTACCTGTGACCATGCAAACAATACATGGGCAGGTACCGATGGCGGTTTGATAAAATTTGATGCAACAAACAACAGCAAAAAAACCTATCCCATCAAAGGGCTGACCGCCAGCACAGATATTACCGGTCTTTACGAGGACATGTACGGCAATATCTGGATCAGCACCATGGGCGAAGGTGTTTTTGTGTTTGATCCGGCCAGTGGCCGCTATCGTAACATCACCGAAAATCCTTTATTGAAAAAAGCAAGTGTGCTGTCGGTAACCGGTAATGGCAATACGGTTTGCGTAGGCGGACTGGAAGGTGTGGCCACCATTTTTGAATTGGGTATTGCCAATAAAAAAATTGATGCGCCCTACCGTTTCACCAATTACAATAACATTCCCAACATCGGCAACAACTATATTCATACGGTGTATAAAGACAACAGCGGCAGGATATGGTTTGGTACCGATGGCAAGGGCGTTACCGTTTTACAAAACGGCAAATTCACTTCATTTGATAAGTCGGCCGGCATTGCAGATAATATTGTGTACACATTTACCGAAGATAAAAAAGGCAATATCTGGTTCAACACAAAAGATGCAGGCATTTATTGTTATGATGGTAAATCGTTTAAGAATTATAACCTGGCTTCCGGCATCAGCAACCTCAAAATTTCTTCCATTAAAACCGACCGGCAGAACAATATTGTTATCATCAACGAAAAAGGGATCGATATACTGAACCCTGCCACGGGTACGGTTTCTTACCTCGACAATACCCAGGGCATCAGCGAAATCAATAACGCCATTGAAGCAAGTGCCACTGATACGGCCGGCAATATTCTTATCAGCACCGCAGCAGGTATTGCTTTGTATTCGCCCGCGGCCAACACTGTTTTAAAACCACATACTATTTTGGATGATGTGCTGTTGTTTTTAAAACCCGTGGCAAGAGAGAATACTGTTTTTGGGTACGATGAAAACAGTTTCACCTTCAACTTTACAGGCCTGTATTATTCCAGCCCGGAGAAAGTGCGTTACCAGTATAAACTCGACGGGCTGGATACATCATGGGTAACCACCAGGGACCGCAGCGTACCCTTTCCCAACCTGCGGCCCGGTAAATACACTTTTCATGTACGTGCTTCCATCAACGATAATTTTGAAAATGCCGATGAAGCCATCTACTCCTTCACCATCACCCTGCCGCTGTGGAAACGTTTTTGGTTTATTGCACTGTGTGTGATGGCGGGAGCTGCTTTAATTTACTGGTACATCAAATACCGTGAAAAAGAAATAAAAAAAATGCAGCTGCTGCAGCAGGAAAAAGTGCAGTTCCAGTTCCAGGTGCTGGGCAACCAGGTGAACCCGCATTTTTTATTCAACAGTTTTAACACGCTTATTTCTGCCATTGAAGATGATCCTAAATCTGCGGTGGATTATGTTGAGCACCTGTCGGAGTTCTTCCGCAATATTGTAAACTACCGCGATAAGGATATTATTTCGCTGGGCGAAGAGATCAGCCTGCTGAACAATTATTATTACCTGCAGCAAAAAAGGTATGGCAGCAGCCTGCAGCTGAACATCAGTATTCCCCAGGAAATAAAAAACAAATGGCAGGTGCCGCCGCTTACTTTACAGCTGCTGATGGAAAATGCCATAAAACACAATGCGGTTTCAAAGGAAACTGTTTTAACCGTTGAAGTGGCTGTAGAAAATGATAACCGGTTACGCATCCGCAATAACATCAACCCAAAAATATCACCACAGCCCGGCACTGGTATGGGCCTGCAGAATATCGTGAACCGATATAAATTGCTGAGTAAAGAACCCGTGCTCATCCATAACGAAAATGGTTACTTTACCGTATCATTACCTGCATTAAAAAACGATTGATATGAACATACTTTTAATTGAAGACGAAGAACCGGCTGCAAAAAGACTGCAGAAAATGATCCTGGAAATTGAGCCGGCCGCAAAGGTTTCTGATAATATTGTGAGCATTACTTCGGGTATCAAATGGCTGAGAGAAAATCCTGCACCGGATCTCATCATTTCAGATATACAGCTGGCCGATGGTCTCAGCTTTGAAATATTCAAAGCCGCTGATGTCCATTGCCCCGTGATATTTACCACGGCTTACGACCAGTATGCCATTGAAGCCTTCCGGGTAAACAGCATCGATTACCTGTTGAAACCTGTAAAAAAAGAAGAACTGGCTGCCGCCATTGGCAAATACAAAAAACTGCACAAGGCTGCGCCGGCACTCAATATTGAGCAATTGCTCAAATCCATACAGCCGCAAACACCCGACTATAAAAAAAGATTCGTGGTACGTTATGGTGAACATATTAAAACCATCAGCATTGATGAAGTGGCGTATTTTTATACCGAAGACAAGATCAATTTTCTCACCACCAAAGAGAACAGGCGCTTTACCATCGATTTTAACCTGGATGCACTGGAAGACATGCTGGACCCAAAAGAGTTTTTCCGCATTAACCGGCAATACATCATCGGCATCCATTCCATTGCCGAAATGTTTGCCTATTCCAAAAGCCGCGTGCTGGTAAAACTGAACCCTCCTGCCAAACACGAAACCGTGGTAAGCACCGAGCGGTCGGCCGATTTCAAGCTATGGCTGGGCGATGAAAAATAACCTATGCCGGTTCAGCTGGCTAAAATACCGGTTCGGCAAGCTTTGCTTTTAAAAGCGGTATGTGTGCAGCATCTTTACAATATCAAATTATTTGTACAGTCCCGCTGGTATCCAATTCAACCGCCGGTATCTTAAAGAAAGACCCCCTTTGTGCTAACAAACTATAAGGCTGCAGCCGCCAAATTGAAGCCGTAACATTTTGTGTTACGGCTTTTGTATTCTAATTTTGTGCCCCGCAGGCGGATTTGTTTATTGTTCGGCCAACAGAACTAATAAACGTTACAAAACTCTCCACTAGTTTTTCCAGCGTTTATTGATTTTTTGGCACGGCGGCAGCAAACTGCAGGCAATGGTCATGGTTAATGGCTCATAGTTCATAGTAAAAACGTACCATGAACCATCAGCCATGAACTACGAACCATCAACCATCAACCAATAAAAGCAGCAGCTATGGACATCAGGAAAGCGCTTGAAAAAAGAATACTTGTGATCGACGGGGCCATGGGCACCATGATACAGCGGCATAAACCCACCGAAGAAACTTACCGCGGCGAACAGTTTAAGAACTGGCATATCGATATGAAGAACAACAGCGATGTGCTCAACATTACACAGCCGCAGCTCATTGAAGGTATCCACCGCGAATACCTGGAAGCAGGTGCCGATATTATTGAAACCAACACTTTTGGTGCCACCACCATTGTGCAGGAAGACTTCCAGCTGCAGGACTATGCCTTTGAAATGAATGTGCAGGGTGCAAAAATTGCACGCAAGGTGGCTGATGAATTCACTGCCAAAGATCCTTCCAAACCACGTTTTGTGGCAGGCGCCATTGGGCCTTTAAATAAAACGCTCAGCCTGTCACCCGATGTAAACAACCCCGGTTACCGGGCTGTTACCTTCGACCAGGTGGTGCAGGCTTATTACGAACAGGTAAAGGGACTGGTGGAAGGAAAGGTGGACCTGTTACTGATAGAAACCATCTTCGACACACTCAATGCCAAGGCTGCCATCTTTGCCATTAAAAAATATTTTATGGAAACAGGCCAGCCCGAATTGCCGGTTTCCATCAGCGGTACCATTACCGATGCCAGCGGCCGCACTTTAAGCGGGCAAACACTGGAAGCATTTTATATATCGGTGATGCATGTAAAACCTTTAAGCGTTGGACTCAACTGTGCCTTAGGCGCCAAAGAAATGCGGCCGCATATTGAAGAACTGAGCCAGATAGCCAACTGTTATGTATCAGCCTATCCCAATGCCGGTTTGCCCAATGCAATGGGCGAATATGATGAACGCCCCGAAGATACCGGCCATTACCTGGAAGAATGGGCAAAGGAAGGCTGGGTAAATATTGTGGGCGGCTGCTGCGGCACCACACCCGACCATATCAAGCATATTGCAGATCACGTAAAAAATATTACACCAAGAGCTTTGCCTGTTGTAACAGCAGCATTGGAGACCGTATAAGCACATGAGTACTATAATAAAACCATACAGCAGGTTCAGCGGACTGGAACCTTTGATTGTTCGCCCCGAAACAAATTTTATCAACGTGGGTGAACGTACCAACGTTACCGGCAGTAAAAAGTTTGCAAGGCTTATCAAGGAAAATAAATACGAGGAAGCACTGAGCGTGGCCCGCCAGCAGGTAGAGAACGGCGCACAGGTAATTGATGTGAATATGGATGACGCACTGCTGGACGGCGTGCATGCCATGACCACCTTCATCAACCTGCTGCAAAGCGAACCCGATATTGCAAAGATTCCCGTGATGCTGGACTCATCGAAATTTGAGATTATTGAGGCGGGTTTAAAATGCGTGCAGGGCAAGTGTATTGTAAACTCCATTTCCATGAAGGAAGGTGAGGCCAAATTCATTGAACAGGCCATTACCTGCCGCATGTATGGTGCCGCTGTTATTGTAATGGCTTTTGATGAAAAAGGACAGGCCGATACCAAGGACCGTAAAGTGGAAATATGCCACCGTGCCTATAAGATCCTTACGGAAAAAGTAGGTTTTGATCCGCAGGACATCATCTTCGACCCCAACATTTTTGCAGTAGCCACCGGGCTGGAAGAACATAACAATTATGGTGTTGACTTTATTGAAGCCACCCGCGAAATAAAACAACTGATGCCGCTCACTAAAATCAGCGGTGGTGTAAGTAACCTCTCCTTTTCTTTTCGTGGTAATGAACCCGTGCGGGAAGCCATGCACAGCGTGTTCCTGTACTATGCCATTAAAGCAGGTATGGATATGGGTATTGTAAACGCCGGCCAGCTGGTGGTGTACGATGAAATTGAACCGCAGTTAAGACAGCTTTGCGAAGATGTAATACTGAACCGCAATAACGATAACAACGAAGCCACCGAAAAACTGATCGCTTTTGCAGAAACCGTGAAGGCAAGTGGAAAGGTTGAAAAGAAAGATGATGCATGGAGAAACACAACGGTGGAAGAAAGGCTGAAACACGCCCTTGTAAATGGCATTACCGATTATATTGATGCAGATACTGAAGAAGCCAGGCAAAAATACCCCCGCCCGCTGGATGTGATTGAAGGTCCGCTGATGGCAGGCATGGATGTGGTGGGTGATTTATTTGGCAGTGGTAAAATGTTTTTGCCACAGGTGGTGAAGAGTGCACGTGTAATGAAAAAAAGCGTGGCCATTTTAACTCCTTATATTGAACAGGAAAAAGAAGAACGCAAACAGGCACACCTGGCTGCCGGTACCGTAAATGAAGAAGCTGCCGGTGCAGCAAAAATTTTACTGGCCACTGTAAAAGGAGATGTGCATGATATTGGTAAAAATATTGTAGGCGTGGTGCTGGGTTGTAATGGTTACGAAATAAAAGACCTGGGCGTGATGGTGTCTGCCGATAAAATTTTAGATGAAGCAGAAAAATTTGGCGCCGATATCATTGGCCTGTCAGGATTGATAACGCCCTCGCTGGATGAGATGGTGCATGTGGCGCATGAAATGAAACGCCGTAACATGAAACAGCCATTGCTCATTGGCGGCGCCACCACCAGCCGCATGCATACCGCGGTAAAAATTGCCCCGCAATATGAAAATGGTGTGATACATGTGCTGGATGCATCCCGCAGTGTAACCGTTGCGGGCAACCTGCTGAACGAAGATCAAAAGCAAAATTTCCTGGCCGATATAAAAACAGAATACCAGAAACTGAAAGAAGATTTTGAAAACAAAAAACCGGTAAAACAGTTTTTATCCTACGCTGCTGCACAAAACAACGGCACTAAGATCAACTGGCCGTCCTATACAGCCGTTGCACCATCTTACACCGGTGCAAAACAATTTGCCGATTATGATTTAAACGAGATCAGGAAATATATCGACTGGCAGCCTTTCTTCATTGCATGGGAACTGCATGGAAAATTTCCGCAGATACTCAGCGATGAAAAAGTGGGTGCTGAAGCTACCAAACTGTACAACGATGCCAATGCATTACTGGATAAAGTGATCGCCGAAAAATGGCTTACCGCAACAGGTGTGGCCGGTTTCTGGCCTGCAAACAAAACAGCGCCCGATACGGTGGATGTGCTGACCAATGATGGTGTGGTAAAACTCGAATTCCTGCGCCAGCAAATTAAAAAAGCCGAAGGACAGCCCAACCTGTCTCTGGCAGACTTTATTATTCCTGCAGAAGAAAAACAGCAGGATCATATTGGCGCATTCAGTGTAACCATTAAGGGTATTGAAGAGCACATCAAACGCTTTGAGCAGCAGCACGACGATTATAACAAGATAACACTGCAGGCCCTGGCCGACCGTTTGGCCGAAGCCTTTGCCGAACTGCTGCACGAAAAAACAAGAAAGGAATTGTGGGGTTACGAAAAGAATGAAAACCTGTCGAACGAGGAACTGATAAAAGAACAATACAATGGTATACGCCCGGCACCGGGTTATCCTGCATGTCCCGATCATACAGAGAAATACAAGCTCTTTAATTTATTGGGCGGAGAAGCAACCACTGGTATTCACCTGACTGAATCCCTCGCCATGTATCCTGCTGCCAGTGTTTGCGGCTGGTACTTTGCCAACCCCGAAAGCAAATACTTTGGAGTGGGTAAGATAAATGAAGACCAGCTGAATGATTATGCAGCAAGAAAAGGTATGAGTTTGGATGAAGCCACCAGGTGGTTAAGACCCATACTGGAATAATTATTTCCGTTCAAACTGCTCTTTCATTTCCTGTGCCGCTTTGGCATCGGCCAAACCTTTTACCAGAAACACCACAACGGCTATTTTAAAAATAAGACCGCTGATGATGGTGGCCGGTTCCACAATGGCATTGATGAGTATAAAAACACCAAAGAGTATTAGTCCGCCAATGATGGCATAATAAGGTTTTTTTTGTGTCCAGAAACCGAGCGCAACAAAACCGCCGATATATACCGTCCACAAAAGATAATCAAGCCATAACGTTTCCATATCAAAAGGGTATTTGGCAAATAAAATCATGGCGTTGATAAAAAGAATGGCGGCAGCAATAAAAAGTGTGTTCCTCGCCTGGCGGATATGTTTATTATACCCTTCCATCGAAAATTCATCATCGGTAAAAATGGTGCCGGCATTATTTTCCGGGGTAATATCCTGTTTGTTTTCTTCCATATTGTACTTTTTTGCTAATATAATAATTATACCATAACATTTACAGCAACCGTTGCAGCTGGAGCTGGTTAATAATACTCAGCACCAGCAGTACCGAAAAAAAATGCTGCTTCACCTGTTCCTTATCATCAGGTGTATCGCCCGGTTCAAACAAATCTTCCTTCATGGGTATGGCCACATAACATTTTCCCATAGCTACCGACAGCACCACGTTGCGGCCCAGCTGGCTGCGAAAACGGAGCAGGCAATCCATCATTTCATTATTGATGATGGCATGTGCTTCGGCAGGATTGGTGGAATACACGGAATACACTGAATCAAACATAGCATTGCCGGTATTAACATGCACGGTTCTGGGAAAGCGGAACATCCGGTATTCCTCATCAGCCACACTGGTGCCCAGCTGTTCCTTTCCCCTGATCCATACATAAGTGCCGCCGGTGAAAGCATCATTCACTTTCGCGGTAAAGAAGAGGCCTTTGAAGATAACACCATACTGGTCGGCACCCTTCGTCATACCCCAAACCACATCACTCCTTCTTGTTACGTCAATGGATGTTTTTATTTCTGAGCAATGAAAAGACACATTCTTATACACCCCTTCTATATAATCATCGCCTTCATAGTATTCAAACCGCCAGCGAAAAAGCCCGCTCTGCCGGTATTCCTGTTCGGTGATCATTTCACCGGGTTTGTAAACAAGACCCGGGTGCAGGTAGCTGATGATCTCTTTGATAACAGTTTCTTTAAAATCATTCACATAACGGTTATCGGTACTGGTAAAACGGTAAATACTGAAAAGCGTAAATGCAATCAGCATACCCACAAAGGCGCCACTATATTCACCCGTGCCATTCAGCATAATAACAAGGAGGGAAAACAGCGTTAGCGGTATGCTGATGTACATGATGATCTTCCAAACATCATTGCTTTCGCCTTCCTGCCGGAAGCGACCGGCATTGGGCGCTACCTTAAGGGCGTAAAAGTCTTCAAAGTTTTTAATGTCGGGCAAGTGGTAACGGTTTTAAAAATCTGGTACCAGTATATTGTATTTATAAATATAACACATGGTTCAGTATCCGCAACAAAAAGCCCGCTGCATACTTTGCAACGGGCGCTTATAAAAAAGGGGGTAGCTTATTTATATTTTTTGATGCCTTTGATCTCGGCTTCGGTAACCGGTTTAATGCTGGCAGCACAACCACCACCGGGCGCCAGTTTTAAATTGAGTGTATTGGTGTTTTTAACCGCAAATTTTTCTATCACGTATTCTTCAGGATTGTTCTTCCAGTCGGCCTTGTCGCCATCGCGGTACAATGTTACCATATACCATTTACCAGCATCCAGGAAACTTAATGGCGCCTGTAATGTACGTGCATTTTCATCTGTAATGGCTCCGAGGAACCAGTTGTCTTTTCCTTTTTCCTTGCGGGCCACCATGATATAATCCCCGGGTTCTGCAGCCAGGTATTTACTGTCATCCCAGTCAACCGGAACTTCCTTTATAAACTGGAATGCATCTGGTTTTGCATCATAATTCTCAGGCAGGTCGGCCGCCATTTGCAGCGGACTGTACATGGTTAAATACAATGCCAGCTGTTTGGTAAGCGTGGTATGCACCTGTTCTTTTTTTGCAGTATCGTAATAACTCATTTTTATTTTAAAGATGCCGGGTGTATAATCCATCGGCCCGCCCATTAACCTTGTAAAGGGTAAAATGGTTTCATGATCGGGCGTGTTGCCATAACTCCATGCATTGAATTCGTTGCCCCTTGCCGCTTCGCATGCCAGCCAGTTGGGATAGGTGCGCTGCAAGCCTGTTGGCCGCACGGGTTCATGCATATCCACCATGATCTGGTAGCCCGCAGTTTTAGCTGCCACTCTTTCATAATGCCGTACCATCCACTGCCCGTCGTGGTGTTCACCCCTTGGTATGATCCTTCCTACATAACCCGTTTTCACTGCATCATACCCGTTATTCTTCATAAAACGGTAAGCCGTATCCATCCAGCGTTCGTAATTGGTGGCCGAGCCGGAAGTTTCATGGTGCATGATCAGCTTTACTCCTTTTGCAGCAGCATACTGGTGCAGTACGTTTACATCAAAATCAGGATAGGGTGTTACAAAGTCAAACACATCTTCTTTCCATTGGCCAAACCAGTCTTCCCAGCCGGTATTCCATCCTTCCACCAGTACAGAAGGGATGCCGCTTTTAGCAGCGAAATCAATATAGCGTTTAACATTAGCCGTATTGGCGCCATGCGGCACATGGGCTTTTCCCTGCGAGCCCACCTGTCCGCCACTATAATCCCAGCTGGATTTGTTGACGTGCATCTCCCACCATACACCCACAAATTTTTGCGGTTTGATCCAGCTTACATCCTTCAGTTTTGAAGGCTCGTTCAAATTGAGAATAATTTTCGAAGCGAGGATATCAGTTGCCTTATCGCTTACCACAACGGTTCTCCATGGTGTAACAGCAGGTGTTTGCAGGTAACAGGCATCGCCCACGGGGTTGGGCACCAGTGAGGCGTTCAGTATCAAATTGTCTTTATCCACCACCAGGTCCATACAGGCATAGTTGGACAATGCCGCTTCATGAATGCTGATGTACAAACCGGTTGCACTTTTCATGATCAGCGGCGTTTGTGTGGCGTTTTTATCAAAGAATGTTTTAGCATGAATTTCCTGCGCCCTGCCACCGCCGGTGGCATCCACGCCGCTAAGTTTGGTATGATAATAAGAGTATTCATTGGTATCATAATCGCCGGGAATCCAGAAAGCATCATGATCTCCATTCATGGCAAACTGTGTGAGTTCCTTTACAATCACAAAGTGGTTCAGTTTTTCCTGTTTCGGAAATTCATAACGGAAACCAAAGCCATCGTCAAACACCCGGAAATAAATATTGAGTATGATGCCCGATGTTTTTTGTGTAAGGGTTGCTTTAAGCTGGTGGTAATTATTGCGGATGGTTTTTACCTCTCCCCAAACAGGGTTCCAGTTGTCATCTGTGGTTGTCTCTTCCATAGCTGTTACAGCAAAATCGCTTACCAGGGCACCGGTCTCTTTGAGGGTGAAACCTAAAAAAGATTTTTTGATGAAAGGATTATTTTTAAAACTGGCGGTATAATAAGGTTGTCCTGCGCCATCCACGTCCACATTCACCACAATATTCCCGGATGGCGATGTGACCTCTTTGGCAAAACCCGTGCAGAAGGCCGCAAGCAATAAAATCAGCGAAGCAATCTTTTTTCTCATAAATTTGAATTTAAGTAACGCAAGTTACTCACTGCAAAACAAAAAAAATATACACTGATGAGAATCATTTCCTATAACGTTAACGGTATAAGGGCCGCAGTTAAAAAAGGGTTTTTCGACTGGCTTAAAACCAACCCCGCTGATATCATCTGCCTGCAGGAGACCAAGGCCACCAAGGATGATGTGGACACCAAACAGCTGGAAGCACTGGGCTTTCATCATCACTGGTACAGTGCTCAAAAAAAAGGCTACAGCGGTGTGGCGGTGTTCAGCAAACAAAAACCCGATAAAGTGGAATATGGCAACGGGCATAAGGAAAGTGATGATGAGGGCCGTGTGATACAGCTTGACTTTGGAGATATCAGGCTCATCAATGCCTATTTCCCCAGTGGCACCAGCGGCGATGAACGCCAGCAGTTCAAGTATGCGTGGCTGAATGAATTTCACACCTATCTCAACAAACTGAAAAAGAAATACCCCAACATAATTTTAGTGGGTGATTATAATATTGCCCATAACGAAATTGACATTCACGATCCCAAGGGCAATAAGAACTCATCGGGATTTTTACCGGAAGAAAGGGAGTGGATGACCAAATTTTTAAAGAGCGGATGGATCGATACTTTCCGTGAGTTTCATCCCGAGCCGCACCGTTACAGCTGGTGGAGCCAGCGCTTTCCCTCTGTACGTTTAAATAACAAGGGCTGGCGTATTGATTATATCACTGTAACAGAACCATTGAAGTCACGCTTAAAGGATGCCGATATTTTCCCGGATGTAAAACACAGCGATCACTGCCCGGTGTACGTGGAACTGAAGAAACAGGCCAAATAATTGTTAAACGAAGCTTTTCTTAAAAGCCATTTTAACAATTTACACGGCACTGGTTACCCGCATGCGGTTATCTTAGCCCCGTAATAAAACTCAACCTGCTATGGAACTGCTTTTACTTATTGCATTTATCATCATTATTATAATGCTTATAAATGTGCAGGGCCGTTTGCGCAGCAACAGCGATACAATAAAAAGGGATTTTGCAGCGCTTAAGAACCAGCTGAGCGAAGTTAAACAGGAGCTGGATGGCATACGAAAACTGCCGTAACCCAAACCGGCAGACACAGCACAGCAACAACAGGAAAAAGAAGCTGCAGATAAAAAAGCGCTGGAAGAATACCAGCAAAAAATTGCAGGCCTGGAAGAATTACGCCGCCAGCGGGAAGAAAGAAGAAAGCAAGAAGCAGGGGAGCAGGTACCCGCAAGACCTGTTGTTAGTTTTCATGTACACGAAACTATTGAGGCGCCCCAGGCCACTGCAACCAAACAGGCTCCGGCACCAAAAGAAAGCTGGCTGGAGAAATGGCTGAGGAACAATCCCGATCTTGAAAAATTCATTGGCGAAAATCTCTTCAATAAAATTGGTATCGCGGTACTGGTTTTTGGTATCGCGTTCTTTGTAAAATATGCCATCGATCAAAACTGGATCAATGAATATGGCCGTGTGGCCATTGGTATGGGTTGTGGTATCATACTTACTGCCCTGGCACACCGGTTGCGCAACACTTACCGCTCGTTCAGTTCGGTACTGGCCGGTGGCGGGCTGGCGGTTTTTTATTTTACCATTGCGCGTGCTTTTCACCAGTACCATATTGTAAGCCAACAGGCCGCTTTTGTTTTAATGACCATTATAACCGCCTTTGCGGTATTGCTGGCGGTTTTATACAACCGCATTGAACTGGGCGTAATTGCTGTTGCCGGCGGCTTCCTCACCCCATTCATGGTAAGCACCGGGCAGGGAAATTATATCGTGCTGTTCAGTTATCTCATCATCCTGAATGCAGGTTTGCTGGTACTGTCGTGGTTTAAAAAATGGCGGCTCATTAATATACTCGCTTTTTTCTTTACCATTATTATTTATGGTGGCTGGATGCTGGATACCTTTTTATTTAAATCCGGTACACCGCCTTATGCCAACGCGTTTTTGTTTGCAACGGTTTTTTATTTTCTTTTCCTTGGCATGAATATGCTGTACAATATCCGGCGCATGCAGCATTTTAAAGCATGGGATTTTACAATACTGCTGCTGATCAACGCCACTTACTTTGCAGCCGGCATGGTAATTCTTTCGGCCTGGCACGATGGTTTGTACAAAGGTGCATTTACCATTGGTGTTGGGTTTATTAATTTTTTACTGGCCTTTTATTTTTTCAGGGCACGCAATACCGACAGGAACCTGTTATACCTGCTCATTGGCCTCACACTCACCTTTCTTTCACTCACGGCGCCGGTACAGCTTCATGGTCACAGTATTACATTATTCTGGTGTGCCGAAATGGTGTTGTTGCTATGGCTGTACATCCGCTCGGGTATTACCATTTTCAAAATTTCCTCAGCAATCATCAGTGCCCTTATGCTGGTGAGTCTTTTCATGGACTGGGATAATGCCTCGCATTACAACAGCAGCCTGCCGGTAATATTCAGCAGCGTTAAAGGCATTGTTACAAATATCATGGCGGTGGCTGCATTTTCCTGTTATGCATTGCTGTTAAAAGCAAGTAAAGAGAACCCGGTGTTTTTATCCGGGCTGCGGTTTAAAGCAGCCGGTAATATGGCCGCGGCTGTTGCCATTGTGCTTGCCTATATCACCGTATATTTTTGCATCAACCTTTATTTCGTCAATGACACCGGTTATGTGCTGCCAGGAATTTATCACCGCCTGCTGAGTTATATCACCGCATTGCTGTTGTTATTGTTTGCAGTGAACCCTAATAATAAAAATGCATACTGGCAAAGGTTAGTGCCCCTGTTGGGTTGTTTTATTTTTTACACCGGCAGCACAGCACTCATCAATGCATTGCGGGAAGACATCATTCATTCACAAACGGCCTGGTATCACCTGCTGCTTCATTGGGCAGGAGATGTGTTGCTGCTGTATATCATTTTTAAAACCATCAGCGAAGTGCGGCGGCACCAGCTGCAATACAAACAAACCGCATTACTGAGCTGGGTATTCAGTTTTATGACGGTGTTTGTGATAAGTTTTGAGTGTATGCAGTTGTACACCGTGTCACTCAAAAACACCGCCACACCTGAAGTGCTGCTGCGCCAGTATTTGCGTGCGGGGCTTACTATTTTATGGGGACTTTCTTCTTTTGCGCTGATGTGGCTGGGCATGCGGCACCGTTACAAAACACTGCGCATTATTTCCATTACATTATTTGGCATTGCGCTGTTGAAATTGTTTTTATCAGACATTACAGATATTGGCCCTGGTGGAAAGATCGCAGCATTCATACTGCTGGGTGTTTTGCTGCTGGTGGTTTCGTTCATGTACCAGCGTCTTAAAAAAATATTGCTCGATGATAAAACGGAACAGTAAACTATTATTGGCCGCATTTTGTTGTGTGACTGCCCTTAAAATATATGCGCAGCATCCCGGTTATACGGCTGTGCTCGACAGTGTTAAAACCCCGGGATTTTACCAGCTGCATATTACCCCCGAACTGTCGGCCTGTTTAAAAACAGATTTGGCCGACCTGCGCATCAAAGATGACAGGGGAAATGAGGTTCCTTATATCACCCGTTCATTACTGCCCCTGTTCAACCAAACCGTTTTTAATGAATTCAAAATTTTGTCCAATCAACGGAATGACAGTGGCAACTCTGTGCTCGTTATTGAGAACGGGGGTTTGCCATTGAAAATTGGAAACCATCCGGCAAACACCATCAACGAAATTGTATTGTTTATCAAGAATACATCGGCCAGCCGCTACGCATCACTCAGCGGCAGCAACAATAGCAAAGAATGGTACAGTATTAACGACCGCTTCCTGCTGTCGAGAACCTACCAGGGCAGCAGGGATTATTTTGTAAGTGAGATTCAGTTTGAGGCTGCAGATTACAAATATTTCAAACTGGTTATTGACAATGAAAACTCAGACCCGCTGAACATCATCAAAGCAGGTTCTTATGCTGATATCGCTTTACAGCGGTTACCATCATTTTTAATCAACCCTGCAGCAAAAATTTCTCAAAAAGACAGTACAGACAAATTCAGTTACATCACTGTTGAGCAGCCCTTGCCTTTTCAAACAGATAAAATAGCCATTACAGCCGGCGGCGCAAGGTTTTTCAAAAGAAACGTGTTGCTCTATCTCCCCGAAAACGACAGCAGTCAGAAACCCATGTCCCCTGCAGCAGCATCATTTACTATTTCATCAGCAGGCTTGAATGAGTTTGCCGTTAAAAAATTCAGGTCAAAACTTTTTTATCTCGTTATTGAAAATGCCGACAACCCGCCGCTGCAGATAAGCGCTGTAACCTGCATGCAGGAACCTTTTTGTGCAGTTGCTTATTTTGAAAACAACAGGGCATATCATATTGAAATGGGTAACGACACCGCCATTGCACCAGTGTATGACCTGGCATTATTTAAAGACAGTATTGCTGCGGCGGTACCGGTAATTAAAGCAGGACCGGTGCAAAAAACAACAAGTGCTGCTGCAACAGTCAGAAACAATACAGGTAACAACCGGTGGTTATGGCCTTCTATAGCAGTGGCCCTGCTGGTGCTTGCATTGCTTACATTTAAACTGCTTGCAGAAATGAAGAAAAAAAACCTGTAAGCGGTTTATCTTTGCTGTATGTTCATTTATAACGTTACTTCCAAAATAGATCATTCCATCAGCGAAGCGTGGCTGCAATGGATACAGCAGGAACATATACCTGACATCATTGCCACCGGCTGTTTCAGCAAAGCAACGGTATTGCGTTTGCTGGAAGTGGACGACAGTGAAGGCCCCACGTATGCCATCCAGTACGCCGCAGAAAGCAAGGCTTCCTATAACCGCTACATAGAAAAATTTGCACCGGTAATGCGCCAGAAAGCCATTGACAAATGGGGCAATAAATTCATTGCATTCCGTTCTTTTATGCAGGTGGTTGAGTGATTTTTTTTGTTTTTCTTCAATGAAAAATTTCCGCAGATCTTTTGAAGGCATTGCCCCGTAAGGGTTTGGCTGTTTTTGAAATAACTTTTGCACAATTTGCGGTAATGCCGGATCGGCTGAAATGCTTGTTCCTTGCGCATTCCAGGCGTTTTTTACAGAATATTTCTTTTGTAAAAAAATTTTATTGCAAATAAAAACCTTCTATATTTGCCCCTCGTAAAAAACTTAAAAAATATATCATGAACAAAGCTGAATTAATAGCAAAGATTGCTGATGATGCCGGTGTTACTAAAACCCAGGCAAACGCTGCCTTAGATTCTTTTGTGGAAGCAGTTACTAAAACTTTAAAAGGTGGTGGTAAAGTTACCCTGGTTGGATTTGGAACTTTTGCAGTTTCTAAAAGGGCTGCACGTAACGGACGTAATCCCCAAACTGGTGCTGTAATCAAAATCAAAGCTAAAAAAGTAGCTAAGTTTAAAGCCGGTAAAGAACTGGCAGCAAAACTGTAACGCTGCAGTAACCTCATTAAAAAGCAAGGTTTTGTTACCTTGCTTTTTTTATAACAACCGATTTCTTTAAAACATTAAAACATTTTTTATGGGACGTGGTGATGTAAAAACCAAAAAAGGAAAAATTTTCAAAGGTTCTTTCGGCAAATCAAGGCCTGCAAAAGTTACCAAAAAAGCTGCTGCTAAAAAGAAAGCGTAATACAATTTATAATTAGGAATTAGGAATGGGGAATGAACAGATTTCCTTTAATTCGTAATTCCTAATTGATAATTCTCAATTATTACGGCGCCAGCCGCTCAATTTTCCAGCTGCCGTTATTTTGCTGTGTATATAAAATACGGTCGTGCATACGGCTGGGTCTTCCCTGCCAGAATTCTGCCTTAAACGGTTTTACCCGGTAACCGCCCCAATGCGGTGGTTTGGGTATATGACCGTGTTTGAAACGCTCTGCATAATATTCAAAAGTTTCTTTTAACCATGCCTTGCCTGCAACGGCCAGGCTTTGAGGTGATGCCCATGCACCAATCTTGCTGCCATCGGGCCTGCTGTTGAAATAAGCAATGCTTTCTTCGGTACTTATTTTTTCAGTAATACCGGTAATACGCACCTGCCGCTCCAGCTCTTTCCAGAAAAACACCAGGCATGCATTGGCATTATGCGCCAGCTCGCCGCCCTTGGCGCTGTTGTAATTGGTAAAAAAAACAAAACCGTTCTCATCATAACCTTTCAGCAGTACAATTCTTGCAGCGGGCATACCCTCCTTATCCACGGTAGCAAGTGTCATAGCATTCACTTCCAGTATATCGCTTTTCATGGCATCATCCCACCATTTATCAAACTGCTCTTTGGGTGTGGCGGCAGCTTCTGCCTCCGAAAACGACTGCAGTTTATAATCCTTTCTTATATCGGCTATGTTCATCCTGGTGCTTTTGCAGCAAAGGTCCGGCAAATAATATAAATAAAAAAGCATGCAGAGTTGCTGCATGCTTAGAATGTAGAATTATTTGAAGCATTATGACGGGTTGCCCGGTCCCGGTCCTGTATTTTTAGTTTTTTCTTCGATATCACTTTTCAGGCTGTCAAAACCGCTTTTTATGCTGTCTGACGGATTCCTGAAAAGATAGGCAGCCGCCAGAACTCCGACGGACGCCAATGCAGCGAGATAAAACCCGATACTTAAAAACGACATCCCTAAATCTGATGCGTCAATAAAATTCCATAACATTATTAAGGTAGCCAGTCCTCCGCAAACCAATGCGATAAACCAAAAGGACTTATCGAGATTTTTTGTCTGGTCGCCAAGATATGCTACCACTCCTGCAGCAGCAAAACACAAAAATACCACAATACCACTTCCATGCATGCCATTAACACTGCTTGACATTCCAAAAAAAGACACCCTCACCCATGGTAAAAACATTGACACCACGCCTGCAGCCGCCGCAATCAGGATAAACTTCCGTTGTTTGTTCATTGTTTGAAAATTCATAAGTTTAAGTTTTAGAAGAGTAAAATAGAAAACAGAAGGCAGGAATGCAACATTACTTATAAACAAAGCGCCGGTTATTATTCCTGTATATTTTCAAACGCGGTGAGCTTTTCCAAAAGAATGTCCCGCTCAAAACTGAGGTTTTCCACCTTGCTTTCCAGTTCGCCCACCTGTACGGCTATTCCCTGGAGCATATTGTTTTTTCTTTTGAGGGTGGCCAGTTCTTCCTGCAGGTCTTCCAGCTGGGTGCTGGTATACAGGTATTGCTGTTTGAGGTTGGTATACTGGTGCAGCAGCTGCACACTGTCTACCAGTTCCTGCTGCAGTTCCATTTCCCTGCTTTCGGCGCCGGCGGTTTTGCGTTGCTGTTTACCAAGTTGGTTTTGCATAAAAGCCATTTCTTCCAGCCTTAGGTCCAGCTGGCTGCGCAGGGCAGCGGCCCCGGCGGCCTGTTCCCGCAGCAGCTCCAGTTCTTCTTCCCGCAGGGAGAGTATTTCTTCCAGCTCCTTTACCTGGGCCTGCAGGGCCTCATTTTCGGAGATGATTTGCTGTATTTGCTGCTGACTTAGCATTATGCCATCAAATTTACCCAAAACCGCCGGGTTTTTGTATCTTAAGAACAATAAATGATTGCCGGGCAGCGTAAATGAATCTCGGGGTATCTTTTAACAAATGCCCTGTTTAAACCACATCAGTTTTGACGGAAGAAGAACTCATACGGGGATGTATAAGGGAGGATGCCACCTGCCAGCGGGAGGTGTTTAACCGTTACGCCAGCCGTATGCTGGGTGTGTGTCACCGCTATGCCCGTACCGCAGCCGATGCCGAGGATATATTACAGGATGCTTTTATAAAGGTATTTGATAAAATACACCAGTTTAAGTTTGAAGGCAGTTTTGAAGGATGGATACGGCGTATTATTGTGAACACCGCCTTAAAAAAATATTCATTGCGGCGGTACGAAAAAGAAGTGGTGGGATATGAAGTAAAGGATAAGGATGAAAGCGGCATGGAACCATCGGCCTATGCCCACCTGACACAGAAAGAAATTTTAGAACTGATCAATAATTTACCCGACGGATACAGGCTGATATTTAACCTGTATGTTATGGAAGGGTTTCAGCATGAGGAAATAGCGGAGATGCTGGGCATACAGCCCGGTACCAGCCGCAGCCAGTTGGTAAAAGCCCGTACCATGCTGCAAAAACAAATTACCGAACTGCAAAAAATTGCGGTATGAATTATAACCAGCGGTTTGACGAACATATTAAGGACCAGTTCCTGGACTATACACCACCGGTGCATCCCCGCATTTGGGAAAATATAGTACAGGAAAGAGAGAAGAAACGCCCGGCAGGTTTTTGGATCAGCTTCTTTAACAGGCGTACCATTGTATTAGTGGCAGCCCTGCTGCTTGCCGCAGGTGGTGGTGCATATTTATTATTACGCAATACAGCTGGTAACAATGCTGCCGATACAGCAACCGCAAACGGAGCCCCGCAACCTGACGCAGCTGCTGTGGCTTCCGTAAACACCACAACTGCTGATAATACTACTAATAACAGTCCAACAACTGCCGGCGCTGGTATTGCAACAACCAATTCCGGCAGCCAGCCTGCTCAAACTGAAACAAATGGCAGCCCGGCCAATACCACCAGCGGCTCAAACAATAATAATATTTCAACCAATATCCCTGCCGTAAACCAGGCAAACGGGAATGATAATAATACAGCTCCCTTCTTCGGCAGCAGCAATACAAAGAAACAGCGCAATGATGCGAAACAAAAAATAAGCATCAAAAACGGGCTGGCAGTGGAAGATGCGGACGAGAACAGCGGCAATACCGGGGAAGCATACCAGTTACCATTCATGTTTTTTACCGCAGAAAAGAACAACACTGCAAAAGCAGTGTCTGCATTACGCAAACGCAGTTTCTTCAACATTACAGAACCAGGCTGCCCCACCATTGAAAAAAATGCGGCGGGCAATAAAACATATGTTGAGTTATATGCCGGACCTGATTATGCATTCCGCAGTATGAGCGATACCGGCAACTCGGCCTACCTGCAAAAAAGAAAGGAAAGCACCAAATTTTCTTCTGCCTTCAGTGCGGGCATCCGTTATACAAAAGTGTTCAGTAATGGCATCAGTTTCCGCACCGGTATCAACTACAGCCAGATCAACGAAAAATTCACTTACAGCGAAGGCAATATTGTACAGGTGGTGTATATCATTAACAATGCCGGTGATACCATTGGCAGTTATATGACATCGGGCACCCGTTATAAAACCACGCAAAATAAATTCCGCACCATTGATGTGCCGCTGGTGCTGGGTTACGAACTGGGCAATGGCAGGCTGCACGCCAATATCAACGCCGGTGTAATTGTAAATGCCTACAGCTGGCAAAAAGGTGAGGTGCTCGACAGCAATTATAAACCCATTAACATCACCACGGGCAAATCAAATTCACAATACCAGTTTAAAACAAATATCGGCGTTGGATTTACAGGCGGTGTGTCGGTATATTATAAACTGAACGAAAGATGGCACCTGCTTGCGGAACCTTATTTCCGTTATAACCTTACACCGGCCAGTAAAGAAGCCATCACCTTTAAACAAAAATACAATACAGCCGGGCTGCATATTGGAGTGAGATATGATTTGAAATAGCAGGCAGCGCAATAAAAACTTACAGCATCTTACCTGTACAAACCATTTAGTTTGACCATGAACAAAAAAATAACATACTTAATACTTATTGCCGGGACGCTGTTATTCAGTTCCTGCCAAAAGAATATTGATGTGTTTGTACCTGATGGAACCACCGGGCCCGATACGACCTGGTATGCCACTGTTAGCAGCAGCATGCCTGTTGCCGCATTGCAAACCAGTTTGCTGATAGAACCCACCAGGGACAGTATTGAAATCAGTTCTGCCAATTTTACCTACTTAACCACTTCTTCAGGTATCCAGTGCGATTTCCCTCCCCTTTGCTGTGCAACCGCAGCAGGCACGCTGGTAACAGGAAGGGTGCAGGTAGAACTGTTTGTGATAAAGAAGAAAGGTGATATGGTGCTGATGAACAAACCCACCACATCCAATGGCAATTTGCTGGTAAGTGCCGGTGAGATCTTTGTACGCCTTTTAAAAAACGGTCAGGAAGTGAACCTAGTGCCGGGAGCCAGAATCACCATACGTTATACCGACCTGCCGGTAAATACTTCCATGAAATTATTTTACGGGGAAGAACTGGCAAACGGACAGTTTAACTGGACACCGAATGCCGATACAGCCAATGTGCTTGGCATGAACACGCAGGTGTACGAAATAACCACCAAACGCCTGCACTGGATCAATGTGGATGCTCTTTATGACACTACCGGCATTACCCGCTCTACTGTAAGTGTGAAGCTTCCTTCCAACTATACCAATGCCAATACCACCGCGTTTGTGGTGTTTAAAGACATGCGTTCGGTGGTGCGGATGAATCCTGATCTCCCGGAGAAACGTTTTATCACTGGTAAAATGCCTGCGGGCAAGGCTGCCTATATTGTTGTTCTTTCAAAACAGGGCAACGATTATTTTATGGCAAAAGAAAGCATTACCACCGGGGTGAATGTAACCACCAATGGCAACCAGCCATTTTCACTTACCCCTGTTAAAACCGCACTGGCCGATATTAAAGCCTGGCTGGCCACACTATAAACCTTGGAAACTTGCAATAGAAAAAGCGTCTTGAAAAGATCAAGACGCTTTTATTATTTTATAGAGAAGTAAAGTTTTTAAAACATGGAGTAATTAAGGATATTAAGTTATGGTTGTTCTTAACGCCTTAAGGTTTCATCAGCTCACCAAAGTTCCTACCTGCTCGCCCTGGGCTACTTTCAACAGGTTGCCGGGTTTGTTCATGTCAAATACAATAATGGGCAGTTTGTTTTCCATGCAAAGGGTGAATGCGGTCATGTCCATCACCTTTAAATTCTTTTGAATGCACTCGCTGTAAGAAATGGTTTCGTATTTGGTGGCTGTTTTATCTTTTTCAGGATCGGCTGTGTAAATACCATCCACCCTGGTGCCTTTTAAAATAACATCGGCCTTAATTTCAATAGCCCTTAATGAACCAGCAGTATCAGTTGTAAAATACGGGTTACCGGTGCCGGCACCAAATATCACCACACGGTGTTTTTCCAGGTGACGCATGGCCCTGCGGCGGATATAAGGTTCGGCGATCTGTTCCATTTTAATGGCGCTTTGCAGCCTGGTGTACACACCGGCTTTTTCAAGCCCGGCCTGCAATGCCATGCCGTTGATCACCGTGGCCAGCATACCCATATAATCGCCATGCGCCCTTTCAATACCGGTGTCTGCCTCATTCATGCCACGGTAAATATTACCACCGCCAATTACAATAGCCACTTCCGCACCGGCTTCCACCACCATTTTTACATCTTTTGCGTATTGTGCAATGATATTAATGTCCAGTGGTTCATACCCATCGTTGCTTTTTCCCATCAGTGCTTCGCCGGAAAGTTTCAGCAGTATCCGTTTGTATTTAAGGCTCATCTGTAAAATTTTATGCGAAGATAACAGTTCTGCTTTTTAAAATCAGCGCTGCAAAATTTTTACTCTATGCTTTTAAGCGTAATGCCCCAGTCGAACTGCATCTTTATGATCAGCGGGTTTTGGGCATCGTTCAGTATCCACAGCTGGTGGTCGCCACCGGTATTTTTTACATGAAGTGTATTCACATACTTAGGAACGCCCTTCACAATTATTTTTTCTTCAAACGCATCTTCATCCCAGCCTGCATCAGCATTATTGGGCACTACGGCAAAGTCTTCTTCCCCGTAACCTGCATCCATTTTTGCGGTACCCTTTGTCAGCAGGTCATTGATCACCGCCTTGCTCACCCACACCGTTGTTTTATCGTTCATCACCGTATTTTTCATTGCGGCGCTAAAGCGGTTGTTTTGTGTAATGGCGGTGGCCATGGCTTCTTTTGTAAGACTGATATGGCCCTTCATATCTTCACCGCTGCTCATGCTCCAGTCAAATTCCATTCCGTCATCTGTATTTCCCTTAATATTGCTCACTTCAAAATCGTAGTTGTTACCCGAGAAATCAACTGCCCACACAGCTGTTTTAATATCACCGGTAGCAGGCGTGGCAAAATAGGCCGGGCATTTATAGCGGTAACGTAAAAACGCATACATGCTGTCGGCAGCAATGATTCCTTCAGTTTCGGTACAGGCTTCAGCGGCTTTACCGCCATCCGATAACATCTTTGCCTTTGCCAGGCGTACATCCATATTATCAGGATACAGCTTCAGCAGTTCATCATATTTTTCAACCGCCTTTTCATAATTTTTATTGTAGCGGTATATAAAAGCATAAGCATCGATGATATCACCGTCGCCGGGGAATTTTTTATACAGCACATCTATCAGCGATACCGCTTTATCATGCTGCTTATTAAAAGCCAGCTCCTTTGCATAAAAAGGCGACAGCAACTGCTGCTCCACATCATTGCGCAACCGTTTATTCATCTCCTCCATTACCGGCAATGATTGTTCATGCTGTTTCTGGTCGCTGTAAATACCCGCTTTTGCAAAATAGCCCCATGGTCCGTCGGGCACCAGCTTAATGGCTTCATCAGCGCATAATATCCCTGAAGTAAGCAGTGCAGTATCGGGCACCTGGAAAGCCATGATGGCGAGGTATTTTGCAGCCGTATCGGCAGGCTTGAAGAAATTTTTCACCTGCGAAAAACCTGCGGCGTATTGTTTTAATGCCACATGGCTTACGGCTTTTTGCATGGTAACCTGTGTATCGGCAGGATTCTTTGCAAGATATTGCGCCGCCTTTGCGATCACCGCCTTATAATCATCATTGCGGAAAAGACTCCTGATATCAGCCTTCATTTTTTTATAATCGGGTTGCTTAACAGCTGTGGCAGCCTTAGCCATGGGTTTGGTTGTTTTATTTTTTGCAGGCTGTGCCGTGAGGGAAAGTGAAAAAACAAGGCAGCCCAGTATTGTTACCAGGCGGAAAATTGTATGCATACGAATAGTTTTATGTGTAAATATGCGTTTTTTAACTGCCATTACCACTACCCTTTGAAGGGTATTTTACAGACAGTGCGGTTCGGCCGTTTATTTTTAGTAAAGTATCTTTACAGCCTTTATTTGATTAAGGCATGAACAAGGCATTACAGCAACTGAAAAACCAGCTAACTGGCGATCTTTTTTTTGACAACACCATGCGTACCCTGTACGCCACCGACGCCAGTGCTTACCGTGAGCTGCCACTGGCGGTGGCCATTCCTAAAACAACAGATGATATAAAGCAACTGGTGGTATTTGCCCATGCCAATAAAACATCGCTGATACCACGTACGGCCGGCACTTCACGTGCCGGGCAGGTGGTGGGTAATGGCATTGTGGTGGATGTATCAAAATATTTTACCCAAATTATTGAACTCAATAAGGAAGAGTACTGGGTTCGTGTGCAGCCGGGTGTTATACGGGATGAACTCAACATGTTCTTAAAACCGCACGGGCTCTTCTTCGGTCCCGAAACTTCCACCGCCAACCGTGCCATGATCGGCGGTATGGTGGGCAATAACAGCTGTGGCAGCAATTCGGTGGTATACCGCAGTACAAGGGAACATACACTGGAAATAAAAGCCATATTAAGTGATGGCAGCGAAGCAGAATTTAAAACCATTGGCCTGGATGATTTTCATGCCAAATGCGAAGGCGATACGCTGGAAGCGGCCATCTATAAAAAAACAAGAAGCCTGTTAAGCGATTACCATACACAGCAAGAGATACGGAAGGAGTTTCCCAAAAAATCGGTGGAACGAAGGAATACCGGTTATGCAGTGGACCTGCTAATTGAATCGGCGCCATTCAATGCCGGCGGCAATGATTTTAATTTTTGCCAGCTCATCGCCGGCAGCGAAGGCACACTGGCCTTTATTACAGAAATAAAACTGAACGTGGTGCCGCTGCCACCCAAAGAAACGGGTTTGCTATGTGTGCATTTCAACAGCATTGACGAAAGCCTGCGGGCGAATATCATTGCCATGAAATACAAACCCAGCGCCAGCGAACTCATCGATCATTATATTTTAGAATGCACCAAGGATAATATTGAACAGCGCAAGAACCGTTTTTTTGTGCAGGGTGATCCCGGTGCCATTTTAGTAATTGAATTTTGCCGCGAAACAAGGGAAGAGATCACGGCCATGGCAAAACTGGTGGAAGATGATATGCGTGCGGCAGGCCTGGGCTATCACTTTCCGTTATTGTTTGGGGCCGACAGTAAAAAAATATGGACGCTGCGTAAAGCGGGGCTTGGCCTGTTAAGTAATTTACCCGGCGATGAAAAAGCGGTTCCGGTAATTGAAGATACCGCGGTGGATGTGGATGATCTGCCCGCATACATTCGTGATTTTAATGAGATACTGAAAAAACACAACCTGTACAGCGTGCACTATGCGCATGCGGGCAGCGGCGAAATACATTTGCGTCCCATCATCAACTTAAAAACCGAAGAAGGCAACCGTTTGTTCAGGACCATTGCAGAAGAGATTGCCACACTGGTAAAAAAATACAATGGTTCATTAAGTGGTGAGCATGGCGATGGAAGGCTGCGGGGAGAATTCATCAAACAAATGGTGGGCGACAAGAACTATGCGCTGCTGAAAGAAATTAAAAAAGTCTGGGATCCTGGAAATATTTTCAACCCCAATAAAATTGTGGATACGCCCGGCATGAATACCATGCTGCGTTATGTGCCGGGGCAGCAAACACCCGAGTTCAAAACACATTTTCGTTTCAATAACCAAAATGTATTGCAACATGCCGAGCAGTGCAATGGCAGTGGCGACTGCCGTAAAACTGCTTTAAGCGGTGGTACCATGTGCCCCAGCTATATGGCTACCAAAAATGAAAAAGATACCACCCGGGCAAGGGCCAATATACTGCGTGAGTTTTTAACCAACAGCGACAAACTGAACCGCTACGATCATAAAGAAATTTATGAAGTGATGGATTTGTGTTTAAGCTGCAAGGGCTGCAAAAGTGAATGCCCCAGCAATGTGGATGTAGCCAAATTGAAAGCAGAATTCTTACAGCATTATTACGATGCCAACGGTGTGCCTTTCCGCAGCAAGCTTATTGCCAACTTTACCGCCTCAGCAAAACTGGGTGCGATAATGCCGGGGCTGTACAATTTTGCTGTAACAAACAGTGTAATTGGCGGCACCATTAAAAAACTGAGTGGCTTTGCAACGAAGAGAAGCATGCCCACAATGTACAAGACCACGCTGGAGAAATGGTTCAAGGACCGGCAACAGACGGCAGGCGACAGACAACGGTCAACGGTCAACGGCCAAATATCAACCATCAACCTCTTCTGCGACGAATTTACCAACTACAACGATACTGCCATTGGTATTACAACCGTGGAGCTGTTAAAAAAATTGGGTTATGCAATAAGTATTCCGCAGCATTTAGAAAGCGGCCGTACCTGGCTCAGCAAGGGTTTGGTGCGTAAGGCAAAAGAGATTATCAATAAAAATATTGAGCTGCTGTATCCGGTGGTGAATGAAAACAATCCGCTGGTAGGCGTGGAGCCTTCGGCCATTTTAACTTTCAGGGATGAATATATTGACCTTGCAACAGATGAAAATTTAGCCAAAGCAAAGGAACTGGCCAAACATGTGTACACCGTGGAAGAATTTATAGCAAAAGAGTTTGCGGCGGGTAAGATCGGTCAGTCATTATTCACATCAGCACCGCAAAAAATAAAATTGCACGGGCATTGCCAGCAAAAATCGCTCAGTGGAACGGGAGCTACAGTGAGCATGCTGTCTATCCCCGAAAACTATTCAGTAGAAACCATCCCCAGCGGTTGTTGTGGTATGGCAGGCAGCTTTGGTTACGAGAAAGAGCATTATGATATCAGCATGCAGATTGGAGAGCTGGTACTATTTCCCGCAGTGCGAAATGCTACTGCCGGAACCATTATTGCGGCTCCCGGCACCAGCTGCCGACACCAGATAAAAGATGGCACAGGTGCAAAAGCAAAACACCCGGTGGAGATATTGTTTGAGGCGCTGAAATAAAAAACAGGCGGCTGTTTTCTATTTAAACATCAGTGCCCCCACCAAACCTGCTGCATACTTTTCTTCCAGCACTAATTTGGTATCGTTGGTGAGCATGTAAATGATCAGCATGCCGGTTTGTTCCTTATAAAAAGAAAAACAGGAACAGGTACTGAAGTCTGAACACATAAAATCACCCGTTTTAAAAGCGGCAGAATAACCACCGCTGGCTTTATATACAGCTGCAACGGTTTGTTGCTGATACGGCTTCAACTGTATTCCGGGATAACCAGCCTTTATTTTAGCCGCTTCATAAAACAAATAATTGGATGACAGGGCTGCAGCAGCACTGTCTTTTACAGAAGGCAACAGCCTGTACCGGTATTCCATTTTTCCATCGGCGGATGCAATGGCATAATCATATTGTTTTGCAATGGTACTGTCAAGCCTGACCGTATTAAAATTATCACGGATCATTGCAGGAGAAAACTGCAGGCCCATTAAACCACATTGCTTCGAAAATTCCTGGGTGGATAACTGGGCCGTTACAGCGTTACAAAAAAATGCTGCGGCTATAGATAAAACCATCTTCATCATATACATCGTTTTATACCGGCGTTTTATTTATCCAGACCCACCACCAGTGTGGCCATCGCACCAAAAGCATTGTAAGAAGATTTGGTTGCTCCTGTATAATTTTTAAGCCTTGTATCAAAAATATCGTTGTTATAAAATTCGTATTTGGACAAACCCAGTGCGTAAAAAGCAGTGAGTTTAAAGCCGGAATATTCCCCTGCTTTAAAAGGAAAGAAAAAACCTGCTTTAGGCTTTACGGCAAAAACATAGCCTTTAAAAGGGTTACTGCTTTCGGGTGATGATTCAAATACACCGGAAGCCGCACCCACCTGTTCCAGCTTGCCATCGTTGCTTACAACACCCATATCAAAACCTGCAAAGAAAGGGCCACCCACATAATTGCTGTAGCCAAAATGTATATCAAATATTTTGTTGCTTAAAGATGCGGTGACTGTGTTAGATGCATTGCTGCTTTTTTTACGCAATCCTGCTGCAAGCCCGGCACCGGCTTCCAGTTCGGAGTTACCGCTTCTGAATGAAAATGCAAAACTGCCGCCGGCATGGGTGGTGGGTTTGAATGAACCGCTTAAGCCGAGTTTGGTGCTGATGCTGTTAATGTAATCATCAAACTGTGTGCGTGCAGGGCTGAGATAATACACACCAATGTTTAAAGCTTTGCCTTCGATGGAAACTGTTTTTTTCTGACCAAAACCGGCAAACGTTATTAAGGCGAGAAAGGAAAATAGAACAGGTTGTTTCATAAATGACTTTTTATGGTATAAAAGTCATTTTAAATTTTACCGCGGGCAATACCCCCTGTGAGGCATTTTACATCAGTTCCATTTCCAGAAGCGGCCAAACAAACCGATATAAGTACCCGACTGCAGTATACTGGCAACAGACAGTGTTGTACCGTCGGATGTTTTTAAACCGGTAGTTTTCGCTTTTCCTGTTACAGTGTAAGTACAAATATTCATGATGGGCACTAACAGTTTTATTTTTGATTCGCTGATGTTAACATGGCCGCTGTCTGCATATATTGCTGTTAACTGCTTTTCCAGTTTTTGCTTTGATGGAACAGTGAATGCTGCAACAATAACAGCAATAAGAAAGACAGCAGTGAGCCAGCCGGATATTTTTTTCATCACGCAATAATTTATGGGTAAATCAAATCCATTTATTTTTTAAACTTATCTGCAGCGCTTCCACCTTACTGCTTACATGCAGTTTGGCATAAATATTTTTCATGTGCTGCCGTACAGTGTGTTTGCTCAAAAATAATTGTTCAGCAATTTGTACATACTCCTTCCCTTCCATACTGCATTTTAAAATTTGTTTTTCACGGTCAGACAAAGGCTCTGCGCCCTTTTTTACTCCTGCCTGTTCTGCAACAGGCACTCCCGGCAAAGAGGTGAGCCATTTCCACGCTTTGCGTGCAATGCCCGGGCTCATGGGTGCACCTGCATCTTCATACACCTGGTACACCGCGTCGATAATATTTTGTGCGGTTTCTTCTTTTAGCAAATAACCGTGTGCGCCCGCTTTGATGGCTTCAAATACCTTTTCATCATCATCAAAAACCGTGAGCATGATATATTTCACCGAGGGATATAAAGGAGCAGAACGCTGTATGGTTTCAATGCCGTTCAGTTCATTCATTTCAATATCCATCAGCACCACATCGGGTTGGGGTGCTGCGGTCTTCATCAGTTTTAAAAACTCAGCCCCGTCTCCTGCTTCCATAATCACCCTGATATCATTTTCTACAGAAGCCAGTTTTTCCTTCAGGGAGTTTCTTAAGTAGGCTTTATCGTCAACAATACCGATTAACATACTGCAAAATTATTAGTGCATAAAAAGCGGGCAATACCCCCTGTGAGGTATTTGATTCTATATTGAAATAATTACCGAAGTTCCTTTACCTGGTATTGGTTGCAGCTGCAATAACGCATGAATGGCTGCAGCACGCTGCTGCATGTTTTTTAAGCCATAATGTTCATCCCCGTTAACAGCAGCTATATCAAACCCCCTGCCTGCATCTGCAATGGTTATCTTGAAAATGCCAGCAGTGGACATTCCTTTGAGATCCAGTACCGGGCTGCCCGAATATTTGCATGCATTGGTAACCGCTTCCTGGCAAATGCGGAACAGTTGCAGGGCTTCATTGGAATTCAGTTGTCTGTTGCCGGTAAAGTTTTCCTCCACCTTTAGTTGCATGCCCGGGTACGATTGCAGGTAGCGCTGAGAATAATCCACCAGTTTATCAAAGAATTCCTGTACGGTTACCTGTTCTTTATTGAGTATCCAGATGGTTTCACGCAGGGTTTGCAGCAACAGCTTTGAAGTGGCCTTGGTTTTTTCAATATTACTTTCGATATCCTGCTGCTTGCGGAAATTGATATCCAGCGTTTCAATATTGTTGCTCAGCAATGCCATTTGTGACCCCAGGTTATCATGCAGGTCGCGGCGCAGCCGTTCCTTTTCATCCTGTACCTGCGAGAGCAGCTGCATTTTTTGCCTGGTGGTTTTTTTCTGGTAAAAGTTATAGAATAACAGGCCCCCGATACTGAACAGGCCAATGACTGCCAGTATATATACCTGCATTTCTTTATTGGCTTTTACGATAGCCAGTTTTTTTTCATGCTCCGCTTCTGCTGTCTTAAATTTCGCTTCTGCTTCTCCCAGCTTATCGTTAAGATCATTATTATAGCGCCTTAATAAAATGCCTGCCGCCTCTGTTTTAAATTCGTACGATTCCTTGTACCGCCCCGCCGCGTATAAATTCATGGAATGAAAATCAAGTGCCGTGCGTATCATGTCCAGCTTTGCCACCTTCCTGGCAATAACCAGGGCTTCGCTGCTTACCTGTAATGCCTCATTGTATTTTTTTTGTTTTACCAGCACATCAGAGGTAAACATCAGCGCTTCAGCAAGGTTAGCCGAATCTTTTGCCTGCCTGCTTTTTTCTGTTACATCGGCATAGGCTTTTAAAGCCTGGTCAAGCCGGTTGGTACGTTCGTACAAGGTGGCCAGTAACCTGGAGTGGAGCCTGCCCAGTGCATCGTTCTGTGTTTTATTGGCGATACTGAGCTTTACAGATTGCTGCAAATATTTTTCTGCCCGGTCGTAATGATCAGGACCTTCCAGGTATACCGAGCCAAGGTTATGATAACATTGTTCCAGCAATAAATTAAACCGGGAGGCCTCACTTATTGCAATACATTTTTGCCAGTACTGGATGGCTTTCTCCTTATCGGGAATATGATAATAGGTATTGCCAATGAGTTTATAAACAGTGGCTTCGGCCAGCGTATTGTTCGCTGCGTGTGCAGCAGCCACCTGCTGCTGGCAGTAGTTCAGGCAAATATCCCACTGCTGCAACTCCTGGTATTTATGCACTAAAACCGTTTGCAGCGCCAGCCTGTCATCCGGGGCCAGGTCGTCTTTCTTAAGGCGGACAAGCAGGGTTGTTACGGCCGCATTATTATCACCAGTTGCCTCCAGTTGTTGTACCAGTGTGGCAACAGCACCTGTTTGTGCCACCAAAAAAAAGGTTTGCAGCAACGCTATAAAAAAAAGACATACAGTTTTTTTCATCCGGCTGTTTGTTCCCGAAAGGTAGATTTTAAAACCAAATAATTGAAAGTAAAAAAAAGCCGCTGCTGCAAAATACCCGCTGCAGGGTATCTACATACACTAAGGGACAAGGTAAATGGTAGAAAAACAAGATTATAGCATTATTAATGTGCGGTATCTTTCTTATCTAAAGATATGGGCTTTGGTGGGGAAGGTGTTAGCTTCTTTATTTGCCCTTGTTGTTGGTTATTTTGTGGGGCATTATTGTTTTTAATTGGGGCATTGCACCCGTACCTTCCAATTAATATCCCTAAAATTAATGGAGTTATCATTTTTATAAAATCATATAGTATAATTCTTTTTTTAGGGAACTCGCCTTTTTCATCTTTCTTTTTTTCTTCGGCCTCCCATGCTAAATATTGTTTATGGCCGCCCAAATTTTTAGCTTTTATACCCTTTTCGGTAAGCATGTCGTATGGCACACTATGTTCTACTATTTCTATATATTTCTCTTGCAACAAAAAATCTCTAAATATCATGTTTTTACCAATAGCTAATGCGCTTATTTCTTGTGCTGTTTCTATTGTGTATTTTTCATAAACACCTGCTAATAAATCACCCGAACGCATAAAACTGTATAGAGATATGCGTTTATATGGTGGTATTTTTAGCAGAATTAAGTCTGCGAATATGTATTGCGCTTCAGTTAATTCCATAGATAAGTAGTTTTATTTTAAAGATAGGCAAAAAAAGTATAAATAATATTAGGCACTATGTTGGACAAGTATTATCTTAGTGTTCTAAACAAAAAGTTATGGTACAGAACTTAAAAGATTTGATGGCTAAGTTTTCAGATGAACAAGTATGCAGGAACTTTTTAGTGCAGCAGCGTTGGGGTGGTGCGCCTGTATGTCCTTACTGTGGCAGTGGGAAATGGTACAGCATTGAAGGCGGTAAAAGGTTTAAATGTGGTAATAGTGAGTGCTATAAAAAATACAGTGTAACAGTGGGTACAGTATTCCACGCAAGCAATATACCGCTGTCAACGTGGTTTCCGGCTATGTACATTATACTGGCACATAAGAAGGGTATCAGCAGCGTACAATTAGCCAAAGATTTAGGGGTAACACAAAAAACCGCATGGTTTATGCTGCATAGGATAAGGCAAAGTTTAATTGAAAAAAACAGCCCTATTTTATCCAATGTGGTGGAAGTTGACGAAACATTTATGGGAGGCAAAAACGGCAATAAGTCATTAAAGAAACGGGCTGAAATAAAAGCCAAAGGAATAAAGGGCTACATGGATAAGACACCAATAATGGGAATGATAGAGAGAGGCGGTAAAGTAAAAGCCAGCGTTGTTCCAGCGGTAAATCAGGTAACGTTACAGCCAATGGTGATAAACAATGTAACCAATGATTCAACCGTAATCACAGATAACTTTTGGGGTTATCGTGGATTAGATAAGCACTTCAAACAGCACGACGTAATCAACCACACATACAACGAATATGTAAACGGAGAAATCCACACAAACACAATAGAAGGCTTTTGGAGCCTGTTAAAACGTGGTATCTATGGTATATATCATCAGGTAAGCCCAAAGCATTTACAGCGTTACGTGGATGAATTTGCATACAGGTATAACAGCAGAAATTTAAAAGACGGATGCCGTTTTGAAGTATCTTTACAAAGCATTGAGGGTACATTACCCTATAAACAATTAGTCTATGGCAAAAGCAACCAAAACAGCCAAACCAAAAAAGAAACGGGCAAATAAATACGATGAAAAATTAGTCCTTACGGGTTCTTTTGAGAACTTAGTAAAGGAACTGGTTACACCAGTTAAAAAGCCTAAAAAGTAAAGAATTAAAATATAGTTCTGTGGCCATGCTCTAATTGCATGGCTTTTTTGTTTAATTTAGTCTATATGAAATTTACATCTTTACAAAATAATGGGCATGGTAGCCAACACGCACCTGTAACATTGGATACTGTAAAAAGATACAGTGATTTAGTATTTGAAAATCTACATTCGTTCACAAGTTGGAAGGAGAAACAGGGAGATAAAACAATACTTCACGCTAATTGGAAACACTTTGTAATGTTTCATGGTGTGGAAGTGTACAATTTTAATTCAAGCGTACATTGTTATATTGAAGAAGAAGAAATAAAAGCAAATGAAGAACAATGCAGTGATATAATAGATAAGACGCACGAAGATTTGCGTACCGAATGGGAAAAGCACAGAGTTGCGGAAGTTAATTTCTTTCCTTCTCTTTTGCCTCTGTCCACTGAAGAAAAGCCTCTTTTTGTTGCCCATCTAATGAAAACTTTGAACGGGGAATAATTCCTGTTGTATTATAATTTATAGCATTTGCCGGTTTTTCTACGGGGCAATTTTTGCTATTTTCAATTTCATCTTTAATTAGGTATTGGTAATTTTCCGGCTCAATCAATATATAACTACCAATAGACACTTTTAATGCCTTTAGTACTTTATACGCAAAATTATCCCACAACGTATATAAATACCCGCTGCAGGGTATTACAGTAACGTATGGCCGTTATTAATTTCATAGCATCAAATCACACAAACCCTTTTTATGAATAACGTAAAAAACTGGATGAGCTGGGAAGGTGGTATTGACCTGGCAGCGGTAACAGCTCCCAACCTGCAAATGCCCAATGTAATTGTACACCTTGGCCGTATGGTAAACACACCGGTGGGCAATGCCCCCAGTGGCATGATCTTCTGGCAACCTGATACCAATGCCGCACCGCTGGTGTTTGGTTTTGTAGGCACCGATGCCGAAGTGGGTGCATACTTCGGTCCGCATATTTTTGCCGGCACTCCTTTTGAAACCGCCCCGGTACTGGATGCTGCCATTGAAATACAGATCAACACAAACCACGCGTATGCAAGATGCGTGACCGGCGGCTATACTTTTGAAGTGGAGATGAATGATTTTTCGGCACCATATCTGATCAACCGTGCGCCTGCGGCCATGCCCCCATTTTACCAGCAGGGCGTGGAGATGCATGCAGGCAAGGCTTCGTTAAAAGTAAACGGACAATCCATCAATATCATTATACCTCCCGTTGGCATCAGCGGCGGCCCTGCTGCAGTTGTATCGCCCAATGGTGTATATGCCCGTTAAACCCTGACCTATAAACCGGGGGCAGCCAATACTGCTCCCTCTTTTATGAAAAAATATATATTGTGTATATACAGCTGCTGCATTATTGCTGTTGCAACCGCACAGCTTACAAAAGAACAGGAAGGCATAAAACAAACCTTCTTCAGCTTTCTGCGGTTTTATAAAAACAACGAAAAAAAATTCAATGCCTTCCGGCTGTACCGCGGCAAGGGAAAAGACAACAGCCCGCCTTACCATATCCAGTGGAAGGAAGCAGAAAAATATTTCAGCTACTTGAGAACATCGGTGCCCTACGTGGGTGAAGCGTATATAAAAGCGGAAAAAGAACATTTCAAATATTACGACAGCTGCTTTAAAGCTGAACCCGCTGAAGAAATACCTGCCGGTTTTGATTACGACCGCTGGGCCGGCGGGCAGGAAGAGATTACCTATACCATCCAATGGTACACTTCTCCTAAAAATAAATACATCGTAACCATCAAAGGCAATACGGCCCAGTTAAAAATTGGCAGTGAGCCGGTGGAAGGCGAAGATGAGAACAACCGCTACTGGAGCATCGTTCCCTTTGTAAAGGAAAAGGGCAAGTGGGTGATGGCCGACAATATTTACCCCGCCGATGAAACTGCAACCAGCCAGTAAACCTCATATAAAATAACCTTTCCTTAACCCGCAACGCAAAAAATAAATTTCAGCATTTGAAATAATTTTCTATTTTTGTTTAGTTGCATAAACAACTATATGCCAAACAACCAATTTAAGAAAGGAGAATTATACAGCTTTATCACGGGCAAGGCAAGTACCGCCATTGCAAGAAGGCTGCAGAAGAATTTTAAACAGGCCTCCATTGACATCACCGTTGAACAATGGAGTGTGCTGTATCATTTATGGAAGAGTGATGGCATGAACCAGCAGGAATTGTGCAATGCCACTTTCAGGGATAAGCCCAGTATTACAAGACTGGTAGACAACCTGGAAAAACTGAAACTGGTAAAACGCAATGCTTCCAAGCAGGACAGGAGGATGAACCTGATTGTACTGACCGAAGAGGGAAAAGAACTGGAAGAACAATGCATGAGTGTTGCCAATACCACGCTGAACGAAGCACTGGATGGTGTTACCAACGGGCAAATTGAAATTGCCAAGGAAGTGCTGGCGATGGTGTATGAGAATTTGAAGTAGTTCATGGTTCATGGCTGATAGTTCATAGTAAGAACAGCAGCAAGACCATGAACAATGAACCATTACCCATGAACCATCAGCCATCAACCATGAACAAAAAAAGTAAAAACGTTTTGCAATGAATACAACAACATCCACCACTCCCCTTAAAGGCGGCGAATGGTTAATTAAAGAAAGTAATGCTTTTGAAACTTTCACACCCGAAGACTTTAACGAGGAACAGCGGATGGTGAAAGACATGTGCCTGCAATTTTTAGATGCAGAAGTACTGCCCATTGTGGACCGTATTGATAAAATGGAACCCGGCCTCATGCCATCGCTGATGGTAAAAGCGGGTGAACAGGGATTGCTGGGTGCTTCCATACCCGAAGCCCTGGGCGGACTGGGAAAAGATTTTGTAACAGCCACACTGGTGAATGAAGGCCTGGGCGGCGGTTACTCTTTCAGTGTTGCGGTGGCCGCTCATACCGGCATTGGCACATTGCCCATTTTATATTTTGGCACCGAAGCACAAAAGCAAAAATATATTCCCAAACTGGCCACCGGCGAATGGAAAGGCGCTTATGGATTAACAGAACCCAACAGCGGCAGTGATGCATTAGGTGCTAAAACTTCTGCCAAACTAAGCGATGATGGCAAGTACTATATCCTGAACGGTCAAAAATGCTGGATCACCAACGGTGGCTTTGCAGATGTATATACCGTATTTGCAAAAATTGATGGTGATAAGTTTACCGGTTTTATTGTGGAACGCGGCATGGAAGGTTTTACACAGGGGCCCGAAGAACATAAAATGGGCATCAAGGGTTCTTCTACCGTGCAGCTTTATTTCCAGGATTGCAAAGTGCCGGTTGAAAATGTGCTGGGCGAAATTGGCAAGGGTCATATCATTGCCTTCAACATTTTAAATATCGGCCGTCTTAAATTATGTGCAGCCGCACTGGGCGGCAGCAAACTGGCATTGAACAGCGCAGTGCAATATGCAAAAACAAGGGAGCAGTTTAAAACACCCATCGCCAATTTTGGTGCCATCAAATACAAACTGGCCGAAATGGCCATCCGCATTTTTGCAGGCGAAAGCGCTTTGTACCGCACCAGCAAATGGATTGATGATAAAGAAGTGGAACTGGCAGCTGCCGGCAAACCATTCAACGAAGCATTGCTGGGCGCTGCCGAGGAATATGCCGTTGAATGTGCCGCATTAAAAGTGCATGGCAGCGAAGTGCTGGACTACGTGGTGGATGAAACCGTGCAGGTGCATGGCGGTAATGGTTTTAGTGATGAATACCCCGCCAGCCGTGCTTACCGCGACAGCCGCATCAACCGTATTTACGAAGGCACCAACGAGATCAACCGCCTCTTATCGGTGGATATGATACTGAAACGTGCCATGAAGGGCAAGCTTGACCTGATGGGGCCAGCCATGGCCGTTAGTAAGGAGCTGATGAGCATACCTGAATTTGGTAACGAAGATGAAAGCGCTTTGGCTAAAGAACGCAAGGCCATTGTGAACATGAAAAAAGCCATCCTGATGGTGGCCGGCGCCGCCGTGCAAAAACTGATGATGAAGCTGAGCGATGAGCAGGAGATCATTATGAACATTGCCGATATGGCCATGGAAACATTTATTGCAGAAAGCACTTTGCTCCGTGTGATAAAAATGAGCGATAAACAGGGTGAAGCGGCTGCACAGTTGCAAACAGATATGATGCGCTGTTACCTCAACGATGCCGTGGACAAAGTGAACAAGGCGGGTAAAGAAGCCATCAACGCATTTGCCAGCGGAGACGAACAGCGTATGATGCTGCTGGGCTTAAAACGCTTTACAAAAACAGAACCCTTTAACAGCAAGGATGCCAGAAGAAGGGTGGCTGATAAAATGATCAGCGAGGGAAAATACAACTGGTAGGCAATGTTTATGTACTATATACAAAGCCATCCGCCGCGGCGGATGGCTTTTTGTTTGCAGGTATGTTTATTTGGCGTTGTAAGGGAATTTCCTGGATGCATTGCGCATCAGCGCATTTACCAGCCTGTCGGTATTACTGCCTACAGAACCGGTGGCATTATAATCATATTTCCAAACCAGCTCACCCTGCTTTGCCTCGTTAATGGAAATAGTGGTTTGCACATCATTGGTGGAACCCCAGGCGCCCAGTAATATGCCTACGGCCAGTGCGGCTCCCTCGCTCATGGGTTTTTTCATGGATGCCCTTGTGGAAATAACAGCATCAACACCCAGCAAACGTGCCAGCTCATCTTTTGTTTTGGTGGCAATATCGGCATAACCAATATTAGCCTGGCTTAACAATGCATTGGTGCGGCTGATGTCCTGGAAGCTCACCGTGTATTTGTATTTATCACTCCTTTTTAAAAACCAGGAATACATTTTGTCCTGGATATTTTTGCCGGTCTCTTCCTGCATTTGTTTGATCTGGTCTGCCGTAACATTTTTCATTTCATTGGGCCGCAGCTGTATGCTTACATCGGCAGGCAGTATGGCCACCGTTTTATGACTGCTGGTCTTATCAGAAAAATCGGATGCCTTATAAATGGTGGGGCCACAGCTGGCAATAACAACCGCAAGGGCCAGCAACAGGGTGATTTTCGCTTTCATATCTTTTTTTAATAAAGATAGAATACGGTGTAGCAGGTAAAAATGATCTTTGTTATGAATTGATAAAAAACTAATTTCAATTGTAATGAAAAAAATTCTGCTGCTGATAACATGTTGCTGTACCGCCGCCGCCATGGCCCAGCAACCCGATAAAGCATTTATAAAACTGGTGGAACCGCTGAAAGAAAAAAATGCCGTAAAGGCATCCCGCCAGTTTGTGGTGGGCAGTGTTTGCAAAACCTGTAGCCTTACCATCAACAGCCAGCCGGTTAAAGTATATCCAACAGGCGCATTCGCATACGAACTGAATTTAAAACCCGGCGATACTTCTTTTAACCTCATCGCATTTGCCGCCCCAGGAAAATCGGTGAACAAACAACTCAGTTATAACTATACGCTGCCTCCCCCGCCCGATACGGTTAAAACGCTGGATATTGCCAGCATAGAATCTTTTCCCGAAGGCAACCTCATGCTGCAGCCCGGTGATAAAATAAAATTCAGGGTGAAGGCATTAACCGGTTGCGCCGTTGTTGTGAACAATAATATTCCGCTGTTTGAATTACCCGCAGGCATGCCCGGCATTTACCAGGGAGAATATACTGTGAAGGAAAGTGACAGCTTCCTCGTTAAAAAATTTCCTGTTAGCATTACCGATAAAACCGGCAGCAGTATCACTAAAGAAACTGCTAGTACTTTCTCCATGTTCTCACCGCTGAACCCAAGTGTGGCTCTTACCAAAGGCAGGCTGGCACATTTATTATTTGGTTTGGGCGAAGACAGGCTGGGCGGTGCCAAGATCGGCTACCTCGACTCGTTAGTACAACTGCACGTGATTGGCAAAGCGGGCAGTAAATACAAATTACAGCTGAGCAAATACCGCACGGCCTATATTGATGATGACGCCGTGCAGTTTTTACCTGCGGGCAATTTCACACCCGAATCACTTACCGGCAACCTGCGTGCCTATGGCGATTCGTTGTATGATTATGTAACAGTAAGCCTAACTGCACGGCTTCCTTATCAAAGCATGCAGCTGGTTGAACCTTCTAAAATTGTGGTGGATGTTTTTGGCGCCACCAACAACACCAACTGGATCACGCAACTGGAAAATGTGCAGGAGATCAAAAATGTGTATTATGAACAGGCCGAAGAAGAAGTGTACCGTGTTACCATTGAACTGAAACATGCGCAGCACTGGGGCCACCAGGTATTTTACAGGGGAAACACACTGGTGATAAAAATAAAAAGACAACCCGCTGTTCTTGCGCTCAACAAACTGGTGATTGCAGTGGATGCCGGTCATGGCGGCAGCAATACCGGCGCCGGCGGACCAACCGGTTCTTCTGAAAAAGCACTGGCACTGGCGGTTTCATTAAAACTGCAAAAGGCCTTGGAAAAAGAAGGCGCCAAAGTGATCATGACACGTACCACAGAAAAATTTTTTGATAATAAAGAACGCATTCTATTTTACCGCGACAGTACCCCCGACCTGCTCATCAGCATACACCTCAATTCTTCGGCAGATCCCATACGGGTAAGCGGCACCAGTACTTATTACCGTTATATCGGATTCAGGAATTTGAGTTTGGACATTTATAAACGCATGCTGGAACTGGGATTGAAAGAATATGGCAATACCGGCAGTTTTAACTTCATGCTCAACAGCCCCATTGAATATCCCAATGCACTGGTGGAAACACTCTTCATCAGCAACCCCGAAGACGAAATGAAAATACTGGATGAAAACTTTCAGCAGCAAATGGCAGATAAGATCGTGCTGGGAATAAAGGATTTTTTAAAAAGATGCCAGGAAGAGCCGTGAGGCAGGTTGGCCGTTGATGGTTGGCTGTTGGTCGCACGCTGTTGGTCGCTGACCAACAACAATTGAAACTTAAAATCAATGCACCGTTACCGCTACTCAATAAATTATTCTGCATTTTTTTGGTCGCCAACCAACAACGATTGAAACATACATACCAGTACATGATGCCCGTTACTGAAATAAATTATTATATTTAATCAACCAAAAAATTACACCTATGAGCTTTTTCGATCGTCTTTCCAACGGATGGCAAATTACAAAGAGCAGTTTCTCCATCCTGTCAAAAAACAAACAACTGCTGGTATTTCCCATTCTTTCGGGTATTTCCATGATGCTGATAATTGCAGCAGTGGTACTGCCCATATTGGCAGCTGCTGGATGGGATGCGGCCAATATCAATTTTGGATTTGACAATGATGCCGTACCATATCTTTTCACTTTTTTATTTTACGTGGTCAATTATTTTGTGGTGGTGTTTTTTAACATGGCACTTATTCACTGCACCAAATTATACCTGCAGGGCGAAGAAGTAAGTGTTGGCGCCGGCATCCGCTTCAGCCTTAGCCGTATTGGCGCCATTTTTTCATGGGCCTTATTTGCAGCCACTATTGGTACATTATTAAAAGCACTGGAAGATAATGCCGGCTGGCTGGGCAAGATAATTGGCGGACTGCTGGGCCTGGCGTGGGGCATTACCACTTTCTTTGTAGTACCTGTAATTGCCTATGAAAAAGCAGGACCTGTTGATGCCTTTAAACGTTCAACGCAGATCATTAAAGAAAAATGGGGCGAAGGGCTGGCTTCCAATTTCAGCCTGGGTTTGATACAATTTATCGCCATGCTGCTTGTAATTGCACCCTGTGTGCTTATTGCCATGACCATTAACCCGCTTATTGGCGGTATTTTAGGTGTGGCAGGTGTGCTTATTGTTGTTGCGGTTATCAGCGCAGCACAAAATATTTTCATCAGCCTGGTATATCAAAACATCAATGGTAATGTGGAAGAGCATTTTAACCAGCAGCTGATTGATGGTTTGTTTTCAAAAAAATAACAACACTGTTTTATTAAAAAGGCCGCTTTAAAAGCGGCCTTTTTTAATGTTGCTGGCCGCCTACCAGCAACGGTCAACAACCAACATGTTACCGCTGCTGCAAATACTCCCTCTCCGCCTTTACAAATGCTGCAATGGCCTGCTGCGTGGGCGGCATATCGGCATCCTGCATGGCGTTCATTACTGCAGCAAAAGCGCCGATATATTTTTCAAATGCTTTCCCTTTTTGCATGCAGTCTTTGATATAGTTGTAACATTTTACACTGTAATCGTGCTGCAGCTGCAGGTCTTTTGCAGCTGTTTTTACACGGGGATCCATTTTAATTTCAAAAGACTGTAAGCGTTCTGCACCATCCACGGTGAGTTTGGCAATGTATTTACCCGGCATTACCCAGGGTGATGTTTCTGCCGGTGTTGTATTGTTGTAAACTGCTGCAATAGGATAAGATGCCGGCACATTCAATGGTGTATAATGCATGTCCCACAAAAAACGGTGACTGCCCTCTTTTGCACTTAACAACTGTTGCGGCCTTATCCAGTACAATGGAATATTTACATCCGGAATTTTATACAATGTGTCTTTACTGCTGTAAGTGCGTATGAGTTTGCCGGGATGCAAAACATTTGCTCCTTCAAAAATTTCCAGCTTTACACTGGAGGCCTCTTCATTCAAATAATAATTGATAATGGCACCATCGGGCGGGTTATCACCAGCGGGTTCTTCCTGTGGTAACGGTGTATCGGTATTCAGGTTCCAGCGCACGCGGTAAGCGGTTTGCGGTTTGTATAAAATGATGGGAGAGGCACTCAGCTTTTCATCCAGGTAACGCAGCGGTGTAATATCATCCAGTATCCAAAAACTGCGGCCATGCGTGCCAATTACCAAATCATCGTCTTTAATTACCAGGTCCCTGATAGAAGTGGCAGGCATATTCAGCCGTAACGATTGCCAGTGTTCCCCGTCATCAAAAGATACATACACCGCTCTTTCACTTCCTGCAAACAACAAGCCTTTACGCTTGGGGTCTTCCCGCACTACATTGATGGGGTCATCGGGCAAACCATTCACGATCTCTTTCCATGATTTTCCACCATCGGTGGTTTTGTAAATATGCGGTTTCATATCATCGCAGCGGATACGGTTCACAGCTGCATACACTGTATTCTTATCGGTATGGCTGGCATCCATCAGCGACACCTTGCTCCAGCTGCTGATGCCGGGTGGCGTTACATTCTTCCATGTTTTGCCGCCATCATTTGTTACATGTATCAAACCATCATCGGTGCCACACCAAATAGTATTGATATCAACATAAGAAGGCGCCACGGTATAGATCACGCCACGGCGGGGCATTGTTTTCATATCCTCATTGGTATAAATACCCACGCTTGCGGGCACATCCCATTTTTCTCTTGATAAATCAGGACTGATAATATCCCATTTATTACCGCCATTGGTTGTTTTGAATAATACATTGCCTGCATAGTACAATGTTTTTTTATCAATGGGATTGAAGAGCACAGGAGCTGTTCTTAAAAAACGGTACTGCCCGCTGCGCACGGCTTCGGGTGCAATATTTTGTGTTTGACCGGTACGTTTATCATACCTGGATAATTTACCACCATACACAATATTGGGATCATTGGGATCGGCGGCCACGTAACCATACTCCTCTGCACCCACCGGCTGCCAGTCGCGGAAAGTAATTTGCCCGTCGTGCCCCCTCGATGCAATGCAAACACTGCCGCTTTCCTGCTGGCCGCTATATACATTGTAAGGAAAAGCATTGTCGGTACTTACATGATAAAACTGCGCCGTGGGCTGGTTATACCAGGATGAAAAACTTTCGCCGCCATTCACCGTAATGATAGCGCCCTGGTCGCTCGCAATTAAAATAATTTTATTGTTGGATGGATTGATCCAGATGCGATGGTAATCATCGCCGCCCGGCGCTCCCCTGAAAGCTTTCCAGTTGGCTCCGCCATCCACCGATTTCCAGGTAACCACGTTGACGCTGTACACAATATCTTCATTGAGCGGATCCACTTTTAATTCTGCAAAATCTGCCGCACGGCCCCAGTAGCGGTTATCAGTTTGAATACGCCGCCAGTTTTCACCTGCATCATCGCTGCGGTAAATGCCGCCCTCTTTTCCGGCATCCACGGTGGCATACAAACGCCTGTTATCGCTGGGCGCAACACAAAAACCAATACGCCCCAAACCCTGTGCAGTGGTGGGCAAACCATTGCTGAGTTTTTTCCAGGTGGCACCACCATCGGTGCTTTTGTACAAACCGCTTTCGCTGCCATTCCATGCGCCGTTTTCCCAGGGACCCTGTCTTCCTGCCCACATATCGGCATACACAATATTTGGATCAATGGGATCGATAGTTACCTGCACGGCACCGGTATTTTCATCTTTATACAACACCCGCTGCCATGTTTTGCCGCCATCGGTGGTGCGGTACACACCCCGCTCTTCGTTGGGGCCATAGGGATGACCCAGCGCCGCAGCAAAAACAATATTTTCATTGGTGGGATGAATGGCCAGCCCGCCAATTTGCTGTGCATTTTTCAACCCGGTATTCGTCCATGTTTTACCACCATCGGCCGATTTATAAATACCATCACCAACGGAAAGGTCTGGCCGCTGCAGCCCTTCACCGCTGCCCACGTAAATAACATTGGGGTTAGATGGTGATACCACCACATCACCCACACTGCCTGTTGGCTGTTCATCAAAAATGGGTTTCCAGGTGCGGCCATAATCGGTGGTCTTCCACACACCGCCGTTATTTACACCAATGTAAAACACGTTGGGCTGCGAGGGTACACCCACGGCACCCACGGTACGGCCACCGCGGTGCGGACCGATACAGCGCCAGCGCATGCTGTTAAAATAAGCCGGGTCGTAGGGTTGCGCCATACTGTTTAAACCGGAACAAATAAATACGAGTGTAAAAAGTTTTTGAAAAATGTATCGTTGCATATGCTTTAGTTGGGTTTTGAAATTACAAATAATTCCCTGCCCCGCACAATACAAGATCACATTACAATTTTCATCAGCAGCGGTTGCAGCAGCCAGCAGAAGAGGGTGATGAAAATGATGCAGATGATATTGAGTACAAAACCCGTCTTCACCATATCACGCAGTTTGATATGGCCGCTGGCAAAAACAATAGCATTGGGCGGTGTGCCCATGGGCAGCATGCTGGCGCAGCTGGCGCCCAGCGTCATGGGTATGCCCAGCAGCAACGGATCCATATGCAATGAGGTGGCCACGGCCGTTACCACCGGCGCCATTACAATTACCTGCGCAACATTGCTCATTACTTCGCTTAAAAAAACAGAGATGGTGGTAATGATGAGTATCATTAAAAATGTATTGCTGGTGGAGAAGCCGGCAATGTAATCGCCCAACTGCTGCATCAGTTTGGCATCTTCCAGCGATTTGGCCAGTGCAAGTCCGCCGCCAAACAACAGCAAAATACCCCATGCCATCTTACTGGTGTCGAGCCATTCCAGCAACCGCTCTGCTGTTGTTTCGGTTACTTTACCCGAAGGAATGATAAATAGCAGCAGTGCGCCAAACATGGCAATAATGGTATCATCCAGCAGTTCCTTTGGCAAAAAGGAATTGATGATGTCTTTGCATATCCATAAAAACACCGTGAGGGAAAAAACCGCCAGCACTCTTTTTTCGGAAGCGGAAAGTTTACCCATTTCTTGCAGTTCCTTATTGATGAAACTCCTGCCTTCGGTACTGTGTTTGATATTATTGGGATACAGCCATTTTACCAGCACCCAGTACAGCATCAGCAACATTACAATGGTAAGCGGCATGTAAACGATCATCCAGTTGGTAAAGCCAATGGAATAATTAAACTTGTCGTGGATATAACCCACATACACGGTATTGGGCGGTGTGCCTATGATGGTGCCCACCGCAAAATTGGATGCATAGGCCAGCGACAGCATCAGCACCAGTGAAAAATTCTGCAGGCCCCTGCTTTCCTTATTATGACTGCTGATGACATGTATCACCGATGTGGCGATGGGGAACATCATCATGGTGGTGGCGGTATTGCTGAGCCATAAACTTAAAAAACCGGTGGCAATGATAAAGCCCAGTATGATGCGGTTACCATTGGTGCCGGTGATTTTTATAATGCCCAGTGCAATGCGTTTGTGCAGGTTCCATTTTTCAATAGCCAGCGCAATAAAAAAACCGCCCATGAATAAAAAGATATTGGTATCGGCATAAGATTTTACCACTTCTTTCAGCGGGGCAATATTCAGTAAGGGAAAAATCACCACGGGCACCAATGCCACGGCCGCCATGGGCATGGCATCCAGCACCCACCAGCAGATCATGAGTACCGCCACCGATAACACCAGCGATGCTTTGGCCGGCAACGAAAAAGGGTTGATAAAATAACAGGCGAGGCATAATAACAGCCCCGCCAGCAAAGCGCTTTCGCTTTTATATTTTTTGATGCGTTTGAACAAGCAATACCTTTGTTTAAAAATACAAGTATATGTCAAACTTAGTAAAAGAATTCAACGATTACCGCAGCCGCATGAACGAGGTGATCTTAAGCAAAGACAACCTGGTGATCAAACGCCTGTGGAATTTGGATACCAATACCTATGCCGAAGGGGCGCTGGATGTAAAAACGAAAGAACTGCTGGGCCTGGTGGCCAGTATGGTGCTTCGCTGTGACGATTGCATCAAGTATCACCTGGGCAAGGCGTACGAATTAAATGTGACCACCGAAGAAATGTACGAGGTATTTGCCGTGGCCAATATTGTGGGCGGCACCATTGTGATACCGCATACAAGAAGAGCGGCCGAGTACTGGGAGGCGCTTCAACTTGAGTCTTGAATATTGAACATTGATTGTTGAGTCTTCCAGCAAAGACTCAACAATCAACACTCAACTCTCAATATTCAGGCTGGGCACCTTTTAAATTTGACCCTTTTTCCTTTTTGAGTCTTGAATATTGAACATTGCTTCTTGAGTCTTTCTTAAAACCGGAAGAAAAAGACTCAACAATCAACTCTCAATATTCAGGCTGGGCATCTTTTAAATTTGATCCTTTTCCCTTTTTGAGTCTTGAATATTGAACATTGCATCTTGTGTCTTCCAGTAAAGACTCAACAATCAATTTTCAAGATTCAAGTAAAATCCCACAAATCACGTGATTTTTCTGCCTCATAATAATATGTCTTGCATGATGAGCATGGTATCTTGTGTTTTATTCATATTAATAAAACACACACTATGCAAAACAAAAGGTACAACCTCGAAGAAAGATTTGTTGATTACACCTGTAGCATGATTGACCTGGTGGAGGCGCTGCCGGCAACAAGATCGGGCAATTATATAGCCAGCCAGCTCATTCGCTCCTGTCACGCTCCTGCCTTTAATTATGCGGAAACCCAGGCAGCCGAATCAAAAAAAGACTTCATCCACAAAATGGGCATCGTACTCAAAGAACTGAAAGAATGCAGGATAGCCCTGAAGCTCATTGGCAAAAAACAAATGGTAAAACCGGCAAGCCAGCTGGAAGCCGCAGGAAAGGAAACAGAAGAGCTGATAGCCATTACCGGTAAGAGCATCTCCACTGCCCGCAAAAACAACAGTAAAACGGCCGGAACCTGAGCCCGGCCAGCATCTCACTCCTTACGCATTATTGATCACTCATTCTGCTCACCGGAACTGTATTTTAATTAACTTTATGCCCCAAATAACTTAAGAGCTATATGTCTGATACAGTAACAACAGCCGCACCCTTAACGTCAAAGGATTTTGTAACCGACCAGGAGGTACGCTGGTGCCCCGGTTGTGGTGATTATTCCATCCTTGCACAGGTGCAAAAAGTAATGCCCACCATAGGCATTCCGCGTGAGAATATTGTAATAGTAAGCGGTATCGGCTGCAGCAGCCGTTTTCCTTATTACATGAACACCTATGGCATGCACAGCATTCACGGCCGTGCCACTGCTGTTGCCAGTGGCTTAAAAGCTGCCAGGCCCGAACTGAGTGTTTGGGTGGTAACAGGCGATGGCGACAGCCTGAGCATTGGCGGTAACCATACCATTCATTTGCTGAGAAGGAATTTTGATATCAATGTACTGCTGTTCAATAACCAGATCTATGGTTTAACAAAGGGCCAGTATTCTCCCACTTCGGAAGAAAACAAGATCACCAAGTCAACACCATTCGGAAGCATTGATCACCCGTTCAATCCTTTGGCTTTGGCCATGGGCGCCGATGCCACATTTATTGCCCGCAGTATGGACCGCGACCCCAAACACCTGCAATCGATGCTGGTGAGGGCGCAGCAGCATAAAGGTTCTTCTTTCCTGGAAATATACCAGAACTGCAACATCTTTAACGATGGCGCTTTTGAAATATTCACCGAAAAAGGAACCAAGGCAGATGAAGTACTGTTTTTGGAACAGGGCAAACCGCTCATCTTTGGTGCACAGCAAAACAAGGGTATTAAACTGGATGGTTTTAAACCAGTGATAGTTGACCTGAATGAAGGAGCATCTGCAGACGACCTGTGGGTGCATGATGATAAGGATTTTTACAAGGCGCAGATACTGGTGCGCATGTTTGATGATCCAAGGCTGCAGGGACATTTACCAAGACCATTTGGCGTGTTCTACGAAACAGACAGGCCTTGCTACGAAGAAAGCATGCAGCTGCAGATTGATGACGTGATTGCCAAAAAAGGCAATGGCGATTTGGATAAACTGCTCCGTGGCAGCGAAACCTGGACGATCAGCTAACCGCTCCATCAAAATTTTTTTTATATAAAAGAAGCCACTGTTCATTACAGTGGCTTTTAATTTATATACAACCCGCAGTCCCCTTCAGGAGGTTGGGGATTACAGCAACCCCTTACCCATTAAATATTCTGCAATCTGCACCGCGTTGGTGGCTGCGCCCTTGCGCAGGTTATCGCTCACGATCCAGCAGTTTAAAGTATTGGCCTGTGTTTCGTCGCGGCGGATACGGCCCACAAAAGTTTCATCTTTTTCGTGTGCAGTCAGTGGCATGGGGTAAACAAAATTCGCCACATCATCCTGAACGATCACACCCGGCGCCTTGCTCAGCAGTTCACGTACTTCGGCCAGGTCAAAATCATTTTCAAATTCAATGTTCACGCTTTCGCTGTGGCCGCCCATAACGGGAATACGCACGGTAGTGGCGGTTACTTTTATAGAATCATCACCAATGATCTTTTTGGTTTCATTGGTCATTTTCATTTCTTCCTTGGTGTAACCGTTTTCTAAAAACACATCAATATGCGGAATGGCATTCAGGTCGATGGGATATTTGTATGCCATCGGGCCATCGGTAACACCCTTGCGCTCGTTCATCAGCTGGTCAACCGCTTTTACACCGGTACCGGTAACACTCTGGTAGGTGCTTACCACCACCCTTTTAATTTTGTATTTATCGTGCAATGGTTTTAATACCACCACCATTTGAATGGTGGAACAGTTGGGGTTGGCAATGATTTTATCTGCTGCTGTCAGCACATTGGCATTTACTTCGGGCACCACCAGTTTTTTAGTGGGATCCATACGCCATGCGCTGGAGTTATCAATAACAGTTATACCGGCTTCTGCAAATTTAGGTGCAAGCTCCAGTGAAGTGCCGCCGCCGGCAGAGAAGATGGCCACGTTTGGTTTAGCTGCAATTGCATCGGTCCATCCCACCACTTTATATTTCCTGCCCTTAAAATCAACTTCCTTACCAATTGATTTTTCTGATGCAACGGGAATCAATTCATCTACCGGGAAATTTCTTTCGGCCAGTACCTGTAACATTTTGCTGCCAACAAGTCCTGTGGCGCCTACAACTGCAACTTTCATTTTTTTGTTTTTTGGTTTTTATTGTAATAAATATTGTTCGCTGTTTTATCGCAATGCCCGCCGCCGGGTGAGGTTCAAACAAAAAGGCCTTCCGCTTTGGGAAGGCCTTTTGCTATATTGTTACATAAAACAGCTATACCCCCCCAACAGTAAAAGGTTTCTTAGCGTGTTTTATTTGTTTACTCATTTTCATTGCGGCACAAAGAAAGTACAATCTGTTTTTACGGCCAAATTATTTATATTTATATTGATAAATTCTAATAATGATCCGTATTCCAGCCCTTTTTTTAGGGTTTGTTTGTTTTGCAAACGTTGCCGTTGCACAAACACCCAACCGCTATGATATCATCATTGATGAAATAATGGCCGACCCCGCACCGCAAATTGGTTTACCTGCCAACGAATGGATAGAGCTGCGCAATGTATCTTCCGCTGCAATCAATTTATCGGGCTGGCGCATTACAGATGCAACAGGGCAAAGCGGACCGATGCCTGTATATATTTTACAACCCGGCGGTTTTGTAATTGTATGTGCCACCAGTGCTGCAACGGCCATGGGTGTGTACGGTCCGGTGATCACCGTTACCAGTTTTCCTTCGCTTGATAATAGTGGTGATGTAATCAGTATAAAAACCGCCCAGGATAAAACCATCCACACCGTAAGCTATACCGATACATGGTATCAAAACGAACTGAAGAAAGACGGTGGCTGGACGCTGGAAATGATTGATCCCAAAAATCCCTGCAGCGGTTTTAGCAACTGGAAAGCCAGCAATGATTTAAAAGGCGGCACGCCCGGCAAAATAAATGCTGTTGATGCGGTGAATGCCGATGTTACGCCGCCGCAATTACTGCGTGCATTTGCAACAGACAGTGTAAACATTACCCTGGTATTTGATGAATCACTCGACAGCAGCCGGGCAGCCATTGCAAATAATTATACCATCAGCAATGGCATTGGTACCCCGCAATTGGTTACTGTAACAACGCCTGTGTTTGATAAAGTAAATCTCCGTCTCAGCACTGCATTACAGCGAAATAAAGTGTATACTGTTACTGCTGCATCCGTAACTGATTGTATGGGCAATGCAATCATCAGCAACAATTCGGTAAGGGTGGGTTTAAGTGAACTGGCCGGCAGTTCCGATATCATCATCAATGAAATATTGTTCAACCCCAAAAGTAATGGTACCGATTACGTGGAGATTTATAACCGCAGCAACAAGATCATCGATTTAAAACAAACTTATATCGCCAACCGCAACAGTGCAGGAGCCATTGCCAATATCAAACAATTAAGTGCTGATAATTATTTACTCTTCCCGCAGGATTTTATGGTGATCACCGAAGACCCTGTCATTATAAAAAGGGATTTCATCACCAAAAACCCCGATGCATTCGTAACTGTTGCATCCATGCCTTCTTTTAATGACGATGAAGGCTATGTACTTATTTTAAATGCTCAGGGCGCCATTACCGATGAACTCCATTACAGCGAAAAATGGCATTTTAAACTGATCAGTGATCCCGAAGGCGTGGCGCTGGAGCGGCTGGATTATAATGCACCCACGCAGCAGCAGGATAACTGGCACAGCGCCGCCACATCGGCGGGTTATGGAACCCCCACTTATAAAAATTCGCAGCTCAAAACAAATGATGCTTTAAAGGGAACTATCAGCATTACACCGGAGATCATTTCTCCCGATAACGATGGCAGGGACGATTATGCAACAGTTACATACAATTTTCCTTCGGCAGGTTATGTAGCTAACATTACTGTGTTTGATGCAGCGGGCAGGCCGGTGCGTTATGTACAGCGCAATGCACTCTGCGGCATTAGCGGCAATTTTGTTTGGGACGGGCTGGGTGAAAAGAGCCAGCCATTACCTGCGGGCATCTACATTATTTACAGCAGTATTTTTAATTCGGCCGGAAAGAAAAAAGAATTTAAGCATACTATTGTTGTGGCGAAGAAGTAGGCTTCTTTTCCGGGTACAGGTCTGCAACCCCAATCCGGTTAATTTCTTCTTCCATACTATCAGGACGTTTTTTCAAATTAGCCTTTACAATAAAAAAACTGCTTAAGGCAAAACCAACACCAAATAAAAAAGCAAGTGCAAACCCGTTTTCACCGCCAATGGCAAATCCTAAAACAATACCGAGCAGTTCGGCACCAAACCAGGCCAGTACCGTATATAATTTCCATGTTCCGGGTTTCAAACCTTTTTGAATGGCCAGGTTTCCTATGTTTTTTGTGAGGAAAATGAGGGCAAGGATCTCAAGCATATTATCTTTTTAACCAAATATAATTGAATTACTCAAACACTTTCTCTTCCCTGGTTAATTGCCCAAGTTCATTGATGCCTTCAATCACCACTTTCATTTTTTTACAGTTGCTGCTGTTGAATACCGGTATATTCACCCGGCGGTTCTTTGCATCCATCAGCAAAAAGGGATTCCAGTATAAAGTGCTGCGGTAATCGCCACCGTTAGCCACGGTTTTTTCGTAGTTGGGCATGTAGAATTCCTTGTAGGCCGAGTAGCCCTGCACTGTGAGTTCATTCAGTCCACGCACTTTATCGGTATTGCCGCCTTTTTTGGTATATACCGCAATGGCACCACCGGGGCCGCCGCCTGTTGCACCCATAAAGGGCGGATCAAACACTTTTATCATGGCCACATCACTCATGGGTGTGGATTGCACCTGGTCAACATCGGTTTGCATTTCATTTAAAAAGAAAGCCACCGCACTGCCCCTTCTTGTGGCGCTCTCCTGCCCTGCATTGGTGGATATTTGCAAACCCGCCACACGGGAACGCAGGTAATCGAGAATACTGATGGCCGACTGTGCAAATGGATCGCCTTCCATGGCAAATACTTTGGCCTGCCCCCCGGTGAACATACCAGAGGAATACTGTTCATCCAGTTTTTCGGCCGGGCTTTTTTGTTTGCCTGTAACAATAACGGTCTGCAATGTTTTGGCTTTATCCATCGAAACAGAAGAAAGGAACAATGCATTTTGTTTGGCTGCTTTTTGCAAAGTGGCCAGGTCGGGGTTCAGGTTAAAATACTGCGCTTCCAGCAGCTTAAATGCCGGTGAAGGTGTTTTTTCAAAACCGTTGGTAAAAGAAAAACTTGCTGCTGTTGTGAGCCGTTTATCTTTATCATTATTGATCTGGTAATACAGCCTGGCTGTATCAAAAAAGTAAATGCCGGGCATAAACATGCGGCCGTTCTCATCCAGCGGTAAAGAATAAATGGAACTGCCACCATTCACTGTTTTTAAAATGGCGGTTACCGATTTATCTTTCATCTGTGTTTTTGAAAGTCCGTACACTGCGCCCTGCAGCGAAATATAGTTGTCGGGCAAATGCTTCAGTGCAGGCCATTTACCGGCCAGCATCTCCTCCCATTTGTACCTGCGCCAGCCATTGGTCATCATCACCAGGTCCAGGTGCTGCTTTACCGAATCTGCATCGCTGGCAAAATAATAGGCCGGGTTGTACACGTATCCTTTCAGGTCGGATGTAAGCAGCAGGTCGGAGTAAATATTTTCTTTTGTTTTGCTATCCGCTTCCAGCCCTGCATCGGTTACCGAGATGGATAAATTACTCAGCAGGTTTTCGCCCACATCCACCTGCAATACGGTTTTAGCATGTGGTGAAAGATTTTTTTCTGCCGCATGTAAATCGGTATTGAAATAATAACCGTTGTTGTTGATGAACACCAGCCTTTCTGCAACGGGAATATCGTTGGCATTAAAAATGGTAAGCACCATGATGCCATCGGGCATACTGTCGGTTACAATGGCCGCTGTTACCTGCGATTTTTGCTGCAAGCGCACTTTAGCTGCATACACCGTTTGCTGGTTGATCTGTGCAAACACGGTAAACTGTTTAAACAGGTCGTTACACGAGTCGGGCCGGTTAATGGTATAGGTAACCTTGCCCGGCTCCTGCAGCACCCGCAATGCCGCGCCTTCTTTTTTGGCAATGGGCAGCAGGGTTTGATGCAAAACGCCATCGGGGCCTTTCCATGTTACTTTATATTGTTCATCAAATACAGGCGTGTAGGCAAAAAAACCCATGCCATCGTGCATGCTGTTAAAACTGGTGATGATTTTATTTTTACTGTCGGTTACCGTACCACTCACGGCTACGGGCACACCTTCCTGGTCGTTGGCTTTAAAAGCCACGCGGCTGTTGATGTTTTCAATGATATTGCCACCTTCGGGAAAAAGGGTGAATGTGTAAACCGGCGATTCTTTCTTTGCTGCTTCCTGCCGGGGGTTGATAAGCGTGATAGCTTTAAGATAATACAATGCGGAATCAAAATTCATCATCCACGAAGTGTAAGCCCGTATATACAGTTTGGGGTGGTACACGGTATCCAGTTCAAAAAAAGAAGCGGCGCCTGCCTGTAAAATGGGCATCACTTTCCGCTGCAGCAATTTGCCATCACCATCCAGCAGGTCGGCATACATGGTTTTGCTGATGGCCGAGGCATTGCTTTTTTCGGTGATATAGGCTTTGAACCAGATGGTTTCGCCGGGGTTGTAATACGTTTTATCGAAATGGATATGTATTTTTTCCTGCGGGTACCTGGTGGCCGAAACATTTAATAAAGAATCGAACAGTTGCTGTGCGGCCAGTTTTGTATTGCTGAAAACAAGTACGGATACAAACACCGCGATTTTTGGTAGCGTTAGTTTTTTCATTGCTGTAATTACGGGCTGTAATTTACTGATTAATGAAGTTTTATTTTTTAATCAGCTGTTAAAAAGCCAATAAAAAAGCAGCCATAAAGGCTGCTCCCGTATCCGGTATATAAACATTTTATACAAGGTCGATATCAAAATTCACCAGCTGCACAAATTCATTCAGTCTTTCATCAATATCGGCTTTGGTGATCTCTTTGAGTCTTTCAGGACCAAATTTTTCCACGCAAAAACTGGCCATGGCACTGCCAATGATAATGGCTGTTTTCATATTCTCGAAACTGATATCTTTTGTTTTGGCAAGATGACCGATAAATCCGCCAGCGAAAGTATCACCTGCACCAGTGGGGTCAAACACTTCTTCCAATGGCAATGCGGGTGCAAAAAACACGTGATCATCATGAAAGAGCAACGCACCATGTTCGCCTTTTTTAATGATGAGGAAACGGGGTCCCATCTCCATTATTTTACGGGCAGCTTTCACCAGCGACAGTTCGCCGCTCAGTTGCCTGGCCTCACCATCATTCACCAGCAGCACATCCACTTTTTTCAATACTTCTTTCAGGTCGTCCATCGCCACGTCCATCCAAAAATTCATCGTGTCCATCACGATCAGCTTGGGACGTTCTTTCAGCTGGTTGATCACGCTCAGCTGCAGTTTGGGCATCAGGTTGCCCAGCATTAAAAATTCGGCGCCCTGGTAACTGTCGGGCACCACGGGATTAAAATCGGCCAGTACGTTCAGGTCGGTCACCAGCGTATCCCTGGTGTTCATGTCAATATGGTACTTGCCGCTCCAGAAAAATGATTTTTTATCCGGAACAATTTCCACCCCGTCGAGCTGTACGCCGCGGCTTTTCAGTTCATCCATTTCATCCTGCGGAAAATCGTATCCCACGATGGATACCTGTTGTACGGGTGTAACAAAATTGCTGGCAGCATAGGCCACATAGGTTGCAGACCCACCCACAATGCGGTCGGTTTTGCCAAAAGGCGTTTCAATTGCATCGAAGGCCATGGTGCCTACTGTAATTAAAGACATAAACGATTTTAGAATTTAGATTTTAGCGTTTAGATTTGACGGGCAAAAGTAATAGTTTTATTGGTTGGGAAGCCTTTGCAGCCTATTATTCATTAACAAATTATCCATTGCTGGTTCATATACATCCCGTTAACCCGCAGCCCCGGCTGGTAAAGCAGGTGGCCGAATGCCTGAAAAACGGCGGCGTTATCATTTATCCCACCGATACCATTTATGGGTTGGGTTGCGATATCATGCAGCCCAGGGCGGTGGAACGCATTTGCCGCATCAAAAATATCGATCCCAAAAAAGCGCAGCTGAGTTTTATCTGCCGCGACCTGGGGCACCTGAGCGATTATACCAAAAGCATCGACACACCATTGTACCGCATGCTTAAAAGTTATTTACCCGGGCCCTTTACTTTTATTTTACCTGCCAGCAAACTGGTGCCTAAAATATTGCAGAACAAAAAAAGCACCGTGGGCTTGCGTGTGCCGGATAATGTTATTTGCCGTGATATTTTAGCCGAACTGGGTAACCCCATATTAAGCGCCTCTCTCCCCGGCGATATGGTGGAAGAATATACAGACCCCGAAGTGATCCATGAAAAATTTGAACACCTGGTGGATATGGTGGTAGATGGCGGTACCGGCGGCATGGTGCCTTCCACCATTGTTGACTGCACGGCCGATGAATGGGCCATTACCCGGCAGGGGCTGGGTGTTTGGGAATCCTGATCTTTTTAAAAAATGCTGTATGAAATTCAAAGCGCTTACTCCCATGCTGGAGACCAGAGACATGAAAGGCACCATTGCTTTTTATACCACCTCGCTGGGTTTTACACTGCAAAATATTTTTGAAGAAGAAGGCGAAACCACCTTGTGCACGGTGGCCAAAGATGAACTGGCAATAATGTTTTGCCGTCCCAATAAAATGATGAATTATGGCCGCATACTGCTCAGCGGCAGTTTGTATGTTGAAGTGGATGACGTGGATGCATACTGGCAGCAAATAAAAGATAAAGCAGCAGTTTTGTACGAACCCGAAGACTACCCTTATGGCATGCGGGAATTTGGCATAAAAGACAATAACGGTTATGTGCTCAATTTTGGCCAGCCGCTGTAATAAAAAACAAGGCCCCCGGGATGCATCCGGGGGCCGCTCTTTTCAGAGGCACAAAAGCTATTAATTTCTATCCCTGTTGTTGTGTTTTTTGCGGTATATCTTACGGCTCTGCTGGCGCTGGTCCTGTTTAATATCTTTTCTTTCATCTTTTGTTACCACACCATCGGCCTTGGCTGCTTTTACTTCCTGGTGAATTTCTTTTTGTCCTTTTACCAGGTTGGCTGTTTCTGCCTTGGTGAGTTCACCACTTTTTACACCCTGTGCAATACGGCGGCGTTCGTGTTTACTTTTTTGGGGAATGGTTTGCTGGGCTGAGGCGGAAGCAACAAAAGCACCCATTACAATAGCAACTGCTAAAAATTTAGTTTTCATAAAATTCAATTGTTTAAGTTTTTGAATAAAGGTTATTTAAGCGTTTTATACAATCATAGACCGGGCATGGTGCCGGAAGTTTAAAACGTTGGGGGATTTTTTTTTATTGTGGATGGGGAGATTACACGAATCAGGGCGACCCGATAGCTATCGGATTACACGAATTTCCACTTTGCGTCCCTGCGTACCACTTCCTTAAACCACAAAGGCAATAAGTACACAAAGTATTTTCCCCTCTGCGTCCTCTGCGTCTCCGCGTGCCACTTCCTTATCCTACAAAGGCACTAAGTACAAAAAGTATTTCCCCTCTGCGTCTTCTGCGCCGCTGCCTGCCATTCTTTAAAACAACTCCTGCTGCATAGGCAAAATATTATAACTCCTGCGGTGATATTTGCACAAGCCGTGCTTTTCAATAGCCTTACGGTGCTGTTCGGTGCCATAACCCTTATTGGTATCCCAGCCGTAATGAGGAAATTCCTGGTGGAGTGATTGCATCAGTTCATCGCGGTATGTTTTGGCTAAAATACTGGCAGCTGCAATGGATGCATATTTGCCATCGCCTTTTATGATGCACTGGTGCGGAATATTTTTATACGCTTTAAAACGGTTGCCATCCACCAGCAAAAAAGCCGGCTGGATTTTTAGTTTGCCAACAGATACATGCATGGCCTTATAACTGGCCTGTAAAATATTGATCTGGTCTATTTCATTATTATCAATGGCCGATACCGCATACGCAATACTTTCCTTTTCGATAATGGGACGCAACAGGTCGCGGTCTTTTTCCTTCAGCTGTTTGCTGTCGTTTAACAGCGGGTGATGAAAATCTGGCGGTAAAATTACTGCCGCGGCAAACACCGGGCCCGCATAGCAGCCACGGCCGGCTTCATCCAGCCCGGCCTCAGTGATGTTTTTATTTAAATATGGCAGCAGCATGTGGAACAAATATCCGTTAAAAGCACAAAACTTTTCTGCACATCAGGTAAAACAAATACGGCCGCCTAACTTTGCACCCGCTATGGATACAATATTACAGCGCAATAATAAACAGGTGGCCACCTGGCTTTTGATAGGGGTGGGCATGATCATGATACAGGTGTTGCTGGGCGGCATCACCCGCTTAACCGAATCCGGACTTTCTATTACCGAATGGAAACCCATTACCGGCGCACTGCCGCCGCTGAATGATGCGGCATGGCAGGCGGAATTTGACAAATACAAACTCACCGACCAGTTCAAATACGTACACCAGAATTTTTCTTTGAGCGATTTTAAATTTATTTTTTTCTGGGAATGGTTTCACCGCGTTTGGGCACGCCTGCTGGGTGTGGTGTTTGTAATTGGCTTTGTGTATTTCATCGCAAAAAAGAAATTCAGCAAACAGATGATCGCCCCCATGGTAGTATTGTTTGTGCTGGGTGCATTGCAGGGCGCCATTGGCTGGATCATGGTAAAAAGCGGGCTGGTGCCTGAAAAATATTTTGTGGGGCATGTGGAACTGGCCACCCATTTTATCGCTGCACTCGGCCTGTTGTTTTATACATTATGGTTTGCACTGAGCTTATTGATACCCGCACAACAAACGGTTGTTAACGCCCCACTCAAAAATTTTATGTGGCTGATACTCGCCGTGCTGGCGGTACAGCTTATCTACGGCGCATTTATGGCCGGGTTAAAAGCCGCCATTGCCGCACCCACCTGGCCCGATATCAACGGTGCCATGATCCCCGCCGGCATGAGCGAACTTTCTCCTTTTGGAAAAAACCTGGTAAGCAACCCCATTACCCTGCATTTTATTCACCGCGGGCTGGCCTACCTGTTAGCTACACTGATTACTGTTTGGTTTTTCAGGTCTGCCGTAATAAAAAACAACAAACTTTTCAGCCGCTGGCGTATGCGTTTGCTTTTTGTGGTATTGCTGCAGGTATTGCTGGGTATTCTCACCGTATTAAATGCCACCCATACCGACAGGCTGGTATTATTTGGCGTGCTGCACCAGTTTACCGCCATGCTGTTGCTGGTGACCGTTACAGTGCTATTGTATTTGGTGAGGAAGAAGGTTCCTGGGTATTACACGAATTAGAACGAATTACACGAATTTTTTCTCTGCGCCTCTGCGTGCCATTTCCGCTATTCCACAAAGCTGCACAAAGAATACACAAAGCAACTCAAAGAGAATTTTATAAGGAGTGCAAAAGAGTAAAAGAGATTAAGTAA
>JABLTH010123964.1_pt1 | contig 163717 bp, 157 predicted proteins | sample 7875711 | NCBI WGS metagenome assembly JABLTH01 (sample SAMN14941262, study PRJNA633318) | bioreactor metagenome | isolation source: bioreactor | place: China | collected 2019-03-05
GAGCGCCGTGAAGATCGCCGGGTGCTCGTGCAGTTCGAGATAGGCTTGGTAGATCGCCACTTGCGCGGCGTAGACGGGCTTGGCCACGGCGAGCCGGTTCTTCTCCAGCTCGCGCCAGGACTTCATGCTCAAGCACTTGTTTTCCCAGAGCGCCGGGTAGGCAAAGCCCTCCGGACCATCGACGATGACACCGTCGATGTGGCCCTGCAGACGGCCATCAGCCACGGAAAAGCTAAACTGCTCGCCATCGGCCCGGCGGGTACGCAGGTCGAAACCGGCGTCGCGCAGCCACGCGACCATGCAGTCCTCCATGACGTGGCCGCGCTCGAAGATGCGCAGCATCCGGCCCGGGGTGTCCCGGCCATGATCGACGGGAGCCTTGGCGTACTCAAACTGCAGCGCACGCTCGCAGGCAGCGCCCAACCGCGAGGCACCAAGGTACTGGCGCTCGGACTGCTTGGCTCGGGCCCGCTGCATCCCGGCGTCGACCAGCGCAGTGATCTGCCCCGAGATGCTCGACGTGGAGTTGAAGTCCATCATGGCTTCTTCCCCTTCGGTTCGTCCCAAGGCAGGTCGTCCTCCAGATCGGCGAACGGGTTGGCTGAACTCGGAGTCATGGGATCGGGCGTCGGCGGCATGCCACGTACAGGCGGGTACTTGCTCGCCTCGTGGTGCTCAACCATCGCCTCGGTGTAGCAAGTGACGATGGCGTCGATCACCTGCAGCGCCTCGGATTCGGAGTAGTTGCCCAGCGGTTTGGTGAAACCGATCTCGCCCGCCGCCTCGCCGAAGGACTTGAGGCACTTGCGCATCGCGGCCAGCTCGATATCAGAGGGATCGATCATGGTGACCCCCTTGATGTCGGTGCGACCATCCTTGGCGCGCAGCCAGTTGCCATACATCGCGTGGAACGCGGTCTGGCAGCGCTGCGAGCAGAACACCCAGTCGATGGGGTAGCGCCGAGGATCGCCGATACCGTGTCGGTTGTCGGTGTGACCGAATCCCCGGGCCTGTCGTTTGCAGACCCAGCATTTCACGCCCCCTCCTCAAAGTCTTCGGCCAGCAGCGACAGCTGCAGCGCGCCGCCAGCGAAGGCCGCTTCACAGCGGCGGTCGAAGTCGCGGTAGCAGGTCGAGCTGCGCGCAATGGCGGTGACCGCGTGAATCTGCGTTTCCAGACGGGCGAGGCCCTGATCGGACAGCCACTGGTGGTGCTTTTGCGAGATGCCCTTGCGAGCACGGATCTCGTCAATCAGCGTGGCGGGCAACACCGGCCCATAGACCCAGCGCTGCGTGATCTGGCCAACAACGTGGGGCGGGTTCTGGTCGTGGCCCTGGTACTTCCAGCCAAACAGCCGGTAGAGGGCGCGGTAGTAGTCCGGGTGGAAGCGGCGCTCCCAAGAAGAGCACGACTGGCGCAGCAGCTCGGAGATCAGTTCCTGCAACGCGTCAGGCGCGCGGTGGTACTGGTAGCCCGTCGCCTCGTCGATCAGCGCGACCTCGCCGGTGGTGGCCAGCGCGCGCATGATCTTCATGCAGTTGGGCACGATGCCCTGGCGGGCCTTGTGCAGCGTGCCGTTGATGGCGGCGCTGACCACCGCCGACGCGACGTCCGCAATGATCCCCGCCGGGAAGAACTGCGCCTGCCGACCTGATGGCAACAGAATCGGCTCACGAGTTTTCTCCAATGCCGACAAGGAGTTAGGCGCGAAATCGGCCAGAAACCGGGCAAATCGGCCACCCTTGTGCGTCTCGTGGAAGCCCAGCAGCTTGGCCAGTTGGCGACGAACGTAGCCGCGCTCGCCGCCCTTGAGGACGACGGCCTCGCATTGCAGATCGCCGAAACGCACGACGCCGTAGTGGCTGGCAGTGAAGACGGTTGTATTCATGGCCGCTTCCTCACTGAGCCCAGGACGGTTTGCCCGTCACTGGCGCGCGTTGCGGGGTAGGCGCGGCGTAGGCAGGAGCCGCTTGCGCCGGAGCGCCGGAGTTGCCACCGCCCGGACTGCCCTTCGGCGGCACGCCCTTCAATTTGGCGTAGTCGGGGTGATCGGGCTCGACTGCCAGCTTGACCACGTTGCGGTCTTGGCCCTTGGCGTCCTTCTCGATGTCGACGCGCGCCAGGAACTCCAGACCATCCAGTTCGGCGAAGCCATTGATGCGGCGCGCGGCGGCGGCCTGCGGGCTGTTGTCCTGCGGGTGGACGTTGCGAGCACTGTTGAGCGCGGCGCGGATGAAGCTGCGCCCCATCTGGCCCCAGGTCGGACCCTTCTTCGAGAGAAGTCCGACGTTGCTCCACATCTTGCGTTTGACATGGTCGCCAGCGGTGACCACGAACTCGGCGGCCAGATAGATAGAACCTGTCTCGAACGACTCGGTGGCGTAGCCGCCACCCCAGCCTTGTTCGGGGTCGTCATAGCCACCCGGTTTGATGGTCATGCGCACCGGCACGACGGTGCCCTTGGGGATCAGATCGAAGCCGGATTGCTGAGAGTCGGCGTCATTGAAGTCATTCCATGCGGTCATTGCGATTACTCCTGAGATTCGATGTGTGCGGGGTTGGCGGCGCTGGCGGGCGTGGGAACTGCGCCCGCGCACTTGGCGATCAGCGCGCCGAGATGCGGCGGCTCCAGCAGGTCGAGACGACCGCTGCGGTCTTTGGCCGGGAAGCCGTAGGGATTGACGGTGTGCGTGACGAAGGCGCGGTAGGAGCTACCGTCCTCGGCCTTGATCTCGGCCAGCGTCACGACCTCATCGACGATGCCGGGCAGCTCCAGGCTGGTCTTGCTGCCTTCGATCTGCGGGACGAACACCTTGCGATTGAAGTCATCCAGTCGCTCATCGAGGATCGCCACGAACACCACGTTCTTGCCACGGGCGTGCTGCAGGTGGGTCAACGCGCCGATCATTTCCTGGCCGAGCAGCCCGTAGGCCGCGCGCAGATCGGGCTTGCCGGAACGATCACTGACCGCCCCGGGCTGCGTCTTGCACCACGCAAAGCACTGGCGAGACAGTTGCGTGATCGAGTCGAGGAAGAAGGTCTGGTAGCGACCGAGCTGCGTCGCATCGCCAAACTTCTCGATGACGTGGTCGTAGTGCGCCTGCGAGAACGCGCTCTCCGGCGGTAGCGACTTGTCGGGGCCTGCGAGGAACACGAAGAAGTCGCGGCTCTCGGGCCAGGACGCCGGGCGGATGGTGTCGCCCGGCCAGTCGGCGACAGCCAAGTCGCCTGCCTCGATGTCAAGGAACAGCGTGGTAGCGGGGTCGAGGTCTTTGAGCCGGGACGTCTTGCCGATGCCGGACTTGCCCAGCATCAGCAGCTTCACGCCCTTGCGCTCGGCCATCCGCTCGACGGCGGACACGATGGGTAGCCTCTTCATGCCTCACCCCCATCGGTGCTCAGGGTGAAGGACGGCTTGCCGGAATCGACTGTGCGGGCGGCCGCGAACTGCTGCTGCAACGCAGGTGGCCAGTTGATGTACCGGGACTCGGACACTGAGAGCTTGACGTCGAGGTAGCCCTCGACCTTCTCGCCCGAGGCCACGATGCGCTCGGCGATTTCGCCCAGCTGCTTCTGGTTCCAGCTGACCTTCTTGGGCAGCTCGAACTTGATGTGCAGCGGGCCATCGCTGATGTGGGCGGTACCGAAGTCACGGCCGGATTCACGCAGCGCGGCGCGTGCCTGCTCGCCGTAGCACTGCTCCAGCGCCGCGTCGAACTTGGTGCGTGCCTTCTTGAGCCAGTCGATGGCGGCGTCGAGGTTCTTGTCGACCTCGCGCTTCTGCGCGGGCGGCAGCGCGGCCAATTGGCTCACAGACATCTCGGCGATGTCGACAGGGAAGATGGTCAGATCGCTCATGGCCGTCCTCCTCACTGGTACGCACGAGTGAAGCTCGAGTAACGCGAGACGCGGCGCTCGAAGGCTTCGATTTCGTGCAGGAGGTAGGTGACCCGGCGACCGAGCTTGCAGTAGATCGGGCCAAGCTGCTCTTGACGCCAGCGGCGCAGAGTCTTGACGGAGAGCCCCCAGCGGATGGCGAGCTCGTTTTCGTCGAGCGCGATGCAGGCTGCACCGCCGGGATTCATCCGGCGGGGATTCCGACCGGATTCGATTGATGGAACTTGAGTTTGCATTTCGATGTGCCTCCTAGATGAAATGGGCACATCGAAGTCTCCGCACGGGTTTATGGCCCGTGTCTGGTTTGATTTATGGGCGCGTTTATGTGTTGCGTCGCAGTCGGTATTTGCCGCGCTTGACCAATGCGATCACGTCCTCGCGTTCAGCCTTTCCGCCGAAGGCGTCATCGAACGACTGGTAGCCGGTATTGGCGATCCTGTTGACCTCGGCCCAGGACACCTCTGGCGCGTTCTTCCCGTCGGCACTCCACATCTGCTTGACGATCTTGGCGCGCTCCGCAGACAGCTCACGCGACTCGGTGAAGTGGGGCAGCTTCAGTCGATTGCCTTGGAAGAACTCAACCGGCTCTGGCGCACCGCTGGGCGTGACGTAGCCACGCAGCACCCTGTCGAATGCGCTCGCGTCGAAAACGTCCTGGCCGTCGTCCACGCGAACGAACTCGTCCAGCACGCGCATGACATGGTCACGGGGCAGATCAACGGGATCTCGCTGATGCCGCAATACGATGCCGCCACGCGACCAGATTGGGTCGCTCAACACCGAGGTCATCGCGGCAACAGGAGCACGCTCCCACGCTCTGGCAACGAACACCGGGGCAAAGTCGTGTGTGCAAGCGATTCGTACTTCCCCGAGGTGCCACAGGTGGCCCGGCACGCGATGTCGACGGTCGGATCGTCGTCGATCTTCGATGCCGATCAAGGATGCCAAGTCGGCGAGCCACGCATCCACTTGGAAGGTATACAGCGCGATGTCGGCAAGAGGTCGCTCAACCGTTCGTGACCGCTGCTGGGGACTGCGGTACCGGTACACCGCCGCGTCGTGATCGATCTCAACCTCGACTTCCTGCTCAGAATCCAGGACGGGCACCATCAGATGTGTGAGGTAGTCCTCTTCCGTGATCCATCGTCGCTGCAGAAACGTTGGTCTGCATCGCCCGAGCTCGGCCGCCCTGACGCGGGAATCGACCCGGGGCAGCCGCTCCAGCGCTGCCAGAAAGCTCAGATGTGCCGACTTCGCGGTAGCGTCATCAGAACTCACGGAGCACCCCAATTCGCGTGAGCTGTTCCAGCACGCGCTTGCGGTCATCCTCGGTCTTGCTCTTGTCGTTCAGGCCGTTCGGCGACGTGATTTGGACAGCAACGTTGTGGGCCTTGCGGTGCGGCTGTTTGGCCATTCGGAACACCAGCTTCACCTGCGCCAGCGTGTATCCCGTCAGGTCGTCGATGCCATAGTCGTCATAGGCGACCTGATAGATCTGGCGGGTATCACGCCGATCCTTGCCGATCAGCATCGTGCTCGACAGGTGCTGGATCAGATCACGCCCATTGGCGGCGTCGGTGGTTTGCTGCTCGAAGGGCCGGGCGACTTTGATCTGCAGGATCGAGATTTTTTCAATGCCCGCCACACGCTCCTGCTCAATGCGCTTGAGCATCGCTGGTGTCGAGAAGCCGAACAGGTCGAACTCGCGCATCGGCATGTCGTTGATCTCCCCGTCGCACGCCAAAACGACATCGCGGAAGATGGTCGCCAGTTCACGGCGCACCTCACGGTCTTCGCAGAACACACCGAGCGCACCGGTGCCGGGCTCCCACGAGAAGCTGGCCGACATCGCTGCAGGTTCTTCGTGCTCGACCACCTCGCCGTTGGCAACCTGCCGGAAGTGCGCCGTCGATCCGTTGAAAGTTGCAGTCAGGGTGTGCAAGAGCACGGGCGCGACCTCGTCGGTGTCTTTGCCGCCGCAGCGGTCGGCATGCGCAAGATCACGGCGCGTGAACTGCTCGATGAGGATTTGGTCAGAAGCCACTTGCGGGAACAGCGCCGAAATGCGCCCGCGCAACACACCCTCAACATCGGCATCAATGCTCGGCACCACGCCTTTCGGGCCGAGGTAGTGGCTGGAGTAGTTCTCGCTCTTCCACTGGCGATGCATCACCTGCAAGCGCTCGGCGTTGTCGAAGCGCTGATCGCGCTTGGCACCGACCTCCGGAAAATCCTGCCGCAGACAGAGGTGCAGGGCCCGGCTATACCGGTCACTGGGCGTGGCCAAGACGGCAGCGTCGCTGGCGTCTTGGTCGTCAAGGAGGGATTGGACGGCCTGCGTGCCGTATTCGTCATCGAGCAGCACCACGCGCTCGGCCGCACGCTCGATGTGCTGCTGGACGTCCGAGCCAAGTTTGGCGACGGCGTGGAACATCGCCTTGCGGGACTGCACCGCGAGGATGCCTTTGGCCGCATCCGTCAGCGCTGCCAGTTCCGGCAGCGAAGTGGCGCTGGCACGTTCGACCAGGAGCAAGGCGAGGCCGGGACGCTTGGCTTTGCGCACCACGGTGACGAAGTGCTCCATGCACGGCAGGATTTCCGGGCCATCGTCCGATTGACGGGGTCGCACCTGCTTCGAGGACTGCTGCTGCGCGGCAGTCGACTCGTCGTGTTCCTGGGCGGTGATCTGTTCGTCTGCTGGCATAGGCAATTTCCTTTTCTAAACGAAGTGCGCGATTGCGCGAGTGGTTAACTGAACGGTTCAAAAAATGCCGACACGCGGTCGGCGGCGAGATGAAGGCGTTGATCAGACGATCTTGGCCCCCGGCTTTAGAAGACCATAGCGCTCCATCCGTACCTGGATGAAGCGTCGGTTGACGCCGAAGCGCTTGGCCACGGCCTTCTGCAAACATTCGATGTCGAAGAACCCGATATCTCCATCAGCCGTCAGGTGAAGGCAGGTGCCGGGCAAATCGGGATCAAGCGACGGGCTGCGGTGGATCGTCACACCGTGTTTCGGAGCCAACTCTTCGACCGCCAGATTCAGGCGTTGGCGCGGCACCAGCAACGACCCCATGAACTCGTTGGCACGCAGCTCGGCGAAGTATTCTTCCTTGGTGGTGTGGCCTGGAATTGCCAGAGAGGGGCTCGCAGCCGCCTCGACGACGGGCTGGACTTTCGCCAAGTGCTCCACGTCACGGGTGGTCGTGCGGTAGGCCCGCCGCGCCGCGTCGCTGGGCTCATCGAACAAACCCGGTCCCTTGCTGGCATCCACGATCCATCCTGGCGCATCGAAGATGGCGTGGCCGAGCTCGTGCCCGAGGGTGCTCAGTACCAACTCCTCGCTGGCGTTCACGCCAACCGGTGACACCGACACCATCGCGGTGTCCGGCACGCCTGGATCGTACTCACAGATGCCCAGGACAGGGTTCCCGCGCTCGTCATGCACGACGTCACCGGTGCCGACGAACAGGTCGAAGACCACGCCGTTGATCTTCAGGCCGGAGATGGCGCTCAGGGTGGCGAGCGAGATGGCATCGGCAGCAGCATCCACCAGTTGCTGGCGGGCCAAGACGGCGATGCCCTCAATCTCGGAATTCTTGATGTAGCTGGGGCGTTTTCGGTCGCAATGCCGGTAGCCAAGAGTCAACACCGGCATTCACTTGTCCCCCGTCGCTTGCTTGCGATACATCCGTACCAGGCCCCCCACGTCGTCGCGCATGTCTGGCGGAAGGCGGCTGGCCTCAACAAAGGCGTCGTCGACATTCTCGCCAAGGATTTCTGCCGCCTTGCGGATCAGCTCGTCCTTGGGCGGCTTCTCGATGTCGCGCTCTATGCGCGACCAGTAGGCAGGGGAGATGTCCAGCTGCCGGGCGAAGTCATTCATCTGAATGCCCTTCGCCTCCCTCTTCTGTCTGATGTAGGCACCAAATGCCATGTTGTGACCCAATTGCGTGATTAGTTAATTGACGCCATCGTATCGAGCAGATCGGCGCCTGTCAACTGTTTCGTTAACGCGCAATCCGGTTCCCTGCCAGACAGGCACCACAGGCCTGCCGGGGCATCGAGGCCACGCCACCAGGTGTGCCCGATTACCCGGAATTGCCATCCGCTTCGGAACATCGCGCACATCATCTGTGACGGTTGCAATTCCTCGGAGCCGTCATGAAGAACCTCGAACTCGCATCTCCCTCGGAGATGTCCGCCAGCGCCAGCGCTGGTGAAATCACCGCCATCCTTGCGGCCGCCATCGTCCGCACCGTCGTCGCAGAAGCGCCAAAACAGAGAGAAGTTGGCCTTGGCTTCCTGCCCGACCAGCGCGTTCATACAACCCCCTATCAACAGGAGAGTTTGTGATGAACGAGAAACAAGCATCAGTCGCCGCGCGGATCGCGGAGCTATCGAGCCTGCCCATCGCCGAGTTGTGGCCAGTGTGGGATCGGTACTTCAGCAGCCGCCCCATCAACCCCAACCGCGTCTTCATCGAGTCGCGCATCGCCTACAAGATGCAGGAGGAAGCCTTCGGCGGTCTGGCGCACAACACGCGCCAGCGCCTGGAGGCCATCGGTGCCAAGCATTCCAAGATCAAGCTGCGGGCACGGCCGCGCGACACCAACTTCGCGCCCGGCACGGTGCTGCTGCGCGAATGGGGCGACCGCGAGCACAAGGTGGCGGTCACCGCCGAAGGTCTGTTCGAGTACGAGGGCAGCACCTTCAAGAGCCTGACAGCCGTGGCCCGGCAGATCACCGGCACGCACTGGTCGGGGCCACTGTTCTTCGGCCTGACCGGCAAGGCAGGTGCGCAATGAGCGACGCCACCCAAATCGCCTCTCCCAAGGCACGCAAACGTTGCGCCGTCTACTGCCGGGTGTCGTCGGACGAACGCCTTGACCAGGAGTTCAACTCCATCGACGCGCAGAAGGAGGCTGGCCACGCCTACGTCGCCAGCCAACGCGCAGAAGGATGGATTCCGGTGGCCGACGATTACGACGACCCCGGCTTCTCCGGCGGCAACACGGACCGGCCGGGGCTAAAGCGCCTGATGGCCGACATCGAGCGCGGCCAGATCGACATCGTGGTGGTCTACAAGATCGACCGCCTGACGCGTAGCCTTGCCGACTTCTCCAAGATGGTCGAGGTGTTTGAGCGCCACGGCGTGTCGTTCGTGTCGGTCACGCAGCAGTTCAACACCACCACCTCGATGGGTCGGCTGATGCTCAACGTCCTGTTGTCCTTCGCTCAGTTTGAGCGCGAGGTCACCGGCGAGCGCATCCGCGACAAGATAGCCGCCAGCAAGCGCAAGGGGATGTGGATGGGTGGCGTGCCCCCCTTGGGCTACGACGTCGACAACCGCCTGCTGGTCATCAATGAAACCGAGGCGGCGGTGGTGCGGCGCATCTTCGAGGAGATGTTGACCATCGGCTCGCCCACCCAGATTGCTGCCAACCTGACTTTGGATGACATCACCACCAAGGCCTGGACGACGCAGGACGGTCAGACGCGGGCGGGCACGCGCATCGACAAGAAGTACCTGCACAAGCTGCTGCGCAACCGCATCTACCTTGGAGAGTTGTCGCACAAGGGCAGTTGGTACCCAGGTGTGCATCAGGCCATCATCGATCCAGGACTGTGGGGCCGGGTTCACGAGGTGCTGGCCAAGGATGGCCACACCCGGTCGGTCGAGACCAAGATCAGGTCGCGCACCGACGCGTTGCTGCGCGGCCTGCTGTACGCACCCTCGGGCGAGCGGATGTACCCGACCTACTCGCGCAAGAACGGGCGCAAGTACCACTACTACGTGTCCAAGTCGGAAGCGCGGTTCGGCGCGCCGGGCAAGGGCTACGAGCGCCTGCCTGCGCTGGAGATCGAGGGGGCAGTGGTGGCCCAGATCCGCACGGTGCTGACCAGCCCGGAGACCGTGGCGTCGGTGGTGCGGCACATTCAACGCAACGGGGCCCAGATCGACGAGGCCACCACCGTGATGGCGATGGGACGCCTCAACAACGTGTGGGATCAACTGTTCCCGGTCGAGCGCCACCGCATCGCCAATCTGATGATCGAGCGCATCGACCTCGTCCACGCGGGCGAGGTGCAGGGGATCAAGGTGAAGTGGCGTGAGGTAGGTTGGAACGCGCTCATCGAGGAGTTCGCCCCGGACAGCATTGGTGCTGAACTGCTGGAGGTCGAAGCCTGATGGACGAGTCGATGGAAACCTTTGTGCCCCTAACGTTTCGCCGCCGGGGCGTCCAACGCGTGGCTGCCGACGACCGGCACATCCACGACGTGACACTGCTCGACGGTGTGGCACGGGCCTTCTACTGGCAGCACCTGCTGGACACCGGCGCGATGCAGAGCGGGTCGGCCATCGCCCGCGCCGAGAAGCTGCACCACTCGGTGGTCAACGAACTGCTGCGCCTGACCCTGCTGGCCCCCGACATCATTGAGCAGTTCATGGCGGGCAAGCAGCCACGGCGGCTGACGCTGATGTGGTTTCAGCGAAACCGCCTGATGGTGGACTGGCACGCCCAGCGCCAGCTCATGGCCAGTTTTGAGGAGGATGTGTGAGCAAGAAGCATCGCGGCCACGCCAGGGGCGACCCAGTGACGTATCAGACGCCGCTGCCTGCTGGCGGCGTGCAGATGGAAACCTTCCTGCCCTGGACGTTGGTGCGCAGGGGTTTGAAGAAGCAGGTCATCACGCCGTTCGACGCGCCGCAGGAGTTCCTGGACGAGGCCCGCCGTGAGCGGCAGGTTCGCGAGATGGCGCAGGACACCCCCTTGATGCGGGCACTCGGCCTCGCGCACCACTGGCAGCGCCTGCTGGACGACGGACGGTTCAGTTCGATCACCGAGATCGCCGAGGCAGAGGGACTCGATCTCGGTCGTGCAAGCCGGATCGCCCGATTGGCGCAATTGGCACCGGACATCGTGGAAGCCTGCACCACTGGCGTGGCTGCGCACTTGACATTGGAAAGCGTCGGGCGACGCGCCAACCCGCTGCGATGGGACGAGCAGCGCGAACGCCTGCGGTTCCGGTGATCAACCGGCGCAGCAACTCCCCTTGCCGCGCTCCTGAATCGGCGGGCACGGCACGGTGCCGTAGGAGCAGTACACGCAGCAGTCGCCCTGCTTAGGTTTGAGTACGGCGTGACACTGCTCGCACTCGTAGAACCACTGGCAGGCGTCTGTGGGCATCGTCTCGGTCTTGGCGTGGCCGCACTCGGGACAGGTCAGCGTCGATTCCAAGATCACCGCAGTCACTTGGCACTCCCCACCACGGTCGAGGGGTACCCAGCATCCTTGGTGGCGCGCTTGAGAGCCTCGACGTCGGTCTTCGCGTCATCGAATGTCACCTTGGCTTCGCGGCTATCCAGATTCACGTCGGTCTTGCTGACGCCCGACACTTTGGTCAGAGCCTTCTTGACCGTGATCGGGCAGGTAGCGCAGTTCATGCCGGGCACGGACAGCGTAACGGTCTGGGTCGCAGCCCACAAGGGCGAGGCGAAGGCGGCAAATGTGGCCAGCGCAACAAGCTTCTTCATGACAACTTCCTTTCAGTAGAACCAGGGCGCGATCAGCGGGAATCCGAGGGCGAGGACCACCAGCGCCACCACGATCCAGAACAGCACCCTGTAGCTGCGGTTAACCGATGGCAGCGCACAGACCTGCCCCGGAGCGCAATCCGTGGCCGGTCGCCAGATGCGACGGCAAGCGAAGAAAAGCGCCACTACCGCCGCGCCGATGAACAAGGGCTGGTAGGGTTCGAGCAGCGTCAAGTTGCTGATCCAGGCTCCGGAAACGCCGAGCGTGATCAACACCAACGGGCCGAGGCAGCAGGTGGAGGCCAGGATGGCGGCAAGCCCGCCAGTCAACAGCGCGCCGCGTCCGCCGCCTTGTGTCTCTGTTGGTCGATCTGTACTCATGGGTTAAGCTTACCTCCGTACCTAAGTACGGAGTCAAGCACCATGAGCGAACCACTTGAAACACTGACCATCGGCGTCCTGGCCGATGCCGCCGGGGTCAACGTCGAGACGATCCGCTTCTATCAACGCAAAGGCTTGATGCAGGAGCCCGACCGGCCCCTGGGCGGCATTCGTCACTACGGTGAGCCGGATCTGGCGCGAGTGCGCTTTATCAAATCGGCCCAGCGCCTGGGATTCAGCCTGGACGAGGTCGGGGATTTGCTGAAGCTTGAAGATGGATCGCATTGCACCGAGGCGCGCGAGCAGGCCGAGCACAAGCTGGCAGACGTGCGAACACGGCTTACCGACCTGACGCGCATCGAGCGCGTGCTGGCGGATCTCGTAGAACGCTGCTGCGCCACGAATGGCAATGTCCGCTGCCCATTGATCGCAGCATTGCAGGATGCATGACATGGAACTCCTGAAAGTCGCTGTGCTGTTTGCCGTGACCGCTGTCGCCGAGATCGTCGGCTGCTACTTGCCATGGCTAGTCATCAAACAGGGCAAATCCGCGTGGCTGCTGATTCCCGCCGCTCTATCGCTGGGACTGTTTGCGTGGTTGCTCACATTGCACCCCACTGCGGCGGGACGTACCTACGCGGCCTATGGTGGGATGTACATCGCCGTGGCACTCGTGTGGCTCCACTTCGTTGACGGCATTGCGCTCACACGCTGGGATCTGGCCGGAGCAGGTATCGCGCTGGCGGGCATGGCCCTCATCGCACTACAGCCCACGGCAACGGCGTAGTGATCAGACAGTTTTTGCTCTCGGTCGCCTGGTCTTGACCAAGTGAAAACTACAACCCGAGGACTGCAAACCCGCGCCAGTGCAGGAATCGGGCAGTTGACCGGTCAAGAGGCCGGCAGAGAACAGAGAGGGAAAGACGGGGAAGTCGCGGCCGGAAAAGGGCGCAATCGCAGGTTGGCGGTCAAGAGGCCGAGGCGCGAAACCGCGCCAACACAGGGGGAACGGGCAAAAAAAATCCCAACCGGATAAGGGTTGGGATTTCACATTATGGTGGAGCTGGGGGGATTTGAACCCCCGTCCGCAAGCCATCTTCGAGCAGATCTACATGTTTAGCGGTCTGTTTTGAGTCTCGCCACCGGTGTCGCGCAGTCGCACGCTACACCGGCCGCCAGTACCCTGTTTTCTCGTCCTGGATCAAGGTACCCGATCCAGAACCAGCCGATGTAAATGACCTTACAGCCGGGAGCCGTCAGCTTGCGCTAACGACCCCTTGCCCAGCCCACCGGCCTGCTGTTGTAAGGCTCACTGGCAATTAAGCAGCGAGTGCGAAACGTTCGTCGTTTGCAGTTAGTTTGTTTGAATCTGTTTTACGAGCGCATTCAGCTCGACATGCACCACATCGATTCCGTACCCACGTCGAAACCAGTGCAGCCCCTCAGCTCGCATTTTAGGCCGTTCTGCCAGATTGCAAGGGGGTGCTCTGAAAAGGCCTTACCCCTTGCGGGTGGCAAACAGGTAGTTCACGCTGGTATCGGTGTTGAGCCAGTAGCGCTGGGTGAGCGGGTTGTAGGCCATGCCGGCGGTGCATTGCAGATCCAGCCCGCCGGCTCGACAGTAGCTGGCCAACTCGCTGGGGCGCACCATCTTGGCGTATTCGTGGGTGCCACGGGGCAGCAGCTTGAGCACGTACTCCGCGCCCACCACAGCAAACAAAAAGGACTTGGGGTTACGGTTCAGCGTGGAGAAGAACACCCACCCGCCGGGTTTGACCAGCGTGGCACAGGCACGCACGATGGACGCGGGGTCCGGCACGTGCTCCAGCATCTCCATGCAGGTCACGATGTCATACGTCTGCGGCTGCTCGTCCGCCAGGGCTTCGGCGCTGACTTCGCGATATTTCACGTTGGGCGTCTGGGCCTCCAAAGCATGCAATTGGGCCACCTTGAGCGCTTTGGTGGCCAGATCGATGCCCGTCACTTGGGCACCCTTGCGCGCCATCGCGTCGGCCAGAATGCCGCCACCACAGCCCACGTCCAGCACCTGCTTGCCCGCCAATGGGGCCCGTCTGTTAATCCAGTCCAGACGCAGGGGGTTGATCTGGTGCAGCGGACGGAACTCGCTCTCGGTGTCCCACCAGCGGTGCGCCAGGTCGGAGAATTTGGCCAGTTCGGCCGGGTCGGCGTTGGTTGTCGAAGTCATGGGGCGATTATCGACAAGAACCCGTGCCCCACGGGTGATGTTGTGGACTCAAGCAACAAAAAGCCCCGCCGAGGCGGGGTCTTGGATACAGGCAATCTGTTGATTACTTGTTGGTGCGCGTGCCCACCACTTCGATTTCCACGCGGCGGTTCTTGGCACGACCTTCTGCGGTCTTGTTATCGGCCACGGGCTGCTTCTCGCCCTTGCCTTCGGTGTAGACGCGGTTCTTTTCCACGCCCTTGGTCACCAGGTAGGCCTTGACGGCTTCGGCGCGGGCCACGGACAGTTTCTGGTTATAAGCATCGGAACCCACGGAGTCGGTATGACCCACGGCAATGATGACTTCCAGATTGACGCCCTTGATCTTGCCCACCAGATCGTCCAGCTTGGCTTTGCCTTCGGGCTTGACGACGGACTTGTTGAAGTCGAAGAACGCGTCAGCAGCGTAGGTCACCTTGGTGGCGGCCGGCGGTTGGGGAGCGGGAGCGGGCTTGGCCACGGGTGCAACCGGGGCGGGTGCCGGCGCGGGCGCGGCTACAGGAGCGGGCGCGGGTGCGGGCGCGGGCTTGACGGCGCCGTCGCAATCCTTGGCAGCGGTGGCGGGGGTCCAGGTGGCGTCACGCCAGCACAGTTCGCTGGAACCGTTCTTCCACACGAGTTCCGAAGTCGCATTGCGCCAGTTGTCAACTGTCTGGGCACCGGCAGCCGATGCAAGAGCAGCAACGGCAACCGTCATTGCCAGCTTGTTAAGTTTCTTCATGGTTCTGTCCTCTTGGGAAAAAGCCGCGCAGACTCGCTGCGAGGTAGTTAACATCTTGGGTGACCATCACCTAAAACGGTGTTGTCATTGTGCCATAGCCAGTATCCCGTTCCCATCGCAATACGGACTTGCCAGCATCGACGGGACATTTTATCCCCCAATGTTGCTGGCCAACCACAACGGCAGGCGGTCGGCGATGCCCTAAAATTGGGGGGTTTTGGCGGCCCCAGCCAACTCGACCGCTAGCCTTGCGCTTGGCACCCCGCTCCTTAACCCCGCGCTCGCACCCCATGACTCAGTTCGCCAAAGAAACTCTGCCTATCAGCCTGGAAGAAGAAATGCGCCGGAGCTACCTCGATTACGCCATGAGCGTGATCGTGGGAAGGGCACTGCCAGACGCGCGCGACGGGCTCAAGCCGGTGCATCGACGCGTGCTCTATGCCATGCACGAGTTGAACAACGACTGGAACCGGCCGTACAAGAAGTCCGCCCGTATCGTCGGCGACGTCATCGGTAAGTACCACCCCCACGGCGACAGCGCGGTGTACGACACGATTGTGCGCATGGCGCAGGACTTTTCCCTTCGGCACATGCTGGTGGACGGCCAAGGCAACTTCGGTTCCGTGGATGGTGACAACGCTGCAGCCATGCGTTACACCGAAATCCGCCTGACCAAGATCGCCCACGAAATGCTGGGCGACATCGACAAGGAAACGGTCGATTTCGGCCCCAACTATGACGGCAGCGAGCAAGAGCCCCTGGTGCTGCCAAGCAAGATTCCCAACCTGCTGGTCAACGGCTCGGCCGGTATTGCCGTGGGCATGGCCACCAACATTCCGCCGCACAACCTGAACGAGGTCGTGGACGCCTGCCTGCACCTGCTGCGCAACCCGCACGCCAGCGTGGACGAGTTGATGGAGATCATCCCTGCGCCAGACTTCCCCACCGCCGGCATCATCTACGGCATCACCGGCGTGAAGGAAGGCTACCGCACCGGACGCGGCAAGGTGGTCATGCGCGCGCGCTGCCACTTCGAGGACATCGACAAGGGCCAGCGGCAAGCCATCATCGTTGACGAACTGCCCTACCAGGTCAACAAGAAGACACTGCAAGAACGCATGGCCGAGTTGGTCAACGAGAAGAAGATCGAGGGCATCAGCCACATCCAGGACGAATCCGACAAGTCCGGCATGCGCCTGGTGATCGAACTCAAGCGCGGCGAAGTACCGGAAGTCGTATTGAACAACCTGTACAAGCAAACGCAACTGCAGGATACCTTTGGCATCAACATGGTGGCCCTGATCAACGGCCAACCCAAGCTGTGCAACCTCAAGGACCTGATCGAGGTTTTCCTGCAGCACCGCCGCGAAGTGGTGACGCGCCGCACGATATTCACCCTGCGCAAGGCGCGCGAACGCGGCCACGTCCTCGAAGGCCTGGCTGTCGCGCTGGCCAATATCGATGAGTTCATCGCCATCATCCGCAACGCGCCCACCCCCCCGGTGGCCAAGGCTGAGTTGATGAGCCGTCCCTGGGACAGCAAGCTGGTGCGCGAAATGCTCACCCGCACCCGTGCCGATGGTGGTGTGGTCAACGCCGACGACTACCGGCCCGATGGTCTGGACAAGGCACTGGGCATGGGCAGCGACGGCCTGTACAGACTCTCCGACACGCAGGCGCAGGAAATCCTGCAGATGCGTCTGCAGCGCTTGACTGGTCTGGAGCAGGACAAGATCGTGGCTGAATACAAGGAGGTCATGGCTGAGATCGAAGACCTGCTGGACATCCTGGCCAAGCCGGAGCGCGTCTCGACCATCATCGGCGAGGAACTGGGCACGATCAAGCAGGAGTTCGGTCAGACCAAGCTGGGCGCGCGCCGCAGCCTGATCGAGCACAGTGCTCACGACCTGAGCACGGAGGACCTGATCACCCCGACCGACATGGTGGTGACGCTCAGCCACAGCGGCTACATCAAGAGCCAGCCCCTGTCCGAATACCGTGCGCAAAAGCGGGGCGGCCGCGGCAAACAGGCCACCGCCACCAAGGAAGACGACTGGGTGGACCAGCTCTTCATCGCCAACACGCACGACTACATCCTGTGCTTCTCCAATCGCGGTCGCCTGTACTGGCTCAAGGTATGGGAAGTGCCCCAAGGCTCGCGCGGCTCGCGCGGTCGCCCCATCGTCAATATGTTCCCGCTGCAGGAAGGCGAAAAGATCACGGTAGTGCTGCCACTCACGGGAGCCAAGCGCACGTTCCCGGCCGACCAGTTCGTGTTCATGGCCACGAGCATGGGCACGGTCAAGAAGACCGCACTGGACGAATTCAGCAACCCACGCAAGGCCGGCATCATTGCCGTGGATCTGGACGAAGGCGACTTCCTGATCGGCGCGGCGCTTACCGACGGACAGCATGATGTGATGCTGTTCTCCGATGGCGGCAAGGCCGTGCGCTTTGACGAAAACGACGTGCGCCCCATGGGGCGCGCCGCCCGCGGCGTGCGCGGCATGATGCTGGAAGAAGGCCAGAGCGTGATCGCCATGCTGGTGGCCGAGGACGAGCAGCAAAGCGTGCTCACCGCCACCGAAAACGGCTACGGCAAACGCACCAGCATCACCGAATACACGCGCCATGGCCGCGGCACCAAGGGCATGATCGCCATCCAGCAGAGCGAACGCAACGGCAAGGTTGTGGCCGCGACCCTGGTCCACAGCGATGACGAAATCATGCTGATCACGGACAAGGGTGTCCTGGTACGTACCCGCGTCAGCGAGATCCGCGAATTGGGCCGTGCGACGCAGGGTGTGACCCTGATCGGGCTTGATGAGGGGTCGCGCCTGAGCGGCTTGCAGCGCATTGTCGAGAACGACGCCAACGGACAAACCGACGACGCGTCCGAAGGCGACGGTGATGCGGCCTGACGCATCCGGTGCTGCGTAATCTATAGCTGAATATCACCGAAATCCGGCGCTTGCAGCCTGTTCGAGCCTTCCCCATGAATCGACCCTACAACTTTTCCGCCGGCCCCGCGGCCATGCCCGAGGAAGTTCTGCAACAGGCCGCAGGTGAAATGCTCGACTGGCACGGCAGCGGCATGAGCGTGATGGAGATGAGTCACCGTGGCAAGGAATTCACCTCGATCTGCGAGCAGGCCGAGGCGGATCTGCGCGATCTGCTGGCCGTGCCGCCCCACTTCAGGATCCTGTTCATGCAGGGTGGCGGCCTGGCGGAGAATGCCATCGTCCCGTTGAACCTGTCGCGCGGCGCCACCGTCGATTTCGTGGTCACGGGCAGTTGGAGCAAAAAGTCGCAAAAGGAGGCCGCGCGTTACTGCCAGCCGCGGGTGGCCGCCAGCAACGAGGCCAGCCAGCATACCGCGCTGCCCGACCCGGCCACCTGGCAGTTGAGTGGAAACGCCAGCTACGTCCACATCTGCACCAACGAGACCATCGATGGTGTGGAATTCCAGGAATTGCCCGATCTGGCTGCGCTGGGCAGTCCGGCTCCCCTGGCGATCGATTTTTCCTCGCACGTGGCGTCCCGTCCCGTAGACTGGTCGCGCGTGGGCTTGGCCTTTGGCGGCGCGCAAAAGAACCTAGGCCCCGCCGGTCTGACGCTGGTGGTGGTGCGCGAGGATTTGCTGGGCCACGCCCTGTCCATCTGCCCCAGCGCCTTCGACTACAAGACCGTGGCCGACAACCGCTCCATGTACAACACGCCGCCCACCTATGCCATCTACATGGCGGGACTGACTTTCCAGTGGCTCAAGCGCCAACGCGAAGGCTCGACCACCGGCGTGCAGGCCATGGAACGACGCAACATCGCCAAGGCGCAATTGCTTTACGAAGCCATCGACAGTTCCGGCTTCTACCTGAACAAGGTCCGCAAAGACTGCCGCTCACGCATGAACGTTCCGTTCTTCCTGCGCGACGAAGCGCGCAATGACGACTTCCTTGCGGGCGCGCGAAACGCCGGCCTGCTGCAACTCAAGGGACACAAGTCCGTGGGTGGCATGCGCGCCAGCATCTACAACGCCATGCCGATCGAAGGCGTGCAGGCCCTGGTCGCCTACATGCGAGAATTCGAGCGCCGCCACGCCTGAGCCATGACCTTGCCTGCCCCCGCTTCCCCACTGCCCACGCTGGCGGAACTGCGCGTGCAAATTGACGCGATCGATCAGGAACTGCTCAACCTCCTGAACCGCCGTGCCAAGGTGGCAGAACAGGTGGGCGAGGTCAAGCGCCGCGAGGGCTCGCCCTTCTTTCGCCCCGACCGCGTGGCCCAGGTGATTGAGAAGATCCAGCAGGCCAACCAGGGCCCACTGCTGAACCAGCATGTGGCTGCCGTCTGGCGCGAGATCATGTCCGCCTGCCTGGCACTGGAAGCACCGCAACGCGTGGCGGTGCTGGGGCCGGTGGGCACCTTCTGCGAGCAGGCGGCGATCGAATTTTTCGGCAGCGCCGCCAACCTGATCTATTGCGCCAATTTCGACGAGGTGTTCCACGCCACGGCGGCGGGCACCGCGCAATTCGGTGTAGTGGGCATGGAAAATTCCAGCGAGGGCGTGGTGGCACGCTCGCTGGACCTGTTCCTGCGTTCTCCCGTGCACGTGGTTGGAGAAGTCAGCCTGCTGGTGCGGCACAACCTGCTGCGCCAGGAAAAGTCCCTCGAAGGCATCGAGGTGGTGTTGGCGCACCCGCAGGCTCTGGCGCAATGCCAAGCCTGGTTGTCTCAGCACCTGCCCAACGCGGAACGCCGTGCCGTGTCCAGCAATGCCGAGGGCGCGCGGCTGGCCGCAAGCAACCCGGCCTGGGCCGGACTGGCCAGCGAGCGCGCCGCCGCCCAGTTTGGTCTGCACATCGTGGCGCATGCCATCCAGGACGAAGCCTACAACCGCACGCGCTTTGCCATCATCTGCCTTCCTCAGACCCTGGGAACTCCGCCCCCCTCCGGGAAGGACTGCACCAGCCTCGTCGTGTCCGTCACCAACCGTCCCGGGGCCGTGCACGACCTGCTGGTGCCATTGAAGAACAATGGGGTCTCCATGACCCGGTTCGAGTCACGTCCGGCACGCACCGGCCAATGGGAATACTACTTTTACATTGATCTGGACGGCCACCCGTCGCAGCCCCATGTGGCGCAGGCCCTGGAGGAGTTGCGCGGGCTGTGCGCCTTCTACAAGGTTCTGGGCACCTATCCTGTGGGCTCGTGAGGAAGGTCAAGCATGTTTGAACAATTGGGTCTCATAGGCTGTGGCTTGATGGGGGGTTCGTTTGCTCTGGCCCTCAAGCAGGCCGGCCTTGTCAAGCGTGTCGTGGGCTACAGCAAGTCCCCCACGACCACGGAACGAGCCCGGCAGATGGGAATTATCGATGTCGAGGCGCCCTCGGCCCTGCTGGCCGTCTCGGGCGCCGATCTGGTCTTGGTCGCGGTGCCGGTCGCCGCGTCGGAAGCCACCTTCAGATCGATCAAGCACCTGGTCACGCCCAACATGCTCATCATGGACGTGGGGTCGACCAAACAGGATGTCGTCAACGCGGCACGAAGCACACTGGGCGATCGAGTCGGGTCGTTCGTGCCGGCGCACCCCATCACCGGCAAGGAGGTGTCTGGAGTAGCCCACGCCACTGCCGATCTGTACCGTGGAAAGCAGGTGGTTCTCACTCCTACCGAGCGCACGCGGACCGCGCACATCGCCAAGGCGGAAGCGCTCTGGGCCGCGCTCGGTTGCTCGGTCCTCAAGATGTCGCCGGACGCCCACGACGCAGCCTTTGCCGCGGTGAGCCATCTGCCGCATCTGCTGGCTTTTGCGTACATCGGCAGCCTCTTCAGCCAAGACAAGGGACGCGAATACATGGCGCTGGCCGGCCCTGGATTCCGGGATTTCACCCGCATCGCGGGGAGCGACCCAACCATGTGGCGTGACATTCTGCTGGCCAACCGACAGCAGTTGCTGGAGCAGTCAGACCTGTTCAAGCGGGCGCTCCACGCTCTTGAAACCATGATCGCCAGCGATAACGCAGACGCGCTCGAGGGCGTGCTCAAGCTCGCCAGCCAGACGCGATCACACTGGCACTTGACCTCGCATAAACCCGCAAAATAATGTTTTCCACTGAGTTTCTGGACCTCCCGCCACTGTCGACGGCTGGAGGCACCGTCATCCTGCCCGGCTCCAAGAGCATTTCCAATCGCGTTCTATTGCTTGCAGCTTTGTCGCACGGAACAACCACGGTCCACGACCTGCTCGATTCCGACGACACCCGGGTCATGCTGACCGCTCTGCACCAACTGGGTTGCGGACTGGACCAACGTGGCTCCACCGTCGTGATTCAGGGGATGGACGGTCGCGTGCCGCAGCCGCGCGTTGACTTTCACATGGGCAATGCGGGAACGGCGATGCGCCCTCTCACCGCGGCCCTGGCCGTTCTGGGTGGCGACTTCTCCCTGAGCGGCGTGCCGCGCATGCACGAGCGACCCATCGGCGACCTGGTCGACGCCCTGCGCCAACTCGGCTGCCAGGTGAGCTACCTGGGCAAGGAGGGCTACCCGCCCCTGCGAATCGGCCAGCCCGGATTGACCCTGGACCAGCCTATCCGCGTACGCGGCGACGTTTCCAGCCAATTCCTGACCGCCCTGCTCATGGCGCTGCCCCTGGTGGCCAAGCGCGACATCACCATCGAGGTGGTGGGCGAGCTCACATCCAAGCCGTACATCGAGATCACCCTCAACCTGCTGCAGCGCTTTGGCGTCGCCGTGCGGCGCGACGGGTGGCGGCGCTTCACGATTCCCGCTGGTTGCCGCTACGTCTCGCCCGGAACCATCCACGTTGAGGCCGATGCCTCCTCGGCCAGTTACTTCATTGCCTTGGGAGCGCTGGCTACGCCGAACCCCGACCGCCCACGCGTGCGCATCGAAGGTGTCGGCGCCTCCTCCATCCAGGGCGATATCCGCTTCGTGGAAGCCGCGCAGGCCATGGGCGCAACCGTCACGAGCGGTCCCAACTGGCTGGAGGTCACACGCAGCGTCTGGCCACTCAAGGCCATCGATCTGGACTGCAACCACATCCCGGACGCGGCCATGACCCTGGCCGTCATGGCGCTGTATGCGTCGGGCACCACAACTCTGCGCAACATCGCCAGCTGGCGCGTCAAGGAGACCGACCGCATCGTGGCCATGGCCACCGAGTTGCGCAAGCTGGGCGCCACCGTAGAGGAAGGCCCCGACTGGATCAGCGTCACGCCACCGGCGCAGGCAAAGGACTGGCGTGCCGCCAGCATCCACACCTACGACGACCATCGGGTCGCCATGTGTTTTTCGCTGGCCGCCTTCAACCCCGCGAACCTGCCGGTCCGCATACAGGATCCGAAGTGCGTGGCCAAGACCTTCCCGGACTACTTCGAGGCCCTGTTTTCGTTGGCACAGGCACAGGCGGGCCATATCCCGGTGCTGTGCCTCGACGGCCCCACGGCCTCGGGCAAGGGCACGCTGGCCCAGGCGCTGGCGCAACGCCTGGGTTACCACTATCTGGACTCCGGCGCGCTGTACCGCGTCGTCGGCCTCGTGGCAACGCGTGCCGGGCTGGCGCTGGACGATGTGCACGAACTGGCCATTGCCACACTGGCACGGGACCTGCCGCTGCGATTCGATGGTGGAACGGTCTGGCTGGGCCAGGAAGACATCAGCGACGCCATCCGCACCGAACAGGCTGGCATGAACGCCTCACTGGTGTCGGTTCTGCCGGCAGTGCGGCAGGCACTGGTGACGTTGCAGCACCGCTTCCGTCAGTTGCCGGGCCTGGTGGCCGATGGCCGCGACATGGGCACGGTGATCTTCCCTGACGCCCCCTTGAAGGTGTACCTCACGGCCAGCGCCGCCAAGCGTGCTGAACGGCGGCATAAGCAATTGATTTCAAAGGGGATTCCGGCTACACTTGACAGTCTTCGAGCCGACTTGGAAGCGCGGGACGCGCGGGACTCTTCCCGAAGCGTATCGCCCCTGCAACCGGCCCGGGATGCCAGGCAACTGGACAACTCCGCGCAATCGGTTGAGGAATCGGTGGCGCAGGTGCTTGTCTGGTGGCAAGGCATACAACCGTTTCAGGATTCCTGACTCGGCACAAGGCCCGCACCAGCCCGCTGCGTGTTCAACGCACAGTTGGTGTGGTTCATTAACGTAACCCGCGGTCTACCCGCAAAAATCGCCGTCGCTTGCGATAACAACAGCAGCAATGGTGCTGCTGGAAACCTTTTGACGGTTTAGGAAATATCCATGTCTGAATCTTTTGCCGCCCTGTTCGAGGAATCCCTGCAACGCACCGAAATGCGTCCTGGCGAGGTCATCACCGCTGAAGTCGTACGCATCGACCACAGCTTCGTGGTGGTCAACGCCGGCTTGAAGTCCGAGGCCTATGTTCCGCTGGAGGAGTTCAAGAACGACCAGGGCGAAATCGAAGTCCAGGTTGGCGACTTCGTCTCCGTGGCCATTGGCTCCATCGAAAACGGCTACGGCGACACCATCCTGTCGCGCGACACCGCCAAGCGTCTGGCCTCCTGGATGAGCCTGGAGAAGGCCCTCGAATCCGGCGAGTTCGTCACCGGCACCACCAGTGGCAAGGTCAAGGGTGGCCTGACCGTGCTGGTCAACGGCATCCGTGCCTTCCTGCCCGGTTCGCTCATTGAAACCCGCCCCATCAAGGACTTGTCTCCCTACGAGAACAAGACCATGGAATTCAAGGTCATCAAGCTGGACCGCAAGCGCAACAACGTGGTGCTGAGCCGCCGCGCCGTGGTGGAAGCCTCCATGGGCGAGGAACGCGCCAAGATGATGGAAACCCTGAAGGAAGGCTCGGTGGTGCGCGGCGTGGTCAAGAACATCACCGAATACGGTGCGTTCGTGGACCTGGGCGGCATCGACGGCCTGCTGCACATCACCGACATGGCATGGCGCCGCGTGCGTCACCCCAGCGAAGTGGTGCAAGCCGGTCAGGAAATCACCGCCAAGATCCTCAAGTTCGACACCGAGAAGAACCGCGTGTCCCTGGGCCTCAAGCAAATGGGCGACGATCCGTGGATGGGCGTGAACCGCCGCTACCCGCAAGGCACGCGCATGTTCGGCAAGGTCACCAACATCGCCGATTACGGTGCGTTCGTGGAATTGGAGCCCGGCATCGAAGGCTTGGTGCACGTTTCCGAAATGGATTGGACCAACAAGAACATCGCCCCGAGCAAGCTCGTGTCGCTGGGTGACGAAGTCGAAGTCATGGTTCTCGAAATCGACGAAGACAAGCGCCGTATCAGCCTGGGCATGAAGCAGTGCAAGGCCAACCCGTGGCAGGAATTCGCGCAAGACACCAAGCGCGGCGACCGCGTCAAGGGCCCGATCAAGTCCATCACCGACTTCGGCGTATTTGTGGGCCTGGCGGCCGGCATCGACGGCCTGGTGCACCTGTCCGACCTGTCCTGGAACGAGCCCGGTGAAACCGCCGTGCGCAACTACAAGAAGGGCCAGGAAGTCGAAGCCATCGTGCTGGCCGTGGATGTGGACCGCGAGCGCATCTCCCTAGGCATCAAGCAGCTCGATTCCGACCCCTTCACCACCTTCGTCACCGTCAACGACAAGGGCCAGACCGTCACCGGCAAAGTCAAGACCGTGGACGCACGCGGCGCTGAGATCGATCTGGGCGACGACATCGTGGGCTACCTGCGTGCTTCCGAAATCTCGCGTGACCGCGTGGAGGACGCTCGCAACGTGCTCAAGGAAGGCGACGAAGTCACAGCCGTGGTGGTGAACGTGGATCGCAAGACCCGCAACATCCAGTTGTCGATCAAGGCCAAGGATGCCGCCGACCAACAGGAAGCCATGGCCAACCTGAGCCAGCAGTCCGCGCGTGAAAACGCGGGGACCACCAGCCTGGGCGCGCTGCTGCGTGCCAAGCTGGACAACAACTGATCCGCAACCCTGGCCCCGGGGCATCCTCCATCCTGTGATTCAGGGTGTCCCGGCCGCCGACTTACCGATTCCTTGTGGACGCCTCACCGATATGACCCGCTCCGATCTCGTCGAAGAACTGTCTGCACGCTTTGGTCAACTCACGCACCATGATGCGGAGAGCGCCGTCAAGACCATTCTCGACGCGATGAGCGACGCCCTCGTGCAGGGTCACCGCATCGAGATTCGTGGCTTCGGCAGCTTTTCCATCAATCACCGCGCACCGCGCATGGGACGCAACCCGCGCAGCGGCGAAAGCGTGGCGATACCGGAAAAGCGTGTGCCGCACTTCAAACCTGGCAAGGCCTTGCGGGAAGCCGTCGATGCACGCACCGCGGAAATGCGGGCAGAAAACAAGATCTGAACGACACGGGTCGTAGAATATCCTCGTCACAGAGGACGCCAATGAAACAACTCATGTGGCTGCTTAAGTGGATACTTAAAGCAGCCATTTTTTTACGCTCTTTGCCTTTGCGCTGAACAACCAGCATGAGGTGACGGTGCACTTCTTCTTTGGCACCCACTGGCACACCTCCCTGGTCCTGGTGGTATTGACGGTGTTCGCGGTAGGTTTGGGCGTAGGCGCCCTGGGGATGGTGCCACGCTGGTGGATGCAGCGCAGTGCCGCACGCCGCGCCCTCAAGAATGCCCAGGAATCTGCAGGCAACCCGGACGACACAACCTCCCATGGACTTTGACCTGAGCTGGGTTCTTCTGGGCATTCCCCTCGTCTTCGGGCTGGGGTGGGTCGCGTCGCGACTCGATTTGCGCCAGTGGCGCATCGAAAACCGCCAGGCGCCCAAGGCCTACTTCAAGGGACTGAACTTCCTGCTCAACGAGCAACAGGACCAGGCCATTGATGCGTTCATCGAGGCGGTTCAGAACGATCCGGACACCTCGGAACTGCATTTCGCGCTGGGCAACCTGTTTCGCCGCCGTGGCGAGTACGAACGCGCCGTGCGCGTGCACGAGCATCTTCTGTCGCGCGCCGATCTGAGTCAGATGGATCGCGAGCGGGCGCAGCACGCGCTCGCGCTGGACTTCCTCAAGGCCGGTCTGTTGGACCGTGCCGAGGACGCGCTGCGCAAGCTGGAAGGAACCTCCCTCCAGACGCAGGCCTGGCTCGCCATGCTGGCCATCTTCGAACGCTCGCGCGACTGGCCCCACGCGGCGGAGGTCGCCGGCAAACTGGAGGTCGCCGGCCAAGGCAGTTTTTCCGGTCGCCAGGCACATTACCTGTGCGAACAGGCGGCGGCGTGCAACGGCCCGGATCAAACCCCACAGGCCCGTGCACTGCTGGAACGTGCGATTGCCACCGCGCCGCGCGCGGCCAGACCCCGTATGGAGCTGGCGCACCTGTTGCAGTCTTCGGGCGATGCCCGCGGTGCCTATGCTGTCTTGGCCGACCTGGGCCGCGAGTCTCCTGCGGCGGTCGCACTGATGGCGATGGAACTCGCCCAGTTGGCGGTGGCCACCGAACAGACGGAGCAGGCACGCGGGTTGCTGACCGACGCCTACCAGAACGCTGGCTCCCTTGATGTGCTAGACGCCCTCGCATGGCTTCAGGAGCAAGCCCCAACCCCGAATGCCAAACGGGACTGGTACTTGCACCACCTGGACCGCGAACCATCGCTGGTTGCAGCCACCAAGTGGCTGGCCAGCGAAAGACTGGAGCACGAGCAGTTTCATCCCCAGGTTCAGCGCGCGCTGAACCATGCTGTCAAGCCCCTGACCCGCTACCGCTGCGCGGCCTGCGGCTTCGAGGCGCAGCGCCATTTCTGGCAATGCCCGGGTTGCCAAGCGTGGGACAGCTTTCCTCCGCGGCGCATCGAAGAGCTATGACGAACATCCCAAAAGAACAACTCAACAAGGCTCGCGTGCTCGTCGTGGGCGACGCCATGCTGGATCGCTATTGGTACGGCGCGGTGGACCGCATTTCTCCCGAGGCGCCAGTGCCGGTCGTGCGCGTCACGCGCGAGGAAGAGCGCATTGGCGCCGCTGCCAATGTCGCCTACAACGTGGTCACCCTGGGCGCACGGGCCTCGCTGCTCACCGTGGTCGGCGATGACGAAGCCAGCCACAAGCTGGAAGCGCTCGTGGCTCGCACCGGCATCACCCCGTACTTTGGGCGCGACCCGGCCCTCAAGACCACGGTCAAGCTGCGCATCATTGGACGCCAGCAGCAGCTCTTGCGCCTGGACTTCGAGAACACGCCGCAAAGCGAAGTCCTCGCGTCGCAGTCCGAGCGCTTTGCCGAGCTTCTGCCGCAGCACGACGCCGTGCTGTTTTCCGACTACGGGAAGGGCGGCCTGGCCCACGTGAGCGACATGATCGACCGTGCCCGTGCCGCACGCAAGACCGTGCTCGTCGATCCCAAGGGCAGCGACTATTCGCGCTACCGCCGCGCCGGCGTCATCACGCCGAACCGTGCCGAGTTGCAGCAAGTCGTCGGTCACTGGTCGTCCGAAGCCGAACTGCACGCCAAGGCGCAGTCGCTGCGCGAGCAGCTGCACCTGGATGCGCTCCTGCTCACACGCAGCGAGGAAGGCATGACCCTTTTTGACGACCAGGGCCACCTGCACGTTCAGGCGCAGGCGCGAGAGGTCTTCGACGTCACCGGCGCTGGCGACACCGTGATTGCCACGCTGGCCGCGCTGGCGGCCGCCGGCCTGAGCCTGCGCGACGCCCTGCCCCTGGCCAACCGGGCCGCAGGCATCGTGGTCGGCAAGTTTGGCACCGCCACCGTTAGCCACGATGAGCTTTTCGCTTGAGGACAGGAGTATCCCCATGCCACAGAACATCACACGCGTCGTCGTCACCGGAGCCGCCGGCTTCATCGGCAGCAACATCGTGCGCGGACTCAACGCCCGCGGCATCGATCACATCATCGCCGTCGACGACCTGACGCAGGGCGACAAGTTCCGTAATCTGGCCGACCTGAAGATCGCCGACTACGTGGACCTGGACAGTTTCTATGCACGCTTTGCCGAAGGTGCGTATGGAACCGTGGAAGCCGTATTCCATGAAGGCGCCTGCAGCGACACCATGGAGCACAACGGCAAGTACATGATGGACAACAATTACACGCTGTCCCAGGACTTGTTTCATGCCTGCCAGCAGCGCGGAACCCGGTTGCTGTACGCCTCGTCCGCCGCCACCTACGGTGGTTCCGCCGCCTTCCGCGAGGAACCGCAGTTCGAGCAGCCGCTCAACGTGTACGGCTATTCCAAGCTGTTGTTCGACCAGCGCATGCGGCGCGAGTGCGGCGCACAGTTCTCGCGCAACAAGCGGCAGGTGGTGGGGTTTCGCTACTTCAACGTCTATGGGCCGCATGAGCAGCACAAGGCCCGCATGGCCAGCGTGGCTTTCCACCAGTTCCACCAGTTCGTGTCCACCGGGACGGTCAAGCTGTTTGGCGAGTACGGCGGATACGCCGGTGGCGCCCAGATGCGTGACTTCGTTTCCGTGGACGATGTGGTCGCGGTGAATCTCTGGTTCTTCGATCACCCGGGCGTCTCGGGCATCTTCAACCTGGGCACAGGTCGAGCCCAGCCCTTCAATGACGTAGCGCTGACGGTGGTGAACACGCTGCGCGCGCACCGTGGTGAAGCCGTGCTCTCCCTGCAGGAAGCCGTGTCCCGCGGCCTGATCGAATACATCCCGTTCCCGGATGCCTTGCGCGGCAAGTACCAGAGCTATACCCAGGCCGATCTGGACCGCCTGCGCGCCACGGGGTGCGATCATGCCTTTGCCGATGTCCAGACCGGTGTGAGCCGGTATGTGCACTGGCTGTTATCTGAGACCTGATTCGACCGTGCATTGGCGCCGCAGACGTCGTGTAGCAAAACTTACAACATCGGGGTCAACGCTGTTCCCAAATGCGCGTTGTAGTCATGCGGTCTGAGGCAATCCCTGCCGCCCCGTGCATCGCAACCACAGGAGTCTCATCCATGTTGAAGAGAATTCTGGCCCTCATGGCCATGTTGTACGCAGCAGCCTGCTTTGCCACCGTCGATGTGAACAAGGCCACCGCCGCCGAGCTGGATGGCGTCAAAGGCATTGGCCCGGCCATTTCCGGCAAGATCCTGGACGAACGCAAGAAGGGCAACTTCAAGGACTGGAACGACTTCATCAGGCGCGTCAAGGGCGTGGGTGAAGGCAATGCCGCGAAGTTTTCCGCCGAAGGCTTGACGGTGAACGGTGCCACTTACAAGGGAGCCCCAGCCGAAGCCAAGGCCGATGACCCAGAACCAACCACGGCGGAGGACGAATAGGCGGACCCCAAGGACGCTGCCAGCGTAGCCAAGAAGTGATCCCAGGGCATTGAATGCCGAAAGGCCTGCCTTCCGGCGGGCTTTTCATTGGTGACGTCAGACCGGCTTGTCCACGGGTAGACCAAAACCGCCTCCGCCCGGCGTGTGAATCTCGAACACGTCTCCCGGCCGCATGTCGGCCTGCCCGATGTGGGCCAGTGCCTCGACGCGGCCGTCGGAACGCACCACGCGGTTGATCCCCGGTTGACCCGCCTGCCCGCCAGCCACGCCGAATGCGCCCTGCACGCGGCCATTGGACAGAATGCTGGCCGTCATGGCCTCCAGGAAGCGGACACGACGCACGCCGCCATCACCGCCTCGCCAGCGCCCAGCGCCGCCAGACCCGGCGCGAATCTCGTAGCTCTCCAGCCGCACCGGAAAGCGGAACTCCAGCACTTCAGGATCGGTCAGGCGCGAGTTGGTCATGTGTGTCTGCACCACGGACGTGCCGTCAAAACCGTCCACCAAAGCACCGGACGCGTCAAACACGCCTCCCGCGCCGCTGCCGCCAGAGATGGTTTCGTAGTACTGGTGGCGCGCGTTGCCGAAGGTGAAGTTGTTCATGGTGCATTGGCTGGCCGCCATCACGCCCAGCGCGCCATACAGTGCATTGGTGATGCAACTTGAGGTTTCCACATTGCCAGCCACCACCGATGCCGGCGGGTTCGGATTCAGCATGGAACCCGGCGGAATGATCACCTTGAGCGGCTTGAGACAGCCCGCGTTCAGCGGAATGTCATCGTCCACCAGCGTACGAAACACGTACAGCACCGCGGCCATGCACACTGCAGTAGGTGCGTTGAAGTTGTTGGTCTGCTGGGGCGATGTGCCGGTGAAGTCGATCTCGGCGCTGCGGCGGGTGGCATCCACGCGCACGGCCACCTGGATTTGCGCTCCGTTGTCCAGCGGCAGGGTGAACTGCCCATCCTTCAGGTGGGTGATCGCGCGGCGCACGGCCTCCTCGGCGTTGTCCTGCACGTGGCCCATGTAGGCCTGCACCACCTCCAGGCCGAACTGGTCCACCATCTTGCGCAGTTCCTGCACGCCCTTTTCGTTGGCGGCGATCTGCGCTTTCAGGTCGGCCATGTTCTGTTGCGGGTTTCGGCTCGGATACCTAGCCCCCACGCTCGTCACTGACGTGTCCTCACTGCCCCCCAAGGGGGCCCTGCCGTCTTGGGGCTGCCCGGCGACGGCAGCGCCGCTGAGCAGCGCCATCATCTCGGCCTCGCGCAACACACCCTGCTCCACCAGTTTGAAGTTGCTGATCTGCACGCCCTCTTCCTCGATGCGCGTCGAAAACGGCGGCATGGACCCCGGAGTAGTACCGCCGATATCGGCGTGGTGTCCCCTGGAACCGACGTAGAACAGTGGCACATCCTGTCCGGACTTCCCCAGATAGACCGGCGTGATCACCGTCACATCTGGAAGATGCGTGCCGCCGTGGTAGGGGTCATTCAACGCGTACACGTCGCCGGGATGCATGGTCAGCGCGTTCTCGCGAATCACGGTCTTGATGCTTTCGCCCATGGAGCCCAGGTGCACAGGCATGTGCGGCGCATTGGCGATCAGGTTGCCCTGCGCATCGAACAGTGCGCAGCTGAAGTCCAGCCGCTCCTTGATGTTCACCGAATAGGCGGTGTTCTGCAGCTGCAGCCCCATTTGCTCGGCGATGTTCATGAACAGGTTGTTGAACACTTCCAGCAACACCGGATCGACCGTGGTGCCCGCGGCAAAGCGCACGCTGCGCGGCAAGCGCCGCTCGAGCACCAGATGATCGAGCGTGGTCAGGCGCGCCTCCCACTCCGGCTCCACCACCGTGGTGGCATTCTTCTCGGCAATGACGGCCGGGCCCGGGATCACGTCACCCGCGCGCAGATCCTCACGCACCACCAGGGCGGTGTCGTGCCAGCGTCCTCCGGAATACATGCGTACCGTTTCGCGGCGAGGCACGTCGCGGGCCTCGCCCACGTCGCGCCGCACCTCGCTGGGCGCGTCACCGGCCACCACCGCCTCCACGGACACAGCCTCCACCACCAGGCGCTTGCCCTGCATCAGGAAGGCAAAGCGTTGCCGGTACGCGGCCTCGAAGCCCGCGGTCACGCCGGCCAGATCCGAGAACGGCACGACCAACGCGGCATCACTGCCGTCGTAGCGCACATGAACGCGCCGATGCAAGACCACCTCGCCCGAGTTCACCTGCTGGCGCTCCAGCTCGCCCTGGGCAGCGGCGGCCAGTTCGTCCAGCCGTGCGCCGATCTGCGGCATCGACTCTTCCTCCAAGGGCAGTTCCACCGCCTGCTCGCGCATCACGGTCTGGTCCGCCAGGCCCATGCCATAGGCGGACAGCACGCCGGCCAACGGATGCACGAACACGCGCGTCATGCCCAGCGCATCGGCCACCAGGCACGCATGCTGCCCGCCGGCGCCACCAAAGCACTGCAGGGTGTAGCGCGTCACGTCATAGCCACGCGCCACGGAAATCTTCTTGATGGCATTGGCCATCTGCTGCACGGCGATGTGGATGAAGCCTTCGGCCACCGCCTCGGCGCTACGCCCAGTACGTTGCGCCAAGGCCTCAAACCCGGCCACCACCGCTTCCTGGCTCAAAGCTTCATCAGCGCCCGGGCCAAACACCTTGGGAAAGTAGCGCGGCTGGATCTTGCCCAGCATCAGGTTCGCATCGGTTACCGCCAGCGGACCACCGCGCCGGTAACTGGCGGGGCCTGGGTTCGCACCGGCGCTCTCGGGCCCCACACGGAAGCGCGCGCCGTCAAAGCCCAGGATCGAGCCGCCACCGGCCGCCACGGTGTGAATGCTCATCATCGGGGCACGCATGCGCACGCCCGCCACCTGGGTCTCGAACTCACGCTCGAACTCGCCGGCGTAATGCGACACGTCGGTGGACGTCCCCCCCATATCAAAGCCGATGACACGCTCGTGGCCACCCAATGCCGCCGTGCGCGCCATGCCCACGATGCCACCGGCGGGGCCGGACAGGATGGCGTCCTTGCCCTGGAACAGGTTGGCGTCGGTCAGACCGCCCGACGACTGCATGAAGAAGAGGCGCACGCCCGGCATCTCGGAAGCCACCTGCTGCACGTAGCGCCGCAGGATGGGCGACAGATAGGCGTCCACCACCGTCGTGTCGCCGCGGCTCACCAGCTTCATCATGGGACTGGTTTCATGCGAGGTGCTGATCTGCGTGAACCCGACCTCCCGCGCAAGGCGTCTGGCTGCACGCTCGTGCGCCGGGTAGCGGTAGGCGTGCATGAACACGATGGCCACGCTGCGCAGACCACGTTCGTAGTACGAGCGCAAATCCGCTTTCAACTGCGCTTCATCCAGCGGCAGCACCACCTCGCCGTGCGCCCCCATGCGCTCGGGTGCCTCCACCACGGCGCTGTACAGCAACTCGGGCAGTCGGATGTTCCGATCGAACAGCCGCGGGCGGTTCTGGTAGGCAATGCGCAAGGCATCGCGAAAGCCCCGTGTTGTCACCAGCAAGCTTGGCTCGCCCTTGCGTTCCAACAGGGCATTGGTAGCCACGGTGGTGCCCATCTTCACGCACTCCACTTGCGCTGGCGTCACGGGTTCGCCCGGCTTGAGACCCAGCAGAAACCGAATCCCTGCCACCGCCGCGTCCCGGTACTGCTCCGGGTTTTCGCTCAGAAGCTTGTGCGTGACCAATGTGCCATCGGGGCGGCGCCCCACCACGTCCGTGAACGTACCGCCACGATCGATCCAGAACTGCCAGCGTGAGTGGGAAATCGGGTTTTCGTTCATGTTGAAAGTGGAGGGTAGGTTGATTCGCGCAGCCAAAGCTCAGCCACGCCTGTCGAAATAGTTGAGTAGAGTGATGGCGTTGTCGATACCAGCGCGCGCCGCCCATTCACGGCTCATTTTTTCGCCCAGCACAGACAGTCTGTGACGCAGTTCGTAGGGTGGCGACTCAACCGAAACGCTGTTGAGCTTGAGAGTTCGCTTGGCCTCCTCGTCGGAGGCAGCCGCCAGGCTCCAGCCGCGTTTCTCAGCCTGAACTGCCGTGGCACGCAAGGCCTCACGTGCCTGCGGCGGCAGCGCCGCAACGGCTCTGGCATTCGCGCACACCATGTTCTTGGGAATCCAGGCTCGCAGGTCGTAAAACACCCGCATCCGTGACCATGCCTGACTGTCCACGCCCGTCGCACTGGAAGTGATCATGGCATCCACGCGACCGTCCGCGACGGCGGCCGTCAATTCGATCGCCGGAATATTCACGGGGTTGGCCCCGGACAACTCCGCCATGCGACGGGTGGCGTCGTTGTACACGCGGAAGTTCAAACCGCTCAGATCCTCAAGCTTGACCAAGGGCTTTCTTGAATACAGACCCTGCCCTGGCCAAGGTACCGCAAACAGCACTTCAACGCCGCGCGCTGCCAGCGCCTTCTCGATGACAGGGCGAGAGATCTTCCACATCAAACTCGCGTCGTCCGTGCCGCGCACGATGAAAGGGATGACATCCAGATTGAGGGCCGGAACGGTCTCGGAATAGGACGACATCAACACCTCACCGAGCTGGATTTCCCCGGACTCCAAGGCTGGCAGGATCTGAGGCATCTTCTTGAGTGATGCGTTCGCGTGAACGTTGACCTGAATGGCATCCTTGCAGGCCGACTGCCATTCGGCTGCAAACAAGCGCGCGTTGCGCGTGTGATGCACCGCGTCCCCATAGGCGGTCGCAAACTGCCAGCTGGCGGGTGCGGCGAAGAGATCTCGATGCAGGGCGCAACCGACTAGCGCCGTTATCGAGGCACCGAAGAGACGTCTGTCCATATGCACCCCGACAGCAGATGGATCAAAGGGACGCGGCCGCGCGTGCCGCCTGGTCATATACGCCCGAAAGCACGCGAAGCAATCGAGCGAGCTCCCCGATGTCACGGTTCAGCCCTTCGTCGGCCTTCAGCGCGTGAATCAGGCACTGCTCGCGAATCTCCCGGTAGCGGTCCACGAACTGCCGCCCTGCCTCGGTGGACGCGTAGGTCACTTCCTTGCCGCTCTTGTGGGACGCCACCACGCTCAGAGCCTGCAGCTTCTTCAGCGAGTAGTTGATGAGGTGCGTGTCCTCCACGTTCATGATGAAACAGATGTCGGCAAGGCGCTTGTCACGCGCACGATGCGTGACGTGGTGCAGCACCAGGACATCCAGTGGTGTCAGGTCCTTCAGCCCGGCCGCGCTCATGCAATGCGCAATCCACCGGTGAAAGGCGTTGCCCGCCACGATCAGGCCAAACTCGAACTCGCTCATCTCCGCGCTGCGCGGAGACACGAGATGCGCCGACGACACGATGGGCGCCCGAGCACCCGTCACAGGAACCGACCGTTTCTCTGCCTGCTTCTTGACCATCATCATTCCCTCTGAGCGACATGCGCGACTGGAGCGGAATTGTAGGCAGTTAGCAGACAATTTGTCGACAAATTGTTGACATTAAGGGAAAACACCGATCCAATGCCAGACGCTTGGCCCTACAGTTGCCATTCACCCGAGTTGGGCTTTTTTGTCTTGCATTTTCTTCATGGAGTCCCGTATGAAACGCCGTCTGTTTGCCTTGTCTACCCTGTCGCTCGTGCTGGCCGCCGGTGCGGCCCATGCTCAAACCAAGTGGGACCTTCCGGCCGCATACCCGGCCAATAATTTCCATACCGAGAACATCTCTCAGTTCGCGCAGGACGTGGAAAAAGCTTCCGGAGGCAAGCTCAAGATCACGGTGCATGCGAACGCCTCGCTCTTCAAGGCCACCGAAATCAAGCGTGCCGTGCAGGGCGGTCAGGCACAGATCGGCGAGATCCTGCTGGTCAACTTCGAGAACGAGAACCCCATCTACGGACTGGATGGCTTGCCCTTCCTGGCCACGAGCTATGCCGACGGCCGCAAGCTCTACGCCGCGCAAAAGCCGGTTCTGGACAAAGCTCTGGCGGCGCAAGGCATGAAACTGTTGTACGCCGTGGCCTGGCCTCCCCAGGGACTGTACGTCAAAAAGGAAATCGCTTCCGTGGCCGACATGCGCGGCGTGAAGTGGCGCGCATGTCGGCCACGGCCAAAATGGCGGAGTTGATCGGCGCCCAGCCCGTCACGATTCAAGCGGCGGAAGTCAGCCAGGCGTTCGCTACCGGCGTGGTGGACAGCATGATGAGCTCTGGCGCCACAGGCTACGACACCAAGATTTTCGAGAGCGTGAAGTACTGGTATGACACGCAGGCTTGGCTACCCAAGAATGCTGTGATCGTGAATCTCAAGGCATTCAATGCGCTGGATACGGCCACGCAAGCCGCCGTCACGAAAGCCGCCGCCGACGCCGAGACGCGCGGCTGGAAAATGAGCCAGGAAAAAAATGAGTGGTACAAGGCCGAGCTCACCAAGAAGGGCATGAAGATTCTCCCCCCTTCGCCAAAGCTCGCGGCTGACCTGAAGCAGGTGGGCGCCATCATGGTGGCGGACTGGGAAAAGAAGGCGGGACCCGAGGGGCAGGCCGCGGTGGCAACGTTCCGCAAGAACTAGTTCTTACGTGAGTCAATACCGTGATGCGATCTGCATTGAACAAGCTGTATGACGTGGCGGCCTGGGCCGCCGCGCTCATGATGGTCGGTACGCTGCTGATGGTGGTACTCGGCATGGCGGATCGCTACGTCGCCTTGAATCTGCGCGGCACCGACATGTACGCGGGCTATTGCATGGCGGCCGCTGGGTTTCTGGCGCTGGCCCACACCCTCAAGAAGAACGAACACATCCGAGTGACCCTGATCATCAACAACCTGGCCCCCAAGGCCAAGCACTTGCTTGAACTCTGGTGCCTGGGTGCGGCGGTGCTGCTGTCAGGGTTGTTCTGTTTCTATAGCGTCAAGCTGTCCTACCAGTCCTGGGAGTTTCACGACATTTCCACTGGCAATGACGCCACGCCGCTGTGGATCCCGCAGATTGGCATGGCCGTGGGCACCCTGGTGTTGTGGATCGCCTTCCTGGACGAACTGGTGCTGGAGTGGCGCGGCCAACGCGTGACGGTGGCCAGCGACGAAGCCTTGCACAACGAATAGGCCGCGATCATGAGTGACCTTGGAATTACCGCTCTGCTCATCCTCTCGCTGTTCCTGATTCTGGGCAGCGGTGTATGGATAGGCCTCACCCTCACGGGCGTGGCCTGGATCGCCATGGAGTTGTTCTCCAGCCGCCCGGCGGGTGACGCCATGGCCGTCACCATCTGGGGCTCATCGTCGAGCTGGACGCTCACGGCGCTGCCGCTGTTCATCTGGATGGGAGAGATCCTGTTCCGAACCAAGCTCAGCGAGAGCATGTTCAAGGGACTGGCGCCGTGGGTCAACTGGCTACCGGGGCGACTGCTGCACACCAACGTGATCGGCTGCACCATCTTCGCCGCCGTCTCGGGCTCCAGTGCCGCCACCTGTGCCACCATTGGCAAGATGACTCTGCCCGAGCTCACGCGGCGCGGATACCCACAGGACCAGGTCATCGGTTCGCTGGCAGGCGCGGGCACGCTCGGATTGTTGATTCCCCCCTCCATCATCATGATCGTCTACGGCGTCACCGCCGAGGTTTCGATTTCGCAGCTGTTCGTGGCCGGCGTGCTGCCGGGGCTGCTGCTGGCCTCGCTGTTCAGCGGCTACCTTGTCGTCTGGTCGCTGCTGAACAAGGGCAAGATTCCTCCCAGCTCCGAGCGCTTCAGGCTCGGGCAGCGTCTGTACGAATCCCGCCACCTGATTCCCGTGGTCGGCTTGATTGGCGCCGTGCTGGGCAGCATCTACGCCGGCGTGGCCACGGCCACGGAAGCGGCTGCGGTGGGCGTGCTGGGTTCGTTCGTGCTGTCCGCGCTGCAGGGTTCCTTGAACTGGAGCAACTTCAAGGATGCGCTGATGGGCGCCACACGGCTGTACTGCATGATCGCCCTGATCCTGGCGGGCGCCGCTTTCCTGACGCTGAGCATGGGCTACATCGGGTTGCCGCGGCACCTGGCGGAGTTCGTGTCGTCCCTGGGCCTGAGCCCCTTCATGCTGATTCTGGTACTGACGGTGTTCTATGTGGTGCTGGGCTGCTTCCTTGATGGAATATCGATGGTGGTGCTTACCATGGGCGTCATCCTGCCCACGGTACAGGCCGCCGGGCTGGATCTGGTGTGGTTCGGCATCTTCATCGTGATCGTGGTGGAGATGGCCCAAATCACGCCACCGGTAGGGTTCAATCTGTTCGTCCTGCAAGGCATGACGGGCAAGGAAATCACCTACATCGCCCGCGTCACCCTGCCCTTTTTCTTCCTGATGTGTGCCATGGTGCTGGCGCTGTGGTTCTTCCCGCAGATCGTCACATGGCTGCCCGGGCACATGTAGGACGACTCGAATCAATGGCTGTACTTCACCCCGTCGGTCACCCATGGCCAATCGTCGGTGCGAAACGGGGATGCCGGCAAACCGTCGCGGTTGAACAGGTTGCTCTCCTGCGGGTTGTTCACCCAACCATAGCGCACGGCTTGGGGGCGGGCCACATCGGGGCTGGACACGATGACCTTGTTCCCCTGGATGCGTGCCTGGGCAGGCACGAACTTTCGATCCTCTCCCGCCACCGCAAAACCCCGCAATGGCGCGTTCGTCGGCACCACGCTCAGGCCGCTGCCGAGGTCGGAGAAGCGGAGTTCCACCTGCGTGCCGCGCACGCGCATGGAGCGGTAACTGGGGCCGCTGGCCACGAGCTGCTTGCGGCCGTAGTCGTTCTTCAAGGCGAGCAGGGCCAAACGCATCCCGATGGCCTGTTTGTTGGTCGGGTGGATGCTGTTGGCGTCACCCACGTCGGTGGCCACAACCATGCCGGTGGCAGGCACTTTCAGCGTCTGGCGCTGCGCGTCGCGCAGCTCGGCCCAGTCGCTGCCCGCAAGGCTGTTCTTCTCCAGCGGCAAGAAGGACGCCAACTGCACAAAGTAGAACGGCAGGCGCGGCTGGCGCCATTGGGCGCGCCAGTCCGAAATCAGCAGCGCAAACGACGGCACGTATTGCTGCGCCCGCGTCACGTTGCTTTCGCCCTGGTACCAAATCACGCCACGGATGGGCACCCCCGTCAAAGGGTTCACCATGGCGTTGAAGGCCAGGGTGGGTAGATCGTTCGGCGAGGGCAGCTCCTTGTCCAGCACGCTCTCCACCCGGGCCTTCCATGTCCCGGCCAACGGCACGTTGCCTGCGGCGGTCACGAGCTGCAAGCGGCTGGCCTCGCCATAGATGCCACCACCACCGCCCGTGTCCTTCACCCTTACCGCCACGACATTGACTCCGGGCCTGAGCAGACCCGCCGGCACCTGGTAGCGGCGCTGCGCATCCCAGACGCAGTTGTCCCCGATACGCTGGCCATTGACGTAGGTTTCGTCGCAATCGTCGATCGTGCCCAATTCCAGCGTGACCTCGCCGCTGGCCTGTTGCGGCGTCAACTCGAAACTGCGCCGGTACCAGACCACACCATCAAAGTCCGCCAGCCCCTGCTCCTCCCAATACCCCGGCGCCCGCAAGGTCGCCCAGGCGCTGTCGTCGAATTCCGCGTTCTTCCACGCGGCACTGGCGAGCGGCGCGTCCAGCCCCCCGCGCTGCCAGCGCCGCACCACGTCCATCATCCGGTCCTGATAACGAGATTTGAAAGTTGGGACATCGGCGGGCATGCGTTCAGCATGAAACTCAGGCCGGGAGGCCAACGCCACCGGACTGAACCAGGTCTCGACGTTGGACCCGCCCCAGGACGCGTTGACGATGCCAATGGGAATGCGCAACTCCTGATGCAGCTTGCGAGCAAAGAAATATCCTGCGGCAGAAAACTCGCCAGCGTGGGCCGGACTGCTGACCTTCCAGTCTGCCTGGCCGATGTCGGCCAACGGCTGGAACGACACCGTCTTGGGCACCTTGACGTGCCGGATCCCGGGAAAATCGGATTGCGCGATTTCCCTGGCGGCGTCGGCCGACTGCCCGACCGACCACTCCATGTTGGACTGGCCACCGGCCAACCACACGTCGCCTACCAGCACATCCTGGATGCGCAGCGTGTTGTCGCCCTGGATCTGCAGGGTATGGGGACCGCCCGCTTCCTGGGCCTGGAGGGTCACCCGCCACGCCCCCTGGGCATCGGCCGTCGTGAGTGTGCTCTGTCGGTCCAGACTCACCCGCACGTGCTCACCCGGTCGTGCCCACCCCCACACGGGAATCGGCCGCTGCCGCTGCAGCACCATGTGATCTCCAAAAATGTGGGGCAGACGCACTTCGGCTTGCGCCACGACACCCCACAGGGCGAGAACCCCGACGGCAACACGGTATTTCAATTCACCACTCCCAAAAATAGCAACGAATGCGGCGCACAAATAAAAAGCCAAGGGGCGCCATTCGCGCACCCTTGGCTCCGTGGACGGCGCGATTATCAGGCCGTCGCGGTGTAGTCCTCGATGCGATCGAAGTTCAGGTACTGGTAGATCTTGTCGCTGGCGGCCGTGAGCACACCCATGTCGGCCATGTACTCGGCCTTGGTGGGGATGCGTCCGAGCTTGGAGCAGATGGACGCCAGCTCCGCCGAACCCAGGTACACGTTGGTGTTCTTGCCCAGCCGGTTCGGGAAGTTTCGTGTGCTGGTGGACATGACGGTGGCACCCTCGCGCACCTGCGCCTGGTTGCCCATGCACAGCGAGCAACCCGGCATTTCGGTGCGCGCGCCAGCCATCCCGAACACGCCGTAGTGACCTTCCTCGGTCAGTTGCTTGGCGTCCATCTTGGTGGGTGGCGCGACCCACAGCTTGACGGGAATGTCTCGCTTCCCTTCGAGCAGCTTGGACGCGGCGCGGAAGTGACCGATGTTGGTCATGCACGAACCGATGAACACTTCGTCGATCTTGGCGCCCGCCACTTCGCTCAGGGTCTTCACATCGTCCGGATCGTTCGGACAGGCCACGATCGGCTCGTGGATGTCGGCCAGATCGATCTCGATCACGGCGGCGTACTCGGCATCGGCGTCGGCCTTGAGCAGTTGCGGGTTCTTCAGCCACGCCTGCTGGGCGTCGATGCGCCGCTGCAGCGTGCGCGCGTCAGAGTAGCCATTGGCGATCATCCACTTCATCAGCGTGATATTGCTGTTGATGTACTCTTGAATAGGCTCCTTGTTCAGGTGCACAGTGCAACCAGCGGCCGAGCGCTCGGCGGAGGCATCGGTCAGCTCGAAGGCCTGTTCCACCTTCAGGTCGGGCAGACCCTCGATTTCCAGGATGCGGCCAGAGAACACGTTCTTCTTGCCCTTCTTCTCCACCGTCAGCAGGCCCTGCTTGATGGCGTACAGCGGAATGGCATTGACCAGGTCACGCAACGTTACGCCGGGTTGCATCTTGCCCTTGAAGCGCACGAGCACGCTCTCGGGCATGTCCAGCGGCATCACGCCCGTGGCTGCGGCAAAGGCCACCAGGCCGGACCCGGCCGGGAAACTGATGCCGATGGGGAAGCGTGTGTGGCTATCGCCACCGGTGCCCACGGTATCGGGCAGCAACAGGCGGTTGAGCCACGAGTGGATCACGCCGTCACCGGGACGAAGTGCCACACCGCCACGCGTGCTGATGAACTCAGGCAGTTCGTGGTGCATCTTCACGTCCACCGGTTTCGGGTAGGCAGCCGTGTGACAGAAGGACTGCATCACCAAATCGGCACTGAAGCCCAGGCAGGCCAGGTCCTTGAGCTCGTCGCGCGTCATCGGACCGGTCGTATCCTGCGAGCCCACGCTGGTCATGCGGGGTTCGCAATAGGTGCCGGGGCGAACGCCCTTGCCCTCGGGCAGACCGCAGGCTCGACCCACCATCTTTTGCGCCAGGCTGTAGCCCTTGCCCGTATCCGCGGGGTTGTGCGGCAGGCGGAACAGGGTGCTGGGCGCCAGGCCCAGGGCCTCGCGCGCCTTGGCCGTCAGGCCGCGGCCGATGATCAGGGGAATGCGGCCACCGGCGCGCACTTCGTCGAACAGCACCTCGCTCTTGACCGTGAATTCGGAGACGACCTTGCCGTCCTTGAGCGCCTTGCCCTCGAACGGCCGCAGCTCGATGGTGTCGCCCATGTTCATCTGGCTCACGTCCAGTTCGATGGGCAGGGCCCCGGCGTCTTCCATCGTGTTGTAGAAGATCGGAGCGATCTTGGAGCCCAGGCACACGCCGCCGAAACGCTTGTTCGGCACGAAGGGAATGTCCTCGCCCGTGAACCACAGCACGGAGTTGGTGGCGGACTTGCGGCTGGAACCCGTGCCCACGACGTCGCCCACATAAGCCACGAGGTGGCCCTTGGCGCGCAGATCTTCCAGGAACTTGACCGGACCGCGCTTGCCATCTTCCTCGGGGTTGATGCCGTCACGCTTGTTCTTGAGCATGGCCAGGGCGTGCAAGGGAATGTCGGGGCGGCTCCAGGCATCGGGCGCGGGCGACAGGTCGTCGGTATTGGTCTCGCCCGTCACCTTGAACACGGTCAGGGTGATGCTCTTGGGCACCTCGGGCCGGCTGGTGAACCACTCCGCGTCGGCCCAGCTTTGCAGCACGGCCTTGGCGTGGGCATTGCCCTTGTCAGCCTTGGCTTTCACGTCATGAAATTGGTCGAACATGAGCAGCGTGGTCTTCAGGCCGGCGGCGGCTTCGGCGGCCACGGCGGCATCGTCCAGCAGGTCGATCAGGGGGCTGATGTTGTAGCCCCCCAGCATCGTGCCCAGCAGTTCGGTGGCGCGCTGGCGCGAGATCAGTGCGCACTTCTCGGTGCCGTGTGCCACGGCGGCCAGGTAGGAGGCCTTGACCTTGGCCGCATCATCCACGCCAGCGGGCACGCGGTGCGTGATCAGGTCGACCAACGCGGCTTCCTCTCCCGCTGGCGGAGTCTTCAGCAGTTCGATCAGTTCGGCGGTCTGCTTCGCGGACAGTGGCAGGGGTGGAATACCCAGGGCGGCACGTTCGGCAACATGGGTGCGGTAGGCTTGCAACATCTTCTTCTCCAGTTAACAAATGACACAACAATCACTTCGACAAATACCTACCGACAGCCCACTCTTGCTGGGAACACTGCTACCTAATTCGTAGCTTTCTGGCCGGTCGGCGAGGTGGCGGGTGCGGCAGGCGCATCCAGCACACTGGGGGCGGGGTTCTTTTTCAGGGCTTCGGCGGCCGCCACCTGAATGGGGCTCATGCACTCATCTGCCAGGCGCTTGCCCAATTTCTGATTCATCAGCATCGACTTGTTGGCCAGTTGGAGCCAGACCGCGCCGTTCTTCTGATCCTCCAGCCGGATGGCGCCGGTGGATGTTTCAACCGGGAACATGCGGTATCTGATCTTTCCCATCTGCAGATTGAAATAGCCCGGTGTCTTGGGGTCCACGCTCAGGGTCACGGTGTTCCCCAGCTCACACGGCAGGTGCCCCACGTGTACGCGCTCGGCGATGGCCAGTTCCGCCGGACTCAAGGCGGCTTCCGCCGCCTCCACGGCAACGGCCAGGTTCTTCGCTTTGTCACGAATCTCCGCGCGGCTCGCGCTCGGTTTGGTACGCGTACTGCTCTGCGCCATCGCGCACAGGGAAGTCGACAGAATCAACAGGAATGCCAGCAACTTGCTCATGATGTCTCCAACGGTAGTTTGGTCAATGCGGGGCAGGCGCGAACAGGCCCTGCACCTCCGTTGGCAAGCATAGTCCGGTTTGGTGGGCGCGCTCCAGTACCTGCCAGTAATAACGGTAACTGGCTCGATCATGAAGGCGCCCATTCACCGAAATCGGGGCCCACTGCGCCCGTGCGGCGGTGTCGATGATGTGAGTCGCGGCGTCAACCTCATCCTCACGTGGCTTGGCAGCAGCCAGGATCGCACGGATCTGCGCGGGATGGATGCTCCACATCCGCGTATAACCCAATTCCTGAAAAGCACGTCGGGCTGCGGTTTCCATCACCGCAGTATCGGCAAATTCAGTGACCACACAGTGGGCAGGCACTTTGCCGTGGGCGTGGCAGGCGCTGGCCATCTCCAGCTTGGCGCGCACCACCAGCGGGTGCGAAAACTGGCCCTGCACCCCCATGGCCGAAGCCGGGATGGCACCGCCGTGGGCGGACACGAAATCCATCAATCCAAAGCTCAGGCTCTGCACACGGGGATGGGCCGCAATGTCAAAGCTGTGGTGCCCGGCCGCGGGCGATTCCACCAGCACATGCAAAGGCAGCGGTAGGTCGCGCTGCCCGGCTCCACTGGCACGGTCCACCGCCGCCACAACGCACTGCACATCGTCCCTGGACTCCACCTTGGGAACCATGAGGTGGCACAGGGCGGCGCCAGCGCGCGACACGATGGTGTGCACATCCGAGTCAAACGCAGGGTGGTCGACCGCATGCACACGCGCCGCCACGCGGGGCACCGTGTCACAGGGTCCGACGCCGTGCACGGCCTGGAGCGCGAGTTCCGCCACCATGTGGGCATGTTCAAGTTCACCCCCCACCGGCGCGCCGTCCTCGCAGTCCAGGGTGACATCAAACACGCAGGTACCGAACTCCTCGGCCATCTCGCCCTGCAGTCGCAGGCTCTTGCGCATCCTGGCCTCGACCCCCGCGTAATGATCGCAGACGGGCAAGGTGCCGACGACGGCGTGTGCACCAAGAAGAATATTGCGCGGATGTTCCATGTAGGCCCAGGACGGGCGAGCCGCGGTGATCGGCTCGCGCTGCAGGCTCAGACCAGATGGGCCACGCCAGCCTGCTCGTCCTGCAGTTCCTTGAGCGTTTTGTTGATGCAGGTCTGGCTGAACTCGTCGATGGACAAGCCATCGACGACCTTGTATTCGCCGCCTTCGCAGGTCACGGGGAAGCCGAACATCACGTCCTTGGGAATGCCGTACTCGCCATTGGACGGAATGCCCATGGTGACCCACTTGCCGTTGGTACCCAAGGCCCAGTCACGCATATGGTCTATGGCGGCATTGGCTGCGGAGGCCGCTGACGAAAGACCACGCGCTTCGATGATGGCCGCACCGCGCTTGCCCACCGTGGGAAGGAAGGTGTTGGCATTCCATTCCTGGTCGTTGATCATGTCCTTGACCGAGGCGCCGTCAATGGAGGCGAAGCGGTAGTCGGCGTACATCGTGGGCGAGTGGTTGCCCCAGACGCACAGCTTCTCGATGCTGGCTACGGGCTTGCCGGTCTTGGCGGCAATCTGGCTCAGGGCGCGGTTGTGATCCAGGCGCAGCATGGCGGTGAAGTTCTTGCGCGGCAGGTCGGGCGCGCTCTTCATGGCGATGTAGGCGTTGGTGTTGGCGGGGTTACCCACCACCAGCACCTTGACGTTGCGGCTGGCCACCGCGTTCAGGGCCTTGCCCTGCGCCGTGAAGATGGCGCCGTTGATCGACAACAGCTCGGCGCGCTCCATGCCCGGGCCACGCGGACGCGAACCCACGAGCAGCGCATAGTCCGTATCCTTGAACGCCATCATCGGGTCGCTGTGGGCTTCCATGCCCACCAACAGCGGGAAGGCGCAATCCTGCAGTTCCATCATCACGCCTTTGAGTGCCTTCTGGGCCTTCTCATCCGGAATTTCGAGCAACTGCAGGATGACAGGCTGATCCTTGCCCAGCATCTCGCCCGACGCGATACGGAACAACAGTGCGTAACCAATCTGACCAGCGGCGCCGGTAACGGCCACACGTACGGGCTTCTTGCTCATGGTATTAACTCCAGAAATGTGATGTTGAAACAGCGTCGGAGTCTAACGACAAACGCCGCACGCGTCAATTTATCTTATGTCTTATATAAGATATGATAGCGCACTGTCGCCCACTCCAGCATCCACGCACGCACCATGGCCACCCTACCGTCCAGCGCCCCGGATTTTCCGGCAGCCAGCCCGGAATCGGGCGGCGCCAGCACACCGGCGTTCAGCCCGTTGTACCAGCAGATCAAGATACTGATCCTGCAAGGTCTTCAGGCAGGGGAATGGAAGCCCGGCGAGGCCATCCCAAGCGAGACCGAACTCGCGGTGCGCTTTCGAGTGAGTCAGGGCACGGTGCGCAAGGCGATCGACGAGCTCGCAGCCGAGAACCTGCTCGTGCGTCGCCAGGGCAAGGGCACCTTCGTGGCCACGCACGCCGAACAGCATGTGCAATACCGTTTCCTCAAGCTGGTACCGGACAACGGCCCAGCCAGCGGCGAAGGACCCACCCAGCGCAGCATCATTGACTGCAAGCGTGTGCGTGCCAACGCCGACATCGCGCGCACGCTGGGGCTGCGTACGGGCGACTCGGTACTGCAAGTACGCCGTGTGTTGTCGTTCGCGGGATCGCCGACCATCCTGGAAGACCTGTGGCTGCCAGCCACCCCCTTCAAGGGCCTGACGGCCGAACGACTGGCTGATTACCACGGTCCGATGTACGCGCTGTTCGAGACCGAGTTCGGGGTGCGCATGGTGCGCGCCGAGGAGAAGATCCGCGCTGTGCTGCCCGACGAAGAACAATGCAGGCACTTGCAGGTGACGCCACAAACACCGCTGCTCAGTGTCGAGCGCGTGGCCCATACCTACAATGACGTACCCATGGAGTTGCGGCGCGGCCTATACCGTACCGACAATCACCATTACCTGAACGCGCTGAGTTGATGACATCGTGGCGTCAGCTTGTTGCGGTGCAATAGAATTTTGCGTTCGCCTTCCCCTGCAACTCATCACAACAGACTCATCCAGAAAGCCCACGCCATGAGCGCCCTCTCACCCAGCACACCCAAGCAGCGGCCCGAGTTCCGCAACATTCATGCCTTGCGGGACCTGCCAAGTTACCGTCTGCCGATTGCCGGGATCGTTTCCATTCTGCACCGCATCAGCGGTGTGATCCTGTTCTTTCTGCTGCCGTTCATCATCTGGATGTTCGACACATCGATCACTTCCGAATATTCGTTCGCCAAGTTCACCGCCGCCTTCAATGTCGGCATGCTGGGCCTGCCAGGCTTCATCTGGAAGCTGCTGGCATTGGGCGTCATTTGGGCCTACCTGCACCACTTCATGGCCGGTGTGCGCCATATCTGGATGGACGTGACCCATTCAGTGAGCAAGGAATTTGGCAAGTCCTCCGCCATCGCGACTCTGGTGCTGAGCCTGTTGCTGACCGCTGCGCTCGGCGCCAAGTTGTTCGGCCTGTACTGAATTCTCCCCCGACATTCCTGAGGAATTGACATGTCAGTAAACCATGGATCCCACCGCACCGTCACAGGTGCCCACTACGGACTGCGCGACTGGTTGGCCCAGCGTGTGACCGGCGCGCTGATGGCCCTGTTCACGCTCGTCGTGCTGGCGCAGGTGGTGTTCTCGCGCGGCCCCATCAGCTACGAAAAATGGGCCGGCATCTTCGCCGCCCAATGGATGAAGTCCCTCACCTTCGCCGTCATCGTATCCCTGCTCTACCACGTGTGGATCGGCATGCGTGACATCTGGATGGACTACATCAAACCCGTCTCGGTGCGTCTTACGCTCGAAATCTTCTCCATCGTCTGGCTCGTCGCATGCGCGGGTTGGGCCGTTCAAGTCCTCTGGAGGCTGTAAACCGTGGCTTATTCCGTTAGCAAACGCAAGTTCGACGTCGTCATCGTGGGGGCCGGCGGCTCCGGCATGCGCGCGTCGCTGCAACTGGCCCGCGCAGGCCTGAACGTCGCCGTCCTGTCCAAGGTGTTCCCGACCCGCTCGCATACGGTGGCAGCGCAAGGCGGCGTATCCGCCTCGCTGGGCAACATGAGCGAGGACAGTTGGGAATTCCATTTCTACGACACCGTGAAGGGCTCCGACTGGCTCGGTGACCAGGACGCCATCGAGTTCATGTGCCGTGAAGCACCTAAGGTCGTGTACGAGCTGGAGCACTTCGGCATGCCCTTCGACCGCAACCCCGACGGGACCATCTACCAGCGCCCCTTCGGCGGCCACACCGCCAACTACGGCGAAAAGCCGGTACAGCGCGCCTGCGCCGCAGCCGACCGCACCGGCCACGCCATGCTGCACACGCTGTACCAGGCCAACGTGTCGGCTCGCACCACATTCTTCGTGGAATGGATGGCACTGGACCTTGTCCGCGATGCCGAAGGCGATGTGGTGGGCGTGACCGCCCTTGAAATGGAAACCGGCGACGCCTACGTGCTCGAGGCCAAGACCGTGCTGCTGGCCACCGGCGGCGCCGGCCGCATCTTCCAGTCGTCCACCAATGCCTTCATCAACACCGGTGACGGCCTGGGTATGGCCGCGCGTGCGGGCATCGCCCTGCAGGACATGGAGTTCTGGCAGTTCCACCCCACCGGCGTGGCCGGTGCCGGCGTGCTGCTGACCGAAGGCTGTCGCGGCGAAGGCGCCATCCTGCTCAACAGCAACGGCGAACGCTTCATGGAGCGCTACGCGCCCACGCTCAAGGACCTGGCACCACGCGATTTTGTCTCGCGCTGCATGGGCCAGGAAATCCTGGAAGGCCGTGGCTGTGGCCCCAACAAGGACTACATTCACATGAAACTGGACCATCTGGGCGCCGAGACCGTGCACAAGCGCCTGCCGTCCGTGTACGAGATCGGCGTGAACTTCGCCAACGTGGACGTGACACGCGAACCCATCCCCGTGGTGCCCACCATCCATTACCAGATGGGCGGCATCCCGACCAACATCCATGGCCAGGTTGTGGAGAACATCGACGGTCAGGACAAACCCATCAACGGCCTGTACGCCGTGGGCGAGTGCTCCTGCGTTTCGGTGCATGGCGCCAACCGCCTGGGCACCAACTCGCTGCTGGACCTGCTGGTCTTCGGCAAGGCGGCCGGCAACCACATCGTTGCGAACGTCAATCCAAAGCAGGAGCACAAGGCTTTACCCAAGGATGCGACCGACCGCACCCTGTCGCGCCTAGCTCGCCTGGACAGCAACAAGACCGGCGAGTACGCACAGGATGTCGCAAACGACATGCGCGCCATCATGCAAGCGCACGCCGGCGTGTTCCGCAGCCAGGAAGTGATGAACGAAGGCGTCAAGAAGATTGCTGCGCTGCGCGAGCGCGTGGCCAACATCGGCCTCAAGGACGACTCCAAGGTATTCAACACCGCACGCGTCGAGGCGCTGGAAGTCGAGAACCTGATGGAAGCCGCCCAGGCCACCATGGAGAGCGCGGCTGCCCGCACCGAGTGCCGTGGCGCCCACCTGGTCCGCGACTACGAGCACGACGTCAATCACCCGACCTGCCCGTTGGGGCGCAACGACGCCGAATGGATGAAGCACACCCTCTGGTACAAGGACGGCAACCGCCTAGCCTACAAGCCGGTACGCACGCAGCCCCTGACCGCCGACACGGTGCCGCCCAAGCCCCGTACCTTCTGACCTGTCTGAACGTACCGCACAAGGAAATCGAAAAAATGGCCCAACGCACTTTCAAGATCTACCGCTACGACCCGGACAAGGACGCCAAGCCGTACATACAGACCCTCCAACTGGAGTTGGATGGGACCGAGCGCATGCTGCTGGATGCTCTGGTCAAGCTCAAGGCCGTGGACCCGACCCTGTCATTCCGCCGCTCCTACCGCGAAGGCGTCTGCGGTTCGGATGCCATGAACATCAACGGCAAGAACGGCCTGGCCTGCCTGACCAACCTGAACACGCTCAACGGCGACATCGTCCTCAAGCCGCTGCCCGGCTTGCCGGTGGTGCGCGACCTGATCGTCGACATGACGCAGTTCTTCAAGCAGTACCACAGCATCAAGCCCTACCTGATCAACGACACACCCGCTCCCGAGCGCGAACGCCTGCAGAGCCCCGAGGAGCGGGAGGAGCTCAACGGGCTGTACGAATGCATCCTGTGCGCGAGTTGCTCGACCAGTTGCCCCAGCTTCTGGTGGAACCCGGACAAGTTCGTCGGGCCCGCCGGCCTGCTGCAAGCCTACCGTTTCCTCGCCGACAGCCGCGACCAGGCCACATCCGAGCGCCTGGACAACCTGGAAGACCCGTACCGCCTGTTCCGCTGTCACACCATCATGAACTGCGTGGACGTGTGCCCCAAGGGGCTGAACCCCACCAAGGCCATCGGCAAGATCAAGGAAATGATGGTCTTGCGCACAGTTTGATCTGGCTCAAGACACTAAACACCCGAAAGAAGGAATCTGCGTGTCGCAGGAACGTCTGGATGAAAGGGGCCTGAGCAAGCTGAAATGGCGTTGCCGCCGCGGACTGCTGGAAAACGATTTGTTCATCGAGCGTTTCTTCGCGCGCCACGAGAACCAGATCACCGTCAAGCAGTCGCAAGCTTTGAGCGCTCTAATGGGGCTCGGCGACAACGACCTGCTGGACTTGCACTTGTCCCGCAAGACACTCGCGCATGTGAGCCCCGAACTGGACAGGGACGACGTGCGGGAGGTGTTGGAAATGTTGAAATTGAAAGAAACCCGTTGAAAGGCCAAAAATGAAACTCTCCGACAACAAAGCCACCCTGTCGTTCAGCAACGGCAGCCCCAGCATTGATCTGCCCGTGTATCAGGGCAATGTGGGCCCCGATGTCATCGACATCCGCAAGCTCTACGGCCAGACCGGCATGTTCACCTACGATCCGGGTTTCCTGTCCACCGCGGCCTGTCAGTCCGCCATAACCTACATTGACGGCGACAAGGGCGAACTGTTGTACCGCGGCTACCCCATCGAGCAATTGGCCACGCAGTGCGACTATCTGGACACCTGCTACCTGCTGCTCAAGGGCGAGTTGCCCAAGGAACAGGAACGCAAGGATTTCCACAAGCTCGTCATCAACCACACCATGGTGCACGAGCAAATGCAATTCTTCCTGCGCGGGTTTAGGCGCGATGCCCACCCCATGGCCGTGTTGACCGGCCTGGTGGGTGCCCTGTCGGCCTTCTACCATGACAGCACGGACATCAACAATCCCGCGCACCGTGAGGTAGCCGCGATTCGGCTCATTGCCAAAATGCCGACTTTGGTCGCCATGGCGTACAAGTACGGTGTCGGGCAGCCCTATATGTACCCGCGCAACGACCTGAGCTACGCGGGCAACTTCCTGCGCATGATGTTTGGCACACCCTGCGCCGACTACCAGGTCAATCCCGTGCTCGAACGCGCCCTGGACCGCATCTTCATCCTACACGCCGACCACGAGCAGAACGCCTCCACCTCCACCGTGCGCCTGTGCGGCTCGTCCGGCACCAACCCGTTTGCGGCCATCGCCGCCGGCGTGGCCTGTCTGTGGGGTCCGGCACACGGTGGCGCCAACGAGGCCTGCCTGAACATGCTGGAAGACATTCAGCGCCAGGGTGGTGTCTCAAAAGTGGGCGAATTCATGGAGAAGGTCAAGGACAAGAACTCCGGCGTCAAGCTCATGGGCTTTGGCCACCGCGTGTACAAGAACTACGATCCCCGCGCAAAACTCATGCAGGAAACCTGCAACGAAGTGCTGGCCGAACTCGGTCTGGAAAACGACCCGCTGTTCAAACTGGCCAAGTCCCTGGAGAAGATCGCGCTCGAGGACGACTACTTCGTGCAGCGCAAGCTCTACCCCAACGTGGACTTCTATTCCGGCATCGTGCAGCGCGCCATCGGCATCCCGGTCAACCTGTTCACCGGTATCTTTGCGCTGGCCCGCACTGTGGGCTGGATCGCCCAACTCAACGAAATGATCAGCGACCCCGAGTACAAGATTGGCCGTCCACGCCAGCTTTTCACTGGCTCCGTGCGCCGCGACGTCAAGCCCCTCGCACAGCGCTAAGCCTGCGCATTCGCGTTCCTTCGGCAGGGCCCACACAGCGCAACTGTGTGGGCCTTTTTCCTGTGGCGTCCGCGCTCCGGTACCGGGCTCTCTCGATGCGCGAACGCCAGCCATGCGCCAGCGGCGCAGGACCCCGCCAGCCACCAAGAGGCCCAAACGCGATGAGCGCGCTCACAGACTGCCTTCGTCGGCCAATCGGGCTAGGTCAACCACAGTATTTACCTGCAATTTCAGCATGGCGCGATGACGGTGCAATTTGACGGTGCGCAAGGCCATGCCTACGTCGTCGGCGATGCCTTGGTTGGTTTCACCGAGTGCGACCCGGCGCGCCACGACGCGCTCCTTCTGGCTCAGTGAGGCGATGCGCGCCGCAATCTCCTGGCGACGCCGCTGCTGACTTTGTCGCTCCCTGCTCACGGCCAGCGCCTTCTCCACGGCGGCCAGCAACACCTCGGCATCAATGGGCTTGATGAGGAAATCCACTGCGCCCGTGCGAAACGCCTGGACGACCTCCCGAGCGCCACTGGCGCCACTCATCAGGATGAACGCCTTGTCGTCCAGCTCGGTGAGCTGCCTTTGCAGCTCAAGACCGTTCAGGCCGGGTAGGTTCACGTCGCAAAGCACGCAGATGGGGCCAGGGAAGCTGGGGCGGTTGTAGCTCAACACCTGTACGTAGGCATCGGCGGAAGCATGCGTCTCGCAGGCATAGCCCTCGAGATCAAACAACGCCGCCTGGGCAGAGCGCAACTCGGCATCGTCGTCGATCACGACCACGCGACCGCGTGCGCAACGCTGCGCGAGCTGAACGTCATGAATCGTTACCGGACGCTTGTATTCATTGCGTGGTTTCATGACTCACCCTCAAAAGATCAGACGCACGCAACTCCGGAAAGTCCAGCTCCACCGCGGTTCCTCCCTCTGCGGCGTTTTGTATCGAAAGACGCCCACCATACTGCTCAGTCAAGGTTCGCGAAATGGACAGTCCCAGTCCAAGACCATCCACCTTCGTGGTAAAAAAAGGAACGCCCACCAGATCCAGCACTTCCGGGGCCAGTCCGGGACCGGAATCACGAACCCGGAGAATCGCGCGCTCGTGCTGCCTGCGGATGGCCACCAGTACCTCGCCCTGTCTGACCTCGGCCAAGGCATCCATGGCATTGCGAATGATATTGAGAACTACCTGGGAAAGCTGAACCGGGTCGGCACACACCAGGACGACTGGCTCGATCGGTTGGAATGCTATTGAGACACCTCGCGATTTCGCCTCATCTGCGACGAGTTCGGTCACCTCCCGAACCACCTGATTCAAATCCACGGACTCGGACTTGCTTTCGGCTGGACGGATGAAACCACGGATGCGCTCAATGACCTGGCCAGCACGCAGCGTATTGCGGACGATCTTCTCCAGGAGCTCGGCGATTTGCTTTGGGTCGAAGCTTTCACGCTGAAGTCCGCGTTGCGCGACCTGCGCATTGGTGAGGATCGCGCTGAGCGGCTGATTCAGCTCGTGTCCGAGAGACGCCGCCATGGTACCCAGGCTCCGTTGGCGGTCTAGCGCAGCGATCTGCGAGCCAAGGCGGCGACTGATCTCGTCGCGCGCCAATGCCGTGGCGGCCTCGACTTCTCGGCGAATGGAACGATCCAGCGCGAGGCCTACATAGCCGATGTGTCCGATGACGGCATTCACCACGAGGGCAAGCGCCAGAAGCTGCATGTCAGCACCCGACGCCAACGCCTTGGCTCCGCCTATGCCGGTGAACACCGCCACCTGGCGCAGCACCAGGGCGCCCAGCACCAGGACGTGTGAGCGGGCAATCCAACGTGCATTGCGGCTACCTTCAACCTTCGAAATCCGCCAGGCAAGCACGGCAATATGAATCAGCAGTCCATCCAGGGCGGTATACAGTGCATATACCAATTGCAGGCGCAAGACTGCGTCGTCTACGCCCAGGCGCAGCAACTCATATGTCGCAACGTAGGCGAATACCGCCAGCGCGACCCCGTGGGCTCGCCACGCAAGGCCCAAATCCACCCTCAGGGACTGCGCATGCATCACCACACCCACAAACAACAACAGGTTCCCACAGCCATACGTAACCCATTCGGGTGCGTGGCCACGCAGTCCCAACAACATGAAAGCCAGGCCCATCACAAGGCCTCCACCGCACCACAGTTCGATCGCCGTCCGTCGCTGCGCGGACAGCGCAATCCACACGAATGCCGGCAGAGCGATATTCAGCAACGCGATGATCAGGTACGCGGTGCGGACATCAAACAGGCTCGTTCCAAAGGTGCTCATGTGTCCCAGGGGGGGTTAGCCTTCAAGCAGTGACGATTCGCCCGCTTCCAGTGATGTTAGCGGAGCGCTCCGACAGTTTATTTGCCCTAAGGGGCAATGCGTGCGCACCGCATAAAATCAGGGATTGCGCATAAGGAAACCCATGGGACGCACCCTTTACGACAAGATTTGGGACGAGCATGTCGTCCATTCGGAGGACGACGGCACCGCCATCCTGTATATTGACCGGCACCTGGTGCACGAGGTCACCAGTCCGCAGGCGTTTGAGGGGCTGCGTCAGGCCGGCCGCAAGGTCTGGCGGGTGAGTTCGGTAGTGGCCACGGCCGACCACAACACCCCCACCACGGGCTGGGAGCTGGGCTACGACGGCATTACGGACGCAACCAGCAAGGAGCAGATCACCACACTGGACGCCAATATCCAGGAATACGGCGCCGCAGCGTACTTCCCGTTCCTGTCCAAACGACAAGGCATCGTGCATGTCATCGGTCCTGAGAGCGGCGCCACGCTGCCGGGCATGACCGTGGTGTGCGGGGACTCGCACACGTCCACGCACGGGGCCTTCGGCGCACTGGCGCACGGCATCGGCACCAGCGAGGTCGAGCACGTGCTGGCCACGCAAACGCTGGTGGCCAAGAAAGCCAAGAACATGCTGGTCAGGGTCGAAGGGTCCCTGACCGCCGGCTGCACCGCCAAGGACATCGTGCTGGCCATCATCGGCAAGATCGGCACAGCGGGAGGCACTGGCCATACGATCGAATTCGCGGGGTCCGCCATTCGGGCTTTGAGCATGGAAGGGCGCATGACGGTGTGCACCATGGCCATCGAAGCGGGTGCCCGGGCCGGTTTGGTGGCGGTGGACGAGAAAACCTTGGAATACGTCAAGGGCCGCATCCTCTCCCCCGGAACGGACGCCCAGACCGGGCGCTTCGTGGGCGGCGCGGAGTGGGATCATGCCGTGGCGTACTGGAACACCCTGCACAGCGATGCCGATGCACGCTTTGATGTGGTCGTGGAACTGGATGCCGCCCGCATCGTGCCCCAGGTCACGTGGGGCACCTCGCCCGAGATGGTGCTGGGCATCGACGCTGCCGTGCCCGACCCGGACAAGGAGAAGGACGCCAACAAACGCAATGCCACGGAACGTGCTCTGACCTACATGGGGCTGGAACCGGGCAAGCCGCTGGCGGATATCTTCGTGGACAAGGTCTTCATCGGCTCGTGCACCAACAGCCGCATCGAGGACATGCGCGAAGCTGCTGCCGTGGTGCGCAAGCTCGGCCGGCGCGTCGCGCCCAATGTCAAGCTGGCCATGGTCGTGCCCGGCTCGGGTCTGGTGAAGGAACAGGCGGAACACGAAGGCCTGCACGAGATTTTTCGCGCGGCAGGGTTCGAGTGGCGGGAGCCCGGCTGTTCCATGTGCCTTGCCATGAACGCCGATCGCCTGGAACCGGGCGAGCGCTGTGCCTCCACCAGCAACCGCAATTTTGAAGGCCGCCAGGGCGCTGGCGGGCGCACCCATCTCGTCAGTCCTGCCATGGCGGCGGCCGCTGCGATACATGGGCACTTTGTCGATGTACGCAGGTTTGCCTGAACCGCGAAACCTCAAGGAGCACACGCATGAAGACGATCACCGCCCTGTTCACATTGGCCCTGGTCCTGCTGCTGTCCGGATGCAACACCGTACGCGGTATGGGGCAGGACATCCAGAAAGCCGGCGAAACCATCGAAGGCGCTGCCACAAAGAAGAAATGATGCAAAAGTTCACTCTGCACTCGGGGCTCGTCGCCCCCATGGACCGCGAAAACGTGGACACGGATGCCATCATCCCGAAGCAGTTTCTCAAGTCCATCCGTAAGACCGGTTTTGGCGTCAACCTGTTTGACGAATGGCGCTACCTGGATGTCGGCCACCCCGGCCAGGATCCGGCCACGCGCAAACCCAACCCGGACTTCGTGCTGAACCAGCCGCGCTACCAGGGTGCCTCCATCCTGCTGGCGCGCAAGAACTTCGGCTGCGGCTCCTCGCGGGAGCACGCGCCTTGGGCCCTGGACCAATACGGCTTTCGCGCCATCATTGCCCCAAGCTTTGCCGACATCTTCTTCAACAACTGCTTCAAGAACGGCCTGCTGCCCATCGTGCTGCCGGAAGCCGCCGTGGGCCAGTTGTTCGATGAGACCATCGCCTTCCCCGGATACATGCTGACGGTCGACCTGGAGCGGCAGGTAGTCGTCACGCCGCAAGGCCGGGAGTTTCCGTTTGAAGTCCAGGCGTTTCGCAAGTACTGCCTGCTCAACGGCCTGGACGATATCGGACTGACTCTGCGCCAGCGCGACAAGATTGCGGCCTTCGAATCCCAACGCCTGCTGGAAAAGCCCTGGCTGGCCCACACTCTTTAGCCCTACAGCTACTTTTAGAATAGCAGACAACATGAAAATCGCAGTCCTGCCCGGTGATGGCATTGGTACCGAAATCGTCGCCGAGGCCGTGAAGGTCATGAAGGTGCTGGACCTTCCCTTCGAGATGGAAACCGCACTGGTGGGTGGCGCCGCCTACGAAGCGCACGGTCACCCGCTGCCCGACGCCACCCTCAATCTCGCCAAAGAGTCCGATGCGGTGCTGTTCGGCGCCGTGGGCGACTGGAAGTACGACAAGCTCGAGCGCGCCCTGCGTCCCGAGCAGGCGATCCTGGGACTGCGCAAGAATCTGGGATTGTTCGCGAATTTCCGCCCCGCCATCTGCTACGAACAGCTCGTGGGCGCCTCCAGCCTGAAACCCGAACTGATTGCCGGGCTGGACATCCTCATCATCCGCGAGTTGACGGGCGACATCTACTTTGGGCAGCCGCGTGGTCGGCGCGCGGCGGTGGACGGCCACTTTCCCGGGAGCGAGGAAGCCTTCGACACCATGCGGTACTCCCGCCCCGAAATTGAACGCATCGCCCATGTCGCATTCCAGGCGGCGCGCAAGCGCAGCAAGCGCGTGACCAGCGTGGACAAGGCCAACGTGCTGGAAACCTTCCAGCTCTGGAAGGACGTGGTGACCGAGGTCGGCAGTCAATACCCGGACGTCGCGCTGGACCACATGTACGTGGACAACGCTGCCATGCAACTGGTGCGCGCCCCGAAGAAATTCGATGTGCTGGTCACCGGCAACATGTTCGGCGACATCCTGAGCGATGAAGCGTCCATGCTGACCGGCTCCATTGGCATGCTGCCCTCGGCCAGCCTGAATGCCAGCAACCAGGGCCTGTACGAACCCAGTCACGGCAGTGCTCCGGACATCGCGGGCAAAGGCATCGCCAACCCGCTCGCTACAATATTGTCCGTGGCCATGATGTTGCGTTTCTCCCTGAACCAGCCAGAAGCGGCGGACCGTATCGAGTCCGCGGTGAAGGCCGTGCTCGCGGCGGGTTATCGCACCGGCGACATCTACTCCGAAGGCACAACCAAGGTAGGCACCCAGGACATGGGTGACGCCGTGGTGGCCGCCATTACCAAAACAACCGGCAAAGGCTGAACACAGCCGGTTCGTCGCGCCCTCCCCGGCCTGACGATCCGGGGAAAGTCAAATGGCACCTGGGGCCGGACAAGCAGATACACCATCTGAAAGGGCAAAGTGATGAAAGTGGGCAATCTCGTAGGACTCGTGGGCTGGCGCGGCATGGTCGGATCGGTTCTCATGGACCGGATGCAGACCGAAGGCGACTTCGACGTCATCGAGCCGGTGTTCTTCTCCACCTCCAATGCGGGCGGCCAGGCCCCGGCCCAGGCGAAGAACGAAACTACGCTCAAGGATGCCTACGACATCGAGGCCCTGAAGAAGTGCGACATCATCCTCACGGCCCAGGGCGGTGACTACACCACCGAAGTCTTCCCGAAACTGCGCGCGGCCGGCTGGCAAGGCCACTGGATCGACGCGGCGTCCACGCTGCGCATGAAGGACGACGCCGTCATCGTGCTGGACCCGGTCAACCTGCCCGTGATCAAGAATGCACTGGCCCAGGGCGGTAAGAACTGGATTGGCGGCAATTGCACCGTGAGCTGCATGCTCATGGGCGTGGGCGCCCTCTACAAGGCAGGGCTGGTCGAATGGATGAGCACTCAGACCTACCAGGCCGCATCCGGTGGTGGCGCACAGCACATGCGCGAACTGCTCACCCAGTTCGGCACGCTCAACTCTGAAGTCAAGGCCTTGCTGGACGACCCCAAGAGCGCCATCCTGGAGATCGACCGCAAGGTCATCACGCGTCAGCGCAGCCTGTCCGAGGCCGAGACCGCCAATTTTGGCGTGCCGCTGGGCGGCTCGCTGATCCCCTGGATCGACAAGGACCTGGGCAACGGTGTGTCCCGCGAAGAGTGGAAGGGCATGGCGGAAACCAACAAGATTCTGGGCCAAGGCGAAGGCTTTGCCAGTCCGGCCATTCCGGTTGATGGTTTTTGCGTGCGCGTGGGCGCCATGCGCTGCCACAGCCAGGCCCTCACATTCAAACTCAGGAAAGACGTGCCGCTGGCGGACGTTGAAGCCATGATCGCGGCCGACAACGCCTGGGTCAAGGTGGTGCCGAACACCCGCGAGGCCACGATCAAGGATCTCACGCCCGTGGCCGTCACCGGCACGCTCACCATCCCCGTGGGACGCATTCGCAAGATGGCCATGGGCCCGGAGTACTTGGGTGCTTTTACCATTGGCGACCAGTTGCTTTGGGGTGCGGCGGAACCGTTGCGCCGTATGCTACGCATCTTGCTGGCAAACTGACCGCAAGCCCGTTGCGGACCAGCGGAGTGTGAACCAATGTAACAACTCGTTGTCGATTGGCAACAAAGAAGGCGCTTGCACTGACAAGGGCTATTGTGCCCAAAAGTTAAAACCCGTCTTAGCTTGTCAGGCTAAGGTATTGATGCTATTGTTCTTTTCAGTTTTTTTGCGTCAAGGCGCTTTCCATCATAACGAGACAAGAAATGCCAGTTGACAAAGCTTTGAAGGTGAATCCACCCATGGAAAAGACCCCACGATTGCGCATGCCTGCCTTGGCCGCGTCCGTTGCAGTTCTTCTAGGTCTGCTGGGCTCCAACGCCTGTGCACTTTCCTTGGGCAGGGTCACAGTGCAATCCGCACTCGGGGAGCCACTTCGGGCAGAAATCGAAATACCTGAGATCAATGCGGAGGAAGCCGACAGCCTGAAAGCTGGCATAGCTTCTTCAGAGGCGTTCCGGGCTGCGGGTCTGGAATTCAACCCGGCCATCAACAACCTTCGAGTTTCCCTTGAGAAGCGGGCTGATGGACGAATGTTTCTGAGGCTCAGCGGTGAGCGGACCGTCAGTGATCCGTTCATCGACCTGATCCTGGAAACCAATTGGGCATCCGGTCGCATCCTGCGTGACTACACCCTGCTATTCGATCCGCCCAGCTTGCGAGCCAGTACTGCGCCAGCCCCAACGACAGCACAGGTCACCGACGCAACGGCACCCCCACGATCTGCATCTGTTCCGGCCCAACGAGAGCCGGTTCGTGGTGGTACGTCCACCAAGCCACAACCGTCGCAGCCTGACGCGGCCGCAAAGGCCGCGCCAAAGACTTCGCCTTCCTCAGCCACGCAGGTTACCGTGCGCCCGGGCGATACCGCGAGCAAGATCGCTGGTGCGCACAAAGCACCCAATGTGTCGCTGGAACAGATGTTGGTGGCTTTGCTGCGCGAAAATCCGGATGCTTTCATCGGAAAGAACATCAACCGCCTCAAGTCAGGTGCCGTGCTGAATGTTCCGAGCACCGAGCAGGCAGCGGAGGTCCCGAAGGACGAAGCCTCACGGACCATCGTGGCACAGAGCAAGGATTTCGGTGCTTTCAGAGGTCAGTTGGCCAGTGCCGCGCCGGCTGCCGGTGTGACCGGCGGCGACCGCCAGTCTGGCGGCAAGGTGCAAACCAAGGTAGAGGACAAGAGGCCTTCCAGCGCAGCACCTGACAAGCTGACTCTGTCCAAGATATCCCCGTCTGGCAAGGCAGCGGAAGACCGGCTTGCCGCTGAGCGGCAAGCGAAGGAAGCGGCCGCACGCGCTGCCGAGTTGACGCGCAACATCAACGAGTTGAGCAAGCTCAAGGCGGGAGCGGCGTCTCAGCCTTCGGCGACTGTGGCACTGGCAGCCTCCGCACCGGCAAAGGTGGCGAGCGCAGAGACGAAACCCTTGTCCGCGACCACGACACCGGCAGCATCCCAACCGGCGGCGCTGGTTGTACCTGCACCGGTGCCTGCATCCTCCTCTCCGACGACGACCGCTCCGGTGGCCTCCGCACCGTCCACCGTGGCATCCAAGCCCAAAGCTTCGCCGGCATCCACGCCCAAGCCCGTGCAAAGGGCTGCTTCGCCCAAGCAGGTCGAGGAACCTGGCTTGCTTGATTCCTTGATGGAGGACCCCCTGGTTCCAGCAGGGGGTGCCGTATTGGTGGCGGCGCTTGCCGGGTTTGCTGTATACCGCTCGCGTCAACGCAAGAAGGCGTCGCAGTCCGACAGCTCGTTCCTCGACAGTCATCTGCAGCCCGATTCGTTTTTCGGCGCAAGTGGCGGGGAACAAGTTGATACCAGCAATGAGCCGAGTGTCACCGGCTCGTCCATGATTTACTCACCGAGTCAAATCGACGCAGCAGGAGACGTGGACCCGGTGGCTGAAGCCGATGTGTACCTGGCCTATGGGCGCGACCAGCAAGCCGAAGATATCCTGAAGGACGCCCTGCAAGTCACACCCTCGCGGCTTGCGATCCACTCCAAACTGGCTGAGATCTATCACAAGCGCAATGATGTCGCGGCATTCAACGCCGTTGCTGGATCGGCGTTCGGCGTTAGCCATGGGCAGGGTGCTGAGTGGGAACACATCAGCGGCCTGGGTCGTGAACTTGACCGGGACAACACGCTATACAAGGGCGGGGAGTCCACGGGTGCGCGAGTCTCTCCACCCGTCGCCGCGACAGCCGCGGCCGCCGCGGTTGCTCCGCCGGCTGGCCCCCCACCCGCCAGTACGCCAGGCGACACTCAACCACCCACCAACGTGGATCTGGACTTCGACCTGGACTTCGATCTGGGCAGCCCTCAGCCTGCAAGTGACGAGCAGCCCAGCGTCATAGGAGTGCTGCATGAGTCGGACGTCACGAGCGAACCGATTGGTCTCTACGAGGCACCCTCCGAGCCAGCCCCGGTGATGCCCGTAGTGCCGCCGGTCACGGTCGTGCCCGATAGGAAGCCGGTGGCCGAGTTCGTGCCCGAGCCTCCGGCACCGATCAAGGCACCCGCCCCCGCCGCCGCCCCGATCCCACCGAAAGCGGCCGCGCCCACTGCGCAGGTTGCCGCCGCGCCGCCTGAGATGCTCTCGTTCGATCTGGACGGGTTGTCACTGGATCTCGAACCTCCCGTCGTAACCACCCAGACCGAGGCCGCACCTGAAGTGGAATCCGACGCTGATCCACTCGCCACCAAGCTGGCCCTGGCCAGGGAGTTCCAATCCATCGGCGATACCGACGGTGCCCACGCGTTGGCGGAAGAAGTTTTTGCCCAGGCGACCGGCCAGTTGCGTGCGGATGCCAAGCAGTTCTTGAGCGATCTGGGGTTTGCGCAGTCCGGTTTCGCCCAATCGACGTTCTGATCCCGCCCACGCACGCCGGATCGGTCACGTCGGAGGGGGTCCCCCGTGCGGATGGCACTCGGCGTCAGTTACAACGGTCAAGCCTATGACGGCTGGCAAAGCCAGCCGTCCGGACGCACGGTGCAGGACCATCTGGAATCCGCGCTCTCGCAATTGGCCGCAAGCCGGATTTCCACTTTGTGTGCGGGTCGCACCGACGCTGGCGTGCATGCCCTGATGCAGGTCGTGCACTTCGACACCGATGCCCAACGCGAGCTGTCGTCATGGGTGCGTGGCACCAACTCGCGTCTCCCGCCCGACATGGCAGTGCAGTGGGCCAGGGAAGTGCCCCGCGAGTTCCATTGCCGCAACAGCGCCATCGGTCGTCGTTACGCCTACGTGCTGCTGGAGTCGCCGGTACGCCCCAGCGTGGATGCCCAGCGTGTGGGCTGGGTGTTCAAGCCGCTGGATGGGGATGCCATGCGTCAGGCTGCGCACTGGCTGCTGGGCGAGCATGATTTTTCCTCCTTCCGCGCGTCTGCGTGCCAGGCACTCTCCCCAGTAAAGACCTTGCGCGAGATCTCCATGTCGCGGCGAGGTGATGCCGGGGCCGCCTACTGGCGCTTCGAGTTCGAGGCCAATGCCTTCCTGCACCATATGATTCGCAACATCATGGGCTGTTTGATCGCCGTGGGACAGGGCCGCCGACCACCGGAATGGATGCGTGAGGTGCTGCAGGCACGCTCGCGCGAAGTTGCTGCCCCCACCTTTTCCCCCGACGGTTTGTATTTCCTGGGGCCGCAGTACGAGCCGCACTGGGGTTTGCCGCAACGTACAGCGGCCTTTGACTGGCTGCCATGACTTCTTCTGCCGTTACGAATCCAAACCTGAGTGCCCAGCGCACCCGCATCAAGATTTGCGGCCTCACCCTTGAGCAGGACGTGGATGCCGCCGTCTCTGCGGGAGCCGATGCCATCGGCTTCGTGCTGTACGAAAAGAGCGCACGCTTCGTCACGACGGACCGTGCCGCGGAGCTGGTCCGCCGGTTGCCCCCGTTCGTGACGCCGGTGCTGCTGTTCGTGAACGCGCAACTCCACGAGGTTGAGGCCGCGTGCGAACGCATTTCCGGCGCAACGCTGCAGTTTCACGGCGACGAGACTCCCGATACCTGCACCCGCATCGCCCGGGCCGTGCGCCGCCCTTTCCTGCGTGCCGCGCGCATGCCCTGCGGCAGCGAAGCGACCTTCGACTTGCTAGAATTCACCTCGCTCTATGCCAACGCCCAAGCCATCTTGCTCGACGCCCATGTCGAGGGCTATGGCGGTAGCGGGAAAACGTTCAATTGGTCACTTCTTCCTCCAAGCGTCAACTCTCACCTCGTCTTAAGTGGTGGGCTCAACGCTGCAAACGTGGCCGATGGCATCCTGGATGTCCGGCCGCGTTGTAAAACGCTGGCGGTTGACGTAAGTTCCGGCGTCGAGATGTCCAAGGGCATCAAGGACGCAGGGAAGATCCGGCAATTCGTGGCGGCGGTGCGCGCCGCCGACGAGCAACTTCAGAACCCCTGATCCGCGCGGTGGCACTCCTTGCCGGCGCGGATCACCACCTCCGATCACCATGTACCCCTACCAACAACCCGACCCGACGGGCCACTTCGGGAAATACGGCGGCAGTTTCGTCAGCGAAACCCTGACGCACGCCATCAACGAATTGACTGCCGCCTACGCCAAGTACCAGCACGATCCCCAATTCCTGGCCGAATTCCACTACGAACTGGCGCACTTCGTGGGCCGCCCCTCCCCCGTGTACCACGCGGCCCGCATGGGCCGCGAACAGGGCGGTGCGCAGATCTTCCTCAAGCGCGAGGACCTGAACCACACCGGCGCGCACAAGATCAACAACACCATCGGTCAGGCCATGCTGGCCCGGCGCATGGGCAAGCCACGGGTCATTGCCGAGACGGGGGCGGGCCAGCACGGGGTGGCCACGGCCACGATTTGCGCCCGCTACGGACTCGAATGCGTGGTCTACATGGGCAGCGAAGACGTCAAGCGCCAAAGCCCCAATGTGTACCGCATGAAGCTGCTCGGCGCCACCGTGGTCCCCGTGGAATCCGGCAGCAAGACGCTCAAGGACGCGCTGAACGAGGCCATGCGTGACTGGGTGGCCAACGTGGACAACACCTTCTACATCATCGGCACGGTCGCCGGCCCCCATCCCTACCCCACCATGGTGCGGGACTTCCAGAGCGTGATCGGGCAGGAATGCGTGACCCAGATGCCGGAAATGCTACAGGCGGCCGGCTGCAGGGGCGTGCAGCCCGATGCCGTCGTAGCCTGCGTGGGCGGAGGCAGCAATGCCATGGGCATCTTCCATCCCTATATTCCGTTCGAGAATACGCGCCTGATCGGCGTGGAGGCCGCGGGTGAAGGACTGGACAGCGGCAAGCATTCCGCCTCGCTGCAAAAGGGCAGCCCCGGAGTCCTGCACGGCAACCGCACCTACGTGCTGCAGGACGAAAACGGTCAGGTCACCGAGACCCACAGCATCAGCGCCGGCCTGGACTACCCCGGCGTGGGCCCCGAACACGCCTTCCTGATGGATATCGGACGGGCCGAATACGTGGGCATCACCGACAGTGAGGCGCTGGCAGCCTTCCACTACCTGTGTCGTACGGAGGGCATCATCCCGGCCCTGGAATCCAGCCACGCCGTGGCCTATGCCATGAAGCTGGCCAAGACCATGCGCCCCAATCAGTCGATCCTGGTGAACCTGTCCGGACGGGGCGACAAGGACATCGGCACCGTCGCCGACCTGAGCCACGCCGACTTCTACTGCCGCCCCAGTTGCAAGGGACAGTCCGTCAAGGGCGGTGGGCAAACGGTCCAGATCCAAGGCATGGGAGACAAAGCATGAGCCGCATCCAGGCCACTTTCGCGGCACTTCAGTCGCAGCAGCGCAAGGCGCTGATTCCCTACGTCACCGCCGGCTTTCCCTTCGCCGATATCACCCCGGAACTGATGCACGGCATGGTCGCCGCCGGAGCCGATGTGATCGAGCTGGGCGTGCCGTTTTCCGACCCCAGTGCCGATGGCGCGGTGATTCAGAAAGCGGGCGACAAGGCTCTGTCGTTTGGCATCGGCTTGAGGCAGGTGCTCGACATGGTGCGCAGCTTTCGCTCACAAAACAATAGCACACCCGTGGTGCTGATGGGCTACGCGAACCCGATTGAGCGCTACGACCAACTGCACGCCCAGCCGGGCACCGAGGACCAGAGCGCCTTTGTGCGGGATGCGGCGCAGGCCGGCGTGGACGGCGTGCTGGTGGTGGACTACCCCCCCGAGGAATGCGAGGCGTTTGCCGCGCAACTGCGCGCCCACCAGATGGACCTGATTTTCCTGCTGGCGCCCACCAGCACCGAGCAGCGCATGGCGCAAATTGCACGGGTGGCCAGTGGCTACGTCTACTACGTGTCACTCAAGGGTGTCACGGGAGCGGGCAACCTGGACACCTCGGCGGTACAAGCCATGCTGCCGCGCATCCGGCGACACGTGCACATCCCCGTGGGCGTGGGCTTTGGCATCCGCGACGCGGCCACAGCGGTGGCCGTGGGCGCCGTGGCCGATGCCGTGGTCATTGGCAGCAAGATCATCCAGGTAATCGAGAACCAGCCGCGCGACCAGGTCGTGACGGCGGCGACGGATTTCCTGCGCGGGATCCGCCAGGCGTTGGACGCATAATCTGCATCCCAAGGAGCACCCCCATGAGCTGGCTTGAAAAACTTCTCCCCTCCAAAATTCAACCCACCGATCCGGCGGAGCGCCGTAGCGTGCCGGAAGGCCTGTGGGTCAAGTGCCCTGCCTGCGACACGGTGCAGTACAAGACCGACCTGGAGCAGAACCTGAATGTCTGCCCGAGCTGCAGCCACCACCTGCGCATCGGCGCACGTGCCCGGCTCGACGCCTTCCTGGACCCGGAAGGACGCTACGAGATCGGCCAGGAAGTCCTACCGGTGGACGCCCTGAAGTTCAAGGACAGCCGCAAGTATCCCGAACGCCTGAAGGAGGCTTTGGAGAACACGGGCGAGACCGATGCGCTGATCGTCATGGGCGGCGCGGTGCACAGCATCAGCGTCGTGGCTGCGTGCTTCGAGTTTGACTTCATGGGCGGCAGCATGGGCAGCGTGGTGGGCGAACGCTTCGTGCGCGGCGTGCACGCGGCCATCGAGCAAAAGGTGCCCTTCATTTGCTTTACCGCCACCGGTGGTGCACGCATGCAGGAAGGCCTGCTCAGCCTGATGCAGATGGCCAAGACCAATGCCGCGCTCACCCGCCTGGCCAAGAAGAACCTGCCCTACATCAGCATCCTGACCGATCCCACCATGGGCGGCGTCAGTGCCGGTTTCGCGTTCGTGGGCGACGTGGTGATCGCGGAACCCAAGGCATTGATCGGCTTTGCCGGGCCGCGCGTGATCGAATCCACGGTGCGCGTAACACTGCCCGAAGGCTTTCAGCGCGCGGAATTCCTGCAGCAAAAGGGTGCTGTGGACTTCATCTGCGATCGGCGCGAGCTGCGCAAAACCGTCGCCAACACCTTGTCCATGCTGCTGCGCCAGCCGGCCGACGCCGTGGCGTAAGGCAGACTTCAGAGCAGGTGCAGCACCGTGACCTGCAGCGAACTCAGCACGATGGCCAGCACCTGCAGCAGCACCAACAGTGCCACGGGCGACAAGTCCATCCCCCCCACCAGGGGAATCAGGCGGCGAAACGGCCGCAACGGCGGCGCGCACAAGCGGTCCACCAGATCGGCGAGCACCGAGTGCGCCTGCACCCAGGACAGGATGACGTAAACAATCATCAAGCCAGTCACGCCCGAAATCACCAGACGCGCCAGACCAAACACCGCCAGTACCGGCACGGCCGCCGCCGGCGCCGCACCCGACATCAGCAACCACAGGACTCCGTACTGGACCAACTCCAGCAGGAGCGCCCCCATCAGGCTGGCCGTATCCAGCCGCCCCACCGCTGGCAGCACGCGCCGCAGGGGCAGCACCAGCCAGTTCGACAGCGCAAACACCACCCGCCCCAGCGGATTGCCAAACGGAACCCGCTGCCACTGCATGTACAGGCGCAGCAGGCAGGCACCGCCGAAGAGGCCGGCCACAACGTCCAGCAGCAGGGATGCGATTTGATAGATCATGGGGATATCGACTCTGGTGGCACCACATATTCTGGCACCAGCGACCGCAGCCATCCGCGCACGACAGCCGCCTCGGGCGCTGCTCCCGCTTCATCAATCCAGGCCACGACTGAATCAATCGGTACCACGTGTTGGCGCAAGGTCTTGGCCACTCGCAGCTTGGGGTGCGGCGTGGGTTCCGTGGTCTCGTCGTTCGCCAGCAGTTCCTCAAACAGCTTTTCCCCGGGACGCAAACCGGTATACGCGATCGGAATGTCCTGCTCGGTCTTCCCCGACAGCCGGATCAGCATCCGCGCCAATTCCACTATCCGCACCGGCTCACCCATGTCCAGCACGAAGATCTGACCCGACCGCCCCATCAGCCCGGCCTGCAGCACCAACTGTGCAGCTTCCGGAATGGTCATGAAGTACCGCACGATATCGGGGTGCGTCACGGTCACCGGCCCGCCACGCGCGATCTGCGCGGTGAACAGCGGTACCACCGACCCGCTGGAACCCAGCACATTGCCAAACCGCACGGACACATACTGCGTGGCGGGATATTGCACGGACACGCCCTGCACCATCAATTCCGCCAGCCTTTTGGTGGCACCCATCACATTCGTCGGGTTCACGGCCTTGTCGGTGGAAATCAGCACGAACCGCCGGGCCCCGCACTCGCCCGCCACACGCGCAACATTGAGCGTGCCCAGCACATTGGTGCGCACGGCTTCCACCTCGTTCAGCTCTTCCATCAGGGGCACATGTTTGTACGCCGCCGCATGAAACACCACCGCTGGCTTGTGCTTCAAGGCAATCGCCCGCAGACGGTCTGGCTCGCGCACATTGCCGGTGTAGTACAGAGCCTGCATCTGGGGATGCGCCGCCCGCAGCTCCTGCTCCATGCGGTACATGGCGTACTCGGAAACATCCACGCAAACCAGGCGCGACACGCCAAAACGCGCAATTTGCCGGCACAACTCGGAACCGATGGACCCACCCGCGCCCGTGACCAGCACCGTCTGACCGGACAGCAGTTCGGACAACCCCTTGACATCGAGCTGAACCGGGTCGCGGCCAAGGAGGTCTTCGAGTTCAATCTTGCGAGGGCCGCCAGCTTCGGCCCGCAGCCACTCATCCGGTCGCGGTATCGTCAACAGTGGCATGCCAACATCACTGGCGCTGATCAAGGCCTCCCTGCGAGCGTCCGATCCAGGGGCACCCACCGCTAGAGCCGCATCCGCCGCTACCTCGCGAGCGACCCGCGGTAAGTCAATCGGACAACCAAGTACCTCGACGCCTTGCAGCGAGCGGCCGATTTCGGCCGGCAGTGGGCTCAGGATACCCACCACGGTCCATTGTCGCGCACCACGCAACGCGGGCATCGCAAGGGCGACCTCCTCCACTGTGCCAACCAGTAGCAGAGACTTCCCTGCGAGTCTTCCGGGCACGCTGCCACCAAGCGTCATTCGAGCAACGGCACGCACGCCCGCCAGAGCGAGCAACACCAACATGGGATGCAGCAACAGGACCGAGCGTGGGAAGTTCGGAACACGCAGCATCAGTACTGCGGTGGTTGCGAGCAAGCCGCCCATCGCGATGCTGTACGACAGACGCAAGAGTTCGGACACACTGGTGTAACGCCAGATGTGCCGTTGTGCCCGCCAACCCAGGAGACTGATGGCGTACGCCAGCAATACCCACGGCACTGTCTGCCACATCACAACCTGGAACTCGTCGGGTGTGTCCAGGTTAAAGCGCAACCAGAATGCCAGCCACCAGGCCACAGTGGTCAGTGCCAAGTCAAGTGGCAATTGAGCCCAGCGCGGCGCGGCGCGGATCACGCGGAGATCTCCGGTGCAAGCAGTGTCCAGGTCATGGGTGTACCGGCCACGACGTTTCGGCCAATGCGCTGGCCCAGCAGGCTGTCCAAATGCTTGGGTGCCAGCCCAAAACCAGGGCGAATGCACCGCAAATTATCTCGCGTCAACACATCGCCCGCCTGAAGGTTTTTGGCGACATACAGCGAGCGGCGAAACGCCAGGGACTTCATCTCGCTCTGGGTCGGACCATAACTCACATGGCCCACAGCCTGCCATGCGCGCTCCGTTTCCTCGCGCAATTGACGCAGCTCGTGCGGCTCCATGGAAAAGCTCGAATCCACACCTCCATCAGCGCGCCGAAGGGTAAAGTGCTTTTCGATCACCGTGGCTCCCAATGCGGTAGCCGCCACCGCGACTCCGCAGCCCATCGTGTGGTCCGAAAGCCCCACCTCGCAGTTGAATAGCGCGCGCATGTGCGGAATGGTCGAAATATTGGTGTTCTCGGCTGTAGCCGGATATGTGCTGGTGCACTTGAGCAGCACAAGATCACGGCAACCCGCTTCGCGCGCGGCGCGCACGCCCTCCTCGATTTCGCCCGCAGTTGCCATTCCGGTCGAAATGATGATGGGCTTGCCCGTGGCAGCCACGCGGCGGATCAACGGCAGGTCGGTGTTCTCGAACGACGCGATCTTATAGGCGGGAACGTTCAGCGATTCAAGGAAATCCACTGCGCTGAAGTCAAACGGGGTGCTGAAGCAGTGCAGGCCACGCCGCGTCGCATGGTCCAGAATGGGTGCATGCCACTCCCACGGCGTGCTCCCGTCCTGGTACAGCTCGTAGAGTTGGCGCCCCGCCCAAAGGCTGTTGACGTCGTCGATGACAAAACCCGGAGCCCGCAGGTCCAGCGTCATCGTGTCGGCCGTGTAGGTCTGCAGCTTGATCGCGTCGGCCCCGCTGTCAGCCGCGGCGTCCACGATGGCCAGCGCCCGCGCCAGCGACTGGTTGTGGTTGCCGGACATCTCGGCGATCAGGTAGGGGCGGTGGTCGGGGCCGATCTCGCGGTCGAGGAGCTTCATATTGTCTTGTCGAAGGATGTGGATAACGGCGCGATGGCCTTTTGGTACTGTTGTGGCCCTCCATCGTATCCGCAGGCTTCAAACAGTCGCCGCGAGGCGGTGTTTCCCGGCAGCACTCGCGCCTCTACGACCCCGCCGGCAGGCAGGTGGTCGAGCAAGCTCTGTTCGCCTGCCAAGAGCAAGCGCACACCTAGACCCAGCGCATGCAGTTCGGGGTCGAGGTAAAGGGACACTTCCCAGCGGCCATTACCCAGCCGATCGAAGCGGATGCTTCCCACCGGCAAGGAGCCCACCTGCGCCACCCAAAGGTGGGCATCGTCGGCCCCACAAATACGCTGCAACCAAGCCTGATGGGTGGCGAAGTCAATCTCCCTTGGGCTGCCCGACACCGCCCGGGTCGCCGGGTGGTTGCGCCAGCCATGCAAAGTCCGCGCATCCGCCAGCGTGGCCGGTCGTAGCCGCAGGCTGTCACCAACGAGGCGCAGCGCTACCCGCTGCGCCCCACGCCCATCCACTAGCGTGGCCGCGCGCTCGCCCAAAGCTCGTCGGGCCAGGTCATCGGAAAGCAAGCGCACCAGTACCTCTGACAACTTGGGCCATTCGGCAGGACCCTCTGTATCATCCAACCGGGCGGCACGCAAGACCCCTATCCTATCCAGCGCCGGCACCACCGCAGTCTGGTTGTCGGCCAGCACCACGGCGATGGAGGGCACCCCCATGAAGCACCGTTCCCAAGTAGCGCCCCCACCGGCACCAACCTGCAGGTCATGCCGTGCCAGAAAGGCGGTCAGGTCCGGCAAATCCAGCGTCAGCGTAGCTCGGGCATCGGCCTCACATGCCGCGCGCAACGCCGGTAATCCTGGGTTGGCCCCAGTGGAAACCACCTCAACACCACCCTGAAAACCAGCGCTCCGGCAACTGCGCAACGCCTTCGCCGAGGCAGCTCCGGGGTCTGTACCTCCCATGAATATGCCTACGCTGTCCACTACGGACTGAAAGCGGTAGCGCGGTGTCGTCCGGTAAGCAGGAGCCAGCAACGCAAACCGTGGCCCCGCCAGCCATATCGGATCGCGTAGCAGGCGGCCGGCGTATTTTGCACGGTGGTCGGCATGCCAATTCTGATCCAGCAGGACATCGGCATCCACGGACCGGTCTGCGGTGTCGTCTATCACAAGCAGACGACAGCCTAACGCGGACCGCACGGCGCCATGCCAGCGTGCATCGAAGGCATAGTGATCCACGACCAGCCAGTCGGTGCGGCCGTCGGCCAACGCGTTGGTCGTGTCATCGGCATCCTGCCTCCAAGTCACGTGCGCCCAGGCGGCACAAGGAGGTTCATCGCTGTCCACAGATACATCGGCGCCGATGACAACACGGGGCAGCCAACGCACAGGCCAGGATGTTGACGCCATCAGGCGGGTCGCTACCTCATCGAGTGGCCTAAGTACCCAAATGACTGCGGCACCCTGCTCGTGCAACGCCTCGGCCAGCGCCAGACAGCGCTTGAGGTGGCCGGTGCCTATCGCCGACGAGACATCGACGCGGAAAGCGATACGCATGGAAGCACTCAACGCACTTTGAACAGAGGCACTAGAGGGGTGCAGCGCAACACCTCGCGCAAACGCCCGTCGGACACGGCCTCACCGATGAACGGCAATACCTCATCGTACGCCGCCAGCAAGGAAGCCACGTCGGACTCGGAATGGGCATAGCTCAGATTGTGGGTTCCCACCGTCAGAAAACCTCGCTGATGCATCTCCTGCATCCACAGGGTCTTGGTCTCAAACGAGGTGGAGCCGCGCGCATCCTTGATCAGCAGAAAACTCCAGCTCGGATGCCCAGCAATGCCGAACAAATCGTGCAGGCCATGGCGGTCAAGCAGTGTCCGCACACCGTCGACCAAGAACTGGCCGTGCGAGGCCAGGGTGGCCGTGACCGGCTCTCGCTGCAGCTTGAGCAAGGTGGCCTTGGCCGCAGCCAACGATAGGGCCTCGCCACCAAATGTGAAGGAAAAGAAAATCTCCTCCATCAGCTTCATCACTTCGCGCCGACCTGCCACCGCAGACACTGGGTAACCATTGGCGAGCCCCTTTCCGAATGTGGCCAAGTCGGGGGTGACACCAAAAAGCTGCTGCGCGCCACCGTTGGCGTAGCGGAAGCCGGTGATGGTTTCATCGAACACCAGCAGCGCACCATGGCGGTGCGCCAAATCACGCACACCGGCCAAAAAACCGGGCTCAGGATCGGTCACGTTCATCGGTTCAAGAATCACGACCGCAAACTCGTCACGGTGCTGGTCAAGGAGGTGTTCCAGCGAAGGCAGGTCGTTGAACACAAAGCTGTGGGTCAGGTCACGGGTGGCCTGAGGCACGCCCCGATGCCTGGCGGTGGAGCCTATGTACCAGTCCTGCCAGCCGTGATACCCACAGACGGCCACGCGGTCCCGCCCGGTGAAGGCGCGCGCCAGACGGATCGCACCGGCGGTGGCGTCGGAGCCGTTCTTGCCGAAGCGCACCATCTCCGCACAAGGCACCATGTCGCAGATCAGTTCAGCCACCTCAGTCTCGATGGGATGAGGCAAGGAGAAGATCACACCGGAGTCCAATTGCTTACGCACGGCCTGAGTAACGTCCGGGTCGTTGTAGCCCAGCGTAACGGCCGCTAGGCTGCTGACGAAGTCGATGTACTCGTTGCCGTCCAAATCCCACACGCGAGAGCCCTGGCCACGGGTGATGAAGTACGGAGAAACGCCGTAGGGATATTGGGTCCGGCTCTTGCTGAATGTCTGGCTACCCAGCGGAATCACCCGCTCGGCGCGGGCCAGGTATCGCATCGAGGCGTCAAAGCTTCTCATCAGTTCAAACCTCTCTGTAGGCATGGTCCATGTCTTTGCGGCACAGTGTGAGCGACACGCGCTCCTGAGGGTCGGTCACCCACACGCCATTGTTGTGGCCTAACGACAACTTGTCGACCAACACGTAGGCCGGATTGGCCAGAAACAGGCGGCTGTAGTCCATCTTGTACGAATGCAGACCAGGTCGGTGGTGGTAGGGTCGTTTGCAGGGCTGGTCGGGGTCAAAATCCACGATGGCCAGCAGCCCACCGTCGCGCAGTACGCGGTCGGCTTCAGCCACGACCCGTTGCAGTAGGGCGCGATCGATCAGGTAGAGGCAGAATCCGAACCACACCACATCCTTGGTAGCTTGCGCGAATGGTAGGCAGTCGGCCGTGCCCACCTGCAGCGCCAAGCCGGGATGCAGCCGCCTCCCCTCCTCTACCGCCTGAGCCGAGGGTTCGATGCCATGGGCGTCGATGTCCAACAGCAAGTCCAATGCTGCCAGATTTCCGCCCTCGCCGCACCCGATTTCCAGTACGCGGTGGCGCTCGACCGGATCAAGTTGTTCGGCCAGACGGGCCACGACGCGTTCACGTAGAAACGAGCGGGCCTGCAACGCGGCGCGGTTGCGCTCATACCACCGGTTTCCTTCATCGGTCAGGAAGGCCGCCTTCTGCGCCATCAGTGGGTCAGTCATGGCATCTCCATTGTGTCGGTGGTCAGGCTCTTGAGCAATCCTTCGTTGCGCAAGTGGGGGTTCACGGCCGCCAGCTGGGGGGTCTGCTGCATCGCGCGCAACACGTCGAACCAGTCGAACTGGCCTTGGCCACGCAGGCGCGTGAGCAAGGTGCGCACAGCCAACAGGTCGTCGGGGTAATCGACCGTCAGCCGCAGGGCCGAGGCGTCGGCAATGGCCCGCAGGTTAGCGCGCCGCAAGCCGGCACCCTCGCTGCGCATCCACAGCGTCACATGCTCGCGCTCGGACGGCAGGCAGGCTTCGGCCTGAGCGCGCCGCAGAGCCGTTGCAGTGAAACACTCCACGTCCAGGCCATCCGGGAAACTAGGAGGATCTACGTTGCTGGCGTAATCGGCCAAGCGCGTGCGCCGCAGATCCACCACCTCGTCAATGACGCCAGGGTCAATCAGGGGGCAGTCGCCAGTGAGACGAACCACCTCGTCGGCACCGAAGACTTTGGCGGCAAGAGCGTAGCGGCTCAGCACATCGTGCAGGTCGCCACGGAACACTGACACATCGGCGGCAGCTAGGGTGGCAACCAGCGGGTCGTCGCTCGCATCAGTGCTGGTCACTACGGTTACGCCATCGAGTCGCCTGGCCAACGCGACCCGTCGGGCCATGTAGACAATCAGCGGCAAGCCGTCCAGGGTTTCTAGCACTTTGCCGGGGAAACGACTGCTGGACATGCGGGCTTGAATGAAGGCGACGGTACGGGACATGGAAGAACTCAGGGAAGCGTAGGCCAAAGGCGTGGGTCGATGACAGCGAGGTCGGCCACCGCCAACTCCGGGGCCCGCAGCGGGGTCGCAGCCTGCCAGGCGGTGCAGATCGCATCCAGTTGAGGTGCGTCGTCCACACCCACCACGCAGTGACTAATGCCAGGCAGACCTTTCACCCACCCCAACGCCGCCGTCAGCGGAGACCACTGGCGGGCTTCGCACCAAGTGTGCCACCGTGTCAGCGCCGGCGCCGCCACCGGCAGCCGGACCTGCGCCACTGCCGGGTCCATGAGCAGCAATCCCTGCAGAAAAGCCGACCTCACGTGAACAGCCACATCGGCAGGCAGTGGCTGGCTGACCAGCCGCTGGTCCAGGGCGTTGCCCGGCAATTGCGCCACCTCCACAGGGAACCGCGCCCGGACCGCATGCAAAGTTTCGGGGTCATAGCAGGACACGCCCAGTTGCACGGCGTGGCGCGCAGCGAAGGCGCTACAGGCGTCCCACAGCGCTTGGGCGTTGGGTCCGAGCAAGTCGTCGGCGCGGTGCACCATCACCGTGGATAGGGCATCACCAAGATGCCGGTGTGCAAGCACCAGCGCACCGGTGGCCCAGGCACTCGCCTGACTGGAAGACAGCCCGACGGGCAGCGGGGGAATCTTGGTGACGACACGAAAGCCCCGCGCCCCGATCAGGCCAGACAGCCGGCCTTCGATATCGCCGTATGCCGCTGCGGTGTCCAGCAGCCGGATACCCCGTTGCCAGGCCCGGGCCAGCAAGTTGCGCACCTCCGCCTCTGGCACTGGCGTGTTCCGTCCGGCAATGCCGTAGCCTAGGCCGAACTGCACGGTGCCCAGTGCCAGCTCCATGGCAATCTCAGGCCCCCAAGGCCTGGTGCAGCGTGTCCACCACCCGCTGTTGCTGGGCGTCGGTCAGGGCCGGGAACAGCGGCAACGACAGCGCGTGGGCGTAGTAGCGCTCGGCCACCGGAAACTGGCCGGGCACGAAGCCGAGCGTGGCGTAGTACGGGTGCAGGTGGATGGGGATGTAGTGCACGTTGACACCGATGCCGGCGTCACGCAACGCCTGGAACACCTGGGCTCGGCCCACCGCGACGCGGGCAGGGTCGATTTCCACCACGTAGAGGTGCCAGGCGGACACTCGGTCGGCCTGCCGGGCCGGCAGCCACAGCGGTAGATCGGTCAACTGCTGGTTATATCGGTCCGCCAGGGCCTGCCGACGCGCATGCATCGTGTCCAGCCGCTGCAGTTGCGACAGGCCAAGGGCCGCCTGCAGGTCAGTCATGCGGTGGTTGAAACCGAGAACTTGCTGCTCGTAGTACCAGGCCCCTGGCGGGTCGGCCTGCAGGTCGGCCGCGTCGCGGGAGATGCCGTGCGAGCGCAGCAGTCGCAGGCGGCGGGCGAGGTCAGTCTTTTGGGTGGTGACCATACCGCCCTCGGCGGTGGTGAGCACCTTCACCGCATGGAAGCTAAACACGCTGGCGTCGGCCCAGGCACTGCCCACCGGCTGGCCCTGGTACAGCGCTCCTGTGGCGTGTGACGCATCTTCCAGAATGCAGAACCCGTAACGATCGGCCAGCACCCGCATAGCCTGCAGGTCGCAGGGCAGGCCGGCGAAGTGCACAGGAATCAGCAGGTCGGGCAGTTCACCCGAACGGGCTGCCTGCGCCAGCTTGTCGGTCAAGGCCTCCACCGACATGTTGCGGGTGAGCGGATCAATGTCGACAAAATCGACCACCGCCCCGCAGTACAGCGCGCAATTGGCCGAGGCCACGAAGCTGTTGGGGCTGGTCCAAACCCGCTTGCCGGGACCGATGCCCAAAGCCAGACAGGCGATGTGCAAGCCGGCGGTGGCATTGGCCACCGCCACCGCGTGGGCCACGCCATGGCGTGAAGCGAAAGCGGCCTCGAAGGCCGGCACGGCCGGCCCCTGGGTCAGGTACACTGAACGCAAGGCCGCCACCACGGCAGCGACATCGTCGTCAGTGATGTTCTGGCAGCTGTAGGGTATGGGTTCCATGGATGACTCAGTCAATCGACTGACCTGTCACATGCTGGGTAATCAGTTCGCGCAGTTGCGTCACCGTCAGGAAATCCGAGTTTTTACCACTGTCGTAGGCGAACCCCGACGGCACAGGCCGGGCGCCGGTTGCTTGGCAATACTGCTGCACACTGTAGGCACCACCGGACGGCAGAATGGCGTAGTAGGGCCCCAAGTCCACTGTGTTGGAGCTGTCGCTCGCGGTGATCATTTCTTCGTGGATCTTTTCGCCGGGCCGGACGCCCACAATCTCCTGCCGGCACTCAGGGGCCACGGCCTCGGCCACATCGGTGATGCGGTAAGACGGGATCTTGGGCACCAGCACCTCGCCGCCCCAGGCGTTCTCCAAGCTCCACAGCACCATCTCCACCCCGTCCTGTAGCGAGATGTTGAAGCGGGTCATCGCCGGGTCGGTAATCGGCAACACGCCGGTTTTTCGCAGGCCCATGAAGAACGGAATCACCGAGCCGCGGCTGCCCATGACGTTGCCGTAACGCACCACCGAGAAGCGGATGTCTCGCGCGCCCTTGATGTTGTTGGCCGCGACAAACAACTTGTCGGAGCACAGCTTGGTGGCGCCGTACAGGTTGACCGGCGCGGCCGCCTTGTCGGTCGACAAGGCCACTACCCGCTGCACCCCCGCGTCCAGGCAGGCCTCGATCAGATTTTGCGCGCCCAGCACATTGGTCTTGATGCACTCGAAAGGGTTGTATTCGGCAGCCGGCACCTGTTTTAGTGCCGCCGCGTGAATCACGATGTCGACGTTCTCCAGCGCGCGACGCAGGCGGGGCTCGTCACGAATGTCACCGATGAAATACCGCAGTCCCGGGTACTGCCGGTCCGACAAGGTCTGCGCCATCTCGAACTGTTTGAGTTCGTCACGCGAATAAATCACCAGCCGCTTGATGTCGGGGTGGCGGGCCAGCACCGTCTTGACGAAGGCCTTGCCGAACGAGCCGGTGCCGCCAGTAATGAGAACAGATTTGTCAGCAAGCATAAAAATAAAGCTATTGAATTGCCCGGCAGATGACGGACGATACTCGGGCGGCCGCCCGACCGTCACTGCGGTAATCGGACGCAAAGCCTGCGGGCCGGCTCAGCGCCTGCCCGATTAGAGCAGGCAATTCGGCGTTCGCCCAGCACCCCATCGACACTCCCATGGCCTGCAGGCTGAATGTGTCGGCAATCGACGGCGCATGTTCCAGCGAGATGACCGGTTTGCCCGCCACCGCCGCTTCCAGCCCCACGGTGGAATTCTGGACCACCACTGCGGCTGACCCCAACAGCACGGGATGGACGGGCTCTCGGGAAGGCACACTGAAATGTACACGGGGCTGGTCCGCCCCCTGCGGAAAGGTGTGCCATTCGCTAGGGTGGTAGCGAACGATCAGCGCCATGCCGGGTTGCTGCCGGACCAGTTGACGCAGTTCCGCCTCCACTGCAGTTGGGAACGCGTATTCGTCCCATTCCGGCCGGTGCTTCTTCATCGTCGATTCCTTGTGCCCCGCCCAAAGGACGGGCAGCAGCCCCTGCCAGCCAAGTTGGTGGATGAACTGCGATGCCTGCTCCCTTGCTGCCTCCGAAAACAGCCCATCAAACGCCGGATTGCCTGTGACCACCACCGCTTCCGGGGAAAAGCCGCGCGCCAGCAGGCGCTGCCGCACCACTTCCGAAATCACACAGGTCCGGTCGGGCCGGACAGCATGCTGGACATAGGTGTCGCTGTCCAACCCAAACAAGTCCACCATGCCCACACTGGGAATGCCCCGCTCACGCGCCACGTCCAATGCGGCGCGCTCACTACGCGGGGAGTTGGTGGCCACCACCACATCTGGTTGCAGACTGTCGATCAGCCGGCGCATGAAGTTCAATGGCCGAAAGCCGTACCGACCCTGCTCGCGATAGATGTCAGCGGCGCCCGCCATGCCGTGCTGAGCGATCAGATCTAAGTAGTTGATGCCAAGATAGGCGATCGTTTCGGCGGAAGGTACATCGGGGCTGGTATTGCCCTCGCTCAGCCGCTCACCCCAGCTGCGGGCGGCCCTGGCATCCACCAGCGGCAGAAAGTCCTTGTACCCCAGGGTGGGACGCACGGCACCGGCCTTCAGGTGACCGGTGGTGAGGGCCATCAATTGGCAGTCCACGCCGGGCAGTGCCGCCTCCAGCGCACGAATCACCGGCAACACCATGGCCACATGACCACCGCCATAGGTAACGAATAGCACGCGAGGCGCACGGCTCATGCGGTATCTCCGGCATGCCACAGCGCCAGCGCTGCCAGCGCCCGCAGCTCGCGGGTGAAATTGCCGCGGCCGTCACGGTGGTTGTCCAGCAGGGCGTTCACCACCACCGGCTCAAACCACTCATCGATGACTGAGCTGCTCTGCAAGGTGTCGCGCAGCCAGCCGTGCAGTTCGCCCTTGACCCAGTCGCCAATCGGCACGGTGAACATCTGCTTCTTGCGGTGCGCCAGCGTCGGCCCAATCAGCGGTTCGACGGCACGTTTGAACCAGTACTTCTTGTCGCCACCGGTCGACAGCTTGGTCGCGCCGCGAGATCGGAAGGCGAACTCCATCATCCGCCAGTCGAGAAAAGGTGTGCGCGCCTCGATGCTCACAGCCATGCCCATGCGGTCGGGCTTGACCAGGTTGTTGCCCGATAGCAGCAACTGCATGTCCAGGTACAGCGCCTGATTGATGCGGTCAAAATGCCGCGCTTCATCGAACCAGGGCTTGGCGGCATCGACAAAGCTATCGATGCCGCCAAGCTGCCGGCGCAGCTCGGGCCGGTACAGCGCCAACTTGGCCTGGGGCGTGAACAATGAAATGCTATCAAAGTAGCGCCGCTGGAACTCTTCCTGTGGCAGGCTCCAGGCGGCATCCTGTGCAAAGAAGCTGGCGTACTTGTCGTAGCCGGCAAACAATTCATCTCCACCATCGCCCGTAAGCACCACCTTGACGTGTTTTGCCGCAAGCTCGCTCACACGCAGCGTGGGCATGAAGGACGCATCCCCATGCGGTTGGTCCAGATGGTGCAGCACCTGCGGCCAGCGCGCGAGCATGTTGATCTCGGCCACCTCGTTGGTATGTTGGCACCCAAAGCGCTGCGCAGCCTGCAAGGCGTAGGTGGACTCGTCATAGCGTGGATCGTTGAAGCCAATGCAGAAGGTCTTCACCGGCCGATCCACATGGCGGGCCATGAGGCCAACAATGGTGCTGGAATCGACGCCACCGGACAGGAAGGCGCCAAACGGCACATCGGCGCGCAAGCGGATGCGCGTGGCATCGTCCAGGGTGGCAATGAACTCCTCGGCCCAAGAATCAAAGCTGAAATCCCGCTCGCGCTGGTCTGCAAGATTCCACCAGCGCTGCGTCTGCACGTGCTGCCCACGCGAGAACTTCATCCATGTACCGGGCATGACGTGGCGCACCCCTTCAAAAGCCGTCCAGGGTGCGGGAACGTAGTTAAATGTCAGGTAGTGATGGATGGCTTCCAGATCTACGGCCGCTTTTCCGCCAGTGGAAACCGATTCAGGCCAAAAGGCTTTGATTTCTGAAGCAAACAGAAGTCGCTGCCCGATGTCTCTGATGTAAAGCGGCTTCACGCCGATACGATCCCGTGCCAAGTACAACACGTCCTCCCGCGCATCGTCGATGGCGATGGCAAACATGCCGTTCAAACGCCGCAGGCAGGCGATGCCCTCGCGTTCGTACAGACGCAGGATGACCTCGGTGTCGGATGCGGTTCGAAGGCGCACGCCCTGGGCACGCAACTCCGCCGCAAGTTCGACGTAGTTGAATATCTCGCCGTTTTGCACCACCGCGACGCGTCCGTCGTCGCTGACAAAAGGCTGGCGTCCTCCCGCGATGTCGATGATGGACAGGCGCCTGTTGCCGATGGCGACTCCGCGCTGAGGCTGGTGCCATATGCCTTCATCGTCCGGTCCACGATGCCGCAGCGTTCGCGCCATGTCGCGCAGGGCCTCGTCTGGCAGCGAATGCCGCGCACGATCCCAATAGCCGAAGATACCGCACATGACTCAGTTACTCCCCTTGCCAGACAGCCGGGCCAGGGTCCACCAGAGGATTTTGATATCGAGCCAAAGTGATGCTTCTTTCGCATAGCGCAAGTCACACTCCAGGCGCTGATCTGGGGAACTATCGGACCGAAATTTCGCTTGCGCCAAGCCCGTGATCCCAGGCCGCACACTGCAGCGTTGCGCCCAGTCCGTGTCGGAATACAAGGTGCGCTGCGCCGGCACGTCCGGCCGGGGGCCGACCAGACTCATGTCACCCTTGAGCACGTTCAACAGTTGCGGAAGTTCGTCGATGCTGGTGCGGCGGATGAAACGGCCCACGCGGGTGATTCGGGGGTCGTTGTCGGTCGTGAAATAGGGTCCGATGGATGCCGCGTCCTTGACCATGCTGCGGAACTTGTACATGCCGAACTCTCGCCCGTGCAGGCCCAGTCTGCTCTGACGAAACACAACGGGCCAGCCACTTTCCAGGGCGATGGTCAGTGCCGTGGTCAGCAACAGGGGGCTGAGCACCAATATCGCCAATGCGGACAGCACCAGATCCAACAGTCGCTTCACGCTGGCGCTCCCACGCCCTGGCGGGCCACCGCGGCCGACGCAATGGACTGAATGACGCCGGCAATGCGTTGCCGGTCCAGCTCAATCTGCGCGGGTGTGCGAGCCGCCAGCTGACGCTCGGCCGCGCGCAAGGCCGCCACTTCGTCCTCGAACGGCACGGGTGAATCGCTGCGATGGAAGGTGCGCGACAGGATGACCGCCTGCGAACCGAGGCGCACGTGTTCCGCCAGCACATCCCGTCCGGGCAACAATCCCTCATCCAGTCGAGCGATGCCGCCGAAACCAAAACGCAATCCCTGTGCCTTGGCGGCCAGCGCGACACGTTCCACCAGCCCCCGTGCCAGGGGCTCAAACATGAAATGGCATCCCAGCGAAAGGTGCAGGTCGTTCAGCCCCACAAAAACCTCGTGCAGCCCTGGTGTCGTAATCCACTCTTGCAGGGTGTCCAGCGCACCGGCGGTTTCCAGCAATGCCACGATGGGCGCCCGAGCGGCGACGATGGAAGCAAACTCGCGAAACTCGGCAGCGCTGGCAAACATGGGCAGCATCAGCCAGTCGGCTCCCTGCGCCAGCACGGCATCCACCTCTGCCGCCGTGTCGGGATTCACGGGGTTCACCCGGACCATGAGCTTCGCGCGCCGAAGCTGCGCCTTCACGCGCCCTATATCTTCCATTTGGTGCACGCTGATGAAGGTATTGCGCCCGGCCTGACGCTCGGCCTTTCCGAGTCGCTCCAAGTCAACAAACAGGCGCAAGCCGTCCAGCGTGTCACAGCGGCGCGCGAAATCAGGGTCGTTGGTAATCTGGAGAAGGTCCATCATGAAAGGCGGCACATTATCGCCGCAGCGCCTGTCTGAGATCGGTGCCGCTGAGCCAGGCAATGGCGACCACAACCAAAGCGGCACCCGAGCCCAGACCCAGCCCCGCAGCCGTACCCAACCTTGCCACCGGCCAGCCCGCCCAGAGCAACCCCAGCGCCAGCGCGCCCAATGTGGCGCCGGTCGCCACCATGCTGCGCCACGGCAGCCAGTGCCGCACTGCAGGGCCTAAAGCAGCCAGGACCATGCCGGCCACGAGCGTGAACGCGAGATTCATCCACCGCATCAGGCGTACACCATCGCCACCCACACTCATGCCGGCCACGAGCAAGGCCGTCAGTGCCAGCGCATAGGCCGCGACGGCCACGCGCAAATTCCCAAGGGTGGCCAACACAGTCAGGGCCACGGCAATCAAGGCCTGCGGCAACAGACCCCAGGCACCGGCGGCGCCCCACGCCGCCACCCGCTCCAGCGCCTGCGGCCCCATGCGCCCCCAGCCAAAGAGCAATTGAGCCGCCGCCGGCGCGGCGACCAGCAAGCCTGCGGCCGCTGCGCACGCCAAGGTCCATGCCAACACAAACGCGGCGCGCACGCTGACCCGGGCCTGTGAGTTTGCCGGGTCGAACCCTGCCGATGCTCCCCGCCGGTCGGCATCGTTGGCAAAGGCCTGGGTAATTGAGGGAAACGCCAGCGTGGCCACCAACTGCACGGCCAGGACCAGCGGCAACTCGACCAGTTTCCATGCGTAATTGAAAATCGCCAAAGCCCCTTCCCCGCCTTGGGACGCCAAGGAACGGGCAGCGAACGGCAGTGTCAGCGGCAGGCCGGCCGCCAAGGCGGCCCACAACCACATGTTGGCGCGGGGCATCGGTGTGGCGATGGAAACAACATGGACCGTTGGCTCAGCCGCCATCGGCACGGTGTGCGCACGCAGCCGCCACTTCAGCCACAGCGCCCTCAGCCCCATGGCGCACATCAGTCCGACGCCAACACCTGAAACCGCATCTCCTACTACGGCGCATGCCGCCCCGGCCACACACGCCGCCATCAGCCACAGTGCGAGGATCAACACACCGTTCACCACCAGATTGGCGCCGTACATTCCGATGAAATCCCTTTCCCGCTGCAGCCGCGTCGTCCACAACGCGGCCAGCAATGCCGGCGGCAACGCCAGTGCACTCCAGGCCAGTGCTCGGAATGCATCACCACGCCTATCGGCGCTCAAGCCAGATGCCAACCAGGACACAGCCGGTTCGCGCCACCACCACAGCGCAACAGCCAGCACCACCGATGCTCCAAGCAGCCATCGCGCCACGGCACGCTGACTGAGCGCTACCGTGCGCGCATCCTGCTGCGCCCAATGGGGCAACAGCACGTACGCCAATGCACCACTGGCCAGCAACCCGGCCAGCCAATCCGGAAGCGTCAGCATGAGCACAGCTACATCACCCAATCCCGAGCTGCCAAAAGTGGCGGCCAGCGCCGTTTCGCGCAACAGCCCCAGTACACGGCTGGCGAGCAGCAGGAAGAGGGATACCAATCCGGCTTTCAAAAACATGCCGCGATTATCGAGTCCCTTAGAACCGCTTGCGGTTGCCCCTCCCTGCAAAAATCTAAAATAGAAGGTTTTGGCACTCAGTAGCTCCCGCGCGGCGTCCCCGTAACCCGCGCCCAACCAGCGGTTTCCCCATGTCTGACACCACACCCAACGCGCTCCCCTTGGCTCCCCTGGACGAAAACCAGCTCATCGCGGAACGGCGCGACAAACTCAAGGGCCTGCGCGACGCCCAGGCACAGGGCAAGGGCGTGGCCTTTCCCAACGACTTCAAGCCCAGCCACCGTGCGGCCGAGCTGTTCGAGGCACACGGCGAGAAGGATCCTGACGCGCTTCTAGCAGAAGGCCACGTGGCCAAGGTGGCCGGCCGCATGATGCTCAAGCGCGTGATGGGCAAGGCCAGTTTCTGTACGCTGCAGGATGCATCCTTCGGCATCAGCGCCGGACGCATCCAGATCTACGTCAAGCGCGAAGATGTTGGCGACGAAACCTATGAGGTCTTCAAGCGCTGGGATCTGGGCGACATCGTGGCCGCCGAAGGCCGCGTGTTCAAGACCAAGACGGGCGAACTCTCCATCCACGCCACGCAGGTGCGCCTGCTGACCAAGAGCCTGCGCCCCATGCCGGACAAGTTCCATGGCATTGCGGACCAGGAGGTCAAGTACCGGCAGCGTTACGTGGACCTGATGACCGACGAAGCCTCTCGCAAGCGCTTTGTGGCGCGCAGCAAGGCGGTCAGCGCCCTGCGCGAGTTCATGGTGTCGCACAGCTTCCTGGAAGTGGAAACGCCCATGCTGCACCCGATTCCGGGTGGCGCCAATGCCAAGCCCTTCATCACCCACCACAACGCGCTGGACCAGCAGATGTTCCTGCGCATCGCGCCCGAGCTGTACCTCAAGCGCCTGATCGTGGGGGGGTTCGAGCGGGTGTTCGAGATCAACCGCAGCTACCGCAACGAAGGCATCTCGGTGCGCCACAACCCCGAGTTCACCATGATGGAGTTCTACGCGGCCTACTGGAACTACCAGGACCTGATGAGCTTCACCGAAACCCTGATCCGGGACGCGGCACAGAAGGCTTTGGGCACCCTGCAGTTGAGCTACCAGGGACGTGACGTGGACCTGAGCCAGCCGTTCGAGCGCCTGACCATCCGCGAAGCCATCATCAAGCACACCGAGGCCGCGGATCACGTGGACGACGCGGTCTGGCTCATGAACGCCCTGAAAAAGCTGGGCCTGACCGAAGCCGCCAACAAGCTCTCCACCCGTTCCCTGGCCAGCCTGCAGGTGCTGTACTTCGAGGAGACGGTGGAAGAAAAGCTCTGGCAGCCAACGTTCATTTGCGAGCACCCGGTGGAAATCTCCCCGCTGGCCCGCGCCAGCGACGAGCGCCCGGAAGTCACCGAGCGCTTCGAGCTTTACATCACCGGCCGCGAGTTCGGCAACGGTTTCAGTGAACTCAATGATGCCGAGGACCAAGCCGCGCGCCTGCACGCCCAGGTGGCCGCCAAGGACGACGGCGACGACGAAGCCATGTACTTCGACCACGACTTCGTGCGTGCCCTGGAATACGGCATGCCCCCCACCGGCGGCTGCGGCATCGGCATCGACCGCCTGATGATGTTGCTCACCGACAGCCCCAGCATCCGGGACGTGATCCTGTTCCCGGCGCTGCGCCGGGAGTCCTGATCCTGGCACCCCGCCCGGCCCTGTGGCCAACGCGTAGACAGGTCTCTAACGGGGCAGCAACCGCTGCCGGGCGGCCTCGTATTCGCGCTTGAGCTGTGCCACGTAGTCCGCGGTGCTCTGCACCTGGGTGATGGCGCCAATGCCCTGCCCGCAGCCCCAGATGTCCTTCCAGGCCTTGGCGTCGGCGCCGCCGAAATTCATCTTGCTCGGGTCGCTCTCGGGCAGATGCTCCGGATCCAGGCCGGCGGCGCGGATGGACGGCGCCAGGTAGTTGCCGTGCACCCCCGTGAACAGGTTGCTGTACACGATGTCGTCGGAATTGCAGTCCACCACCGCCTGCTTGTAGGCGTCCGCCGCGCGCGCCTCGTGCGTGGCGATGAAGGCCGAGCCGATATAGGCAAAGTCCGCGCCCATGGCCTGTGCCGCCAGCACCGCGCCACCGCTGGCAATGGCGCCACTCAGGGCCAGCGGACCGTCAAACCACTGGCGGATCTCCTGCACCAAAGCAAACGGGCTCTTCAGCCCGGCATGCCCGCCTGCGCCAGCGGCCACGGCAATCAGGCCGTCGGCGCCTTTCTCGATGGCCTTGTGCGCGAACTTGTTGTTGATGACGTCGTGCAGCACCACGCCACCGTAGCTGTGTGCCGCGGCGTTCACGTCTTCCCGGGCACCCAGCGAGGTGATGATGATGGGCACCTGGTACTTCATACACAGCGCCATGTCGTGCTCCAACCGGTCGTTGGACTTGTGCACGATCTGGTTGATGGCAAAGGGCGCTACCGGCGCCTCGGGATGGGCACGGTTGTGGGCGGCGAGGGCTTCCGTGATCTCAGCCAGCCACTCGTCCAACTGGGCGGCCGGCCGTGCGTTCAATGCGGGCATCGACCCCACGACGCCGGCGATGCACTGGGCAATGACCAGCTTGGGGTTGCTGATGATGAACAGGGGCGACCCGATGACGGGAAAGGGGACAGCCTTCAGGGTGGCAGGAAGACGGGACATGTCAGAACGCTTCCAGCGCCATGTCGATCACGCTGTCCGCACCGGTGATGATGCTGTCGCGCAAGCCAGGCACTTTGCTCAGGATGTGATCTGCATAGAAACGCGCGGTCATGATCTTCGCCTGCATGAACGGCGCGTCCACGCCAGCGGTCAATTGCTGCTGTGCCACCAGCAAGGCCCGCGCCATCTGCCAGCCGGCCATCAGGTTGCCCGCGAGCATCAGGTAGGGGACGCTACCGGCAAAGGCCGCGTTTGGATTGGATCGCGCATGGGCCACAACGAAATCCACCACCTCCAGGAATGCCTCGCGCGCCGCGCCCAGGCGTGTGGCCATGGCCTGCGCGGCCGGCGTGGCGGTCTGGCGCAGTTGCGCCTCGGTGGCTGCAACCTGGCCGGCCAATGCCTTGGCAGTTTGACCCCCGTCGCGCGAGGTCTTGCGCCCCACCAGGTCGTTGGCCTGGATGGCGGTCGTGCCTTCGTAGATGGTGAGGATCTTGGCGTCGCGGTAGTACTGGGCCGCGCCCGTTTCCTCGATGAAACCCATGCCGCCGTGCACCTGCACCCCCAGCGACGTCACTTCCAGGCTCATTTCGGTACTGAAGCCCTTGATGAGCGGCACCATGAACTCGTAGAAGGACTGGTTCTGCTGGCGCACCTCGGTGTCCGGATGATGGTGGGCGGCATCGTAGGCCGCGGCGGACACACTGGCCAAGGCACGGCAGCCCTCGGTGTAGGCGCGCATGCTCATGAGCATGCGGCGCACGTCCGGATGGTGAATGATGGCCGCGCTGCCGGCCTGCGACCCGTCCACCGGGCGGCTCTGCACCCGCTCGCGGGCGAACTGAACGGCTTTCTGGTAGGCGCGTTCGGCAATGGCAATGCCCTGCACGCCCACGCCGTAACGCGCCGCGTTCATCATGATGAACATGTACTCCAGGCCACGGTTCTCCTGGCCCACCAGATAGCCCACGGCACCACCATGGTCACCGTACTGCAGCACCGCCGTCGGGCTGGCCTTGATGCCCAACTTGTGTTCGATGCTCACGCAGTGCACGTCGTTGCGCGCACCCAGTGAGCCGTCCGCCTGGACGAGGTACTTCGGGACCACGAACAGGCTGATGCCTTTGACCCCCTCGGGTGCGCCGGCCACGCGGGCCAGCACCAGATGCACGATGTTCTCGGCCATGTCGTGCTCACCCCAGGTGATGAAGATCTTGGTGCCGAACACCTTGTAGCTGCCGTCCGCTTGCGGTTCGGCACGCGAGCGCACCAGGGCCAGATCGGAACCTGCCTGTGGCTCTGTCAGGTTCATGGTACCGGTCCACTGACCGCTGATCAGCTTTTCGAGGAAGACCGCCTTGAGTTCGTCTGAGCCAGCCGTCAGCAAAGCCTCGATCGCGCCGTCGCTGAGCAACGGGCACAGGGCAAAACTCATGTTGGCCGAGTTCTGCATCTCGCCGCACATGGCACCGATGGTCTTGGGCAGTCCCTGCCCCCCAAAGTCCACCGGGTGCTGCAGCCCCTGCCAGCCACCGTCCACGAACTGCTTGAACGCCTCCTTGAAGCCCGGCGTGGCCGTCACCACACCGTCCTTCCAACTGGACGGTTTCTTGTCCCCTTCCCAATTCAGCGGAGCAAGCACACCCTCGTTGAATTTGGCGCACTCTTCCAGCACCGCCTGGGCAGTGTCGAATCCGGCATCCTCAAAACCGGGGATTTGCGCGACCTGCTCGATATTGGCCAGGTGCTGAATATTGAACAGCATGTCCTTGAGGGGGGCAACGTAACTCATCATGTATCTCCAGAAAAAACAAAGCCGTTCGCTTTCTCGGAAAAAAGGGAACGGCTACGGTCTATGCGAGCGCGATTACAGGGCGGCGATCAGCTCCGGCACCGCCACGAACAGGTCGGCCTCGAGGCCATAGTCCGCGACGCTGAAAATGGGCGCCTCGGGGTCCTTGTTGATAGCAACGATCACCTTGCTGTCCTTCATGCCAGCCAGATGCTGGATGGCCCCGCTGATGCCGCAGGCCAGGTACAGTTGCGGTGCCACGATCTTGCCGGTTTGCCCCACCTGCCAGTCGTTGGGCGCATAGCCCGCGTCCACCGCGGCACGCGATGCACCCAGAGCGGCACCCAGCTTGTCGGCCAGGGGCGTCATGACTTCGGTGAATTTTTCGGCTGAGCCCAGAGCCCGCCCACCGGACACGATGATCTTGGCGGACGTCAGCTCCGGACGGTCGTTCTTGGCAATTTCGCTGCCCAGGAACGCCGACTTGTCGCTCGCGGCCACGGCCGCTACCGTTTCCACGGCGGCACTTCCCCCCGTGGCAGGTGCAGGATCGAAAGCGGTGGTCCGCACAGTCAGGACTTTCACCGCGTCCAGGCTTTGGACCGTCGCGATCGCGTTGCCCGCATAAAACGGCCGCTCAAACGTGTCTGCCGCCACCACTTTGGTGACATCCGACACCTGGGCCACGTCAAGCTTGGCCGCCACGCGCGGAGCGATGTTCTTGCCAGATGCCGTCGCGGCGAACAGGATGTGGCTGTAGTTGCCAGCTATGGCGAGGACCTGGGCCGCCAGATTTTCCGCCAGCCCGTGGTTCAGCCCAGGCGCATCCGCGTGCAGGACTTTCGCCACACCGGCGATTTGGGCAGCAGCAGCCGCGGCGGCGTCGGCGTTCGCACCGGCCACGAGCACATGGACGTCGCCGCCACACTGGGTGGCGGCCGTGACGGCGTTCAGGGTACCGCCCTTGAGTGCGGTGTTGTCGTGTTCAGCAATGACGAGTGTTGCCATGTTAGGACTCCAAAGATGTGTCTTGTATGCGGGGGTTGAGCCGGCTCATCACAGAACCTTGGCCTCGGTCTTGAGCTTGGCCACCAGGGCCGCGACGTCCGGCACCTTGACACCAGCGCTGCGCTTGGGTGGCTCGGCGACGCGCAGCGTCTTGAGGCGCGGAGCCACATCCACCCCGAGGTCCTCGGGCTTGACCACGTCGAGCTGCTTCTTCTTGGCCTTCATGATGTTGGGCAAGGTCACATAGCGCGGCTCGTTCAGGCGCAAATCGCTGGTGACCACCGCCGGCAAGCTGGCCAGCAGGGTTTCCAGGCCACCGTCCACTTCGCGCGTGACCTTGGCCTTACCATCCGCCACCTCCAGCTTACTGGCGAATGTCGCCTGGGGCATGTCGCACAAGGCCGCCAGCATCTGGCCCGTCTGATTGCTATCGTCGTCAATGGCCTGCTTGCCCAGGATCACCAAGCCGGGTTGCTCCTTGTCCACCAGGGCCTTGAGCAACTTGGCCACCGCCAGCGGCTGCAGTTCCTCGGCCGTCTCGACCAGAATGGCGCGGTCCGCGCCAATAGCCATGGCGGTGCGCAGCGTTTCCTGGCATTGTGTGACGCCGCAGGACACAGCAATCACCTCGGTCGCGATACCCTTTTCCTTGAGGCGCACGGCCTCCTCCACGGCAATTTCGTCGAACGGATTCATGCTCATCTTGACGTTGGCAATATCCACGCCCGTGTTGTCGGACTTGACCCGCACCTTGACGTTGTAGTCCACCACACGCTTCACCGCTACCAGTACCTTCATGCTGCCACTCCAGAGTTATGAATCCCGCGCCATCAGTTGACGTTTACGTAAACGTCAGATTGTATGCTGCACATTCTACAGGAAAATAGTACGACCGTGCTTTTTTATGCACCAGTAAAAAAGCGCCTCCGGGCGGAAGCGCCTTTTCTGGAGAAGATCGCACCTATTCCGCCTGCAGGTTGACAGCCTTGGCCAAGCCACGGATCTTGGATGTTTCCGACTGAAAGAACGCGGCGGTACCAGCCACGTCCAGCGTTTCGGGAACGAAGGATCCCACCGACTTCACCCAGGTCTGGATCTCGGGCTTTTGCATGATCTCGTTGAGAACCTTGTTGTACTTGGTCACGACTTCGTCCGGCGTGGCCTTGGACACGGCAAACGTGCTCCAGACGGGGTAGTTGAACCCCTTGAGCGCAGGGGTCTCGTTGAGCGTCGCATACTGTTTCAGATCAGGCAACCGGGCGGACGTGGCCATGCCCAGGATCTTCAGCTTGCCGCTCTGCACCATCCCGAGCAGGGGCCCGGCGAAGGGCATGAAAGCAATGTCGATCTGGCCACCCATCAGGTCATTGAGCATGGGCGCACCACCGCGATAGGGCACGTGCAGGAACTTGACTCCGGTGCGCTGCTGGAAGTCCACGGCTGTCAGGTGCGGCATGGAGCCCGGGCCGATGCTGCCAAAGGACAGCTCCTTGTTGGCCTTGTTGCCGGCATAGGCCAGCAGCTCGGCCACATTGTTGGCGCCCAGGCTGGCGCGCGCCAAAAGGGCCGTGGGCGCGGCGATGCCGTTGGCCAGCAGACGGAAGTCCTCGGCCTGGTATTTCAGGCCCTTGACTGTCAATGGAGCCAGGATGGTTTCACTGGGAGACACCACCATCAACGCATGGCCATCCGCGGGAGCAGACAACATCTTGGCGGCAGCGATCGATCCGCTCGCACCCGTGAGGTTCTCAACCACAACCGCCTGCCCGAGCGCCTTGGACAGATGGGGCGCAATGGTACGTGATTGGATATCCGAGATACCCCCAGCCGGATACGGTACATAGATCGTGATCGTCTTGCTGGGGAAACCTTGGGCCTGAACCGGGCCACACAGCGCTGCGGTAACCAGGCCCAACAAACCAAGCAACAATTGGCGACGTGACATAAGCGAATCTCCGCGGGTACTGAGGAATGACGGTCGATCATTTTAGCCAGTGGCATGCTACTGGAGCGGTAAGTGATTGCAACACGCCGCCCCTCCGGGAATTCGACCTGGCGTCAATCCATGCGCGTGTGCACAACGCGTTGCGGGTAGGGAATCTCGATCTGGTGCGCCCTCAGTGCCTGCAGGATCGCCAGATTGATGCTTGAACGCAGATTGAGCTGGCCGTTTTCGGGATCCGCAACCCAATAGCCCACCGTGAATTCCAGGCCATCGGCACCGAGTTCGACAGCGCCACGGACGGCGCCGGATCCTTGAGCACTCGCTCCTGGGCCCTTGCGGCTTCCGACAACAGGCGCATCACCAGGTCCACATCGCTGTCATAGCCCACGGACACCGCCGTGGACTGCCACACGCGCGGATCGGCCAGGGAAAGATTCTCAACGCGGCTGGTCATGAGTAGTTCGTTGGGCACGATGGATTCGCGCCCGCCCAGGGAACGGATCACGGTGTAGCGGGCATTGATGTCGGTGATGCGCCCTTCAAAATTGTCCACGCGCACGCTGTCGCCGATGCGCATGCTGCGCTCGGCGAGAATCACGAAGCCGCTGACGTAGTTGGCTGCCAGCTTCTGCAGCCCGAAGCCAATGCCCACGCCAATGGCGCCACCCAGCACCGACAGTGCCGTCAAGTCGATGCCTACCGCCGACAGGGCCAGCAGCAGCCCCACGAACATCAGCAGCGCGCGCGTGGCGTTGCTCACCGCCTTGCGCAACGACAACTCGCCCCCGGTGGCCGAGCGCAGCAGGCGTGTCTCGATGATGGACGAGATCCAGAGCGTGACTATCAGCACAGCGCCAGCCGTGATCGCTCCTTCGATCAACGTGCGGATGGACAGGGAGGTACCGCCGACCTTCCAATGAATCTGGTCCAACTCCTCGAGCACGAGAGGCAGCAGTCCACTGACCCACAGGACCATGGCCAGCCACGCCAGCCATGAAATGGACCGCTCCAGCAAACGCACCAGCGGCGCGTCGGTGAATGCCGCCTGCAAGACCTTCACGCCCACGCGTATCGCGACGAGTGCGACGAACACCGGCACGGCGATGCGAAACACGACGTTGGGCACATATGGCACCAAAGCTGACCGGCACACATAGGTCAGGCACAGGAGAGTCAGCGGGAACATCACGCCGTCCACACCATGCCGTCCCAGCCATACGGGTGAAGTCGCGTCGTGGGCTCTGGTTCGTCTCACCAGCCACACAATCGACCAGGACAACGCTCCACATGCACCCAGCACCGCCAGTTCAATCAACGTGCTGGTCTGCACCAGCGCTCCAAACCACGCGTCCAGATCCCCAATGGGTGCCTGCCGGCCATTCATGATTGCAATAACCCAGCGGTGCTAGAGCCGTTCGCTGACCCAGGCCTGTACGCTGTCAAGCGCCGCGTAAAGTCTCGCGGGATCAGTCCCGCCCGCCATCGCCATATCGGCCTTTCCACCGCCCTTGCCGCCGACCTGGCTGGCCACGTAGTTGACCAGTTCTCCGGCCTTGAGCTTGGCCGTGCTGTCCGCCGTTACACCCGCGGCCAACTGGACCTTGGCGCCCTCCACGGTTGCCAGAACGATGACCGCCGTCTTGAGCTTGTCCTTGAGCTTGTCCATGGTTTCGCGCAGGGTCTTGGTGTCGGCGCCTTCCAGCATGGCCACCAGCAGCTTCACCCCCTTGATGTCCAGCGCCTGGCTCACCAGTTCGTCGCCTTGGCTGGAAGCCAGCTTGCCCTTGAGCGCCGCGACCTCCTTTTCGAGCGTCTTGACATGGTCCAGCACCTGCTGGATGCGGGACTGCAATTCAGCGGCAGGCGATTTCAAGGTCAAAGCGGCCTGCTCCACGGAGGCTTCCAGTTGCTGCAGGTAGCTCAGCGCGTTCTCGCCGGTCACGGCCTCGATACGGCGCACACCCGCGGCCACGCCCGACTCCGCGACGACCTTGAACAGACCGATGTCGCCGGTGCGCTGCACATGGGTGCCACCGCACAGCTCGCGGCTGCCGCCGATGTCCATGACGCGCACGGTTTCGCCGTACTTTTCACCAAACAGCATCATGGCGCCGGTTTTCTGCGCGGACTCGATGTCCATCACCCGGGCAGCGGTCGCGGCGTTGGAAAGGATTTCAGCATTGACACGTGCCTCGATGTCGCGGATCTGTTCGTCTGTCACGGGCGCGTTGTGGGCAAAGTCGAAACGGGTACGCTCGGGCGTGACCAGGGACCCCTTTTGCTGCACGTGGCTGCCCAATACTTCGCGCAGTGCCTTGTGCATCAGGTGCGTGACGCTGTGGTTGCGCTGCGTGGCCGCGCGCAAGACGCCATCCACGTGCGCGGTCACGGCGTCACCCACCTTGAGCGCGCCAGATTTGAGCGTGCCGTGGTGGCCAAACACGTCCGCCTTGATCTTCTGGGTATCCGCCACCTCGAACAACGCCGCATCCGAAAAGATCGCACCCGCATCACCAACCTGGCCACCACTTTCAGAGTAGAAGGGGGTCGTGTCCAGCACCACCACGCCCTCCTGTCCGGCGCTTAGGGACTGCGCAGACACACCCTCCACGTACAGGGCCAGCACGTTGGTATCCTGCGTCAGCCGTTCGTAGCCGACAAAGTCGTTACCCACGCCGGTGTATTCCAGCGCTCGGTCCATCTTGAATTTGCCCGCCGCGCGGCCCTTGGCCTTTTGCGCTTCCATGGCGGCGTTGAAGCCGGCCTCGTCCACCTGCACGTCGCGCTCGCGGCACACGTCGGCCGACAAGTCCAGAGGAAAACCGTAGGTGTCATGCAGTTTGAACGCCACCTCGCCCGGGAGCACCTTCGCTCCGTCCGCCAGGGCGGCATCCAGAATTTCCATGCCGGTGGCCAGCGTCTCGAAGAAGCGCTCTTCTTCTGCCTTGAGCACATCGGTAATACGATCCTGCTCGGCCTTGAGCTTAGGATAGGCCTCTCCCATCAGAGTCACCAGATCGGGCACCAGTTTGTGGAAGAACGGCTTCTTGCAACCCAGCTTGTAGCCGTGGCGGATGGCGCGGCGCACGATGCGACGCTGGACGTAGCCGCGACCTTCGTTGGACGGGATCACGCCGTCACTCACGAGGAACGCAGTGGCGCGGATGTGGTCGGCAATCACCTTGAGTGAGGGAGTTTTCAAATCCGTGCAACCCGTCTCGCGGGCGGCGGCCTTGATCAGGACATCGAACAAGTCGATCTCGTAGTTGCTGTGCACGTGCTGCAGGATGGCGGCCAGCCGCTCCAGACCCATTCCTGTGTCCACGCACGGTGCGGGCAGCGGCTTGACGGAACCATTCTCCTGCATGTCGAACTGCATGAACACGTTGTTCCAGATTTCGATGTAACGGTCGCCGTCGGCGTCGGGGCTACCCGGAGGACCGCCTGGAATCGAGGGACCATGGTCGTAGAAAATTTCGCTGCAGGGGCCGCAGGGTCCGGTGTCGGCCATCATCCAGAAGTTGTCGGAAGCGTATTTCGCGCCCTTGTTGTCGCCGATGCGCACCACGCGCTCGGGCGGCAGGCCGATGTCCTTGGTCCAGACGTCGTAGGCTTCGTCGTCGTCGATGTACACCGTGGCCCAGAGTTTGTCGGCCGGCAGCTTGTACACCTCGGTCAGCAGTTCCCAGGCCCACTTGAGCGACTCGCGCTTGAAATAGTCGCCAAAGCTCCAGTTGCCCAGCATCTCGAAGAAGGTGTGGTGGCGCGCGGTGTAGCCCACGTTTTCCAGGTCGTTGTGCTTGCCGCCGGCGCGCAGGCAGGCCTGCACCGAAGCCGCACGCACGTAGGAGCGCTTGTCCGTGCCCAGGAACACATCCTTGAACTGCACCATTCCGGAGTTCGTGAACATCAATGTCGGGTCGTTGCCAGGCACCAGCGGGCTGGATGCCACCACGGTGTGGCCCTTGGACGCAAAGAAATCCAGAAAAATCTGGCGGATGTCGGCAACGGAAATCGAAGTATTGGAAGCATTCATGGTGAGTAGGCGCGTCCGGGCGCCGGGAAGGCGTGCCCTGCTGGACGGAAACCTGTCGATTTTACCAAGGCACCCCACGGCGCGTGGGTCCTTGCAGGGGCTGTCGCGCGGTTGGCAGGCGGTACTGGACTGTCCGACCCAGGCCGCTATGCTTGAGACTAGGCTCAAACCATTCACCCGCCATTCGTTGCTGGCAATCCAGCTTTTCAGGTCGCATCATGAACACATCTCCCTCGTCCCGACTCAACGACCCCAGCCTGCTCAAGACCGATGCCCTCGTAAACGGGCAGTGGCTGGCCGGCTCCAGCCGTTTCGATGTAGTCGACCCCGCCACCGGCCTCAAATTGGCTGACGTAGCCAATCTGGGGCCGTCCGAGACACACGCCGCCATTGCTGCGGCCGAAGCCGCCTGGCCTGCGTGGCGCAGCAAGACGGCCAAGGAGCGCAGCATCCTATTGCGCAGGTGGTTCGACCTGCTCATAGCCCACCAGGAGGATCTGGGTCGGCTCATGACTGCGGAACAGGGCAAGCCTTTTCCAGAAGCGAAGGGCGAAGTGGCCTACGGTGCCAGCTTCGTGGAGTGGTTTGCGGAAGAAGCCAAGCGCGTGAACGGGGAAACACTGCCCCAGTTTGACAACAACCGTCGTCTGCTGGTCCTCAAGCAACCTATTGGCGTGTGTGCCGCCATCACGCCCTGGAACTTTCCCCTCGCCATGATCACGCGCAAGGTCGCCCCCGCGCTCGCCGCCGGCTGCCCGGTCATCATCAAACCTGCGGAACTGACGCCCCTCACGGCTCTGGCTGCAGCGGAGCTGGCGATGCGAGCCGGCATCCCGGCAGGGGTCCTGAACATGATCACGGCGGATGCGGCCAACTCCGTCGCCGTGGGCAAGGTGTTGTGCGAAAGCCCGGTGGTACGCCACCTGAGCTTTACCGGCTCCACCGAAGTGGGGCGAATTCTGATGGCGCAATCGGCCCCGACGGTCAAGAAACTGTCGCTGGAACTCGGCGGCAACGCGCCTTTCATCGTCTTTGACGATGCCGATATCGACTCCGCCGTCGAAGGGGCTTTCGCCAGCAAGTACCGCAACGCCGGGCAAACCTGTGTGTGCGCGAACCGTCTGTATGTCCAGGAAAGTGTGTACGACGAGTTCGTCGCCAAGTTCGCGGCCAAGGTGCGCTCCGCCAGGGTCGGTAACGGGTTTGACGATGGCGTGAACCAGGGCCCGCTGATCGAGGAGGCCGCGTTGCAGAAGGTGCAGCGCCATGTGGAAGACGCCGTGGCCAAGGGTGCCAGGGTACTGGTCGGCGGCAAGCGACTGGCCGGCCAGTTCTTTGAACCTACAGTGATTGCCGATGCCACGGCCGACATGTTGTGCGCCCGGGAGGAAACCTTCGGTCCCTTCGCGCCGGTGTTCAAGTTCCGGACCGAGCAGGAAGCCATCGATGCGGCCAACAACACCGAGTTTGGCTTGGCCAGCTACTTCTACAGCCGCGATGTGGGGCGCATCTTCCGCGTCAGCGAGGCGCTGGAGTACGGCATGGTCGGGATCAACGTGGGCATCCTGGCCACGGAGCATGTGCCGTTCGGAGGCGTCAAGCAGTCCGGCCTGGGGCGAGAGGGCTCACACCACGGCATGGACGACTATGTGGAAATCAAGTACCTGTGCCTAGGTGACATCCTGAAGTAGGCAGACCACTTCGGCAGTAGCACCACCAAGAAAAAGGGCTGGCAGATCTTGCGATCTGCCAGCCCTGCGGAATGACCGCCGGTGCGGCCACAGCCTAGCGGAAAGATTTCTTGGCGTCCCGCGGCACGAACACCTTGCCGCCACCATGTCCGGGCTTGGAAAATGCCGGTTTGCGCGACGAGAAGTCCGTGCGCGGTGCATGCGCTTCGTTGCGTGGTGCACCATAGCTGCCCCTTCGGTCCGCGCCGAAATGCTCGCGCGCTCCGTCGTGTCCACCGAAATGCTGTTCACCACGGGCCGGGCTGTGTGCGTGAAAATTCTTCGGCCCGGTGGGGATCGGGCCTCGCGCATTGCGGTCGCCAAAGCCACCCCCTCCGCTTCGGTTGACACCAAAGCCTCCGCGCCCGCCAGCAGGTTTGCGGTCGCGTGAATAGTTGTCGCTCCGGTTGTCCCGTCCGCCAAAGTTGCCATAAGGACGCGATTCAGCCACCCGCACCCGTGGCTCAAGCCCCGGAATCACCTCGGACGTGAACGGCTGACGGCTGTAAGCCTCTATATCGAAAATGCGGCGGCGGTCACGCAGCTCGGCCATGGTGACGGCGATACCGTCGCGCCCGGCACGCCCGGTACGACCGATGCGGTGGGTGTAGTCCTCGGCCTTCATCGGCAGACCGAAATTGAACACATGGCTGATCGTGGGGACATCGATGCCGCGCGCGGCCACGTCGGTCGCCACCAGCACCTGTACCTGCCCCTGGCGGAACGCCATCAGGCGACGGTTGCGCAGGCCCTGGCTCAAGGCGCCATGCAGCGCGACGGCGGAGAAACCATCCTGTTGCAGGTCGTTTGCCAGCCCATCACACTCAATCTGGGTGCTGGCAAAGACGATAGCCTGATCAATGGATGTATCACGCAGCCAGTGGTCCAGCAGCTTGCGCTTGTGCTCCAGGTTGTCGGCCCAGAACAAAACTTGCTTGATGTTCTGGTGCTTCTCCTGTGGCGTGTCGATCTGCACACGCTGCGGCGCACGCATCACACGCTGAGCCAGCTGCTGGATGCGCGGCGCAAACGTGGCGCTGAACATCATGGTCTGCTTGCGCTCGATCGTCAGTTGGTTCACCTCGGCCAGATCGTCGGAGAAACCCAGATCCAGCATCCGGTCGGCTTCGTCCACCACCAGGAATTGCACCTGGTCCAGCTTGATCTGCATAGAACGCTGCAGGTCGAGCAAACGACCAGGCGTGGCGACCACGAGATTGGCGTTTTGCAGCTTGGCAATCTGCAACTGGTACGGCATGCCACCCACAATGTTGGCGATACGCAGGCCACGGCAGTGCTTGACCAGGTCGATGGCGTCGTGCGCCACCTGCTGTGCCAGCTCACGTGTGGGGCACAGGATGAGGGCACCTGGCGTGGCGGCCTTGAAATGGCGCGGGTTGGTAGGATCTTTGCGCTTGGCGCGTTTCGGGGGGGCCTCGCCCTTGGCAGTCGCCTCCGCCACCGACCGCTCGTATTGGGCGCGCTCTTCGGCTTGGGCTTGTTCCTGCTGCTTGAGCAGCGTGTGCAACACGGGCAGCAGGAAGGCCGCGGTCTTGCCGCTGCCGGTCTGGCTGGACACCATCAGATCGGTAAAGCGCGATGCCCCCGATTCGTGGCCCTCGGCCTGCATGGCAAGGGGAATGGCCTTGGTCTGCACCAGCGTGGGCTGAGTGAAACCCAGATCTTGCACCGCGCGCAGCAGTTCATCAGCCAGCCCCATCAGGGCGAATCCGTTGGGTGCGGGTTCTTTCGCTGCAGGTGCAGTTTCGGGCAGCAACTGTGTGAGTTCGGAGAAATCCGAGGCCACTTGCGCACGGGCTTCGGTTGTGGGCAGGGCCATGGAAATGGATTCGGCAGGCGAAAACTCGCCCGCAACGTCAAAAGAGTTGGTCATGATTTACTCACACGCGAGCACCGCAGGCTTGCCGCGGGCGCTCCGTCAATGGTTAGAAAACATCAACCATCAACCGGAGCTCAGCGCCGGTGGTCCGGCGCGGTTGACTCCAATTTCGGAGTCCAGGGTGTGAAGGGAGATGCACAAGTGCGCCTGGATTTCAAGCGCAGCCTGCAATTATGGCACAGATTCCGGTTTTCTCGATCAAGCCGTCTTTTGCAGGAAATGTTCCCGGTAGTGCGCCAGCTCATCAATGGACTCATGCACGTCCGCCAGAGCGGTATGCCGCTGCTGCTTCTTGAAGGCGCTATACACGTCCGGGCGCCAGCGCTTGGCCAGTTCCTTGAGCGTGCTGACGTCGACATTGCGGTAATGAAAAAACGCTTCCAGATTGGGCATGTACTTGACCAGGAAACGCCGGTCCTGGCTGATGCTGTTGCCACACATCGGTGACCCGCCCTTGGGTACGTAGCGACTCAGGAACTCTATCGTAAGAGCCTCGGCCTCGGCCTCGGACACGGTGGAAGCCTTGACCTTGTCGATCAGTCCGCTCTTGCCGTGGGTACCCTTGTTCCAGGAATCCATCTTGTCCAACTGCTCGTCGGACTGATGGATGACGAACACGGGGCCTTCGATGCGTGGCTCCAGGTTCGGGCCGGTAACAATCACGGCGATTTCCAGCAGACGATCCACTTCGGGCTCAAGACCTGTCATCTCGCAGTCGAGCCAGACAAGGTTTTGATCGGATTTTTCAAGGGTGGGGGTAATTTCAGCCATAGGCGCCATTGTCGCCGATGGCCTACACTTCGTGCCCATGTCTCATCCGCTTGCCTCGCCCCTGTCCTTCACTTGGCTGTTCGCGGGATTGCTGTGCGTGAGTGTGCTGATGCGGCTCTGGCTGTCCACCCGCCAGATCCGTCACGTGGCCCTGCACCGTGATCGGGTACCGGCTGCGTTTGCACACCACATTGCGCTGCCGGCCCATCAAAAGGCCGCCGACTACACCATCGCCAAAACCAGGTTTGGGTTGATCGAATTGGCCTGGGGCACGGCAGCACTACTGGGCTGGACACTGTTGGGCGGGCTCGATGCACTGAATCAGTACTTCCTATCCGTGCTTGGGGGGGGCATGACACAGCAACTGGCCCTGCTGGTGGGTTTTGTCCTGATCAGTGGCGCCATCGATCTGCCTTTGACGCTGTACCAGACCTTTGTGATCGAGGAGCGCTTCGGGTTCAACAAGATGACGCTTCAGCTCTGGGTGATGGACTTGATGAAGTCCATCCTGGTCGGCACGGCCATCGGGTTGCCGCTGGCTTGGTTGATCCTGTGGCTCATGGCCGCTGCGGGCCAATTGTGGTGGTTGTGGGCGTGGTGCGTCTGGACCGGGTTCAATGTGCTGTTGTTGTTGATCTACCCCACCTTCATCGCCCCTCTGTTCAACAAGTTCCACCCCCTGGATGACGAGTCCCTCAAGACCCGCGTCACCGCCTTGATGCAGCGCTGCGGTTTCGCGCCAAAGGGCTTGTTTGTCATGGATGGGAGCAAACGCAGCGCCCACGGAAACGCCTATTTCACCGGTTTTGGTGCATCCAAGCGCGTCGTGTTCTTCGACACCCTGCTGGCCAAACTGTCCCCACCCGAAGTGGACGCTGTGCTGGCCCATGAATTGGGGCATTTCCGGCGCAAGCATGTCCTCAAGCGCATGGTGGTGCTGTTCTCCATGAGTCTTCTAGGCTTTGCCCTGTTGGGTTGGTTGAGTGTGCAGAGCTGGTTTTTCGCGGGTCTGGGTGTCAGGCCAAACTTCATGGGAGCTCCCTGGGCCGGTGTTCATGCTCCCACGGATGCCTTGTCCCTGCTGCTGTTTGTGATGGCGGTACCCGTGTTCAGCTTTTTCGTTTCGCCCATGCTGGTCCATTTCTCGCGCAAGCATGAGTTCGAGGCTGACGCTTACGCCGTGGCCCAAACCAACGGAGCCGACCTGTCCAGCGCCTTGCTCAAGCTGTACGAAGACAACGCTTCAACCCTGACGCCCGATCCGCTCTACGTCCGTGCCTACTACTCCCACCCGCCAGCCTCGGAGCGCCTGGCCCGCATGAGTCCGCAGCTTGGTTGAACGCACCCTCCTCGATCCCGGGTTGGTCGTGGCCAGCCATGGCCGCCACGTGGTGGTGGAAACACCCGAAGGCCGTCGCCTGATCTGCCATCCACGCGGGAAAAGAAATCCCTGCGTGGTGGGCGACCGCGTGTTGTGGCAAGCCTGCGGCGATGAGGGCAGCGTCGAGAAGATCGAGGAACGCCGCAACCTGTTTTACCGGCAGGACGAAGTTCGCACCAAGTCCTTTGCATCCAACCTTGACCAGATCCTGATTCTGATCGCGGCACAACCGGAATACTCCGAAAGTCAGTTGTCACGCGCGCTGATCGCTGCGGAGGCACAGGGCATCACACCATTCGTTGCCCTGAACAAGAGCGATCTCGGAGAACCTTTTGAACTCGCCTGGCAGCGTCTGGCACCCTACCGGCGCATGGGATACACCATGCTGCGTCTGGCACTGAAGCCCGCTCCGGGTTCCCGTTCCGACACGACCGAGACCATTGCCTTGCTGCAAGAGCAACTGGCCGGCAAGACGACGCTGGTACTTGGACCTTCAGGATCGGGAAAGAGCTCGCTGATCAATCGGCTGGTGCCGCAGGCCACGGTGCTCACTGGGGAGATTTCCCAGGCGCTCAATTCCGGGAAGCACACCACCACCAGCACCAACTTGTATTGGGTCGACCCCGAACACACGACAGCACTGATCGACTCACCCGGCTTTCAGGAGTTCGGGTTGCAGCACATCGACCCCATGCATCTGGCCTCCCGCATGCCCGACATTGCCGCTCATGCCCACGAATGCAGGTTCTACAACTGCACCCATTTGCACGAACCCGGTTGCAGCGTGATCGCCGCAGTCCAGTCAGACATGACCGGAGCCGGCATCAGCGACAGGCGCTACAAGATCTACAGCACCTTGTTCGCCGAGCTGTCTCAGCGCCGCTATTGATCCGTGCCATTAACCCAGCAGGCGTGCCATGGTCAGCAGGGCCAGTAGCACCATCCACATCACGACGGAACGCCAGACCAGTCCCACCACGCTGCGCAGATGAGCCAGTTCAGGGTCCCGCCCCCCCGTGGACTCCGTTCCCCGCTCCGCTTCGCCCTCCGGCAAATCAGCGACCACCCCGCTCGCATAGGCGGGTTTCAGGACCTCGCCACCCAGTCGCACATTGATGGCGCCTGCCGTCGCCGCAAGAATGACGCCGTCGTTGTCCTGAGGATGCAGTTGTGCCCGATGACGCCATGCATCAATGGCGTCCTCGAAGCTACCCACCACCGCGAATCCCAGTGCAGTGATGCGTGCGGGCAGCCAGTCGATCACCCACCACGCCTGCGTGGCTGCTGTCTGGAGCGCCGCGCTGACAGGCTGATGCTGCGTCGCGCTCTTGTACTTCCAGTACCGCGCCACGAACTCGCTCAAGCGGTACATAACGGCGCCGAAAGGCCCCAAACCGAATGCAGCCAGAACCGAAAACCAACACAGCACACCAAACACGTGGCGATGCGCAGCAAGCACCGAATACTCAATGACGTGGCGCACGATTTCGCGCCGCGGCAGTTCGCTGGCGTCCACCTGCTGCCATTGCGCCAAAAGCTCCCGGGCTCGGGCCTCGTCCCCCGCATCCAGGGCATCCCGGATGTCGGTGAAATGGTGACTGAACTGTCTGAAGCCCAGCGTGAAATACAGCACGACCACGCTCCAGGCCACCGCGAACGCCCAACCCAGAAACCAGATCAAGAACCAGTGCACCGCGAGCGCGATTGTCGAGGGCATCATGACCGCCAACGCCCAGGCCAGCCAACCGTGATGGGAACGGCCAGTGTCAAGATTGCTGCGGACCCAGCGTGCCCAACTGCGCAGCATGGCATGCACGGGATTGGCGTGCGACAAGGGTCGCGCCTGCTCCAACAACAACGCAAACAGCGTGGCAAAAAAGCTCATGGCGCAATGATAGCCGCAGCCAACAAGGCGTCCACGATAGGGCGCCGCTGGCATCGAGTCCCGCCCGGCCCGCGCCCAAGCACGCTTCACGCGACCAGAAACCGGTAGAAATTGCGCAGCATGCCGGCCGTCGCACCCCATATGAAGCGTTCCACGCCCAACTCCGGGTCAAGGTAGGGCATGGAGAACCACTCGCGATGGACGCCCCGCCATTGCACAACGTGGCGCCGGTGGTTCGCGGGATTCATCAGGAACTCCAGTGGTACCTCAAACACCTCGGCTACCTCACCCGGGTTTGTCGTCAGCGTAAAGCCTGGATGCACCAGCGCGACCACAGGCGTGACCACGAAAGCGGTACCGGTGACATACGTGGGCAATTGACCCATCACCTCCACGTATTCGTGCGCCAGACCCACTTCCTCCTGCGCCTCCCGCAACGCCGTCGCCGCCGGACTCAAATCAGACGGGTCGCTCTTCCCCCCGGGGAAGGCAATTTGGCCAGCGTGCGTCGCCATGTGCGAGGGACGCTGGGTCAGCAAGACCGTGGGTTGGCTGTCGCGCACGACGATGGGTACCAGCACCGCCGCGTGGGCTTCGTCGCGATCGGTGAACCGGCTTTCCAGGCGGACTTCCGGTTCCCAAAGCGGGGGATGGGCAAACCGCTGCTGCAACGCCACGGGTGACAAGCGTTCAGGGTGCACGGCGGGCAGATGCGTGTCGATCCCAGAGATGGGGACGTGACGTGGATCGAAAGCAGGCAAGGAAGACACCGATGTAGGGACGCGGCGGGAGGGAGAGGTTGACCCAGTGGACATGGCCGGCTCCAAAAGCAAAAAAAACCGCCACAAGCCTGCGCTGTGGCGGTTTCCTTTGCGTGGCCCCCAGAGCTTACGCCGCTGCGACCTTGGCGCGATTCGGGAGCTTTTCCTTGATGCGGGCCGACTTCCCGCTGCGCTCGCGCAGGTAGTACAGCTTGGCGCGACGCACATCACCGCGACGCTTGACTTCGATGCTGGCGATCAACGGACTGTAGGTCTGGAAGCTGCGCTCCACGCCTTCGCCGCTGGAGATCTTGCGCACGACAAAGCCGCTGTTCAGGCCGCGATTGCGCTTGGCAATCACCACGCCTTCGTAGGCCTGCACGCGCTTGCGGTTACCTTCCACCACGTTGACGTTCACGATCACCGTGTCGCCGGGGGCGAATTCGGGAATGGTCTTCCCGAGACGAGCAATTCCTTCCTGCTCAAGGGTCTGGATCAAGTTCATGATTTCCTTCAAGTGATCTTGGTCGCGCCAGTGCCGGAATGACACAAAGGGCCCAATGAGTACCCGAAAGCAGGTCCAAAGAGCGGCCGACCAGAGGATCGAAAGCTTTTAATTATAGCCTGTCGGGAATGGCCAGCAGCACGGACTCATCCTGCCGGGTCAATTGTCCTGCGGCGCGCGCGCGGGCAATCAGATCCGGTCGTTGTCTGGCGGTAATCTCCAGACGCCGATCCCGGCGCCAGCGCTCGATCTGGGCGTGATGGCCGGACAACAAGACCGGCGGCACCGGGACTCCCTTCCAACTCTCGGGCCGGGTGTAATGGGGACAATCGAGCAAACCATCCAGAGCCGGATTAAAGCTATCTTGGTGATGGCTGTCCGAGTCGTTCAAGACCCCTGGCTGCAATCGCGCAACAGCATCCAGCAGGGCCATGGCGGCGATTTCCCCACCCGAAAGCACGAAATCCCCCAAGCTGACCTGCTGGTCCACGCAAGCATCGATGAAGCGCTGGTCAATGCCCTCATAGCGCCCGCAGATCAGCACCGCGCCCTGGCTGGTGGACCAATGTTGCACGCGGGTGTGATCGAGTGTCAGTCCCACGGGTGAAAACAGCACGACGGGCACTGCGTCCTGTCTCTGGGCCTTGATAGCGCCCAGTGCCGCCGACAGCGGCTCAACCATCATCACCATGCCGGGCCCTCCGCCAAACGGGCGGTCGTCCACGCGTCGGTAGTTGCCCTGAGCAAAGTCACGCAAGTTCCACAGGCGGACATCCACCGCCTTCGATTCGAAGGCGCGCCGCGTGACGCCGGCCTCCAGAAAGGGGGCGAACATCTCGGGGAACAGGGTGACGACGTCGAACCGCATGCGCAGACTCAATAGTCCGGTTGCCAGTCCACGGTGATGCGACGCTCGGGCAGGCTCACGGTGTCCACATAGGCCGACACAAACGGAATCATGCGTTCAAGCGCCTTCCTCTTCCCGTCTGGATCAACCTGCTCGTACTTCAGCACCAACACCGTTTGTGGCCCGGTAGACATCAACTCGGTCACCGTGCCCAACGTCACGCCTTCACGATTGACGACATCCAGGCCGATCAAGTCAACCCAGTAGTACTCGTCCTTTTGCGCGGAGGGAAAGCAGGAACGCCCGATAAAGATCCGTGCGCCCCGCAGGGATTCTGCGGCGTCGCGATCGTCCACGTCTTGCGCGCTGGCCAGAATGGTTCCGGAATGTTCCTTGGATTCGCGCACGCGCAGCAAATGAGTTCCGGAAAAGGTCTTCGCACCCTTTTCCGCCGGCAGCAGATACCAGCGTTTGGAAGAAAAGAGCGCCTCGGGATCGGTGCTGTAGGGGAGGACTTTGAACCAGCCCTTGATACCCCAGGCGTCCGCGATGCGCCCGACCTCTACCGCATCCTGCGGCAATTCGGCTGGTTCAAGACCGGGCAACACGGGATACCGAAAATTGCGGCAAGAACCAAGGCAAGCCTGGCTCTTTGCCGCCAACAGATCAGGCAGCCTTCTTGGCGGCCTGCTGGATCAGACGCTCAACGGTAGGAGATGCCTGTGCGCCAACGCTCTTCCAATAAGTCAGGCGATCCTGGGCAATGCGGATGCCCTCTTCGTTGGCGGTGGCAATCGGGTTGTAAAAACCGATGCGCTCAATGAAGTTGCCGTCACGGCGCGAACGCTTGTCAGCGACAACAATGTTGAAAAAAGGGCGTGCTTTTGCGCCGCCACGGGCGAGTCGAATGACGACCATGATTTATCCTTCAGGTGACCGGGGTGATGCGGCCATTTAACTTAGCGCTGAGACACGCAGCATGACTACCCGGCCAGCCACACGCTAAAGAGCTTTCCATTATAACCTTTCGCAGTCCTTATGCCCATCATCCGACCCAGCCGCGACCAGGATATCGCCACCATCACCGCGATCTACGCACATCACGTCCTGCATGGCACCGGAACGTTCGAAGTCGATCCCCCCACGGAGCAGGAAATGGCGCAACGACGCAACGACGTGCTATCCAAGGGGCTGCCCTACTTGGTGGCTGAAGATCAAGGCTGCGTCATCGGTTACGCATACTGCAACTGGTTCAAACCCCGTCCGGCTTACCGCTTTTCCGCCGAGGATTCCATCTACCTGGCCCCAAGCACCAGCAAGCAAGGCATCGGGCGCGCGCTCCTGGCGGAACTTGCGGCACAGGCCGAGCGCTCAGGCATGCGCAGACTCATCGCCGTGATCGGAGACTCGGCCAACGCCGCGTCCATCGGCGTCCATCGCTCAGTAGGCTTTGAACACGTAGGGGTGCTGAAAGCCTGCGGCTGGAAATTCGGCCAATGGCGTGATGTGGTGCTGATGGAAATGCCACTGGGTCGAGCCGATACCGCACCACCGGCGTCTCCCTAACGCCATGCCGAGCTCAGAACACCTGCAGACTGACCCAGTACGACACGCCAGCGACGAACGCACTGGCAGGGATGGTAAAGATCCAGGCCCAGATGATGTTGCCGGCCACCCCCCAGCGCACACTGCTGGCACGGTGCGCCGAACCGACGCCCACGATGGCCCCGGTGATGGTGTGCGTGGTCGACACCGGGATACCCATGGCCGTGGCCATGAACAGAGTCAAGGCCCCGCCGGTTTCCGCGCAGAACCCCCCCACCGGCTTGAGCTTGGTGATGCGCTGCCCCATGGTCTTCACGATGCGCCAACCACCGAACATCGTCCCGGCGGCAATGGCGGTATAGCAACACACCACCGTCCACGTGGGTGGCAGCTTGTCGGTGGATGCCGAGTAGCCCGTGGCGATGAGCAGCATCCAGATGATGCCAATGGTTTTTTGCGCGTCATTGCCGCCGTGCCCCAGGCTGTAAGCCCCCGCGGAAACGAGCTGCAGGCGGCGAAACCACCGATCCACCTTGGACGGCGTGGTCCGCCGAAAAATCCAGGCCACCACGACCACCATCAGGTTCCCCAGCACGAAACCCAGCAGCGGCGACACGAAAATGAAAATCACCGTGCGCATGATGCCGGCGCTGATCAGCGCGCTCGCCCCCGACTTGGCCAGAACCGCGCCCACGATGCCACCGATGAGAGCGTGCGACGAACTGCTGGGAATGCCGTAGTACCAAGTGATGAAGTTCCAGGTGATCGCGCCAATCAGCGCCCCAAACACCACGTGCACGTCCACTACACCGGGCTGAGCGATCCCCTTGCCCACCGTGGCAGCCACGGTCAGCTGAAAGATGAAAATCGCAATGAGGTTAAAAAACGCGGCAAAAGCCACCGCCTGCGCCGGCTTCAAAACCCCCGTGGACACCACCGTGGCAATGGAATTGGCGGCGTCGTGAAAGCCATTCATGAAATCAAACGCCAGCGCCAGGGCCACCAGCATCACCACCACCCACAGTGCAACCTGTACCGATGTCATGTGTGCTCCACCGTGATTCAGGAGTTTTCGAGGATGATGCCCTCGATCACATTGGCTACGTCTTCACACTTGTCGGTGATCGTCTCCAGCAGCTCGTAAATCGCCTTGAGCTTGATGACCTCGCGCACATCCGGCTCCGAGCGAAACAGCTTGCTCATGGCCGCGCGCATGACGCGGTCGGCATCGGATTCGAGGCGGTCAATCTCCTCACACGTCTTCAGCGCAGCCTCGGCCGTGCCGGGATCGGCAATCTTGGCCAGAAGATACACTGCATCTTTCACACGCTCGCAACACTTCACGCTCAGATCGGTCAACCGCGTGATTTCCTCCGTCATGTGCCGCACATCGTAGAGCGCCATGGTTTCGGCTGAGTCCTGGATCAGGTCGGCCACATCGTCCATGGTATTGATGAGGGTGTGGATCTGCTCTCGGTCAATCGGTGTGATGAAGGTCTTGTGAATGGACTTGTTCACGTCGTGCGTCACGCGGTCCGCGGCGCGCTCGGCGTCATCCACTTCCTGGTTGTACTTCTCCCGAAGATGCGCGTCGCCATAGTGCTCCACCAGCTTGGCAAAGGCCCGTGCGGCTTCCACGATGCGATCCGCATGCTGATTGAACATCTCGAAGAAATTGCCTTCGCGCGGCAGCAACTTGGCAAACAGCATGCTTACTCCTCAGAAAAATAAATGTCAGTCTCGTGACTGTTTCATGAAACCCGCCGGAGTTTAACCGCCGCGAAAAATGAAATACACCGCCCCCACCAAGCACAGCGCCGCCCACAGATAGTCCAGCTTGAACGGCTCGTTCAGGTAGACCATGGCAAACGGCACGAATACGCACAGGGTAATCACCTCCTGCATGATCTTGAGTTGTGCGACCGAAAATCCCGCCTCGCGGAAACCGATGCGGTTGGCGGGCACCTGCAGCAAGTATTCAAACAGCGCGATGCCCCAACTCACAATGGCCGCGCTGTACCACGGCGCCGTGGCCAGATTCTTCAAGTGGCCGTACCACGCCAGGGTCATGAACACGTTGGACGCCACCAGCAGCAAGATGGTCTGCAGGGAAAACGGGAGCCAATGGAGGATTTGCATGCGCCGCATTATCAAACCCCTGCGCGCCGTCCATGTGCCGCGCGCCCGTTAGACTCGCCCCAACATTCACCGAGCCATGCAACACATCAAGGCCCTCCTACGCAACCTGGTTCTTGCCCTGGTCGCAGTAGTCCTGCTGTTCGAGGAATGGGGTTGGGAACCGTTAGCCGCCCTGTTTGCGCGGCTGGCTCGCCTGCCGATATGGGCATGGATGGAACGCGGCATCACCCGCCTGCCGCCCTGGGCCGCGCTACTGGCCTTTGGTGTTCCCATGTTGGCGCTGCTGCCTGTAAAGCTCGCGGCGCTGTATCTTTTTGCTCAAGGCCACGCCGGCCTGGGACTGGCGCTGTTACTGGGGACCAAACTGCTGGGAACGGCAGTGCTGGCGCGCCTGTTCCAGCTCACCCAGCCCGCCCTCATGCAACTGGGTTGGTTTGCGCGCCGGTATCCACGATGGAAAGCGTGGAAGGACGGTCTGATTGAGCGCGTACGCCAATCCGCCCCCTGGCGCTCCGGGCAGCGCCTCACGGCGCAAGTCAAGGCGTGGTGGATCGATGCACTGTCAACACGGAAATAGAAGCCCAGCCCAGTCCATTTTACGAATGCCTACCCCGCTCCATGCGTGCCGCTGCGAGTTGATGGCGTTGCGGACGTGGCAGATTCCCAACCGGAACCTCTGTTCGTCCGACGGATCCGCAATCTAGATCAGGATGGACCGTGCGAAATATAAAGTCATAGAGGGGATGCCCAGCTGCCCGCCACCTTTCCTCTGCAGAAGCAACTTCAAAGCACATAATCCGGTGAGGCAGGTCACCCGCATGCTTGAGCGGAATATAACCCTGCCCTGGCCACACATCGTCAAACAAGAGTTTGGCGTATTGCCTATCAATAGGACAACGCCCGGCCACAACCATCCAGTCGACCCCGGCAGACTGGCAGTAGTGAAAGTACGCCTTAAACAGCAGGTTCTTCACCATGGTGCCGACCCTATCCCTGGCTACAGCCAAGCGCGTCGCCTCTGCAAGCGATGAATTGCGGAGGTACTGCGGTAGCTCCACCGATTGTTCCAACGCAAGCGGCAAGAAATGGTTGGATTGAACACGCATCGTGCCCAGCGCAGAGCCATCCAACTTCGATTCTGCGAGGAATACAACTACCCCTTCCCTTGTATCCATGGGCTCAAGCTCGCGAAGGGTTCGAGCGAACTCCGGCAGGTGGCGTGCATAACCTTCCACTCTAACCCTTAGCGCCTTTTCTCTATCCAATTCAGACCGTACCGGCCGCACCGTAAACGGCAACCATTCGGTCCTAGTGCCTCCCACCCCGCGAGGGTCAATCTGCCCGTCCACTTCTTGTAGCCGTTCAATAAGAGAGCGTGGCATGATGGACTCCTTCGTATGTTCTGTACATGAGTGCAACTGGTTCTCACGATAGCCGTAGCGTGGCTGGGCTGTTGTCAGCGTAACGAGGAAGGCGGAGTCACCGAAACGCTCCTCATCATGTCAGGGTATGTCTTACGCTACGAACACTGTTAATACAGCCGAATGCGTTGCAACGGCATTCATAATGTAGACCGCATGAAGTTCGCATCCCTTCGTCTCGTCCTGAGCAAAGCAGACTCCGCTGTCACGCGGTGGTTGTTCGCTGGAGCTGCCTATGCCTTCCCCGCAATCGTGGGGCTGCTGTCGTTGGTCGCGTTGCTCCAATGGGATCGACAGTACCCGGTTGATACACCTGCGTCTTTGCAGTTCTCGTTGGTCAAGGAGACCCAGCGACCGCTGACACCTCCAGAGGCCTTGCTGGCGCTCAGATCCAAACCTTTGGTCTTCCGCTGGGACACCAACCTGTCCGTGGCGCCCTTTTGGTTGCACTTGGCGTTACCAAGCGAGCCTCGCGGCCTGCGGTCGCTGGAGTTTCCTTCGAGGCATTCTGCAAGCATCGCCTGTTGGCAGGTAAGTTCAAACGGTCTCACGTTGCTGGGCGAAGCCAGTCGCAGCAATGTGAGTGGTGGGATGTCGCAAGTCAAGGCAGGGTTCGCTCTTGCGCTCGTCGACGGTACTGAAGATGTCTTGTGTCGCAGTCAATCCGTGGGACCGGCTCGGATCACTGTCGACTTGTGGACGACCTCTCAGTTGGCGTTAAGCGAACACCAGTTCCACAGGACTGCGGGATTGCTCGACGGTGGATTACTGGTACTGGCTATATTCGTGCTAGTGGCAGCCGTGGTCAACCGCGAGCCCACGTATGCGGTATTTGCCGCTTGGCTGATCGTCAATTTGCGTATGGGTGCGCTCTCGGCTGGCTGGGACGCACAGTGGCTGGGTCATGATGTCCCCCAAGATTGGTTGCTACGCAGCCGACTCATAACCACGGCCACGTACTACACCCTGACGCTCGTTCTATTTCGCGCGCTATTTCAGGGCGAGCTCGCCCGTATTGGCTCGTGGTTTCTGTTGCGCATATCGTTGTGGAGCTGCATTCCGTTGCTCACAATGTCCATGCTTCTGCCCTACGGCACTTTTTTGCCATTTATCTGGGTCGCCACAATATTCAGCATTGGCGTGTGTGGGCGGCTGCTATTGTTCATGCTGCTACGCAATCGATCTAGGGTGGCAATGTGGTACGCGGGTTCCATGGGGCTCACCCTGGTTGCCAGTCTCTACGAAGTCGTATCTGCAGCACTTGGTGTCAAGGGCATGCTGGACATGTTCAACTCTGTGACTGCCGCCCTTGCATCTGGACTCCTCGCGTCTCTCGCCATCGCCGAGCAAATGCGACAGGAGCACCAGCAGCGGGTGGATGCTCAGGCCGAGCTTCAGCACACGTTCGATGCAGTGCCCGTCGGGCTCTTCTCGCTTGATCTGGAAGGCCGTTTCATAGGCGCCAACCCGGCATTGCTCAAGATGGTAGGGGGGCAGCTGAAAAGGGTCCTGACCGAATCGTGGCACCAGTACTTCACGATGGATTCGTGGACCCGGATTCAGGAACTGGTGCATGGCCAGGCCGGGGGAGAATTGGAGATCAAGGACTACGCCATGCCTAACGGCGGGGCGCCGCGGTCCTATCTGGTCAAGGCCACCTTGTCGCGCGGCAAGATCGAAGGGTCCCTGCAGGACATCACGGAACGCGTGCTTGCCATAGGGCATCTGCAGTTTCTGGCTGACAACGATTCCTTGACTCGGTCTCTGAACCGACGTGGCATTGAGGAAGAACTTGGGCGTGCCATGGAGCAGCTCATTCAGGGGCGTCCATTGGCGTTGGCCTATTTGGATCTGGACCGGTTCAAGTTGATAAACGATCTGTACGGGCGCAATGTGGGCGATGAGGTACTGCAGCACGTGTGCTCGCGCGTCAACAACGTGCTGTCGGGCTATATGCGACTCGGCCGACTCGGCGGAGATGAGTTTCTTCTGGTACTGCCTGACACCAAGATCGAACTGGCCACCCTTATTTGTCAGCGCATCATTGCAACCCTGGGCAATCGCCCCTACGACATCGATGACAAGGCCTTCCATGTGCGGGGGTCCATCGGTCTGATCGAGGTCGCACCCGGCACCAGCATCAAGGACGCGGTGTCCACCGCTGACCGCGCCTGCCGCCAGGCCAAGGCGCGCAACGGCGACGGACTGGTGGTGTATGAGAAGGGTTCCCCTGAGTTTCTTGATTACGAAGCGGAAATCCGGCTCGTGCAACTCCTGGCCACGCCCGAGGCCACGCGGGGATTGCATCTGGTCATGCAACCCATCATGTCGCTTTCAGCCCCGCATGATTCACTGAACTTCGAAGTACTGCTGCGCATGAGTGACCCGATGGGCAAGCCCATCCGCACCGACCATCTGATTCAGGCAGCGGAAAGCAGCGGTCGCATGAGCACGATAGACCGTTGGGTTCTGTCGACCACGCTGTCCTGGCTCAATGCGCACTACGAGCGCCTGGAGCACACCAAGTTCATCTGCGTGAACCTCAACGGCGCATCGTTGAACGACGAGCGCTTCCTGGATGACGTGGTAACAATGCTCACACAAAACCGACGCGTGGCTCATTTGCTGTGTTACGAAGTCACCGAAAGCGTTGCGCTTCACGACCTCGACAACACGCGACGTTTCATCGAGCGGGTGCGCGGCTTTGGTGCGAAGGTGGCCTTGGACGATTTTGGTGCGGGCTATACCTCGTTCTCCTACTTGAAGGACCTGCCCGCCGACCTGCTCAAGATTGACGGCAACTTCATCGTCGACATGAACCATCACCCCGCGAATATCGCGATCGTGGAAGCCATCGTCAGCCTCGCCGGCAATCTTGGCATGAAGACCATTGCCGAATGGGCCGAGGACAATGCAACGGTGCAAACGCTGCACGATATTGGAGTGGACTATGTACAGGGCTATGTTGTCGCGCGGCCTCTGGCCCCGGAACAACTGGTCACTGCCATTTCATCCGCCAGTTTCATTCAGGATGAACAGTTGCTGCAGATGGTGAGCACCTTCGGTAAGGTCGAGGGCGCGGTGCTGCAGGTTGATCTGTTTGAAGCGCCGCCACCTCGCAAGCCCCACTGAGCGGACCGCACGCTCAAGGTGAGCGCAGGGCCGCCCGCAGTTCTGCGCCAATATGGGGCTTGCTGGCAAATGGATCCGTGGGATTGCGTGCCTGTAGGATGTCCTCCATCCTGGTTTGCACGCTGCCCAAGGCCTGTGGATGACTGAAAATGTAGAACCTGTTGGCGCGCACGGCGTCAAACACCATGTGGGCCACTTCCGTGGCGCTCACCTTGCCGGAACCCACGGCCTTGTCACTCATGATCTGATTGATCAGTTGACTTCGCGTGGGAGTGGATGCTTGGGCAGGATCGGTCGGGCGGTTGCGATGACTCTGACTGATCCCGGTCGGCACGAAGAACGGGCCCAGTACTGAGGCCCCGATCTGCTCGGTCACGAGCGCCAGGTCCTGAAACAAGGTTTCGCTCAAGGCCACCACCGCGTGCTTGCTGACGTTGTAGATGCCCATGTTGGGTGCGTTCACCAATCCGGCCATGCTGGCGGTATTGACGATGTGCCCTTGCCAAGAGGCATCATGCCCTGCGGCCTCCAGCATCATGGGTGTGAACACGCGCACGCCATGCGCCACGCCCATCAAATTCACTCCCAGCACCCACTCCCAGTCACGCACGGTGTTCTCCCAGATGAGACCGCCGGCACCCACGCCCGCGTTGTTGAACACCAAATGAGGTGCACCGAAGCGCTCGAGCGTCGACCGCCCCAAGGCCTCCATATGGCCGGCATTGGACACGTCGACCCGCTGCGCCAGCACCGTGGCCCCAGCCTCGCGCAGCTCGGCTTCAGCCCTGTCCAGCGCGTCCGCCTGCACATCGGCCAACACCAAGTTCATGCCCAGGCGCGCGCCGACGCGGGCGCACTCCAGGCCGAAGCCGGAACCGGCCCCGGTAAGTACCGCCGTCTTGCCCTTGAAATCCGTGATCATCCGTCTTCCCTCGCTTCCTTGGTAGGCTACCTGGACTGGGGCAACCAGCCCAATTCCTTGGCATGCACGCTTGGCACATACAGTCGGTCCGCGGTTTCGATCACCGACTTGGTTTCAGGACAAACCCCGCTGAGGTCCTTCAAATCGGCCACCACCTTGCCGTCCTCGGTGAATGCAAACACATGCCCGTAGGCCTTGGGAATGGACCACAGCCACATGTGCACGACTCCAACTGGCGCCACGCGCCCCAAGGACCCACCCAGCCGCTTCATGCCCAAGCCCCGGTGCCGTTCCCAGTCAGACCAGCTTGACCAGTTGCTTGCCGAAATTGTGGCCCTTGAGCAGACCCAGAAATGCCTCGGGCGCGGACGCCAGGCCTTGCGCGATGGATTCGCGGAACTTGAGCTTGCCCGTGGCCACCAGGGTGCCAAGTTCGGCCAAGGCTTCGGGCCACGCGTCCATGTGCTCGCTCACGATGAAGCCCTGCACCTTGAGCCGGCTCACCAGGATGAGCGCCGGGTTGGCCAGTGGCAGTGGCGCCCCGTCATAGCCAGCGATCATGCCGCACACGGCAATTCGGCCAAAGGCGTTCATGCGGGCCAGCACGGTGTCCAGAATCAAGCCACCCACGTTTTCAAAGTAGCAATCGATGCCGTTTGGCGTGGCCTCCTTGAGCGCCTTATACAGGGACTTGGCATCCGGATGCGCCTTGTAGTCGATGCAGGCGTCAAAGCCCAGTTCCTCCACCACATAACGGCACTTGTCTGGACCGCCGGCCAAACCCACCGCGCGGCAACCACGTGCCTTGGCCAAGTGTCCGACGACGGAGCCCACGGCGCCACTGGCGGCACTCACCACCACCGTCTCCCCCGGCTTGGGTTCGCATATCTTCATCAGGCCGTACCACGCCGTCACGCCGGGCATGCCCACCGCGCCCAGATACGCACTCAAGGGGATTTGCGTGGTATCCACCTTGCGTAGCGCACCCGGTTGCGAGGCATCCACCACGCTGTACTGCTGCCAACCACCCATGCCCACCACGGGTGTGCCCACGGGAAAACGCGGGTTCCTCGACTCCACCACCTCGCCCACCGTTCCCCCTTGCATCACCTCGCCCAGCGGCTGCGGCTGGGCGTAGCTCTTGCTGTCGTTCATGCGACCACGCATGTAGGGGTCCAGGCTCAGGTAATGGTGTCGCACCAGCACCTGTCCATCCTGCAAGGGCGGCGTCTCGCCTTGCACCAGCTTGAAGTTGCCGGTGCTGGCCTCTCCGGAGGGGCGGTTGTCGAGAAGGATTTGCTGGTTGGTTGGCATGAAAGTCTCCTGTGAGGCAAACGGACGTGATCTGCGTCAAGCAGTACACCACTATATCCAACCGGCGGGAAGCGACTTCATAATTGACCGATGCCCAACTTCGATGTCCGTACCGTTTACCTGATCATCGCCGTGCTGTACATCCTGATGTCAGTGGTGACGTGGGGAGTCATGGTCACTCATCGCACGACGTCGATCAACTATTGGTGTAGCGGCAGTGCCTTGACCGGTCTCGCCTTCCTGTTCATGGGACTCCGTGGGACCGCACCCAACTTGTTGGCCTATCCAATCGCGAATCTTGCGCTCTTCGCCGGGATCGCTCTGCACGTGCAAGGGCTTCGCACAGAGTTGAAGCCAGCCATTCCCCCTAGGGTCTGGGTCAGCGTTACCCTGCTGATGGGTGCGGGCTACACATTCATCTACTACTGGGTTGAGTCCCCGCTGTGGAGGCTCAGAGGTCCGTATATTGTTTACATACTTATCTTGGCAATGCTCGCAATGTTGATTTCGTATGCGCGGCAAATCGCATCCCTCGAAAACAGTCGCGGTGCCAAGTGGATCGCCAACGTCTATTTTGTTGTAGTGCTCGCGCTAGCGATACGGCAAGTCTCCGTCTTCACCAACATGGCCAGTCGAATCGCCGAAAGCTCCGACCCCACGATGCAGTTGCTGGTCTTGACGCTGGTACTCGCCCCGATCGTGAGTCACCTGGGCTACATGGGCCTCGCCCTGGACCGTTCCAGACGCCGTGAGATCGCAGCTGCGGCAGCCCGCGCGCGCGAGGAAGTCAGCCGCCGTCTGGGAGCGCAGATCGCCCAGCTGGACCGGCAACGCAGCATGGGCACCATGGCCATCACCCTGGGACACGAACTGAGCCAACCCCTGGCAGCGGCCATGACCAATACACAGGTCGCCATACGCGGGCTCCAGGCCGGCAAGTTCTCTTCGGCACAGACGCTGGAATTCCTGGAAAAGATCTTGCACAACGTACAGCGCGGCAAGCACATCATCGACCGCATCCGCAGCTACGTGCGCCCCGCCACTACCGAGCTCGAACCGGTGGATCTGGTGGAAGTGGTGCAGGAAGCGTCCGCTTTGTTGGTCGATGAGGCGCGGAACCTTGGCGTGCACGTCTCCCTGGCCCCCGTGGTGCCCCGTGCACAGGTTTTGGGCGAAAGGATCCAGATATCCCAGGTCGTCGTGAACATTTTGCGCAATGCCATGCAGGCACTCAAGAACCACGGGGGCGGACTGCGGCATATCCAGGTTGCCGTACTCACGTCAGCCGGCCGCGCCATCGTCAAGATCGCCGACAACGGCCCCGGCGTGCCCGCCGAGGTGCTGGCTCAGGTGGGCACGCCTTTCTTCACGACCAAAGAGGATGGTCTGGGCATGGGACTGGCCATCTCTCGCGGCATCACCGAGCACTTTGGCGGCCTCCTGTCCATCACCCCAGCGCCCGAAGGCGGAACCACGGTGACGCTCGATTTCCCGGCCTTGGCCGACGGCCCCAGAGCCTGAGTGATCCGGTCAATCGGTCGAGATGGCGCTGAACGCCTGCGTGTTCCTCACCCCCACCGCCAGCGCCCGCACGTACTTGAACGTGCCCGTGGCGTGGGCGCAGGCGCGGCCCTGCGCGTCGAACACCGTGGCCTCGGTGAAGGCCATGGTGGTGCTGCGGTGCAGGAGCCGGCCCTTTGCAGTGAGCGGCCCCAGCGCGGGCTGCATGAAGCTGGTCTTCATTTCGATGGTGACCACGCCCATGTCCTTCTGCACGCTGCGCGCCGCCACGGCCATGGTCACGTCCAGCAAAGTCATGCTCGCGCCCCCATGGGTCACGCCAAACGAGTTGAGATGCTCGGGCCTTGGGGTGTAGCGAATCTCCGACTGCCCACCGTCGAAGCGGCACAACTCAAAGCCCAGGTGATGCACGAAGGGGATTTCGGCGCCGAAGTTCATGAGCAGCGTCCGCACGTAAGGGCCATGAACGGCCTCCGCCGGGCCACCCCAAGGAGGCTGAGGCCCCCTTTGGGGGGCAGCGCAGTACACGCAGTGACAAGCGTGGGGGCCATGTCAGCCACCCATCACGGCGCTGACGCCACCATCCACCGCCAGCCACTGACCGGTGATGTGCTTGCCGGCGTCCGAAGCAAACAGCACGCTCAGACCCTTGAGGTCCTCGTCGTCGCCCAGTCGCTGCAGGGGGGCGTGCGAGGCCAGACGCTCCTCGCCCAGGGCCTTGAGCGTGCCCGCGGTCATCCTGCTGGGAAAAAACCCCGGACAGATGGCGTTGACCGTGATGCCATGGTGCCCCCACTCCGCGGCAAGCGCCCGCGTGAAATTGATGACCGCACCCTTGGACGTGTTGTAGGCGATGGTCTGCATGGACGCGGGATTGCCGCCCAGCCCGGCGATGGAGGCCACGTTGATGATGCGCCCGGACCGCGCGGGAATCATGGACGCCTTGGCGATGTGCTGGCTCAGGAGGAAATAGCCTCGTACATTCAGGTTCATCACCTTGTCCCACGCGGCCACGGGGTAGTCCTCCGCGGGCGCCCCCCAGGTGGCACCGGCGTTGTTCACCAAAATGTGCACCGGCCCCATGCGCTCCAGGGTTTCGCTGGCCAGGCGGTGGATATCCGCTTCGAGCGCGCAGTCGGCGGCGATCCAGCGCGCGTCGATGCCGCCGTCCTGCAGCGTCGCCACGGCCTGCTCCAGGTCCTGCGCCTTGCGCGAACTGAGCATGACGCGTGCGCCCGCCTCGCCCAGCGCCTGCGCCATCTGCAACCCCAGGCCACGTGAGCCACCGGTGACCAGCGCGGTCTTTCCGGAAAGATCAAAAAGTTGTTGCACGGTACGGGTCATGATTCAGCTTTCATAGTCCATGCATTGGCGCTCCAGCCGCACCGCGCCAATGAAGGGCTTGATGGCCACGTGCTGGGGATGGTTCTGGTAGGCGTCCAGCGCCGCCGCGTCGGTGAACTCCGAATACAGCACCAGGTCGTAAGTGCACTCCAGTCCCGGCTGCGCGATGGCGACTTCGAACTTGTGCGTGCCGGGCACGACCTGGGCGCAGGACTCCAGCAACACCTTGGCCTTGGCCAGGTTCTTGGTCTTGTCGGCGCCAGCCGCCTGGTCCTTGAACTTCCACATCACGATGTGTTTGAGCATCACTTGCAATGGATATGTCGTAGACGTACCCGCCTACGGGACGGTCCTCAATGTCTGCCGCTCAGATGTCCCAACGCCTGTGAGAACAAACAAGTGACCGTTGACCGATACCATTCCCGGCGCGTCGAAATCACCGACGCCCCAGTATCGAGCCAATTCCGGTTGCCAATTTTCCAGGTCAGCGGTTGATGCGCTCATATCCCCGCTGTTCGGGGGGTTCAAAAATAGCCGACCTTCGTGCATTCCACAATGACGAACCCCAGATCCCAGACGGAAATTCGCCGCATACGCGCTGTAGCCGAGGCGCTCCGTCCAATTTATCCCATCAGATGATGTGATCAATATCCCTCCACCTAGTTTCGTTCCAAACAACGCAATGGAATTATTCCAATTCACTGCACAAACATACGTCCTAAGTGCAAAGCGGAAACCAAATGGCAGTGAATCTGCAACTTTAGTCCAACTCGCACCATCATCAGTTGACTTCCACACATCCGTCAGATAACCCGATTCATTACGCCCACCAATAACAAATAGGCCATTCCCAATCTTGACCATAACGTGTTGATCGCGCCCGGAAAAACCTGCCGCCGCGTTCTTCAGCTCCCAAGTGCTACCATCATACTTCCATACGCTATTCGAATATTTTCCGTAATTTACATCACCAGGACTCGTCACCACTCCCCCGCTGAAATATATTGCATCTCCATTTCCAGTAATGGCAAAATCCCTCACGCGCGGGTTTGGCCCAGTAATGTTGAGATTGCGCCAACCCCCCCCAGCCTCTTCGGAAATCCACGTCTCCATCACGCCCGAGTACAAGCCTGACTCTATGGTGATCAGATTTTTTCCCACAATTCCCAATGAGAAATTATTTATAAAACCAGCACTTCTATTAATAACATCCCAGCGAGAATAGTGTATTTCGGACTTCCCAAGGACTTTGATTTTGTACGGAATATGCCAAGGCGATCCGTCAACGGGTTGACCGCAAATCGTAGGATCATCGTAACAAAGACGCACCTCAAACTCCCCCAAATACGTTCCAGGAAGCAGTTTAGGACTGGTTCTTAAAGAAGCAGTGTAATATAAGTCGGAGTGTGCGGAAAATATGATATCTGGAGCAATTACACCTTTCCCATCAATCACTACAGCATTGAACTTCTTTGCAATTTGTTTATCCGAATTAATATCAACAAAGAACGATCTTGAAACATCCACAATCGTAACAACATCGACGGTCGCAGGGGAAAAATGAAGCCAAGAATTATTCTTGACACCATTACTTCCGGCACCACCCCCGTCGGAACCTCCAGAGCCCCCGCAAGCAGACATCAACAGAAGCAATGTAATTGACAGGATTGCAGACACCGGCGAATATATTTTCATAGTCATTCCAGAAGAAAGATGTGGGAGCGAGTTTCAAACCATCGCGACGATGGTCCGCCCGTGATTCAGATATAGGTACTAAATTCTAGAACAAGTCTTCTTCAAAACTGGCGCAGGTCGCATCGCAGGTCCGCACCACCGCCAGCCAGGCACCAATTTTGGGCAATTCGTAACGATAAAAGTAGGTCATAGCGCCCATTCTTCCTGCAGTGGATGCTACTGATTGCATAGCATCCACGCGCAGCGCGGTCAACGCCACCTCCAGCCAGATCCACGCCAGCACGGTGTGCCCGAAGGCCTGCAGGTAGGGCACGGCATTGGCCAGCGCGCGCGCCGCGTCGCCGTCGGCCCAGGCCGCCTGCGTGGCCTGCCCCACCTGGGCCAGGGCCTGGCCCAGTGCCGCGGCGTGTTCCGCCAGCGCCGCGTGGCCACTGGCGCGCTGGATCGTGTCCTGCATGCGCGCGCCCAGCAACTGCAGACCGCGTCCGTTTTCCATCAGCACCTTGCGGCCCAGCAGGTCCATGGCCTGGATGCCGTGGGCGCCTTCGTGAATCATGTTCAGCCGGTTGTCGCGCCAGTACTGCTCCACCGGAAAGTCGCGCGTGTAGCCGTAGCCGCCGTGGATCTGGATCGCCAGCGAGTTGGCCTCCAGGCACCATTCGCTGGGCCAGCTCTTGGCGATGGGCGTGAGCACTTCCAGCAGCAGCCGTGCTTCGTTGGCCGCGGCGCTCTCGCCCGTGTGCTGCTCATCCACCAGCCGGGCGCAATACAACTCCAGCGCCAGCGCGCCCTCGCCGTAAGCCTTTTGCGCCAGCAACATGCGTTTGACGTCGGCGTGCTCGATGATGCGCACCTGGGGTTGCGCCGGGTCCTTGGCACCCGGGGGTCGCCCCTGAGGCCGGTTCCTGGCATAGTCCAGCGAGGCGTAATACCCCGCCAGGCCGAGCATGGTGGCTGCCATGCCCACGCCGATGCGCGCCTCGTTCATCATGTGGAACATGCAGCGCAAGCCATCACCCGGACGGCCCACGAGGTAGCCCACGGCACCCGCCTGCCCCTGTACCGGAAACTTGCCCTCCCCGAAGTTGAGCAAGGTGTTGGTGGTGCCACGCCAGCCGCACTTGTGGTTCAGGCCCGCCAGGGCCACGTCGTTGCGCACGCCGGTCAGTTGCCCCTGGGCATCCACCAGCTTCTTGGGCACGATGAACAGGGAGATGCCCTTGGTGCCGGGGGTGAGCTTGCCGTCGGGGCCGGGTATCTTGGCCAGCACCAGATGGATGATGTTTTCCGTCAGCTCGTGTTCGCCGGCGGAAATCCACATCTTGTTGCCCTTGAGGCGATAGCGCGGACCCAGCGGATCAGCCTCGAAGTCAGAACCGTCGGGCACGGCGCGCGTGGCCACGTCGCTCAAGCTGGAGCCCGCCTGGGGCTCGCTCAGGCACATGGTGCCCGACCAGCGTCCGGAAAACTCGTTGCGTGCAAACACCTGCTTTTGCATCTCCGTGCCATGCGCCATGAGCAGGTTGGCGTTGCCCGTGGTCAGCATGCCTGAGCCGATGCTCACCGACGCACAGGCAAAGAAGGCGTTGGCCGCGGCTTCCACGGTGTAGGGCAATTGCATGCCGCCAACGTCATAGTCCTGCGCCGCGCTCAGCATGCCCGATTCGGCATAGGCCTTGTGCGCGTCGTGCGTGGCCTGCGGCAGGATCACCTTCTCACCGTCAAAGCGCGGCTCCTGGATATCGACAGTGCGGTTGAAGGGGGCGTACTTCTCGCGGGCAATGCGCTCGCAGGTGTCCAGCACGGCGTCGAAGGTTTCGCGCGCGTGGTCGGCAAAACGCTCGCGCTGGCAAAGCGCCTCCACGTGCAACCAGTCGTAGAGCAGAAAGTCCATGGTGTGGCGCAACGGCATCGTGTCACTCCTCCTTTGCCATCGCCAGCACGGCCATGGTTGCACTGGCCTTGGCCACGAGCTGGCGCTGGCTCGAGGACTCGGACCATACCTCGGCCTCAGTGAACATGAGCTGGCGCCCCGGCTTGATGACCCGAGCTTCGCACACCAGCTTTTCGCCCTTGGCCGCGCGCAGCAGGCTCACCTTCAATTCGGCCGTGATGACGTGAAAGCCCGCCTGAGCCAGCGTCTGCGCTGCGGCGCCCATGCAATGGTCCGCCAGCGTCGTGCTGACACCCGCGTGCACCTGCCCGGTGTGTTGCAGGGTCTGCGGCTGAATGGGCAACTCCGCCGTAACACAGCCTCGCTCGAACGCCACGGGCTCAATGCCCAAGGCATGAACGAAGGGAGCGGATCGAAAGAACCCCCGCAGGGTTTCCATGTCAAGCTTCATGCGCGACTCCGCCGGGGCACGGCACCCGCCGGATCAAAGCACCTCAAATACGCCGCAGGCGCCCATGCCACCGCCAATGCACATGGTCACGGCCACGCGCTTGGCGCCACGGCGCCGGCCTTCGATGAGGGCGTGGCCGGTCAGACGCTGACCGCTCACGCCATAGGGATGGCCGACGGCAATCGCGCCGCCGTTCACGTTGAGACGGTCGTTGGGAATGCCCAGCCTGTCGCGGCAATAGATCACCTGCACGGCAAAGGCCTCGTTCAGCTCCCACAGGTCGATGTCGTCCACGGCCAGGCCCAGGCGCGACAGCACTTTCGGGATGGCAAACACCGGGCCGATGCCCATTTCGTCTGGCTCGCAACCGGCCACGGCAAAGCCCAGGAAACGACCCAGAGGCGCCAGGCCCTTCTTCTCGGCGAGGGTTTCGCTCATCACCACGCAGGCCCCCGCGCCATCTGAGAACTGGCTGGCGTTGCCGGCGGAAATCAGCCCACCCGGCACGGCCGAGCGCAAGTCCTTGATGCCATCAAACGTGGTGCCAGGGCGGATGCCCTCGTCCTGACTCGCGGTCACCTGCTTGGTGATCAAGCCTAGCGTCTTGTCAGCCACGCCCATGGTGACCGTGATGGGGGCGATTTCGGCGGTGAAGAGCCCCGCTTCCAGCGCGGCTGTGGCGCGTTGCTGGCTGGCGGCGCCGTATTCGTCCATCTGCGCGCGGGTGATGCCGTAGCGCTTGGCCACCTGCTCGGCGGTTTGCAGCATGTTCCAGTAGATTTCGGGCTTGTTCACGACCAGCCAGGGATCGGTCATCATGTGGCTATTGGTCTCCTGCTGCACGCAGGAAATGCTCTCCACGCCTCCAGCCACGTAAACCTCGGCCTCGCCCGAAATGATGCGTTGAGAGGCCAGGGCAATGCTCTGCAACCCGGATGAGCAAAAGCGGTTGATCGTCAGGCCCGACACGGTGATGGGGCACCCCGCGCGCAGGGCGATCTGGCGCGCGATGTTGGCGCCCGTGGCCCCCTCGGGATAGGCACAGCCCATGATCACGTCCTCCACCTCGCCGGGCTCGATCCCCGCGCGCTGAATGGCGTGCTGCACCGCGTGGCCGCCCAGTGTGGCGCCATGCGTCATGTTGAAGGCGCCCCTCCAGCTCTTGGTCAGCGGGGTGCGGGCGGTGGAAACGATAACTGCGGATGTCATGGTAGGACCTCTTTCAATTGAAATTCAGGATCGGGGCGCCTTGGCTCCCTCGCTAATCAAGCGATGATAGAAACGGATGGCCTCGGCGTAATTGGCAACAGACAGGCGTTCGTTGGTGCCGTGGAAGCGCTTGAGATCGCCGGCGTTGGCGCGCACCGGCGAGAACTTGAAGATGTGGTCGCTGATCTGCCCGTAGTGGATGGAGTCGGTGGCCGCCACCATCAGGCCCGGCGCCACCACCACACCCGGAAACACTTCGCGGACGGTCTTGTTGAGCAGACGATATTGGTGGGAATCCGTGGGCGCCACCTTGGAGGCATCCACGGCGCCTGGCAGCGCCAGTAGCTCGAATGTGTCGTTCCCGCCCACGGCCTGACTCACCTGCGTGCGTACGTGGCCCATTACCTGCTCCTTGGTATCACCCTGCAGGATGCGGAAATTCACGGTGGCCTCGGCGCGCCCTGGCAACACGTTTTCCTTGTTGCCCGCATTCACAATGGTCAGCGCCGTCGTGGTGCGCAACACGGCATTGGTGCTGGCGCTCGACTCCAACTGCTTTTGCACCACCGGGCCGAACAGCCACAGGTTGGACAGTGCCACCCGCGAGAAGGGATCCATTTCTGGCGCCAGCGTATCGAACATCTCACCGGCCACGCCGCGCAACCCGCCGGGCAGTTGCTCATCGTCCAGGCGCTTGAGCGCGGCACTCATCATGGCGATGGCGCTGGTGCCCTTCTTCGGCGGCATGGATGAATGGCCAGGTGTGGCCGCCATCTTCAACACCACCGAGAGGTAGCCCTTCTCGGCCACGCCAATGAGCGCCGCCTGCCTGGACAAGCCCGGCACAACGCCGTCCAGTACCAGCAGGCCCTCGTCGATCACGAAGTCCAGGTGCACCTTGCGGTCCTTGAGCACCGCCGCGATTCTGGCCGCGCCGCGTGCGCCGCTGACCTCCTCGTCCGCGCCATAGGCAAGGTAAACCGTTCGCTCCGGTTTGTAGCCACTGGCCACGAGCATCTCGACGGCCTCCATCTGCGACATCAGGTTTCCCTTATCGTCCCAGGAGCCGCGCCCCCACACGAAGCCATCCTTGACCTCGCCACTGAACGGCTCGATCTGCCAATCGCCCTCAGTTCCTGGCGCCACGGGCACCACATCCTCGTGCGCCAGCAACAGGATGGGTGAGACGGTGGGATTGCTGCCCTCCCACGTGTAGAGAACGCTCAGGTCACCAATGATCTCCCGCTTGAGAGCCGCATGCGCCTTGGGGAAACGTGTTTGCAGAAGGTTGTGCAACTGCCTGAACTGGTCGGCATTGAGGTTGGCATCCTCGCGCGAGGACACGGTGCGAAGCCGCACCGCCTCGCCCAGCCGCGCGCTCGCACCTGCCTCGTCCACCGCTACCGGCGCAAGCACGGGCACGTCCATCTGACGCGAGCTCTTGCGCAGGGTGTTGACGGCCAGCACTGTCACCACCAACAGCAACACTGCCAACACGCCCAGCAAGCCTTTGCGGATCATGGCGGTGCAAGCCTGTCGGTGTTCAGGCGAAGGACTGGCCCTCAGCCACCAGACGCGCCAGCAGCGGCGCGGGCTGCCAGAACTTGGCGTCGTCCAGCGGGTTCTGCGCGAAGCGGTGCATGGCCTGCACCACGTTGAACAGCCCGACCTCGTTGGCGTAGTTCATGGGACCGCCACGATGGATGGGGAATCCGTAGCCAGTGAGGTACACCATGTCGATGTCGCCAGCACGCGCGGCAATGCCTTCTTCCAGGATGTGTGCGCCTTCGTTCACCAGCGAGAACACCAGGCGCTGCACGATCTCGTCGTCGGAAATCTTGCGCGGCGTGATGCCCAGCGAGGCCCGGTGCGCCTCGATCATCTGGATCACCTCCTGGTTGGGGATGGGGTCGCGTTTGCCCGGCTGGTAGTCGTACCAGCCCGCGCCCGTCTTCTGCCCGAAACGTCCCTTCTCGCACAGCAGGTCGGCGGTCTTGCTGTACTTCATGTGAGGTTTCTCGATGTAGCGACGCTTGCGAATGGCCCAGCCGATGTCGTTGCCGGCCAGGTCTCCCATGCGGAACGGTCCCATGGCAAAGCCGAACTTCTCGATGGCCTTGTCCACCTGCTGGGGCGTGCAGCCTTCGTCCAGCAGGAAGCCGGCCTGGCGGCCGTACTGCTCGATCATGCGGTTGCCGATGAAGCCGTCGCACACACCCGAGACCACGGCCGTCTTGCGGATTTTCTTGGCCAGGGCCATCACAGTGGCGAGCACGTCCTTGGCGGTCTTCTCGCCGCGCACCACTTCCAGCAGCTTCATCACATTGGCGGGGCTGAAGAAGTGCGTACCCAGCACGTCCTGCGGTCGCTGCGTGAAGGCCGCGATCTTGTTCACGTCCAGCGTGGAGGTGTTGCTGGCCAGGATGGCGCCGGGCTTCATCACGCGGTCCAGTTCCTTGAACACGGCCTCCTTCACGCCCAGTTCCTCGAACACGGCCTCGATCACCATGTCCGCGTCCTTGAGGTCGTCGTAGCTCAGGGTGGTGGACAGCAGACTCATGCGCTGCTGGTACTTGTCTTCCTTGAGCTTGCCCTTCTTGACCTGGGCCTCGTAGTTCTTGCGGATGGTCGCGATGCCGCGGTCCAGCGCCTCCTGCTTCATCTCAAGAATCTTCACGGGGATGCCGGCGTTGAGGAAGTTCATGGCAATCCCGCCACCCATGGTGCCCGCACCGATCACGGCGATGGACTCAACGGCGCGTTGGGGCGTGTCGTCCGGCACATCGGCAATCTTGGACGCCGCGCGCTCGGCCATGAACAGGTGCCGCAGGGCACGCGACTCGCTGGTCCACATGAGGTTGATGAACACCTCGCGCTCGAAGGCCAGGCCGTCCTCGAACTTCTTCTGCGTGGCGGCCTCGACCGCATCCACGCATTTGGCCGGCGCGGGGAAGTTCTTTGCCATGCCCTTGACCATGTTGCGCGCAAACCCGAAGTAGGCGTCGCCCTGTGGGTGCTTGCAGGGCAGCTTGCGCACCAGCGGCAAGGGGCGTGCCGCCGCCACGGAATGGGCAAACGCCAGGGCTTCCTGCTCCAGCGTGGCGGGAGACACTGCCAGCTTGTCGAACAGCTTCTGGCCGGGGATGGCCGCCAGCAACTCGCTCTTGACCGGCTCGCCGCTGACGATCATGTTCAGGGCCGGCTCCACACCCAGCACACGCGGCAGGCGCTGCGTGCCCCCTGCCCCTGGAATCAGGCCCAGCTTGACCTCGGGCAGGGCGACGTTGCAGCCCGGTGCCACCACGCGGTAGTGACAACCCAGGGCCAGCTCCAGGCCGCCGCCCATGCACACGCTGTGAATGGCCGCGATCACCGGCTTGGCGGAGTTTTCCACCGCCAGGATTACGCTGTGCAGGTTGGGCTCCTGCAGGGCCTTGGGCGAACCAAACTCCTTGATGTCCGCCCCGCCCGAAAACGCCTTGCCCGCGCCGGTAATGATGATGGCCTGCACAGCGGCATCGGCGTTGGCCTTGGCCAAGGCATCGGTCAGGGCCTGGCGCGTGGCCAGCCCCAGGCCGTTGACTGGCGGATTGTTCAAGGTGATGAGTGCCACGTCTTCGTGGACTTGGTAGAGAGCCGTCATGCGGATGCTCCTCAAAGAAAAACACTAAGGCAGGGAGTCCGGCGGACCCCCGGAAAAAGAACGGTCGTTCGATTTCATTCTAGAAGGTTTGCTCTCCCTCGCCACGAAGCGTTTGTCCCGGTCGGGACAAATCACCGCCGGCGCGACAGTGTGGGAAAGGGCGTCATGTTACTCACTCCGCGACCGCGGCGGGTGCGCCGTTGACGTAGCGCGCCACGTACGCCCCTACGCTGCGCGCCGGCAAGGGCAGCCACACGGTGTGACCGCTGCCCGGCGCCACGTCGATGGGCTGACCCTCCGCATCTTCCATGTGCGTCAACTGCACATCGCTATTACCCTGGGGATGGATGATCTCCAGCCAGTCGCCCACGGCAAAGCGGTTCTTCACCGTCACCTGCGCCAGGCCACGCGCGGCGTCGAAGGACAGCACGTCGCCCACGTACAGGCTGCGGCCGGACTCGGAGTAGCCGCGCAGGTAGTTCTGCGTCTCTTGCGGCGTGTGGCGCTGGAAGAAGCCCGAGGTGTAGCCCCGGTTGGCCAGACCATCGAGCTGGCCCAGCAGCGCGGGGTCCAGCGCGCGCCCGGCCACGGCGTCGTCAATGGCCTTGCGGTAGCTTTGCACGGTGCGCGCCACGTAATACGGGCTCTTGGTACGACCCTCGATCTTGAGCGAATCCACGCCGATCTCCACCAGCCGTTGGACATGCTCGATAGCGCGCAGGTCCTTGGAGTTCATGACGTAGGTGCCGTGCTCGTCCTCCTCGATGGGCATGTAGCTGCCGGGGCGCTGGCTTTCCTCGATCACATAGACACGGTTCCGCACCAGCTCGTGCACGCGCTCCGCGGCCTCGGGGGGGGCCAGAACGTCGCCCGAGGCGTCCACCACGCCGGGCTGGGTCTTGTAGTCCCAGCGGCAGGAATTGGTGCAACTGCCCTGGTTCGCATCACGGTGGTTGAAGTAGCCCGACAGCAGGCAACGCCCGGAATAGGCGATGCACAGCGCGCCATGCACGAACACTTCCAGCTCCGTGTCCGGGCAATCCTGGCGAATCTGCTCCACCTGGTCCAGCGACAGCTCGCGCGACAGGATCACGCGGCGAATGCCCACGCTCTTCCAGAAGCGCACCGCGGCCGCGTTGACCGTATTGGCCTGCACGGAGAGGTGGATTTCCATCTCCGGCCAGGTCTCGCGCACCATCATGATCAGGCCGGGGTCGGACATGATCATGGCGTCGGGCCGCAGCGCGATCACCGGCGCCATGTTCTGCACGTAATGCTTGATCTTGTTGCCATGCGGAAAGATGTTGGACACCAGAAAGAACCTGGCGTTCTTCTCGTGGGCGTTCCGGATACCCTGGGCCAGCACGTCGATGTCGCCAAAGTCGTTGTTGCGCACGCGCAGCGAGTAGCGCGGCTGGCCGGCATAGATGGCGTTGGCGCCAAAGGCCAGCGCGGTGTCCAGCATGGCCAGCGAGCCGGCCGGGGCCAGCAGTTCGGGAGCGCGCAGTGTCATTGGGATGCACCCGCCTGCAACTGCGCCAAAGCGGCCACGGCCAGGGGATAGCCGGCCACGCCCAGGCCGCACATCACGGCCCTGGCCACCGGCGAAATATAGGAATGGTGCCGGAACGCCTCGCGCGCGAACACGTTGCTGATGTGCAGTTCGATCACGGTCACGCCCGCGCCCTTGATGGCGTCGTGCAGGGCGATGCTGGTGTGCGTGTAGGCGCCGGCATTCAGGATCACCCCAGCCAGGGTGCCCGCCGCCTGCGCCCGGCCCGCCTCGTGGATCCAGTCCACCAGTTCGCCCTCGTGGTTGCTCTGGCGAAAGTCCAATGCAAAGCCGTGCGGTGCGCAAGCTTGCTGGCACAGAGCCTGCACATCGGCCAGGGTGTGGGCACCATAGACCTGGGGCTCGCGTGTGCCCAGCAGATTCAAATTGGGGCCATTCAGTATGAGGACGGTTTTCATGGGAATTCCGATGCGGCAATGGGGTTGAGCCCGGTATGCTAACAAGGTGAGCCCGATTGCGCCCCCCATCCGCCGAATTGCCCATCTGGACATGGACGCCTTCTACGCGTCGGTGGAATTGCTGCGCTATCCACAACTCAAGGGGTTGCCGGTGGTGATCGGCGGCGGACGGCGGGCGGTGGACGACCCCATCGATCCGCGCCAGACGGTACGCGCACTCTCGAACATCCCGCTGGACGAGTTTCCCCGCCTCAAGGACTACACGGGGCGGGGCGTCATCACGACAGCCACCTATCCAGCGCGTCAGTTCGGCGTGGGCTCGGCCATGGGGCTGATGAAGGCCGCCAAACTGTGCCCGCAAGCCATCCTGCTGCCCGTGGACTTTGACGAATACCGCCGCTACTCGCGCCAATTCAAGGCCATCATCACCGAGATTGCGCCGCTGATGGAGGACCGGGGCGTGGACGAGGTGTACATCGACTTCACCCAGGTACCCGGTGGGCAACGCGAGGGCGGGCGCGTGCTGGCGCGGCTGATCCAAAAGGCCATATTCGATGCCACCGGGCTGACCTGCTCGGTCGGCGTGGCGCCCAACAAGCTGCTGGCCAAGATGGCGAGCGAATTCAACAAGCCCAAGGGCATTTCCGTGGTGCGGGAACAGGACCTGCAAACCCTGATCTGGCCCCTGGCCTGCCGCAAGATCAACGGCATCGGCCCCAAGGCGGAAGCCAAGCTCGAGTCCTTTGGCATCCGCACCATTGGGGAACTGGCCGCGCGCAACCCGCAATGGCTGGTGGACCGCTTCGGCAAGGCCATCGGCGCCTGGATGTTTGATGCCGCCTGGGGCCGCGACGACCGACCCGTGGTGACGCACAGTGAGCCCGTCTCCATCAGCCGCGAGACCACATTCGACCGCGACCTGCACGCCGTGCGCGACAAGGCTGAACTGGGCACCATCTTCACCCGGCTGTGCGAGCAGGTGGCGGCCGACCTGCAACGCAAGGGCTACGTGGGCAAGACCATAGGCATCAAGCTGCGCTACGACAACTTCAAGAGTGTCACCCGCGACCAAACACTGGATCACTACATCGCTGATGCCGCTGCCATCCGACGCGCCGCGGGCCTGGCGCTCAAGCGAGCGCCACTGCACCAGCGACTTCGGCTGCTGGGCGTGCGCGTGGGGTCGTTGGCAAAGACGGATGATGTCCACGCCCCGCACGAGTACGCCGCGACGCCCCTGCAGGGCGTGGCAACCGGCGCGGCTGATTCCGAATCCCCCGCCGGCCAACTGTTCTGAAAGGCAACCGAGGCGTTTCTGCAGATCCGCCAGCGCCGCCAACGTGACTGCCGGCGCGCGGGGTTGGTACTACATTCATGGCATGGACACTCCCACACCGCCCCTGCACTGCTTCAAGCTTTCGACTGAAGGCCACATCGCCCATCTGGTACTGAATCGGCCTGAGGCGCTCAACACCATGCATCCGGCATTCTGGCGCGAGCTGGACGAGGTGCTGACACGTCTGCACCACGGCAACGAGGCGCGCGCGCTGGTCATCTCCAGCACCGGCAAGCACTTCAGCGCGGGCATGGCGCTGGAGACCTTCGGTGGTGCCATCACACTGGACGACCAAACGCCGCAGGGACGAGCCGCCATCTTCGATCTGCTGACCGACATGCAGGCCACGTTCACCAGGCTGGAAACCCTGCGCATTCCCGTGATCGCCGCGATCCAGGGTGGCTGCATCGGCGGCGCCGTGGACATGGTGACGGCGTGCTGCATCCGCTACGCCACGACCGAGGCCTTCTTCTGCATCCAGGAGATCAACATCGGCATGGTCGCCGATGTGGGCACGTTGCAGCGCTTGCCCAAGCTCATCCCGATGGGGGTGGCGAAGGAATTGGCCTACACCGGGCGCCGCCTGGGCGCGGACAAGGCACTGGGCTACGGACTGGTGAACGCCGTGTTCGACTCGAAAGAAGCCATGCTGGATGCGGCCGTGCAGTGCGCGCGTGAGATCGCCGCAAAACCCCCGGTGGCCATCTGGGGCACCAAGCAGGCTCTGCACTATGCCCGCGACCATTCCGTGGACGATGCCCTCAAGCAAATGGGCTGGCTGCAGGCCGCCATCTGGAGCAACGCCAATGTGCGCGAGTCGGTGTCGGCCATGAAGGATGGGCGCGGGGGCGAATTTTCGGAGTTGATGCCCCTGCGACCGTTCCGGGACGCAGGTTGAGGACTCATCTTCTCCCGACTTGCGCCGAAATGGGCAATCCTTATACTTGACCGCGATGAGCGCAGCGGGTCCAACGAGCAACCAACTTCGGGGGAACAAACCGTGAGAGTCAATCTTCCCGTCATCGACAGTGAGTACGATTTCCCTAGCAACGAAATGCTGGTTTCCACCACGGATACGAGGGGTGTCATTACGCACTGCAACGCCGCCTTCGTTCGAACCAGCGGGTTCACCTACGACGAATTGATCGGGCAGCCGCACAACCTCATACGCCACCCGGACATGCCAGCGGAGGCGTTTAGAGACCTGTGGCGCACTATTGGCCACGGCAACCCTTGGACTGGGCTCGTCAAGAACCGGCGCCAGGATGGGAGCTACTACTGGGTGCAGGCCAACGTCACACCCATCATGGATGGGGGCAAGCCCCAGGGCTACATGTCAGTCCGCACGAAACCGTCACGGGCCCAGGTCCAGGCCGCAGAGGCGCTTTACGCCCGGATGCGCGCCGAAGCGGAAAGCCGCAATGTCACCATCACCCTGAGCGGCGGACATGTCCAACACGCTGGCACAGCAGGTGTGCTGAAACGCATCACCGGGCTTGCCGCCATGACCAAAGTCAGCTTGTGGTTGTTGGTCACCGTCCTTGCATCGCTGGCTCCCGCACTGGCGGGGCCAACCGGTTGGGCGACCATGCTGGCACAGTTCGTCATCCTACTCGTAGGCATGGGCTCCGCCTTGGTCTGGTTGAATCTGCGGTTGTTCGATGCCATGAAGGATGCCCTGCGTTTTTCCCGGGACATCTCCGGCTGCAATCTCGCCACGTCGGTCGAAGGAGAGTATCCGGAGCCGATACAGTCCTTGATGCAAAGCCTGCGTCAAATCCAGGTCAATCTGCGCGCCGTGATCGGCGATGTACGCACTGAGGTCGAAAACTTCCGTCAAACCGCGTCGGAAATCGCCCAGAACAGCCTCAATTTGTCGGACCGGACCGAGTCTCAGTCCAGTAGCCTCCAGGAAACCGCTTCGTCCATGGAAGAGATTGCGTCCAGGGTCAAGCAGACGGCCCATGTCGCCAGCGAAGTGGCGCAACACAGCGAGCAAAGCACGGCCATCGCCACGCGCGGTGAACAAGCGGTGCAGCAGGTCAGTCAGGCCATGAACGCCATTGACGAGTCTTCGCACAAGATGCGAGACATCATCGCCGTGATCGAGGGGATTGCCTTCCAGACCAACATTCTGGCCTTGAACGCCGCAGTCGAAGCCGCCCGTGCCGGTGAACAGGGGCGTGGATTCGCTGTGGTGGCCTCGGAAGTGCGAGCCCTGGCCCAACGCAGCGCCGTGGCAGCCAAGGAAATCCGCGAATTGATCATGCAGTCGGCCAATCAGATTTCTTCCAGTGCTGGACAGATGCAACACACCAGCCAGACCATTGATGGCGCCGTACAGGCCGTGCGCAAAGTAGGTGCGCTTGTGCAACAGATCAGCAACGCCGCCAAGGAGCAGGCCACTGGCGTCCATCAGGTGAACGAAGCGATCACCCACTTGGACATGATGACGCAGCAGAATGCCGCCATGGCCGAAGAATCCGCTGCCTCGGCCGAAGTACTTAGCAGCAGTTCGCAGTCCCTGAGCCGCTCCGTCGAGGTCTTCCGCATGCCCTGAGTCCGCGTCACCAAGGTTCTTGGCGCCCCAAGGCTTGGTGTCCGTCACTGCCGCGCGGTGCGCACGTTGGGGGGCAATGGCTGTGGGTAGCTGGTACGAAACGGGTTGATGTCCAGCCCGCCGCGGCGCGTGTAGCGCGCATACACGGCCAATTTGAGCGGCTGGCAGCGCGTCCAGATATCCATGAAGATGCGCTCCACGCATTGCTCGTGAAACTCGTTGTGATTGCGGTAACTCACGATGTACTGCAACAGGGATGCCTGATCAATCTGCGGCCCGGTATAGCGGATCTGAACGCTGGCCCAGTCCGGCTGCCCCGTCACCAGACAATTGCTCTTGAGCAGGTTGCTGCACAGCACTTCGCTGACGGGCGCCTCATCCCGCCTGGATTGAAGCAACTCGGGTGCGGGTGTAAAACGTGTGCATTCGATGTCCAGCCGGTCCAGGCTCAATCCGTCGACTTCATGCACCGGCTCCCGGTCGAACATGTCGGGCAGGAGCATCTTCACCCCCACCGACGACTGCGCGACACCGCCACGCCATACCGCTTCGGTGATATCGGCGCGGATGCGCTCGCGCACCTCCTGCGTGTCGACAAACCGGGTGTTGTTGTAGCTGTTCAGGTAGAGCTTGAATGACTTGCTCTCCACGATGTTGAACGACTCGCACGGCACCGTGATGTGGGCCAGCGCCACCTGAGGCTTGCCGCGCGCATTCAGCCAGCTCACCTCGAAGGCCGTCCACAAGTCAGCCCCCAGACACGGCAAGGTCCCATGCACCCCGATCTCGGCGCGCTTGCCCGCGCGTGCCACCGGAAATAGCAGGCCGGGATCGTACTGATCCACATAGGGGGCGGGCTTGCCCAACAGGGAGTTTTCGGCAGACTGTGGCATGGGGATTCAGGAAAATTCGCGCTCGCGCAACCATTTGGTGGCAATCCACTTCTCACCCGCGACCACAGGCGCGCCACCGTGCAGGGTGCCCGTGGATGGATGGGCCCTAGGGTAGCTGAAAAACACGGCGTTGCCACGCCTGGGCGCCACTTCCAGTTGAACGTCTGGGAATGTGGTCGCCCCTCCCTTTTCGGGATTGTTGAGGTACATCACCAGCGTCGCCACGCGCTGCCCGCCCCGTTGCAGAAGCCTCGCCGATGCGGCCTCGTCCGGATTGAAGTAGTCATAGTGTGGCCGATACTCAGCGCCAGGGCGGTACTGGAGCACCTGTAAGCCTTCACCGTTTTCCACTGGCCAATGCAGCAGTCGGGCGATGCGGGCCTCGATGCGCCGCACGAGTTCGTTCTCTCCTCGCTTGAAGAACATGCCGTTGCTGGTACGGGCCTCATGCACTTCCTCTCCCTCGACCGAACTGGACACGGTGGTGGAACGCGTCATTCGAGGCGTCGCGGCCGCGATCAACCCGTCGCACTCCGCGTCGCTCAGAAAGTCGCCAAACAGCACGACGCGAGGGTGCACCAGCGTCATCAGGACCGTCACCACGCGGTCGCCGAGGTCCAGGCACAAGGGTGCATCCCTCAACCGCGGATCCGGCATCGGCTCCTGAACGGCGGACAACATGCCGGGCGCGACATCCTGTGATACTTCGTGTTCGCGTAGGGTGGATTCCAGTGCCTGAACGGCAACATCCCGATTCCAGCCCGACGCCAGCATGGAGTGGAGCATTGAGTCCGTGCCGTGACCGAGCCGCAGTTGCGCGACGATCCAGCGCCTCAGCTCCGAGGTAATGGTCTGTTGTGTATGGGTAGTCATGGCCAAGATGAATCAGTGATCAGGTCTGTCCGCGGCGAAATACGAGCCGGTCTGCCAGGGACGCCTCGGGTGCAAAGGCATAGCCCTCCAGATCGAAGCTCTTCAACTGGTGGGGCAGGCTCAAACGCCGTAGCACCGCGTACCGGGCCATCAGACCGCGCGCGCGCTTGGCCAGGAAACTGATGACTTTGTACCGCCCGCCCTTGAATTCCTCGAATACGCACTCCACCACACGCGCCTTGAGCGTCCCACGGTCCACCGACTTGAAGTACTCCTGTGACGCAAGGTTCACAATCACCGGCGTCTTGTCGGCCTCCAGACGCTGGTTCAGGTACCGGGCGATGGAGTCTCCCCAGAACTGGTACAGGTTGGCCCCCTTGGCATTGGCCAATCGGGTACCCATTTCAAGACGGTAGGGCTGCATCCAGTCCAGCGGACGCAATACGCCGTACAACCCGCTCAGGATGCACAGGTGCTCCTGCGCCCACGCCAAATCGTCGTCGCCCAGCGACCGGGCATCCAGGCCCTCGTACACGTCGCCGTTGAACGCCAGCACGGCCTGGCGCGAATTTCTGGACGTGAACTTGGGCGACCAATCCTGGAAGCGCTGTGCATTCAGGGTAGCCAACGCCTCGCTGAGTTCCATCAACTCACCCACTTGGCTGGGCGACAGGCGTCGTAGCATGTCGACCAGTGCCTCAGACTGTTTGATGAACAGCGGCATGCTGTGGCCGCGCGCAGGCAGGGCACTGGTGTAGTCCAACGATTTGGCGGGCGAAAGCAAAAACAGCATGGCCTTGTGTCCGAGAAAATGTCATTCTGTATTTGAGAAGTTTACGTGTGTTTACAACAGGGTCTTTGTCCATGCCAACCGGAACGCCGTGTGCCGCGTTAGGCACGCAGCGAGCACCCGTTCGCGTAGCGGATACCATGCCGTAAATGGCGGGTGTGTGCGGCTTTGCATCGAGTTCGCTTTCTCAACGTGTCGCAGGCGGTTCATATGAAAAAACTGATCTTCTCCGGCCTCATGGCTTTCTTCCTGGCAGGCTGCGGCGGCGGCGGTGGATCGGGTTCCGGTCCGGGTGGGGACGGCAACGCTTACCCTGACCCCAGCACCCTGGCCAATGTCTGTACCCCCGAGGTCGAGAAGAGCTGGGTGCGCGCCCATCTGGATGACGTCTACCTGTGGTATCGCGAGATCATCAACGTCAACCCGGCCAGCTACGCCAACGCCCCGGACTATTTCGATGCCCTGCTGGTCAAGACCAGGGATCGTTTCAGCTTTTCCGAATCGCAGGCGCTGATCGATGCCTATTTCCAGTCTGGAGAGACCGTGGGCTACGGCGCCGTTTTCGTGCGCGACACCAGCCAGCGGCTGCGCGTGACCTACTCCGAGCCCAACTCCCCGGCCAAGCTCGCCGGCATCGATCGGGGCGCGCAAATCGTCAATATCGACGGCGTGGCAGAAGGCAACCTGACCCGAGCCGCCTTCCTGGATGCGCTGTACCCCACCCGTAGCGGCGACACCCACAGCTTTGACGTGCTCGATCGAGGTGCCAGCAGCACACGGCGCGTCACACTCACGGCCCAGGCGGTGGTCGGCAGCCCGGTGCTGCAAAACCAGGTTCTGGCCCTGCCCAACGGCCAGAAAGTCGGGTACCTGGTGTTCAACGACCACATCGCCAGCGCCGAAGCTCCGCTGAACGCGGCCGTCACCCAATTCGCTGCAGCGGGCATCACTGATCTGGTGCTGGATGTGCGCTATAACGGCGGCGGCTACCTGTACATCGCGAGTGAAGTGGGTTACATGATCGGCGGCAATCCCACCCAAGGCAAGGTGTTCGAGCAATTGCGGTTCAACGACAAGCACCCCGAGAAGACCAACGACCCTTCCAACAGCATGCCCTTCTTCGACACCGACACCAACAACAAGCCCCTGCCTTCGTTGGGCCTGTCGCGCGTGTTCGTGCTCACCGGTCCGGGCACCTGCTCGGCCAGCGAATCCATCATCAACGGACTGAGTCCGTTCGTGCAAGTCATCACCATTGGTGGCGCCACCTGCGGCAAGCCCTACGGCTTCATCCAGAAGAACAACTGCGGCATGGCCTATTTCGCCATCGAGTTTGAAGGCGTGAACGCCACGGGCCATGGAGGGTATGTAAACGGTTTTGCCCCGGCGTGCGCCGCCGCCGACGACCTCGATCATGCCTTTGGCGACCCCAACGAGCGTTTGCTCAAGACCGCACTGACCTACCAGAACACGGGCTCGTGCCCAGCCGCTTCGCTCACGCAATCCAACTCGGCGCTGTACGCGCCACAAGCCGTGCGCGAGGTCTACCGCGCGCCATGGCGGGAAAGCCGACTCCTGGGGGGACGATAGTACTGGCGACAAGTCTCACACCAGATCGCTGGCCAGTGACGCCAGCGTATCTGGCTGGATGGAGACATGCGCCGGATAGTGGGTGTGGTCGCAGCCCAGCTTGACGCTGGCCCCCGCCAACACGGCCGCACGCATCGCCGGGGTGAGTTCAAAGCGCACAAAGTGCACGGCCGAGGTCTTTTCCTCGTTCTCGCGATCCAGATCCTCATCGGCGATGGCATAGGCCCGGGGTTGCCCCTCCACCTCCACGAACACGCGGTCTTCCACCCCGATCAGTCGCGCCAACTCGCGCTTGCGCTCGCTCACGTCGGGATATTCCAGCATCATCGTGGCTTTCCAGTTGCTGCCGTCGGGCACCAGCGGCGCATAGGCGTCGATCTCCTGCTGGATGCCATCCTCCTCGAAGATCTTCTCGATGCGCAGCATCTCCTGGATCTGGTAGCGAATGGTGAGCTCCGACTCGAACTGCAGCGTCATGTGCTCGCCCAGGTGCACGCTGCGCAGCCGACGCTGCGCCAGCACGGCGTCTTTATGGTTCTTGCGGTACTTGCTGTAGGCCTCCAGCGACAGGAGGTTGTCGGGGGTGATGTGACCGGTGATCTGCATGGAAAAACTCCTGGCTACTTGAGGCCGTAGGCTTCACGGATGAGCGTGAGCGGGTGTTTTTGTGCGGGTGCCCCAAGGGCGTTGACCTCGAAACCCTGGGCGATGTGGTGTCCGCCCAGCGGGCAGTCGCTGCTGATCACGTCGGGCAAACCGCCATCCTTGTGGCTGGCCATGGCCTTGAACAGCGGCTTACCGATCTTCAGAGCCTGCTGGTGCGTGGCCTTCTTCACACCGAAGGTACCGGCGTGTCCCGAACAGCGCTCGTGCGTCTGCACGCTCGTGCCAGGCACCATCTTGAGCATTTCCTCGGTTTTCTTGCCGATGTTCTGCACCCGGCCATGGCAGGGAATCTGGTAGCTGATCTTGCCCAGGGGCTGGGGAAATTCCACTTTCAGCAATCCATCGCGCTTGCGTGCCATGAAGTACTCGAACGGGTCCCACATCGCCTCCTTGACCCGTTGCACATCGGCATCGTCAGGGTACATGAGCGGAATTTCCTGCTTGAACATCAGCGCGCAACTGGGCACTGCGGCCAGGATGGCGTAGCCTTCCTGCGCGTAGCGGGCCAGCACCGGGATGTTGGCTTGCTTGCTGGCGTCAACGGACTCCAGGTCGCCCAACTCCAGCTTGGGCATGCCGCAGCACCGTTCCTTGTCCACGATGACGTAGGGCACCTCGTTGTGGTCCAGGATCTTGAGCAGGTCATGGCCGATGCCGGGCTCGTTGTAGTTGATGTAGCAGGTGGCGAAAATGGCCACCTTGCCGGGAGTACGCTCGCCGTTGCGCACGGTCGTCGCTTTGGCCGGCGGCGGGCCGGAGCGAAATTTGCGCGTGGCCAGCGCTGGCAGCCAGGCGTCCTTGTCCACGCCCGCCACGCTTTCCATCACGTTGCGCATGGCCTTGGTCTTGTTGACTGCGTTGGCCACCTGCACCACCACCGGGATGCCGGCAAACTGGCCGTGCACATCTGTGGAGGCCAGGAACCTCTCCGCGGCGCCGACTTCACCCTTCCTGAACTTGATGGCCTTGGCGCGCAGCATGGTGTGCGGGAAGTCCAGGTTCCACTCATGGGGCGGCGTGTAGGGACACTTGGTCATGTAGCACAGGTCGCACAAATAGCACTGGTCCACCACCTTCCAGTAATCCTTCTTGTCCACGCCGTCCAATTCACCCGTCTTGCCTTCATCCACCAGATCGAACAGGGTGGGGAAGGAGCCGCACAGGCTCACGCAGCGGCGGCAGCCGTGGCAGATGTCGAAGATGCGCTCCATCTCGTGCAGCGCCGCTGCCTCATCAAAGAATTGCGGATTCTTCCAGTCGATCGGATGTCGGGTGGGGGCCTCAAGGTTGCCTTCGCGCGCCATGGTGTGTCCTTTGCCTGTTTGCGCAAGGACTTTGCCGTTGTGCAAAGCCCTTGCGCAAACCGCCACGCCTCGGTTGGCGTGGCGATCCGGTCAGCCGATTCAGTCGGCCAACTCCGCCAGCGCCTTGGCGTAGCGGTTGGCGTGCGAGCGCTCGGCCTTGGCGAGCGTCTCGAACCAGTCGGCGATCTCGTCGTGACCTTCGTCGCGAGCGGTCTTGGCCATGCCGGGGTACATGTCGGTGTACTCGTGGGTTTCGCCAGCCACTGCGGCCTTCAGGTTGTCACGGGTGGAACCAATGGGCAAGCCCGTGGCCGGGTCGCCGCACTGCTCCAGCCACTCCAGATGGCCGTGCGCGTGGCCGGTCTCGCCTTCGGCGGTAGAGCGAAACAGCGCTGCCACGTCGTTCTGGCCCTCGATGTCGGCCTTGTTCGCGAAGTACAGATAGCGACGGTTCGCCTGGGACTCGCCTGCGAAGGCGGCCTTGAGGTTTTCTTCCGTCTTGGAGCCTTTGAGTGCTGCCATGGAATTCTCCTGGTGAGTTGATGAACAAATGCATTTGTACTTTGAACAGAGACCTGCCAAAGACAGGGAGAAGATACCTGAAGAAGCCGGCCGCGCTGATTGAACTGTTCAATGCGCACGATTGCATTCGACTATGAATCGTTGCGGTTCAATATATTGAATCATCCGGCAGCATGGAAACTCGCTGGGCCAGCCTCGCGGATGCCCGGAGGGTGTCGGTAAAATCATCCGTCCCCTTCTCAGCCCTGAACGCGCCGCCCGTTCGGTCCGTTCGTTACTGTCTGTTTGCCCGTTCATGACTACCACACCGCAACAACCCGGCCTGCAATCCCTGTCGAAATCCTTCGAACCCGCCGCCATTGAGGCGCAATGGGGCCCGGTGTGGGAGCAACGCGGCTACGCCCAGGCCGGTTTTCGCGGCAGCAAGGCCCCCCAGGCCGGCGCGCCGGCCTTTGCCATCCAGTTACCGCCTCCCAACGTGACCGGCACCCTGCACATGGGCCACGCGTTCAACCAGACCATCATGGACAGCCTGACGCGCTACCACCGCATGGGCGGCTTCAACACGGCCTGGATTCCGGGGACGGACCATGCCGGCATCGCCACCCAGATCGTGGTCGAGCGCCAGTTGCAGGCCCAGGGGATCAGCCGCCACGACATGGGCCCCACGCCCGCCGAGGCCCGCAAGAACTTCGTGACCAAGGTCTGGGAGTGGAAGGAAAAGAGCGGCAACACCATCACCACCCAGATGCGCCGTATGGGCGCCAGCGTGGACTGGAGCCGCGAATACTTCACCATGGACGACAGGCTGTCCCAGACCGTGACCGAGACCTTTGTGCGCCTGTACGAGCAGGGCCTGATCTACCGCGGCAAGCGCCTGGTGAACTGGGACCCGGTGCTGATGAGCGCCGTGTCCGACCTGGAGGTGGAGAGCGAGGAAGAAGACGGCTCGCTGTGGCACATCCGCTACCCGCTGGCCGATGGCTCGGGCAGCCTGACGGTGGCCACGACCCGCCCGGAAACCATGCTGGGCGACGTGGCCGTGATGGTCCACCCCGAGGACGAACGCTATGCGCACCTGATCGGCCAGCAGGTGACGCTGCCGCTGTGTGATCGCACCATCCCCGTGATTGCCGACGACTACGTGGACAAGGCCTTCGGCACCGGCGTGGTCAAGGTCACGCCCGCGCACGACCAGAACGACTACGCCGTGGGCCAGCGCCACAAGTTGCCCATGATTGGCGTGCTCACATTGGACGCCAAGATCAATGACAGTGCCCCGCAGAAGTACCGTGGTCTGGACCGTTTTGTCGCACGCAAGCAGGTGGTGGCGGATCTGGAAGCCCTGGGCCTGCTGGTGGAAGTCAAGAAGCACAAGCTCATGGTGCCGCGCTGCGCGCGCACCGGCCAGATCATCGAGCCCATGCTCACCGATCAGTGGTTCGTCAGCATGAACCAGGTGGGCCAGGGTGATGCCACGGGCAAGAGCATCGCGCAAAAGGCCATTGATGCGGTGGCCTCGGGCCAGGTTTCGTTTGTGCCCGAGAACTGGGTCAACACCTACAACCAGTGGATGAACAACATCCAGGACTGGTGCATCAGCCGCCAACTCTGGTGGGGGCACCAGATTCCCGCGTGGTACGGCACGGGCGGCGAATTGTTCGTGGCGCGCGATGAAGGCGAGGCGCGGGCCAAGGCCACTGCCGCCGGCTACACCGGCGCCTTGAAGCGTGACGACGACGTGCTCGACACCTGGTACTCCTCGGCCTTGGTGCCGTTCAGCACCATGGGTTGGCCCAACGCATCCGCTGATGCCACCGCCGACTACAACCTGTACCTGCCCAGCAGCGTGCTCGTCACCGGCTACGACATCATCTTCTTCTGGGTGGCGCGCATGATCATGATGACCACGCACTTCACCGGGCGCGTGCCCTTCAAGCATGTGTACATCCACGGTCTGGTGCGCGATGCGCAAGGCAAGAAGATGAGCAAGAGCGAGGGCAACGTGCTCGATCCGGTGGACCTGATCGACGGCATTGCCCTGGCGCCGCTGCTCGAAAAGCGCTCGGAAGGCCTGCGCAAGCCCGAAACCGCGCCCCAGGTACGCAAGAACACCGAGAAGGAATTTCCCCAGGGCATTCCGGCCTACGGCGCCGATGCGCTGCGCTTCACCTTTGCCGCGCTGGCCTCGCTGGGGCGCAGCATCAACTTCGACAGCAAACGCTGCGAGGGCTACCGCAACTTCTGCAACAAGCTGTGGAACGCCTCGCGCTTCGTGCTCATGAACTGCGAAGGCCTGGACTGCGGCCTGGACGACCACACCGCCGACCAATGCGCCAGCGGCGGCTACCTGGAATTCAGCCCGGCGGACCGCTGGATCGTCTCGCTGCTACAAAAGACCGAAGGCCTGGTGGCCGAGGGCTTTGCCGAGTACCGGCTGGACAACGTGGCCAACACGATTTACCAGTTCGTGTGGGACGAGTTCTGCGACTGGTACCTGGAAATCGCCAAGGTGCAGATCAATACCGGCAACGCCGCTCAGCAGCGCGCCACGCGCCGCACCCTGATCCGCGTGCTCGAAGCCATCCTGCGCCTGGCGCACCCCATCATCCCGTTCATCACCGAAGAGCTCTGGCAAAAGGTGGCGCCCGTCGCGGGGCGCGTGGGAGAGTCCATCAGCATCGCCGCCTACCCGGTGAGCCAACCCGAGCGCATCGACGAGGCCGCCATCGCCCATGTGGCCCAGCTCAAGGCCCTGGTGGACGCCTGCCGCAACCTGCGCGGCGAAATGAGCGTGTCGCCCGCCACGCGCTTGCCGCTGTTCGTGCTCGCCGGCACCGCCGACGAAGCTGCCTTTCTGCGACAGTCCGCGCCGGTGCTGCAGGCCTTGGCCAAGCTCAACGAGGTCAAGCTGTTCGACGATGAAGCCGCCTGGGCGGCTGCGGCACAGGCCGCGCCCGTGGCCGTGGTGGGTCAGGCACACATCTGCCTGCACATGGAAATCGACGTGGCCGCGGAAAAGCTGCGTATCGGCAAGGAGATTGCGCGGCTGGTAGGCGAAGTCGCCAAGGCCAACGGCAAACTGGGCAACGAGGCCTTCGTGGCCAAGGCGCCGCCGGCCGTGATTGCGCAGGAACGCCAGCGCCTGGCCGACTTTGGCGCCACGCTGGACAAGCTGCGCGAGCAACTGGCCCGTCTGGGCTGAACACCCACCCCGAAAGGAAGCCCATGAGCCGCGTCAACAAAGCCGTATTCCCGGTGGCCGGCCTGGGCACCCGCTTCCTGCCCGCCACCAAGGCCAGCCCGAAAGAAATGCTGCCGGTGGTGGACAAGCCGCTGATCCAGTACGCCGTGGAAGAAGCCTACGCCGCCGGCATCCGCCACATGATCTTCGTCACGGGGCGCAGCAAGCGGGCCATCGAGGACCACTTCGACACGGCCTACGAACTCGAGCACGAGCTGGAGGCCGCGCACAAGCAGGAGCTGCTGGACCTGGTGCGGTCCGTGCAGCCCGCCGACATGGACTGCTCCTACGTGCGGCAGCACCGTTCGTTGGGCTTGGGACATGCGGTGTTGTGCGCTGAGAACCTGGTGGGCGGCGAGCCCTTTGCCGTGCTGCTGGCCGACGACCTGATGATCGGCCCACCGGGCGGCGAGCCGGTGCTGGCGCAAATGACCCGGGTTTTCGACACACTGCAGACCTCGCTGCTGGCCGTGCAGGAAGTCCCCCTGGACCAGGTGCGCCGCTACGGCATCGTGGCCGGTGAACACGTCGCCGACCGCTTGCTGCAGGTGCGCCAGATCGTGGAAAAACCCGCGCCCGAGGTGGCCCCGTCACGCCTGGCCGTGGCCGGGCGCTACATCCTCACCCCCGGCGTGTTTGCGCAGATTCGCCAGCAACCGCGCGGGGCGCAGGGCGAAATCCAGCTCACTGACGGCATTGCCGGGCTATTGCCCCACGAGAAGGTCCACGCCTGGGCGTACGAAGGCAAACGCTACGACTGTGGCAGCAAGCAGGGCTTCCTGCAGGCCACCGTGGAGATGGGATTGCTGCACCCGCAGGTGGGCGCCGAGTTCCGGCAGTATCTGCGTCAATTGACGCTGTAGCTCTCCGCCGGTCAGCGTCGGCGCAACACGTGGATGAACTCGCCACCCACGGCCTGCTGCTCCAGCAGTTCGTTGCCCGTCTGGCGCGCAAAGGCCTGAAAGTCCCGCATCGACCCCGCATCGGTGGACACGACCTTCAACACCTGCCCGGACTGCAATTCAGCCAGCGCCTTCTTGGCCTTGAGGATGGGCAAGGGGCAGTTCAGGCTGCGGGCGTCTACTTCTTTGTCGATGTTCATGGGTTCGTCCGGCTATTCGGCTCATTTTACGCAACGGTTCCACCGATGAGCGACCTATCGACAGGGCAGTACGGCGCCGTGGGGGCAATGAGAAAATACAGGTTTATCGGAGGGAACTTCCACCATGAGCATCTATGACAAACTCGCCAGCCTGAACATCACCCTGCCGCCCGTCGCCGCACCGGCCGCCGCCTACGTACCCTTCGTGCGCACCGGCAACCTTGTGTATCTCAGCGGCCACATCGCCAAGAAGGACGGCAAGGTCTGGGTGGGGCAGTTCGGCAAGAACATGGGCACCGAAGAAGGCAAGGCCGCCGCCCGCGCCGTGGCGATTGACCTGATGGGCACCCTGCACGCGGCCGTGGGCGATCTGAACAAGGTGCGGCGCATCGTCAAGCTGATGTCGCTGGTCAACTCCAGCCCCGACTTCACCGAGCAGCACCTGGTGACCAACGGCTGTTCCGAACTGCTGGGCGAAGTGTTCGGCGCCAGCGTGGGCGCGCATGCGCGCAGCGCTTTTGGCGTGGCCCAGATTCCGCTGGGCGCGTGCGTGGAAATCGAGCTGATCGCCGAAGTGGCCTGATCGGCCCACCCCAGCGGCCTCCTCGGCGTCACTCCACCCGGGTGATGCCGGTGGGTTTGAAGCCCAGGTCCGCCGCCTTGCCCTTGCGTGCTCGTGCCCCGCGGGCATTGTTCAGGCTGCGGATTTCCAGGGTTTCCTCGCGGTCCTTGCCACCGCGCCCCACACCCTCGATACGCACGCTGCGGGTGTAGGCCGCGGCGCCGGCCAGGCTGTCCTTGGCTTCCAGGTCGATCAGCATCAGGCCGCGTCCGCCGTTGGCCATCGACTTGAGTTCGCCGATTTCAAAGGTCAGGATGCGCCCCCCTGTTGAAGCACAGGCCACGTGGGTGGCGTCGGGCAGGGGCCTGGTGCCGGAGCTGCCGCCCACGGGCGAGGGGCGGCACAGGCTTTCGCCCGCATTGCAGGTCACGAAAGCCTTGCCCGCCTTCTGGCGCGAGGTCATGGCCTCCACCGTGGCCAGGAAGCCGTAGCCTCCGGAGCTGGACAGCAGCAGCATGGCCTGGGCCGGCCCCGCAAAATAGTGCGCCACCTGTGTGCCCGGCTCCAGTTCGATCAGGGTCGTCACGGGCTGACCGTCGCCTCGGCCTCCGGGCAGCAGGGACACGGGCACGGAATACACCCGCCCCTGGTTGCCAAACACCAGCAGCGTGTCCACCGTGCGGCATTCAAACGTGCCGTACAGGCTGTCGCCCGCCTTGAAGGCAAAGCTGGCCGCCTCGTGGCCGTGGCCGGTGCGGGCACGCACCCAACCCTTGTGGCTCACCACCACCGTCACGGGCTCGTCCACCACCTTCACCTCGACCACGGCCTTTTTCTCGGCCTGGATCAGGGTGCGGCGCGGGTCGGCGAATTGCTTGGCGTCGGCGTCGATCTCCTTGACCATCAGGCGGCGCAGGGCGGCGGGGCTGCCCAGGATTTCCTCGAGCCGGGTCTGTTCCTCGCGCAGGTTCTTCAGTTCCTGCTCGATCTTGATGGCCTCCAGCCGGGCCAGTTGGCGCAGGCGGATTTCCAGGATGTCCTCGGCCTGACGCTCACTCAGGCGGAAGCGCTCGATCAGCGCGGCCTTGGGCTCGTCCGACTGGCGGATGATGGCGATGACTTCGTCGATGTTGAGCAGCACGAGCTGCCGCCCTTCGAGAATGTGGATGCGATCCAGCACCTTGCCCAGGCGGTGCTGCGAGCGGCGCTGCACGGTGCCCTGGCGGAACTCGATCCACTCCAGCAGCATCTGCCGCAGCGACTTTTGCACCGGCCGGCCATCCAGGCCGATCATGGTCATGTTGATGGGCGCGGAGGTTTCCAGGCTGGTGTGGGCCAGCAAGGTGGTGATGAGCTCCTGCTGCTCGATGCGGCTGGTCTTGGGCTCGAACACCAGCCGCACGGGCGCTTCCTTGTTGGACTCGTCGCGCACGGCGTCGAGCACGGCCAACACGCTGGCCTTGAGCAGGGTCTGGTCCGCGCTCAGCGCCTTCTTGCCGGCCTTGACCTTGGGGTTGGTGAGCTCCTCGATCTCCTCCAGCACGCGCTGCGTGCTCACCCCGGGGGGCAGTTCCTGCACCACCAGTTGCCACTGGCCGCGCGCCAGGTCCTCGATCTTCCAGCGCGCGCGCACCTTGAGCGAGCCACGCCCGCTGCGGTAGGCGTCGGCGATGTCGCTGGCGCTGCTGATGATCTGCCCCGCACCGGGATAGTCCGGACCCGGTATCAGCGCGAACAGCTCGGCATCGTCGAGCTTGGGATTCTTGATGAGCGCCACGCAGGCATCGGCCACCTCGCGCAGGTTGTGGCTGGGGATCTCGGTGGCCAGGCCCACGGCGATGCCACTGGCGCCGTTGAGCAGCGTAAAGGGCAGGCGTGCCGGCAGTTGCCGTGGTTCCTGCGTGCTGCCGTCGTAGTTGGGCACGAAGTCCACCGTGCCTTCGTCGATTTCGTCCAGCAGCAGGCTGGTGATGCGCGACAACCTTGCCTCGGTGTAGCGCATGGCGGCGGCGCCATCGCCATCGCGGCTGCCGAAGTTGCCCTGGCCGTCGATCAGGGGATAGCGTTGCGCAAAATCCTGCGCCATCCGCACCAATGCGTCGTAGGCCGCCTGGTCGCCGTGCGGGTGAAAGCGGCCCAGCACATCGCCCACCACCCGCGCCGATTTGACCGGCTTGGCGCCGGCCGTGCCATTGGCCCCGCCAAAGCCCAGGCCCATGCGCGACATGGCGTACAGAATGCGCCGCTGCACCGGCTTTTGCCCGTCGCACACGTCGGGCAAGGCGCGGCCCTTGACCACGCTCAGGGCATATTCCAGATAGGCCCGCTGGGCGTAGCTGGCGAGGCTGGGCGCGTCCGAGTCAGCGGAAAGAAGATCCAGGGTGGGTTGGTCGGTCATGGGGTAGGACTTCGGCAATCAAAACGAATAGGGGTCGGCGGGCGCAGCACCGGCCAACTCCATGCGCACGCGCACGGGGGGTTTGGCTGCAAATGCCGGCGGTTTGAGCAAGGCATGCAGTTGCAGCACGGTCTTCACGTAATCCTGGGTTTCCTTGTACGGCGGTATCTGGTTGCCCGCGCGGCGCACGGCGCCTTCGCCCGCGTTGTAGGCGGCCAGGGCCAACTCGCGCTGTCCGCCGAACAGTTGCAGCAGATGGCTCAGGTAACGCGCCCCGACGGCCACGTTGGTTCGGGGGTCGGCCAGTTTGCGCTGCAGGGGTTGCCTGGCGTCGCCCTCCAGCCCGAAACGCTGCGCCGTGGCCGGCATGACTTGCATGAGGCCGACGGCGCCCTTGGGGGACACGATGTCCGCGTCAAAGCCCGACTCGGCCGCAATCAGCGCCTGCAACAACTCGTACTCCAGCCCGTGAGTGTTGGCAGCGTCTCGCAGCAGGTGCCTCACCGCCTTGTAGCCGGGTGACACGTCGAAGAAAGCCAGCAGCTTGGTGGCCCCTGTGGGCACCGCCAGCGGGCGCGGCGCGGCGCTGGCGTTAGGCAACGCGGTCCGGGAGTCGAAGCCTCCACCGCCGCGCACGAACAGCACATAGCGTTCGTCCAGCGCCTCGGCGGCGAAATGTGCCGTGCCCTTGGCATCCACATAGCCCCACACATCCGCGTGGGCCGACTGATGCGAAATTGCCAGCATCCAGGCGATGATCCACGGTCCCGGCGACCATAGTTTGTTCAAAAGATGCACGGTCATCCCTCTACACATCCACCTCGACCGCATCGCCGTGCAGTTCCATCAAATCCCGCCGTGCGGCGGCTTCGCCCTTGCCCATGAGCTTGGTGATCAGGGTTTCGGTCTGCAGGAAATCCATGCCGCCCAATTGCACAGGCATGAGGCGGCGCGTGTCGGGGTTGAGGGTGGTGTCCCACAACTGCACCGCGCTCATCTCGCCCAGGCCCTTGAAGCGGCTGATGGTCCAGGCCCCCTCGCGCACGCCTTCCTTGCGCAGCTTGTCCAGGATGGCGTTGAGCTCGCCCTCGTCCAGGGCGTAGGCCTTGGAGGCCGGCTTCTTGCCGCGCGCCGGCGCATCCACGCGAAACAGCGGCGGCCGCGCCACGTACACATGGCCCGCCTCGATGAGCTTGGGGAAATGCCGGAAGAACAGCGTGAGCAGCAGCACCTGGATGTGCGAGCCGTCCACGTCCGCGTCGCTCAGGATGCAGACCTTTCCGTAGCGCAAATTCGAAAGGTCTGGCGTGTCGCCCGGTCCGTGCGGATCGACACCGATGGCCACGGCGATGTCGTGGATCTCGGTGTTGGCAAAGAGCCGGTCGCGCTCGACCTCCCAAGTGTTGAGCACCTTGCCACGCAAGGGCAGGATGGCCTGGCTTTCCTTGTCGCGGCCCATCTTGGCGCTGCCGCCAGCCGAGTCCCCCTCCACCAGGAAGACCTCGTTGTAGGCGATGTCGCGGCTTTCGCAGTCGGTGAGCTTGCCGGGCAGCACGGCCACGCCCGAGCCTTTGCGCTTTTCCACCTTCTGGCAGGCACGCTGGCGCGTCTGGGCCGCCTTGATGGCGAGTTCGGCCAGCTTCCTGCCGTACTCCACGTGCTGGTTCAGCCACAGCTCCAGCGCCGGGCGCACGAAGCTGGACACCAGGCGCACGGCGTCGCGCGAGTTCAGCCGCTCCTTGATCTGCCCCTGGAACTGCGGGTCCAGCACCTTGGCCGAGAGCACGTAGCTGGCGCGTGCGAACACGTCCTCGGGCAGCAGCTTCACGCCCTTGGGCAGCAGGCTGTGCAATTCGATGAAACTCTTGACGGCGTTGAACAGGCCGTCGCGCAGGCCGCTTTCATGGGTGCCGCCGGCACTGGTGGGAATGAGGTTGACGTAGCTTTCGCGCACCGGCTGCCCATCCTCGGTGAAGGCCACGCACCACTGCGCGCCCTCGCCCTCGGCAAAACTGTCGTGCTGGCCGTCGGCAAAGCCCTCACCCTCGAACAGCGGAATCACGGGTTCTGCCGTCAGGGTCTGGCTCAGGTAGTCGCGCAGACCGCCCTTGAACAGCCAGGTCTGGGTGTCACGAGTCTTTTCCACGTGGAGCGAAACCGACACCCCCGGCATCAGCACCGCCTTGCTGCGCAGCAGGTGCGTGAGCTCCCCCATGGGCAGGACCGCACTCTCGAAGTACTTGGCGTCCGGCCAGACGCGCACCGTGGTGCCGGACTTGCGGTCGCCCTCGCCTGCGGGCCGCACCTGCAAGGGTTCGACCACGTCCCCGCCGGAAAACACCAGGCGCGCCACTTGGCCCTCGCGGTAGGTGGTGACCTCCATGCGCCTGGCCAACGCATTGGTCACGCTGACGCCCACGCCGTGCAGGCCGCCGGAAAAGCTGTAAGCCCCGCCCTGGCCCTTGTCGAACTTGCCGCCGGCGTGCAGCCGCGTGTACACGAGCTCGATCACGGGCGCCTTTTCTTCCGGGTGCAGGCCGAAGGGAATGCCGCGCCCATCGTCTTCCACGCCGACAGCCCCGTCGGCATGCAGGGTGACGCGGATCTTCTTGCCATAGCCGCCCAGCGCTTCGTCCGCCGAGTTGTCCAGCACTTCCTGGATCACGTGCAGCGGATTGTCGGTGCGGGTGTACATGCCCGGGCGTTGCTTCACAGGCTCCAGGCCCTTGAGCACGCGGATGGAACTCTCTGAATAGTCGGATGGGGGTTTGCTTGCCATGGGCGTGGATTGTAGTGCGGGCGCCGGCAATGACTGTATGCATTTACAGTCATCGAGGAAAATCGCGTGGGAGACCCGACGAAACAGGCGATTTGGGTACATTCGACGCATGAATTCCCGTGCCGCGCCGTTGCCCATTGCCCATCTCCTGGCATGCGGAGCCGCCGTCGTCACCCTGTCCATGGGCATACGGCACGGGTTTGGCCTCTGGCTGGCACCGTTGACCCAGGCGCGTGACTGGACACGAGAGGCTTTCTCCTTTGCCCTGGCGCTGCAAAACCTGTCCTGGGGTTTCGCGGGGATCTTCGCGGGCATCCTGGCAGACCGATTTGGCGCCTTGCGCGTCATTGTGGGCGGTGCGTTGCTGTACGCCCTGGGGCTGCTGGGCATGGCGTACACGACCACGCCCGTGCTCTTTGCCGTCTGTGCCGGCGTGCTCATCGGCATGGCCCAGGCTGGCACGACCTACGCCGTGATCTACGGCGTGATCGGTCGCAATGTGAGCGCGCAGCGGCGCTCCTGGGCCATGGGTGTGGCCGCCGCCGCGGGTTCTTTCGGCCAGTTCCTGATGGTGCCCACGGAAGGTTTCCTGATCGACCGGTTCGGATGGCAGCAGGCGCTGGTGCTGCTGGCGCTGGCCGCCCTCGTGATCATCCCGCTGGCCTGGGGACTGCGCGAACCGGACCTGGCCGCCCGCCACGGCACGCGCCGAGAGCAGTCCATTGCGCATGCCTTGGCCGAGGCGTTTCGATATCCCAGCTTCCAGTTGCTGATGGCGGGCTACTTTGTGTGCGGTTTCCAGGTCGTGTTCATCGCGGTGCACCTGCCGAGCTACCTGAAGGACCAGGGCCTGTCCCCGCAAGTGGCCGGGTACGCGCTGGCGCTCATCGGGTTGTTCAACGTGTTCGGCACCTATGCCGCCGGCGTGCTGGGCCAGCGCCTGCCCAAGAAGCACATCCTGGCGGCCATCTACCTCGCCCGCGCCGCGGCCATCGCCATCTTCCTGGTGCTGCCGCTGTCACCCGCCAGCGTGTACGTGTTTGCCAGCGTCATGGGCTTTCTGTGGTTGTCCACCGTGCCGCCCACCAACGCGGTGCTGGCGCAAATCTTCGGTGTGGCGCACCTGTCCATGCTCAGCGGCTTCGTGTTCTTCAGCCACCAGATCGGGTCGTTCCTGGGCGTGTGGCTTGGCGGCTATCTGTACGACCGCACTGGCAGCTACGACCTGGTCTGGTATATCGCCATCGGCCTGGGCATCTTCGCTGCGTTGATCAATCTGCCGGTACGTGAGAGCCCCATCCCACGCGCCGGCCAGGACGCGGGGGTACAGGCGTGACGCCGGGGTTCCGCTGGGTGCGCAACGCCCTCCGCTGGGCCGCGGTGGTGACGGTGCTTGCCGGCGTGTTCGCGGCCTACACCCGGCCCGGCTTCCTGGTGACACTGGCCGACACGCTCTGGTCCTGCTTCTGAGTACACCCGCATCAACACCCTCTCCTTGGCCGCATCGCCCTGTCATGAGCACACCGCCCTCATCCCTTCCTGCTCCGTCACATTCAGCGCAATATCCCTCCGACTGGGTTCGGCGTTGGTCGCACCTGGTGCGACCCCGAGGCACGGTGCTGGACGTGGCCTGTGGTTCGGGGCGGCACATGCATTGGTTTAACGGGTTGGGTCATGCCGTCACGGGTGTCGACCGTTCGCCCGAGGCCATCCAGCAGGCATCGCACTATGGGGAAGCGGTGCTGGCCGACATCGAAAATGGCCCCTGGCCCTTGGTGGAACAGGGGCAGATGCGCTGTTTTGACGCCGTGGTCGTCACAAACTACCTGTGGCGGGATCTGTTCCCCACGTTGTTGCGTAGCCTGGTTCCCGGCGGCGTGCTGCTGTACGAGACCTTCGCAGCGGGCAACGAAACCGTGGGAAAGCCATCCCGCGCGGACTTCCTGCTCCAGAGTGGGGAACTCCTGCGGTTGTGCCGTGATCTGCATGTCGTGGCCTACGAAGACGGATACCTTGACAACCCGGCGCGCTTCGTGCAGCGCATCGTGGCGATACGCGATGCTCCCGGCGCCGGCGACCCGGCGCGCTACCCTCTGGGCGCCGTCACCTCAGCCGTCACTGGGTAGAATGGCCGTTTACCGTTTCAATCCGCGGATATGACACCAATTACTGGCAGCATCGTGGCCCTGGTCACCCCGATGCTTGACGATGGCGGCGTGGACTACGCCACCCTGCGCAAACTGATCGACTGGCACATCACCGAGGGCACGGACTGCATTGGCGTGGTGGGCACCACCGGGGAATCCCCCACGGTGAACGTGCAGGAGCATTGCGAGATCATCCGCGTCGCCGTTGAACAGGCCAAGGGGCGCGTGCCCATCATGGCCGGCTGCGGCGCCAACTCCACGGCCGAGGCCATTGAGCTGGCGCGGTTTGCCAAGGCCGTGGGCGCCGACTGCCAACTGCAGGTCGTGCCCTACTACAACAAGCCCACGCAGGAAGGCCAGTATCTGCACTTCAAGGCCATCGCCGAGGCGGTGGACCTGCCCATGGTGCTGTACAACGTGCCAGGCCGCTCGGTGGCGGACATGGCGCACGACACCGTGCTACGGCTGGCGCAAGTCCCTGGCGTCGTGGGCATCAAGGAAGCCACGGGCAATATCGACCGCGCCCAATGGCTTATCCGCGAAGTGCCCAAGGGCTTCTCGGTGTACTCGGGCGATGATCCCACCGCCGTGGCACTGATGCTGTGCGGCGGTCAGGGCAACATCAGCGTGACCGCCAACATTGCACCGCGCCTGATGCACGAACTGTGCGTAGCGGCCATCGGCGGCGATGTGCAACGCGCCATGGCGATCCAGTTCAAGCTCATGCCCGTGCACAAACACCTGTTTGTCGAAGCCAACCCGATTCCGGTCAAGTGGGCCATGCAGCGCCTGGGGCTGTGTGGTGGGCACTTGCGCCTGCCCATGACACCACTGACCGCAGGTAACCAGCCAGTGGTCGAAGCTGCGTTGCGTGCCGGCGGCCTGCTATAAACGCTCCCGTTTCCAAGAGATTTCCATAAGGACAACATTCGTGAACCATCCTGCCAAACTCGGACTCCTGTGCTTCGCGCTTGCGCTATCCGCCTGCTCCACCATCGGGAGCGAACACATCGACTATCGCAGCAGCAGTACAGCCCCTTCGCTGGAGGTGCCGCCGGACCTGACCCAGTTGTCGCGTGACAACCGCTACGCCATCCCCGGAGGCGCGGTCACGGCGTCCGGGTACCTGTCCGGGCAGCAACCCGTGAAGGGACCGACCGTGGCAGCTGCGTCCATGGGAGATGTGCGCATTGAACGCTCCGGCAACCAGCGCTGGCTGGTCGTGGGTCGCAACGCCGACAACCTCTGGCAGCCGCTGCAGGATTTCTGGAAGGAGAACGGGTTCGTCCTGGTCCTGGACCAGGCCAACCTGGGCATCATGGAAACCGACTGGGCCGAAAACCGCGCCAAGTTGCCTCAGGATTTCCTGCGCAAAACGCTGGGCAGCCTGCTGGACAACCTGTACTCCACCGGCGAGCGCGACAAATTTCGCACGCGGCTGGAACGCGCGGCAAATGGCTCAACCGAGATCTACATCAGCCACCGTGGCATGGTCGAGGTCTACACCAGCACGTCCAAGGACCATACCGTGTGGCAAACCCGCCCCACGGATCCGGAACTGGAGACTGAGTTTCTGCGCCGCCTGATGACCACGCTGGGTTCGTCGGCTGACAAGATCCAGGCCGCCGTTGCGGCCACGTCCATCCCCTCCGCCCAAGCCAAGGCGACCGCGGCCACCGTGAGCACCATCGACGGCTTGCCGGGGCTGGAGCTCGCAGACAACTTCGACCGCGCATGGCGTCGCGTGGGTCTGGCTCTGGACCGCACCGGGTTCACCGTGGAAGACCGTGACCGCTCGGTGGGCACCTACTTCGTGCGTTACGTCGAATCCGGCGCCGACAAGAAGGAACCCAACTTCCTGACCAAGCTGTTCAGCGGCAGTTCCGACGCTGCCCTGCAAAAGTTCCGCGTCGTGCTCAAGAGCTCCGGCGACAAGACCACGGTGACCGTGGCAGGTGCAACCAACGCACCTGAGGCGGCGGCCAACGCCAAACGCATCGCGCAACTGATCGCTGACGACCTGAAGTAAGCGCGCCTGGCAACCGGGGCGGTTCATGCTCAGATTCAAGAACCTGGGCAGCGGCAGCTCCGGCAACGCCACCGTGGTGGAATCCTACTGTGGCACCGGGGTTACACGGCTGCTGGTGGATTGCGGCTTTGGTCTGAAGCATCTCGATACCCGCCTGGCGCATGCCGGTTTGTCGGCCTGCCAGATCGACGCCGTTTTCATCACGCACGAACACGGAGACCACGCGGGTTGCGTGGAGAAGTTGGTGCAACGCGAACGCATCCCGGTGTGGATGAGTCATGGCACCCATGTGGCACTGGGCTCCCCCGATCTAAACGGAATGGTCCAGATCGCGCGGGATTCCGAGGCCGTGGAGGTGAAAGGTCTGCAGGTACGTCCGTTCACCGTGCCTCACGACGCACGCGAACCCCTGCAACTGACCTGTTCCGACGGCGCCGTCCGCTTGGGGCTCTTGACGGATCTGGGCCACGCCACGGTCCACGTGGTCGACCATCTCAGGGACTGCCACGCCCTGTTGCTGGAGTGCAATCATGATCCGGGCCTTCTGGCCGCTTCACGCTATCCCCCGTTCCTGAAACAGCGCGTGGGAGGACGATATGGGCACCTGTCCAATCAGGCTGGCGCCGATTTGGCTCGCGAACTCCATCATCCTGGGCTGAAACATCTCGTGGCGGCACACCTGAGTGAACGCAACAACCGGCCCGACCTGGCGCGTGCCTGCCTGGCGCAGGCACTCGACTGTGCGCAATCCGATATCACCGTGGCAGATGCCACGCACGGAACGCCCTGGTTTCAGGCGTAGCGCCCGTTCAGGCATAAAAAAAGCCACCTCGCGGTGGCTTTTTTGTATCGGCGAGGAGCCGATTACTTCTTGGCTTCGGAAGCAGCGGGAGCGGGAGCAGCCGGAGCAGAAGCGCCACCCTTGGCGGCGTCCGTGGCAGCAGCAGCAGCAGCAGCAGCGCCGGAAGCGGCATCGGCGGGAGCAGATGCAGCGGGAGCAGCGGGAGCCGGAGCGGGTGCGGGAGCAGCAGCCGGAGCGGGTGCGGGAGCGGGGGCTTCTTCCTTCTTGCCACAGGCAGCCAGAGCAACGGCAGCGACCAGAGTTGCCAAAACGAGGGTCTTGTTCATTTGAAAGTCCTTGAAAGGGATGTTGAGCGAAAAACAATTTCCGGAAATTGTCACGACTCGCCCGCAAAGGGAGCCCTGACTGAGTGAAGCGATTCGAACTCCTCAACTCAGCCTATGATTATAGGCTACTCTGCAGAAAAACCGGCAAGAACCCGGCACAAGTGTTCCATTTACCCAAAAAATGTAGGGTTCACGTCATAAACCAAGCGTAGTGGCAGGGAATCCAGGCGAGGATTTTCGCTGCCACTCCATGAGCAACTCGTGCAGTTGCAGGCGGCGCGAAGGCTCGGCGGTGTGGACTCCAGCGCTGTGTTGCGGATCGAGCCTCACCAGTGCCCAGGCTGGACTCCAGATGGCACTGGGGAAGTCCGTCAGGTCAGCGCCGGAGCAGGCCCAGCAGTCGATGATGTGGCCCCAGGTGCGGCGCCAGGTGACAAAACGCGCGTGACGCCGCAGAACATCGTCGTAGCGCGTGGCCATCATGACGAAGCGGCGCCCGGACTTGGACCAGGCTTGCAGGGCCTCGGTCATGGCACGCTCGCCCAGAGGCCAGTCCTCGAACGTGGCATCGCTGAAGATGATTTCGCGCCAGCCTTCGGCTGCGGCGCGGGCCAGCGCGTCGCGCACGATCTGCTGAAACTCTGTCCGCCCGTGAAAGCGACCTGCGCCAGCGCCCGGGCCTGGAGTCTCCCCATCATCCGAGCTCATGCACCCACCCCGCTTCCATCCAGCCCAGCAAGAGGCTGCGCGCATCGTCGCTGGCGCCGGCCAGCAAAGCACCGTCCAGGCGACGCTCGTCGGCCAACCGACGCATCAGGGCCGCATCCCGCCCGGAGGCACGAAAACCCTCACCGTTGATGAAAATGTGTCGCGCGTCGTACATCATGCGGGTTCGCTGGTCCAGCACCAACGAGGTGAAATCAGAACGCGCGATACCCCCTTCGAACCAGACGTTGGCCTTGGGCTCGGTCAGGTATTCACCCAGGACGCAGGCCAGGGCTTGCGGGTCTTTCAGCGCAGACCACATGGCGTCGCGTGCAAAGTCGTGCAAGGCCTGCGGAATTGCGCCCGGCGAACTCACGGCCGCCTGCTGCGGATCGCGGTAGATGGCCTCTCCTGCAAGATCCGGCGCATCCTCGGCCAGGCGCTGCAGCAGTTCGCGGGCCAGCTCACCCCGGTTGGGAGAGCGAAAACCGATCGAATACGTCATGCATTCGCCCACGGCAATGCCGTCATGCGCGTAGCGCGGTGGCAGGTACAGCATGTCACCGGGATTGAGCACCTCGTCGAACTCCGGCACGAAGTTCGACAGAATCTTCAGCGGCATGCCCGGCACCAGGCTCAGGTCCTTCTGCCGGCCATAGCGCCAGCGCCGTTGCCCGTGCGCCTGCAACAGGAAGACGTCGTAGCTGTCGAAGTGCGGCCCCACGCCGCCGCCGTCCGTGGCGTAGCTGATCATCAGGTCGTCCAGCCGTGCCTCGGGCACAAAGCGGAACTGCTGCATCAGTTGATGCACCCCGGCGTGGTGCAAGTCCATGCCCTGCAGCAGCAGCGTCCAGTTCGGCTGCTTCAGCGGCGGCAGGGAACGGCGCGCAAAGGGGCCGCGCCGGAACTGCCAACCGGGCTTGCCCCGTCGGTCGGCCTGGGCGATGAGGCGGGACTCCACCTCGTCGCGCTGCGCCAGGTCGAACAATTCGCCGCGCTCCAGCAAGGCCGAAAACCCGGGAATCGCCTGGCGCACCAGCAGCGGTTTTTTCTCCCAGTGCCGTTTCATGAACTGCTCGGGGCTCAGGCCACCGAGCAACTGCAGGGGTTGTGTGGTATTCATGGTGCGACAATTGTCGTATGAAAGTGACTCAACAATGCGTGGTCAGCCTGACCTGGTCCCTCAAAGATACGTTGGGGGACGAACTGGACGTGCTCGATGAGCCCGTGGAATTTCTCGTTGGCGGCGACGACCTGCTGACCAAGATCGAAGCCGCGCTGCAGGACCAGGAGGTCGGCGCCCGTCTGGACCTGCACCTGGAACCCGAGGAGGCCTTTGGCGACTTCAACGACCAACTGCTTTTTCTGGCGCCGCGCCAACTGTTCCCGGCGGCGCTGGAAGAAGGCATGACCTTTGAGGGCATGGCGCTGCCCAAGGAAGCCTGCCCACAGGCGCCGCGCGAGCTGTTCTATACCGTGACCGATATCTACCCCGACCACGTGGTGCTCGACGGCAACCACCCCCTGGCGGGCATTGCCATCCGGTTGCACCTGAAGATCGAAGGCGTGCGCGAAGCCACCGAAGACGAAATCGGGCGCGGCACGGCGGGCACGGGCTTTTTCAAGCTGCAGACGCCCGTCCCGGACAAGCCGCACCTGCACTGACGCGCAGCGAGCGGCAACCGGGGGCTCAGCTTTTTCCCGTGGAGCCGTAGCCGCCTTCGCCGCGCGCGCTCGCTTCAAACTCGGTCACCACGTTGAACTGCGCCTGCACCACCGGCACGATCACCAGTTGCGCGATGCGCTCCATGGGCTCGATGGTGAAAGGCACGTCACTGCGGTTCCAGGCACTGACCATCAGTTGCCCCTGGTAGTCGCTGTCGATCAGACCCACCAGGTTGCCCAGCACGATGCCGTGCTTGTGGCCCAGGCCCGAGCGCGGCAGGATCAGCGCGGCGTAATTCGGGTCGCGCAGGTAGATCGAAATCCCCGTGGGCACCAGTTGCCAGGCGTTGGCCTGCAGGGTCAGGGGCGCGTCCAGGCAGGCCCGCAGGTCGAGCCCGGCGCTGCCAGGGGTGGCGTAGTGCGGCAGTTGCGCACGCATGCGCTCGTCGATGATCTTGACGTCAATCTTCATGGTCTGTCAGAGGAAATTTTTAAAACAAATCAGGCTTTAACGCCCATCCGACGGGCGATATCTGCTATCAATTGGCGAGCAAGCTCGCGCTTGGAGGCTCTGGGGATTTCGTGGGCGCCGTCGGCATCCACCAGAAGCAGTGCATTGTCGTCCTGCCCGAAGGTGGCCGGCCCGATATTGCCCACCAGCAGCGGCACGCCCTTGCGCTCACGCTTGGCGCGTGCGTTGGCCAGCAGGTCCTGGCTCTCGGCGGCAAAACCCACACAGAACAGCTCCCCGGCTTGCGCGCGCGGCAGCGCGGCCACGGTGGCAAGGATGTCCGGGTTCTCCACGAACTCCAGCGCGGGCGCCTGGCCGGAACCATCTTTCTTGATCTTGTGCTGCGCGGGGGCCGCTGGCCGCCAGTCCGCCACCGCCGCTGTGGCGATGAAAACGGTGGCGCTCGAAGTCAGGGCCAGCGTGGCTTGCAGCATGTCCTGCGCCGAGCGCACATCGGTGCGGGTCACGCCCCGCGGCGTAGGCAGGCACACCGGCCCGGCCACGAGCGACACCTGAGCGCCGGCTTCGCGCGCCGCACGCGCGATGGCAAAGCCCATCTTGCCGCTGCTCAGGTTGGTGATGCCGCGCACCGGGTCGATGGCCTCGAACGTGGGCCCCGCCGTCACCAGCACGTGCTGCCCCCGCAGGCTTTGGGGCGTGAAAAAGGCAATGAGGTCCGCCAGCAACTCATCCGCCTCCAGCATGCGGCCGTCGCCAGTTTCACCGCAGGCCTGGTCTCCACTCCCCACCTCGAACACGGTGGCTCCGTCGGCACGCAATTGCGCCACATTGCGTTGCGTGGCGGGGTGCGCCCACATCTCGCGGTTCATGGCGGGCGCCAGCAGCAAGGGCACGCGCTCGATGGGGCGCGCCAGACACATCAGGCTGAGCAGGTCGTCCGCGCCCCCATGCAACAGCTTGGCCATGAAGTCCGCGCTGCAGGGCGCGATCAGGATCGCGTCAGCCTCGCGGCTCAGGTTGATGTGCGGCATGTTGTTGGCCTCGCGGGCATCCCACTGCGAGTCGTACACCGCACGGCCCGACAGCGCCTGCATCGTCACCGGCGTGATGAACTGAGCGGCCGCCGCTGTCATGACCACCTGCACCGTGGCCCCCTCCTTCACCAGCGCGCGGCACAACTCGGCGGCCTTGTAGCAGGCAATGCCCCCCGTGAGGCCCAGGACGATGTGTTTTCCAGCCAGTTCATTCATGGCATGAACTTTAGCAGCCGGCAGATGAACCGCGAGACGACTGGCCATGTCGTGCTCTCACTTGCGACCCTTTTGCAGGCGCTCGTACTTGCGCCAGTATTGAAACGCCTCTTCGTGGATCTCGATGTCCAGTTCGGACACGCGCATTTGCAGTCGTTCCTGCACGTCGGTCACCGCCTGGTTGTAGACGGCAGGTCCAATTTCCTCAAGAAAGAATCCGAGCAGGCCTGCGGCGGCAATGTTGCCAATTTTCTCCTCCATGTTTTCGCGAAAGTAGCGCTCGATAGAGGCGATTGCCTCTTTGCGCACCTGATCGGGAAGCTCAATTGCCATGACTGCTCCGAGGAAACGGGGGAATTTCGCTACCCAACGCGCCAAGCGCACCGGGCAAGTGGATCATTCGGGCAACTCAAGCTGACCGCCCTTGAGCAGGAAAAATGGATTCCATGCCACCTCCCAAGGATGTCCGTCCGGATCAGCGAAGTACCCTCCGTAACCGCCCCATTCCGCCTTCTGCGCCGGCTTGAGCAATCGACCACCTGCCTCCACCGCCTGCAAGAGCACGCGATCAACTGTCTCCTTGTCCGGAACGTTCTGTGCGAGGGTGATGCCGGCAAAGTTTCCACTGTCCTCCAGCTTGGCATCCTCCGCAAGGAGGTGACGTGGATACAAGGCCAGGGCGGTGCCTGTGGACAATTTGAAGATGGCAAATTCCCCTACGCTGGCGCTCGATTGGGGCCATCCCAGACCATCCCGGTAGAACGTGACAGCCCGCTTCAGGTCGCGCACACCCAAGGTAACGATATTTAGCCGTGGTTCCATTTGTGCCCCTTCTTGCTGTCCAGCGTGATTTGCATATCTACAACACCCACACAGGCTCAGGCGTCACTGCGTCCTTCGCCATCCCAGTAGCCAACCGCCTGAGACTCGCGTCCAACGTACCGAAACTCACCTGGGGATCCGGGAGGTGCCCCGGGGACACGTGCATAGACGCCGAACTTCCCGCTGTCCGGGTACTCGGCAAGTTCAGGATACTCGAGCGTGCTGATGGCGACATACCGCAGCTCCACGTCCCCAGTGTTTCGAATCTGATGGGCCGTTTCCGGCCCTCCTGGTGGGCAGGCGATGAAGTCGCCTGGACGAATCGGGTAGGTCTCCTTCCCGACGCGCGCGACTCCGAAACCCTGCAAGACGAAGAAGAGCTCTTCGTTGGCGCGGTGCGAGTGGAAAGGAAACGCGATCTTGCCCGGCGGTACGGCCGTGACATTGAAGCCGAGTTTTTGCGCCCCAATCCGGCTCGACACCTAGGCCATGCTCGCGTCAAAGACATCGGCAGCCGGGCCGGTCGCGCGCATGGCTTCCGGCCGAGGCTTGAACTCCAACTCGTCGAGGTTGATGACAGGTTTCGGCATTCGATTTCTCCTTGCTCACGTGTGTAGCACCCCCTGATGGGCGAGATTTGAGGCAGGAAATCATAACAATCGTCACGCCGCATATGGACCGCGAAGACCCATGCAGTTACCCCACGGGTCCCTCACCTGGCACATGCCAAGCCCAGCCTCGATTTGCATGGGGCCCCGATAGAGTGAAGCGCCGAGTCCAGCAAAGCGAGAGATGGCCTCGGCAAGACTGGCGACCCGCCAATAGACCACTGATCCCGCCGCGCCGGACCGTACCTTTTCATCTGAAGGAACCAGCTCCAGCTGCACCTCGCCAACCCGAAGGAACTCGAAGTCTGTGCCGGGTGCCATACAACGGATTGCCGAAGGAAACGCGCGTTGATACCACGCCAAGCCTTGCTCCACGTCGCGCACATGGACCATCACCGCTACGACAGGGCTATGAAACGTGGTGTTCGAATTCACCCGTGGGGGACAGATGTCGAAGCCGGGCGGCGAACCTCGGGACGACGAATTCGGCCGCACTGTCACTTACGCCCCTTTGCCTCTTGCATGCGCTCGTACTTGCGCCAGTACTGAAACACCTCTTCGTGGATCTCGATGTCCAGTTCGGATACGCGCATTTGCAGTCGTTCCTGCACGTCGGCAACGGCTTTGTTGTAGACGACAGGCCCGATTTCCTCAAGAAAGAACCCGAGTAGGCCGCCTGCGGCAATGTTGCCAATTTTCTCGTCCATGTTTTCGCGAAAGTAGCGCTCGATAGAGGCGATTGCCTCTTTGCGCACCTGATCGGGAAGCTCAATCGCCATGAACGCTCCGAGAAAGGGGGGGGACAACGGGACGACGCGTCCAAGTTTTCGCAACCTAACGGATTTCGCAATCCTGCCCGGAATATATCCGTTCAAAGAACATCCCCCACCATCGTTCTCCTGGGTGGTATTCCAACCACCTCACATCTGACCGAGCCGGACCCACCCCGCCTATAATTTGCGTTTACCACCTCCCTGAGCTTGCCAGCTCCCCTGACATGACCAAATTTGTCTTCGTCACCGGCGGTGTGGTGTCCTCCCTGGGCAAGGGAATCGCCTCAGCCTCCCTCGCTGCGATCCTCGAATCGCGCGGCCTCAAAGTCACTTTGATCAAGCTGGATCCCTACCTGAACGTCGACCCCGGCACGATGTCGCCGTTCCAGCATGGCGAGGTGTTCGTCACCGACGACGGCGCCGAGACCGACCTGGACCTGGGCCACTACGAGCGCTTCATCAACACCCGCATGCGCCGGGCCAACAACTTCACCACCGGCCAGATCTACAAGAGCGTGCTCGAGAAAGAGCGCCGCGGCGACTATCTGGGCAAGACCGTGCAGGTCATTCCCCACGTCACCAACGAAATCCAGGAATTCATCAAGCGCGGCGCTGGCTACGGCACTTCGGACGCCGTGGATGTGGCCATCGTCGAGATCGGGGGCACGGTGGGCGACATCGAATCCCTGCCCTTCCTGGAGGCCGTGCGTCAGCTCAGCCTGCGCCTGGGCCCCAATCAGGCGGCCTTCGTGCACCTGACCTACGTACCCTGGATTGCCGCCGCTGGCGAGCTCAAGACCAAGCCCACGCAGCACACGGTGCAGAAGCTGCGCGAGATCGGCATCCAGCCCGACGCGCTGCTGTGCCGCGCCGACCGCCTGATCCCCGACGACGAACGCGAAAAGATCAGTCTCTTCACCAATGTGCAGAGCTGGGGCGTGATCTCCATGCCCGACGTGGACACCATCTACAAGGTGCCGCGCGTGCTGCACGAGCAGGGCCTGGACGGCCTGATCTGCGACCGGCTGCGCCTGAACACGCCGCCGGCCAACCTCAAGCGCTGGGACGACCTGGTGTACGAGACCGAGCACCCGCAGGGCGAAGTCACCATTGCCATGGTGGGCAAGTATGTGGACCTGTCCGACAGCTACAAGTCGGTCAACGAGGCGCTGCGCCACGCCGGCATGAAGAACCACGTGCGCGTGAAGATCGAACACGTGGACTCCGAGACCATCACCGACGATGCCGTCGCCCGCCTGGCCAAGTACGACGCCATCCTGGTGCCCGGCGGCTTTGGCAAGCGCGGCATCGAAGGCAAGATCAACACCGCCCGCTTCGCCCGCGAGAACAAGGTGCCCTACCTGGGCATCTGCCTGGGTATGCAAGTGGCCACCATCGAATTCGCCCGCGACGTGGCCGGCCTGAAGGACGCCAACAGCACCGAATTCGACCCCGAAAGCCCCAACCCGGTGATCGCCCTGATCACCGAGTGGAAGGACGCCGACGGCAGCATCAAGACCCGCAATGCCAACTCCGACCTGGGCGGCACCATGCGCCTGGGCGCGCAAAGCTCCGACGTGGCGCCCAACACGCTGGCGCACCAGATCTACGGCGGCGTGGTCACCGAGCGCCACCGCCACCGGTACGAGGCCAACGTCAACTACCTGGACACCTTGCGCCAGGCCGGGCTGGTGATCTCGGCCCTGACGCAGCGCGAGCAGTTGACCGAAATCGTCGAGCTGCCCAAGGCCGTGCACCCCTGGTTCGTGGGCGTGCAGTTCCACCCCGAATTCAAATCCACGCCGTGGGACGGACACCCCCTGTTCAACGCCTTCATCAAAGCCGCCCTGGACCACCAGGCCGAGGGCAAGAACCTGAAGGCGGTCGCATGAAGCTGTGCGGATTTGACGTCGGCCTGGACAAGCCGTTTTTCCTCATCGCCGGCCCGTGCGTGATCGAGTCCGAGCAATTGCAGATGGACACGGCCGGCACGCTCAAGGAAATCACCTCGGCGCTGGGCATCCCCTTCATTTTCAAGAGCAGCTTTGACAAGGCCAACCGCTCCAGCGGCACCTCGTTTCGCGGCCCTGGCCTGGAACAAGGGCTGGAGATCCTGGCCAAGGTCAAGCGTGAGCTGGGCGTGCCGGTGCTGACCGACGTGCACTCCGAGGAACAGATCGCCCAGGTGGCGCGGGTGGTGGACGTGCTGCAGACGCCCGCCTTCCTGTGCCGCCAGACCGACTTCATCCGCGCCGTGGCGCAAAGCGGCAAACCCGTGAACATCAAGAAGGGCCAGTTCCTCGCGCCCCACGACATGAAGAACGTCATCGACAAGGCCCGCGCCGCCGCCCGGCACGCCGGCATGAACGACGACAACTTCATGGCCTGCGAACGCGGCGCCAGCTTTGGCTACAACAACCTCGTGTCCGACATGCGCTCGCTGGCCATCATGCGCGAGACCGGCGCGCCCGTGGTGTTCGACGCCACGCACTCGGTGCAGCTGCCCGGCGGGCACGGCACGAGCAGTGGCGGCCAGCGCGAGATGGTGCCGGTGCTGGCCCGCGCGGCCGTGGCCGTGGGTGTGTCCGGCCTGTTCATGGAGACGCACCCCAACCCGGCGCAAGCCCTGAGCGACGGCCCCAATGCCGTGCCCCTGAAACACATGAAAGCCCTGCTGGAAACGCTGCTCGAACTGGACCGCGTGACCAAGAAGAACGGCTTTCTGGAAGACCACTTCGAGGCCTGAATGAGCAGCGGTTACATCATCGCCAACGTCACCGTCACGAATCCGGTGCAATATGAGGAATACAAGAAGTGGTCGTCCGCCGCGATGCAGGCGCACGGCGCCGAGGTTTGCGTGCGCGGCGGGAAGGTGGAGGTCATCGAAGGTGACTGGACACCGGAGCGCCTCGTCGTGCTGAAGTTCCCTTCCTTCGAGGCCGCGAAGGCGTTCGACGCCTCGCCCGAATACGGCAAGGCCCGCGCCGCCCGGCAGGGGGCCGCGATCATGCGCATGGTCGTGGTCGAAGGGGTTTGATTTTTGTTGGTCAGTGTCAGTATCTTTTGATTGGAAAGAGAAAAAATGAGTGCAATTGTGGACATCGTCGCCCGTGAAATCCTCGATTCCCGCGGCAACCCCACCGTCGAATGCGACGTGCTGCTGGAATCCGGCACCATGGGCCGTGCCGCCGTACCCTCGGGCGCTTCCACCGGATCGCGCGAGGCCATCGAGCTGCGCGATGGCGACAAGAGCCGCTACCTGGGCAAGGGCGTGCTCAAGGCCGTGGAGCACATCAACACCGAGATCTCCGAGGCCGTGCTCGGCCTGGACGCCTCCGAGCAGGCCTTCCTGGACCGCACGCTGATCGACCTGGACGGCACCGACAACAAGAGCCGCCTGGGCGCCAACGCCACCCTGGCCGTATCCATGGCCGTGGCCCGCGCCGCGGCGGAAGAGTCCGGCCTGCCGCTGTACCGCTACTTCGGCGGCAGCGCGGCCATGCAGATGCCCGTGCCCATGATGAACGTGGTCAACGGCGGCGAGCACGCCAACAACAACCTGGACATCCAGGAGTTCATGATCATCCCGGTGGGCGCGCCCAGCTTCCGCGAAGCCCTGCGCTACGGCGCCGAGGTGTTCCATGCGCTCAAGAAGATCCTGCACGACAAGGGCATCAGCACCGCCGTGGGTGACGAAGGCGGCTTTGCCCCCAGCGTGCCCAGCCACGAGGCCGCCATCCAGATGATTCTGGAAGCCATCGACAAGGCCGGCTTCACCGCCGGGGAACAGATCGCCCTGGGCCTGGACTGCGCCGCTAGCGAGTTCTACAAGGACGGCAAGTACCACCTCGAAGGCGAAGGCCTCACCCTTACCTCGCAGGAATGGACCAACATCTTGGCCACC